>ENA-OZGC01000085-OZGC01000085.1-human-gut-metagenome-genome-assembly--contig:-NODE-85-length-73402-cov-13.145677_pt1 | contig 73402 bp, 73 predicted proteins | sample MGYA00245109_ERZ653643 | MGnify/ENA primary metagenome ERZ653643 (study PRJEB26926, sample SAMN06165107) | human gut metagenome | biome: ENVO:00009003; feature: ENVO:2100002; material: ENVO:00002003... | reverse complement strand
CCGCAAACTTTTTGCCGCGCTGGGCCTGCACCGCACGGTCTACCCCCGCATCCACATGATTGGAAACACGCGCTTTTTGGCGGGACACAGCATCAGCCGTCTGGGCAGCCGCCGGGGCTACCGAGGAAAAAACAAGCGTAAAACTAAGAAGTAGGGACAATAGTTTCATCATAGGGCAGTTCTCCTAAACATAGTCTGGCAAGTAATTAGATAAAAAAACAGGGCCAAAAGACCTAGGAGTCCTAGATTTTCAGCCCTATAAAAAGGAAGAAAACAACATTTATTAGTTCCGTGCGGCTTGAGCCAGCGCCGGTTTTGAAACAGCTTAAACAAAGTGCCACTGGGCGGTATACAGCACCACAAGGCCCCCGCCATTTGGGCAAAAATAAACCCGCGCGGCGTGCTTGGTTGCTCAAGAACCCCCAGTTCCATACAGCACATAAAAATCTCCTTTTAACCTGCTCCAGCTATATTATAATACAGGAAAGTAAAAATAGACAAGCAAATAAAGGACCTAGTTTTTTTATAGGTCTTTCGGGTTATTTAGAAGTGTTTAATTTGGCCCGGAGCGCTTGCGCCACCGGGGGAGGAACCGCCCCGGGTAATTCTAATCCGAAGGCCCACGCATCCCGCACCGCGGAGGAGCTGACAAAGCGCAAAGCCGGGTCAGCCGGCAACAGCACGCTCTGCAAAGCCGGCAACAAAAGTTTATTGGCATACGCATACGCTTGCTCGTTTTCCAAATCCGCCGCGTTGCGCACCCCGCGCACCAGTACGGTTAATTGGTGCTTGCGCATATAATCCACCAGCAAACCGTCAAAAGAGTCCACCGTCACGCCCGGGATGTCCGCCGTCACTTGGTGCAAAAGCGCCACCCGCTCGGCCGCGGTGAATAAGGTTTTTTTCTGCGGATTAGCCAACACCACCACGCGCACCGCGCCGAAAAGCCGTGCGGCGCGGCGGATGATGTCCAAATGTCCTTGCGTGACGGGGTCAAAAGAGCCCGAATAAATTGCTTGCGTGTTTGCCATAATACAGAACGGCCGTTCCAGGGCCTGTATATTATGGTATCATAATTTTATGAATAAAAACCCGTTTTCCGATGAAATTTACTTACACCGCACCCATCCGCACCAAGCGGATGTGCGGGATGAATACTTCCGGGACCAAACCAAAATTATTCATTCCCTGCCGTTTAGGCGCTTAAAACATAAAACGCAAGTTTTCTTTGCGCCGGATAACGACCATATCTGCACCCGCATTGAACACGTTTTACACGTTGCCACCATTGCCGCCAGCATTTGCCGCGGACTCAACAAAAGCGGCAACTGGTTATTAAACCAAGATTTGGCCTACGCCATCGGCCTGGGGCACGACATTGGGCACGCGCCTTTCGGGCACGAGGGCGAACGCGCCATAGCGGCCTGCATTAAGCCCAAACCGTTCTTGCATGAAATAAACAGCTACCGCGTGGTGGAACATTTAGCCAACTGCGGGGAAGGGCTCAACCTGACGTTTGCCGTAAAAGACGGCATTATTTGCCACTGCGGGGAAGACTTTGCCACCACGCAACTGCGCCCCGGCAAAGTGCCTAACGATTTGGAAAAAATAACCGGGCGCAACCAAATGCCGTCCACTTATGAAGGGTGCATTGTGCGCCTGGCGGATAAAATTGCCTACCTGGGGCGCGATATTGAAGACGCCATTAAAGCCAAACTGATTACCAAAGAGGACATCCCGCAAGCCGTCCGGCGGGAATTGGGCAGTAATAACGGGGAAATTATCAGCACGCTTTCTTTGGATTTACTGCAAAACTCCGCGGATAAAGACTACATCGGGTTTTCGGCCGAGAAATTTGAACTGATTTCCTGCTTGCGGGATTTCAACTATACGCACATTTACCATAACGAACAAATGCGCCAACGCAAGGAAACCATTGATAAGCGTATTGCGGATTTGTTTGATTATTTCCGCCAGCTTTTTGCGCGCTATCAGTTTGATTACGCCGCGTACGACCGGGAAGGCAAACAAACCGCCCACGCATTTGCCAACTATATGCGCTCCATGCAGCGGGTTTATTCCCGCCCCGAACAATGCGACGAAATTATTACGGATTATATTGCCGGCATGACGGACTCGTTTGCCTTGTCCGTAATGGAAGACGTTATTTTGCCTAACTCCATTAAGTTTTTAGGGTAAAACCGTTGCTTGATAAAACACCAACGCCCGCGGGTTTTTAGTCCGCGGGCGTTTTTAATCCTTGGGGTACGATTATAAAAAGGGTAAATGTTGCGTAAAAAAGGCATCTACTTCCGCCATGCCGGGGCGGTTTAAGTTGCGTTTGGCAAAGGCCGCCGGGGTTAAGCCGCTTAAATCTTTGGTGGATTCCACCGCCGCGGTTTTTTCATATTCCGCCAACTGCGCGACCAACCCGCCTTGATTTATTTTTTCCTGTATGCGGCGCAAGCGTTCAAACTGTAAAGTTTGCGGAAAGTATTTTAAGAAAACGTCCGTCTGGCCGTAATTTAACTGGGCGCGGAGCGGGGTTTCTTTCAAATTATTTTTTTGGGATAAGAGCGTTTGCAGGCGGGCCTGATAATCCTGCGGATAAAATTTGCGCAAGGAGCGCACCAACGCTTGGAACGTTTGTTTGTCACGCGCAATATGAAACACGTTGTTGCCGTCTTTCCCTTTTTTTAACAGGTACGCGCCGTCCGGGGCTATCCGCTGTAAAAAAGCCAGGGTGCGCACATCCCCTTTTAAGGCGGCGGCAAATACCGGCGTATAGCCGAATTGGTCTTCTTTATCCAAATGAACGGTGCGGTGGAAGTGGATGTTTTCCACCACCGAGGAAACTTGGCGCACATCATACGCACGCGGGTAGGGTTTCGCCTGCACCGCGGACGCACTGACCAACAACAACATGCCGAGTAAAAGTTTTTTGTTCATATTGTTTCCTCTTACTTACAGTATAACTTCTTGGCAAGGGGATACCAGGGCCCTTGGGCCCAGGCTGATTTTCTTTTGGGCCCAGAGGCGCGCTGGGCCCTTTGTTCCCGGGTGCTGAAAACCGGGCATACGCTTTTTTATAAAGTAGGGGCCATGGCGGCTTTTACCTCTGCGCCCATGGCGGTAGGCATACCGGTTTTATCCACACAAACCAACGTGGTTTTGCCTTTGGTGCATAAACGGCCGTTTTGGTTGGTGATGATGTTTTCAAACACAATTTTAATATCAGACACTTCCAAAACTTTGGTGGAAACATCTATTTCGTCCGCATAACGCACGGAATATTTATATTCCACTTCCTGCCGGGCCACCACAAAATAAAGCCCGCGTTGCATGAGGGCCGGCACGCTAAAGCCGCGTTCGGCCATATATAAAGTACGGGCTTCTTCAAAATATTTTAAGTAGTTGGCGTAATAAACCACGTTGCCGCAATCCGTATCGTGATAAAAAATAGTTTTCTTCATTGTTATTCTCCAATAATTTTAACCAGCACGCGCTTATCGCGTTGGCCGTCAAATTCTCCGTAAAAAATGGTTTCCCAGGGGCCGAAATCCAACTGCCCGTTGGTGACGGCTACCACCACTTCGCGCCCTAACAGCGTGCGCTTGAGGTGCGCATCCCCGTTGTCTTCCCCGGTTAGATTATGTTGGTATTTATCCACCCCGTAAGGGGCCAAACGCTCCGTCCAGCGCAAAAAATCCCGGTGCAGGCCGGGTTCGTTATCGTTAATAAATACGCTGGAAGTAATGTGCATGGAATTAACCAGGCACAAGCCTTCCTGTATGCCGCTTTTAGCCAAAGCGGCCTCCACCTGCGGGGTAATGTTTACAATTTGGTACCGTTCAGGCGTGTGAATGAGTAAATATTCGGTATGGGATTTCATAATTTTATTATAGCAAGTATAGAGCCTGTGTTTTTTGGGTGGCAGATTTGTTAGAATAAGAATATGGATATAGAAGAAATAAAAAAACGCTTACGCACGCCCCAAAAAGTAGTGCGCGAACAAGCCCGCCAGGCCGAGGCCGCCAAAGCCCAGGCCATTAAGGCGGCACAACCCAAAACCTGGGCGGATAAAATGCCGGCCGTGGCGTTGGGCGTCACGCTTGCGGCGTTGGTGATTTCTTTATTATTCATATTGTCCGCCAAAAACAAGGCGGAAAACATCCCGTCTTCCCTGGACCCGGCCAACCTGAAAGGTTTGAGCGTAGACCGGGAATTTAACCCCTCTACCGGGGTGCGCTATGTGCAAATACAAGAAGGGCAAGACCGCAGTGTAAATGTCACGTCTTTAGGCACCACTATTCCGGTCATCAGCCGCTACAACTTCCAAACCATGAACGACTCCAATTACCAAACGATTGGCGCCGCGCCGTGGGCGTTGACTTCCAACATAGAATCCAACGCGGGGGACCCGGAAATGGTGGCGTTTTTACTGGGCAAAGGAGCCATGATTAAAGCGTTTACCACCCGCCCGGACGCGGCCAACCTGCTTAACGACCCGGAAGAATTGCGGCTTTTTGTGGAAGATACCGCCGCGATGGACGAATTTTTCCAAAACGAAACCGTCCGCCGTGTGTTGGGGGATGAAAAATTACTTACAGCCATCAGCAAAAGCCGCTTTATGGGCTTTTTAATGGTTAGCAAATCCGGGCAGTATTACCGGCAAAATCCGCAAGTTGCGGCTAAAATTATCAACCAAAACAAGTACCTTTCGGAAATGAAAAAAAACCCGGCTGTCCGTCGGGCGGTGGCGGGAAATCCGTACCTTAAAAAAATTGCACCTATACTTTTGAAATAAAATTTGTTATAATATTTTTGTTGGGAATAAAGAAAGATTTTCGCGGGCGTGGTTCAATGGTAGAACGCGACCTTGCCAAGGTTGAGACGAGAGTTCGATTCTCTTCGCCCGCTCCATTTAGAAGACCCCCTTTTCAGGGGGTCTTTTTGTATGTATCTGCAAACGCGTTCTGCCGTCAAAGCGGTATAAAAAGGGGGTCTTTTTTATGTGCCATTTTGGCGCGGGTGGCCGGGAATACTTGTATGAAAATCCCTGCAAAGGCTTTTTTATTCTTCTATAAAGTTAAATCCTGCCCCAATAAGTAGCGTTTCTTCCTAACTGCAAACGCATAGGGCCGCCCGAACTTGAAAAGGCGGCCTTTTTATTTTTCCCCGCACTTAAAATAAACACCCGGCCTTTATAACAGGGCCGGGTGTTTTGTTGGATAAAAAAACGCTTAACTGTTCAAAAAATTACGCAGTAAAATGCGCAAATTGCGCGCGCGGCTTTCGCTTTCTTGCTGTTGGACTTCTTTTATTTTTTCATACGCCAGGCGGGCGCGCAATTCTTGGGCCAACTCCAGCGGGGTGCGCCCGGCGCCGTCCCGCAGGAAAACCACATACGGCTCCCCATGCAAAAAGCGCGCCAGCAGCGTGAGCGCCTCGGGCGAATGCCCGGTGCATTGGCGCACCAATAAATGCACGGCCGTTTCGCCGGATACCGCTTTGCGGCACAAATCCGCATTTTTAGTTAAATACAGGAAAGCCACCTCATAGCGGCGGGCTTTTACCTGGTACATCAGCGGGGTTTCGCCCCGGAGGTCCCCGGCGTTCATCAGCGCCGTCCGAAACGCCCGCGAATCAAACACGTCTTCTTGCGGGGCGCCCTCGTGCAAGCGCAAGCGGGAGTATGTTTTCATCAGCGCAAGCGCCGTATTATAATCCGCCGCCCAGTGGAAGGCATTACGCTTAAACGAATCTTTTTGTTGAAATACGCGGGAATCGGGCAGGGTTTGGGCCAATTTTTCTATCAACGCCACATCCCCCCGGCGGCTGGCAGAAAGCAACAGGGTTTCTTCCCCTTCCCGGTAAGACAGCACCCGCCGCACCACCGCCGAAGGCGCACGCCCCTTTAATTGCATAAGCTCCGTACGCAAGCCCGCCAAAGCAGCGCCCTGCGGGGCCGCAAACGCGGGGGAAAGCAGACAAACCGTTGTTAAAACAAATAATATTTTGGTAAGTTTCATAACCTTTTCCGGTGGGAGGCTTTTTCAAAAAGCCTATACTTCTTTATAACATTTCTGCGCCGGAAAGGAAAGGGGGCTAATTTTTGCCGTCTGTGCGGGCGGCAAAAACCAGCGCATTGATGAGTTGTTTGAATACTTGGCCGCGGTGTTCAAAGCTCTTAAATTGGTCAAAAGAGGAACACGCCGGGGATAACAACACCACATCCCCTTTTTGGGCGTTTGCAAACGCATATTCCGCCGCGCGTTTCAGGTCAAAACAGCGCGTAAGCGGGAATCCGGCCAAATCTTTTTCTATTTTATCCATAGCCTCCCCAATGGTTAAAACCTGTTTACAGCGCGTTTTTAAGTACGGCAAAAGCTCCGTATACGGGAACCCTTTATCGCGCCCGCCCAAAATCAGCCAAATATGTTTGGCCGCCGGAAAAGATTTTAAGGCCGTGACGGTAGAATCCACATTGGTCGCTTTGGAATCGTTTACATAAGTGACCCCGCGGTGATACGCAAATTGTTCTATGCGGTGTTCCATGGCGGTAAAGCGGTCAAACACGCTTTGCACGGTAGCGGCAGGAACGCCCGCCTCCAACGCCATTAAAGCGGCGGCCATGGCGTTTTCCACATTATGAATACCTTTCAAATGGGGCGGGCGGAGTTGGTGCCCGGCGCTGAAAATCATTTCATCCCCGTCAAAAAATACGTCCGTTTTGAGCAGGTGTTTCGGGTGGGTGGAAAAAGCGAACACTTCGCTAGGGGCCTTTTGCGCCGCTTGGGCGCAGGCGGTGTCTGCCCCATTCAAAACCAGTACATCTTTTTCACGCTGGTTCTTAAAAATGCGCATTTTGGCTTTGATGTAATTTTTTAAGCCGCCGTGGTGGTCCAAATGGTCCGGGGTCACATTTAATAGGCACGCATATTGCGGGCGGAAATAGGTGCTGTCTTCCAACTGATAACTGGAAACTTCTATCACCAAATTATCCCCGGGTTTTAATTCCGGCACAATCAAAGATACCGGCGTGCCGATATTGCCGCACACAAACACGCGGGCCCCACGGCCCGTTTGACGGCAGTGTTCGTCCAAAATTTCGCCCAGTAAAGCGGTGGTGGTGGTTTTGCCGTTGGTACCTGTGACCGCGAACACGCGCACCCCTTTGGGCATAAAAGCCAGGGCGGTTTCCAACTCGCTAAACACCGGGATTTTGCGTTTTTTACATTCCAGCAAAACCGGGCTTTTGGGGAAAATGCCCGGGCTTTTAACTATAAAATCACTTTGAAAAACCGCCTGCGTGTGTCCGCCGGTTTCCACCCGCACTCCGGCCGGAAGTTTTAATAAAGCGGGCTCTTGGATAGCGGTTTCTTCGCTAATCAGCACTTCATAGCCGTTATCGGCCAATAACTGCGCCACGGCGCGGCCGCTTTTGCCCAGCCCGATAATACACGCTTTTTTATATTTATTTTTGCGAAACATACTTTTCCTTCAGCCACGCGCGGGCCGTTTCTTGGTCCGAAAAGTGGCGTTTTTCCGTGCCGATAATTTGGTAATCTTCGTGCCCTTTCCCGGCGATAATTACAATATCCTGCGGGCGGGCCTTTTCCAACGCACTGCGGATAGCTTGGGCGCGGTCCGGCTGTAAAGTATAATTGGTGCAACCCTGCATCCCTTGCAAAATATCGTCAAAAATCTGCCGCGGGTCTTCCCGGCGGGGGTTATCGTTCGTTAAAAACACCCAATCACTATGCGTGCAAGCCGTGCGGCCCATCAGCGGGCGTTTGGTGCGGTCACGCTCCCCCCCACAACCGAAAACGGTTATCACGCGCCCTTGTTTGAACCGCTCCACCACCTCATACGCCCGGAGGAGGGATTCATCCGTATACGCAAAATCCACAAATACATAAAAATCCTGTCCGGCGCAAATTTGTTCCATTCTGCCGGGCACACCGGGCAACGCGGCCAACCCTTCCAGGGCGGTGGTTTCGTCTATCCCTTGGCTCACGCACGCGGCAAACGCCGCCAGCGCGTTATACACGTTATGCCGCCCCAACAGGCGGATTTTGCACGCGCGGCCGCTAACCTTAAACGCGGTACCGTCCAATGTTTCCTGTATATCCGTGGCGGTATAATCCGCGGGACTTTCCAGCCCGAAAGTCAACACACGCACACGGCCGTTTAATTCCTGCACCAAACGGCGGCCGTACGGGTCGTCCGTATTAATCACCGCCACGCGGTTTTGTTTTTTATTGAGCGGGTGAACTAAATTTTCAAACAGTTTGCGCTTAGCATTAAAATAATTATCAAAAGTTAAGTGGTAATCCAAATGGTCGCGCTGTAAATTGGTAAAAACCGCCACATTAAAATCCATACACCGCACCCGCTGTTGGTCTAGCGCGTGGGAAGAAACTTCCATTACCAAATATTCACTCTGCCGGGCAACCATTTTGTGCATCAGCTGAAACAACGGCAACGCCGCCGGCGTGGTGTTGGGGGCGGCACACTCCACCTGCCCGTTAATGCGGTAGTTGACCGTGCCCAACGCGCTGACGCGCTTGCGGGCATGGGTTAAAATACTTTCCGTTAAATAGGCAATAGAGGTTTTGCCCTTGGTACCTGTTATGCCGATAATGTTGAGCTTATCCGACGGACGGCCGTAAAATTCGTACGCGGCCTCTGCCATATCGCGGTCAATATCGTCCGATTGGACATACAAAACCCCGTAATTTTGAGCCGTCGGAAAAGCGGAAACCACCATCACGGCTCCGTTTGCCACCGCTTGCGGAATAAACCGGTTGCCGTCCACGCGCGCGCCTTTGAGGGCAAAAAACACACTGCCCGGGCGCACCGCGTTGGAATCAAACGTCAAATCCCGCACGTCCAGCCGGTTCAAATACGCTAATTGTAATATTTTACTGGTACCCATATTATGTATATGTTATCAAATTGAGCAGGGCCCGGGGCTAAACTATTCTTTAGCGGCAAACAGCTCCTGTAATTGCGCGGCCATACCGGCCAAATGCGCGCGGATTTGCGGTTGTTTTTCTTCCAGCATAGGCAACAAACGCAAGCGAATCCAGTTGCGCGTAAAAGCATCATCCGCGTTGGTTTGGTCCGTCACGCAAGAAAGGCGGTTATGCTGTAAATACGCCTCCACCTCCGCCCGCGTAATGCACAAAAGCGGCCGCACGATTTGCACCCCCGCCGTAAGCGGCCGCGTGACGGGAATACCGCACAGCCCTTTGGCTTGCGTGCCGCGCAAGAGGTTAAGCAAAACGGTTTCGGCCTGGTCGTCTAAATGGTGGCCGAGGGCCACTTGGGTAGCGCCCCATTTTTTAGCCACTTGGGTAAGTGCCTGATAACGCCCCTTGCGCGCGGCGTGTTCCAAACTTAAACGGCCCTTTTCGGCCAGTTGGCGGGCATTGATTTTGCGCGCGAAAAATTCCACATTTAACTGCTTGCACAACTCCCGGCAGAAGGCTTGGTCTTTATCGGCCGCCGCGCCGCGCAAGGAGTGGTTTACATGCAGGGCCGCCAAATCAAAATGTTTTTCCGCCGCCAAATAGCGCAAAAAATGCAACAGGCAAACGGAGTCCGGCCCGCCGGAAAGCCCCACCAAAACGCTATCGCCGCGCTTAATAAATTGGCAGGCAAAAGCGCGCATGCGGGGCAGGACGGACGCATCAAAACTTTTTTTTGTCATATAAAAAAGTATAATAAATATACCACCTTTGGGGGAAATACCTTATGAAAAAAAGAATATTAATTATTGAAGACGAAACATCTATTGTGGAACTGCTTATGCTGGTGCTTATGCGCGAAGGGTACGAAGTAAAATCCTGCCAGAGCGGGCGCGAAGCGGTTTCCATGGTAAAAGAATTTCATCCGCATTTGATTTTGTTGGATGTGATGTTGCCCGGTATGGACGGAGCCTCTATTGTAAGAGTGTTGAGCGACGACGAACAACTGGGCTCTATCCCGGTGATTGTCACCTCTGCGTTGGCGGAATCCCAAAAATTATTTGCCACCTATCCGCAGGTCAAAGATTTTTGCATGAAACCCTTTGTACTTAAAGACCTTATCATTAAGGTCAAACAAGCCATTGGGGATTTATAAGCCAAACCTTTGCTAAAAATCCGCATTAATAAGGATATGAAACACCCCGCTTGCTACAAACAAGCGGGGCGTGTTTTTCAATATCAGCAAAAACTAACAAACGGAGCGTTCCCATTCGCTGTACCGGCGCCAAAAATGCTCCAGTACCGCTTCCAATACAATTTCTTTCAGCACTTCCTGCCCTACTAACTGTTTCACGCTCACAGCCGTATCTTTCAGGCTGGCGGGCAGGCGGTTGTTCACATTCAAACCAACCCCCACCACCATCCAATCGGTTTTATCTTCTTTGGCGGAAGTTTCAATCAAAATGCCGCAAATCTTCTTCCATTTTTTGGTTTTAGGCTCCCACGCCAACACATCATTGGGCGCTTTGATTTTGGTTTTCATTTCAAACAAATCTTCCAGCGCACCGCTGACGGCTTGGGCCACTTTAAGGCTGAAACTGCTGTTGCGCCGCGGGTGTACCGTGGGGCGCAAAATAAGTGAAAAATAGACGCCGCCTTCTTCGGAGCTGAAAGTGCGGTCAAACTGGCCGCGGCCACCTGTTTGGCGGCACGCCAGAACCAGCGTATTGGCTTCCTGCCCGTCTTGGGCGAGTTCCTTGGCCACATTATTGGTGCTGTCGGTCAGCTCCAGGCCAATTACTTTTTGTACGGCTTGTAAAGGGAGGGTAATTTCTTCCATACTTATATTTTACCAATTTCCGGCCCCGGCGCGCAGTGCTTGGCAGGGGTTGCCCCCAAACGCGGCCTTTTACCGGGCGGGCCCGCTTGCCCAAAAAACGCGCTCCCGGGCCAGGCGTTATTTGCCGCGTTTTTTACCGGTGCCTTTTACCTGCATTTGGCGCAGTTCAAACAAGCGGTCACGCAGTTCGGCGGCCAATTCAAAATTCAGGTTTTCGGCCGCTTGCAGCATTTGCTGTTCCACGTCCGCTTCCACCATTTTGATATTTTGCACCGTCGGCTCCGGCAAGGTTTGGCTCAAAATACCAAACGCGCTGGTTTTGGTTTGTTGTTCAAATTCTTTTAACTCCACTTCCGTCTTTTGAATGGTTTTAGGCGTGATGTGGTGTTCTTTATTGTACGCTTCCTGCAAGGTGCGGCGGCGGTTCATTTCCGCCAGTGCGTAGCGGATAGAATCCGTTTTGCGGTCCGCATATAAAATAACCTCTCCGCCCGCATTACGCGCCGCGCGGCCGGAAATTTGAATAAGCGTTGTGGTATTACGCAGGAAGCCTTCGTTATCGGCCCCTAAAATAGCCACCAACCCCACTTGCGGAATATCAATTCCCTCGCGCAACAGGTTAATCCCCACCAGCACATCAAAATCCCCGCGGCGAAATTGCTTCAAAATTTCCACCCGCTGTAAAGATTCTATGTCCGAATGTAAATACTGGGTTTTAAGGCCCTGCTCCACAAAATACGCGCTTAAATCCTCGGCGGTTTTTTTGGTTAAAGCCAATACCAGTGTCCGCTCCCCTTTGGCGGTATGCTCTTTGATTTTTTCCGTCAAATGCGTAATTTGCCCTTCCGTGGGGTGGACAATCACTTTCGGGTCCACCAACCCCGTAGGGCGGATGACCTGCTCTACAATGTGGTTGCCGCAAACGGTCAGTTCGTACGGGCCGGGCGTGGCCGAAACAAAAATGCTCTGCGGCATTAATTTTTCAAATTCATCAAATTTTAAGGGGCGGTTATCCAGTGCGGACGGCAGGCGGAAACCGAAGTCCACCAACATTTGTTTGCGGGCCCTGTCCCCGTTGAACATCCCGCGCACTTGCGGCAGGGCCACATGGGATTCGTCCACCACCATTAAAAAATCGTCATAGCGCAAAAAATAATCCAACAAACACGCGGGGCGCTCGCCCGGTTTGCGGCCGTCCATATAGCGGGAGTAGTTTTCTATGCCGGAACAATAACCCGCCGTTAAAAGCATTTCTATATCGTATTCCGTGCGTTGTTTTAAGCGGTAGGCTTCCATTTCTTTGCCTTGCGCCAAAAGGGCTTGGCGGCGCAATTCCAAATCCGCCTTGATTTGGTCTATGGCGCCGGCGGTGTCTTCGTCAGTGGCTACAAAGTGTTTGGCCGGATAAATCCACGCTTCGTCCAACTCTGCCACTACGTCCCCAGTGACGGGGTGGATTTCGTAAATGTGCGAAATGGTTTTGCCGGAAATTTCCACCCGCAACGCGTTTTGGCTGTACGGGGTCATAATATCCGTATTCGGCCCGCGCATACGGAAACGGCCGGAAGTAAATTCCAATTCGTCACGCAGGTATTGTATTTTAATCAGCCGCCCGCTTAATTGGGAGCGGGTCATTTCGCCCCCTTTTTTTACATAAATACGCATTTCCTTAAATGTATCCGGGGAGCCGATATTGTAAATGCAGGAAACAGACGCCACCACAATTACATCTTTGCGGCTGACCAAAGAGGTGGTGGCTTTCAGGCGCAGTTTATCAATATGTTCATTGACGGCGGAGTCTTTTTCTATATAAGTATCCGTTTGCGGGATATACGCTTCCGGCTGGTAATAATCGTAATAGGAAATAAAATATTCCACCGCGTTGTGGGGGAAAAATTGTTTGAACTCCGCATACAACTGCGCGGCCAACACTTTATTGGGGGATAAAATAAGCGTGGGGCGGTTCAAATTGGCAATTACATTGGCAATAGTAAACGTTTTACCGGAGCCCGTCACCCCCAGCAGGGTTTGGCGCGCATCCCCGCGCAAAACGCCTTGCGTAAGGGCGGCAATCGCTTTCGGCTGGTCACCGGCCGGCTGAAAATTGGAAACTAATTCAAAATGGTCCATATCTCCCCCATAGAACAAAAAGGCGGCCGCAAACCGGGCCGCCCTTTCAGCTTTTCAAAACGGCTATTTGGAAAGACCGCCTAAAAAGTGCGCATCCAACACGCCGGGCAATAATTGGCCCACGCCGTCAATCATAAACTGCATGGCAATAGAACACAAAATCATACCCATAAAGCGAATGACAATCTGCGTTCCGTTCGGCCCGATTTTAGCAAACAAATAACGCGAGGCCACCAATACGGCCCCCACCGCCGCGGCGCATAAAAACAGCATTACAATCATCATAACGGCCATGGGGAACGTAGTAATTTTTTCCGCATACAACATAACCGTTGCAATAGAGCCGGGGCCGATAAATAACGGCATACCCACCGGCACTACAATATGGCTTAAACGGTCGCGCGCGCGGTCAAACGTACTGCCCTGGGCGCGGGCGGCTTCCAAGCCGTTGCGTTCAAATTTAGATTTACCCTGCAACATGCGCAACCCCACCCCTAACAGGATAATAGACCCTGCCAAACGGAAGGCGGGAATGGTTATACCGAACACGCTTAAAATTTTGCTTCCGAAAATAAAAAATATCGTAAGCATAATGAAAATAGACAGCGACATCAATAGCGCCACAGCGCGCTGTACTTTAGGCTCGTCATTTTCAACGTGTTCCAAAAAAATTGGCATATTGCCAATCGGGTTCAAAATAGCCAGCGTAGCAATAAATGCGTTTACCAGCAAACTCCAATCCATACTTGTTTATAAGCTCCTTGGACCAGTAAAATGCCCGCAAAAATGCGGTACTAATAGTATATCAAATTAGAGGGCCAACGCTTGTGCCTGTGCCTCAGACGGAAAAAACCAGCCGCTCCGACGGACAACCGCAAGCTGCAACCAGGGGCAAAAACCGGGCCCGCGCGGAGCGGTTTTAGGCGGTGGCGCAAAAAAACATTTTCCAAATGCGTGATAAATTGTTATAATAAATGTACATTCATTTTTCGGGCAGTTGGCGCAGCGGTAGCGCGTCCGCCTCACACGCGGAAGGTCACAGGTTCAAATCCTGTACTGCCCACCATTTAACAATAAAAAGCACTCCCATTTACTGGGGGTGCTTTTTTATTCCATGGGCAGTAAGCAAGCAAACTGCTTTGCTTGCGGCAGGATTTGAAAGGCACAGCGTTGTTTTTGTTTGCGCACCGAACTATTCCGCTGTGCGCAAGGCAAAAACCGCGAGCCCGGCCTGCAGGCGTTTTGTGTCAGCAAAACGACCGGAAGGCAAATCCTGTACTGCCCACCATTTAATAATAAAAAGCACTCCCATTTATTGGGGGTGCTTTTTTGTTCCATGGGCAGTAAGCAAGCAAACTGCTTTGCTTGCGGCAGGATTTGAAAGGCGGAGCGTTGTTTTTGTTTGCGCACCAAAAAAACCTGATGCAAGTATTTTAACCCTGCCCCGGCGCCCAAAACGCCGGGGGTTTTTCCGTACGCGTATCTTGCGTTTTTGCCGTGCTTTTTCTACCATATACTAAACCCATTTTAAGGATAAAACTGTTTTATGCTAACAAAAAACTCTCTGGAAAAATACGCCCCCATTAATACCGTGTGTATGCTCATTTTGGCGGCTACTTCTCTTACCGCGTTTTTGGTCTATACCAAAACCGTGCTGATGCCCTTTGTACTGGCGGTATTTATTTATATGGTGGCCAACACCTCCGCCGGGTTTATGAAACAAAAATGGCAAGTGCCCTATATTTTGGGGTTAGTGACGTGCGCCCTCGTGTTTTTGGGCCTGGCCACCTTGGCCGTATTTTTTGTTTCCAGCTCCATAGAAACTTTTGTAAACGGGGCCGATATTTATACGGAAAAATTAAACGATACGCTGGAATGGGCCTTGCAAACTGCCCAAAAGTACAGCATTAAATTAAACGCCCAGTTTATTGTGGATACCCTTAACAAAATACCGGTATTTAATATGGTAAAAAGCGTGGGCGGCGGGGTGGTGTCTTTTTTAACCAACTTAACGCTTATTTCTTTATTTGTTATTTTTATTTTTATGGGCAAAGCCTCCTCCGCCGTAGATAAACCGACGTTGGTGGGCACTATCCAAAAACAAATTTCTTTTTACTTAATCATTAAGTTATTTGTGTCTATGTTGGCGGCGTTTTTTACTTGGCTAGTGCTGCTTGGCGTAAGGAGCGAACTGGCCGGGATGTTGGCTATTTTAACTTTCATCTTAAACTTTATTCCCAATTTAGGGCCGTTTATTTCCACCATGCTGCCTATGCCGGTCCTCTTTTTGCAATACGGGCTGGATTGGCACATTGCGCTGGCACTTTGTCTGCTGACGGCCATTCACTTTGTAATCGGCAATATTTTGGAAACCAAATGGCTGGGTAAAGGGATGGATTTAGACCCCGTTGTGGTGATTGCCTGCTTAATCTACTGGGCCCTGGTTTGGGGCATTATGGGGGCGCTGTTAGCGGTGCCCTTAACGGCTATTGCCAAAATGGTGTTTGAACGGTACGAAACCACCAAACCGCTCGCCAACCTGTTGGCCGGGCGGGTGAGCTTAAAATAATTATGAAAAAAACCGTCACCCCGTGGGCGTTTATCCCCACCTTGTATTTAGCCGAGGGACTGCCGTATATTATCATTAATGCGGTATCCACCGTGTTGTATGCGGACCTGGGTTTTGAAAACACCCAAATTGCTTTTTGGACGGGGTGGCTGTACCTGCCGTGGATTTTGAAAATGTTTTGGAGCCCGCTGGTGGATGCGCGCGGCACCAAACGCCGTTGGCTCCTGGGCGCCCAACTGGCCATGGCGGTTTTATTTTTGGCCTTGGCGCTTTTGTGCGCCGTAAACGCGTTTAGTTTTGCGGCCCAACAAAATAATCTCACTTTTTTCACGCTTTCGCTTTTCGGTTTTTTGGCGGGGGCGTTTATTTCGGCCACGCTGGATATTGCTACCGACGGCTATTACCTGCTTGCTTTAACCCCGGTGGAACAATCTAAATTTGTGGGCATACGCACCATTTTTTACCGTTTAGCTATGATTTTGGGCAGTGGGGCACTGGTATCCGCCGTGGGGCTCCTCCGCCCGAGCCTTTCCGGCGCCTTAAACTGGGGGGCCCTGTTTGCTTTTTTGGGCCTTGTGTTTGCCGCCGCCACCGCGTACCACTACCGTTTTTTGCCGCGCCCGGCCGGAGATAAACCCGCCCACGCGGCCGGCGGCCCGGCTTGGGGGCAGGCGTTCGGCTCCTACTTTACGCAAAAAAATATGTTGTATATTTTGCTGTTTATTTTGCTCTACCGCTTGGGGGATGCGCTTTTAGAAAAAATGGTGCCGTTATTCTTATTAAAACCGGCGGCGGAGGGCGCTTTGGGGATGAGTATGCAAAGCTACGGGCTGATTAAAGGCACGCTGGGTTTGGGGGCCGTGGTGGCGGGGAATTTACTGGGCGGGTGGTTGCTCGGCCGATACGGGTTCAAAAAATGTATCTGGCCGTTTGCGGTTATTCTGATTTTGCCGAACTTCTTTTATGCGTATATGGCTTGGGCCAAACCCGGCCTGAGCGTGGTGGCCGCGTTAATTACGCTGGAACATTTTGGCAACGGCCTGGCCATGATGGCTTTTAGCGTGTTTATTATGTATGTTTCGCAAGGGAAGTACAAAACTTCGCACTATGCCATATCCACCGGCATTATGGCGCTGGGGATGATGGTGCCGTCTATGCTTTCCGGGCATTTGCAAATGCGGCTTGGGTATGAAACATTTTTTATGGTAGCCAGTATCATTAGTTTAGTGACCCTGGCCGTTATCCCGCTGACGGGAAAAATACAAACGCTGGAAGAAACCGAAAAAGCCTTCCGCGCCCACACCATGCGCCTGGAGGACGGAAACTGATATGCCCAAAGACCGCTACGCTATCGCCACCGAGCAACCCAACCCGCACACACGCGGTTTGGACCGTTTATCCGCGTTGCAAATTGCCCGCAAAATAAATGCGGAAGATTTTAACGCCGCCCGCGCCGTAAAAAAGGCATCCAAACCGCTTGCGCAGGCTATCCGCACTGCGGCACAAGCCTTTATGGGCGGGCATAAAATAATTTTTATGGGGGCGGGCACCAGTGGCCGTTTGGGCGTGTTGGAAGCGGCGGAATGTGTGCCCACATTTGGGGTCAAACCCACGCAAATTATCGGCCTGATTGCAGGCGGTAAAAATGCAATGTTCCGCGCCAAAGAAGGAGCGGAAGACAACGCCGCGTTGGGGGCGCAGGACATCCGCCGACAGGCCCGCGCGCACGATTTTGTAATTGGTCTAACGGCCAGCGGCATTACGCCTTATGTACTGGGCGGATTAGAGGCCGCCCGGCAATTAGGCGCCCGCACCGCGCTGATTACCTGTAATGAACAGGCGGATTTTTCCCATGCGGATATTGCCCTTTTTTTACCTACCGGGCCGGAAGCGCTTTGCGGCTCCACCCGTATGAAAGCGGGCACGGCAACCAAAATGGCGCTCAACATTATTTCCACCGGGGCCATGGCCCTGTGCGGCAAAATGTACGGCAATTTAATGGTAGATGTAAAACCCACCAACAAAAAACTGGTGGCGCGCGCCACGCGGCTGATTGCCCAAATTGCCGGGGTAGACCCGCAAACCGCCGGGCAGTATTTGGCCCAAAGCGGCAATCAGGTCAAAGTGGCGATTGTTATGCTTAAAAAACAACTGGACCGCCCGCATGCGGCGCGGCTGTTAAAAAAAGCAAACGGCTTTTTGGCAGAGGCGTTGGATGAAAACTAAACTGGCCCTGGGGCTTATGAGCGGCACCAGCGCGGACGGCTTAACCGTTTGCGCCGTGCGCGTGCGCCCGTTTGAAGTGGTGGCTTTCCAAAACTATGCGTATCCGCCCGCTCTGCAACAACAACTGTTAAACGCCTACCAATTACCCGCCGCACCGTTAAGCCAACTCCATTTTGCCCTGGGCAAATTATATGCGCAAAAAGTAAAACTCTTCTTAAAAAAATACCGCTTGTCCGCCGGACAAATCAGCGTTATCGGCTCCCACGGGCAAACCGTTTATCACGGCCCCAAAGACAAAACGCCCAACACGTTGCAAATCGGCGAGCCGTCCTTTTTAGCGTGCGAAATGGGCGTACCCGTAGTAAGTGATTTCCGCCCCAAAGATATGGCCCTGGGCGGAGAGGGTGCGCCGCTCATTCCGTTTTTTGATACTTTTTTATGGGGCAAAAAGGCCCCGCGCACCTTGGTAAACGTGGGCGGGATTTCCAACGTGACGGCCGTGGGGCGCGGCATTTTTCCCACCGGGTTTGACTCCGGCCCCGGCAATACGCTTATGGATATAACCTGCCAGCAGGTTTTGCACCGTCCGTTTGATAAAAACGGCGCGCTGGCCCGCAAAGGCCGGGCGGATAAAGCGCTTGTGCGGCAATTATTAAACCTGCCGTATTTTGCACAAAAGCCGCCTAAAAGTTTAGACAAAAACACCTTTGGGACGGATTTTCTGCAAAAATATTTCACGCTTTCTCCCGCCACCGTCAACCATGCGTTAGCCACCCTCAACCTGTTTACGGCGGCCGCCATTACGCGCGCGCTAGACTTTTTGCCGCCCGCGTGCCGCACCCAAATTTGGGTATCGGGCGGCGGGGCGTTCAACCAAACGCTACTGGATAACTTGCAAACCTTAAACCCGCACGCACAAATACACACCACGCAAGAAATGGGGCTCCACCCGCTTGCCAAAGAAAGCGCCGCGTTTGCGGTTATGGCCCACTATGCCCTGCACGGGAAAATCAACCATTGTGCCCGCGCCACCGGGGCCCGGAAAAATGCCGTACTGGGTAAAATTACATTATGCAAATAAACCGTTTGATTTTCCCCGGATTTTGGTTTGATAAAAACACCTGGCAGCAAGGCGAAGAATTAGCCCGCGCGGGGGTGGGCGGCTTTTGTTTATACGGCGGAACCGGTGCGCAAATAAAAGAATTTTGCGCCCGCGTGCGCCGCGCTTCCCCCTGGGGAAAAATTTTAATCTGCGCCGATTACGAAGACGGCCTGGGGCGGTGGGTGAAAGACTCCGTCCGCCTGGCCCCCAATATGGCCCTGGGCGCGGCCGATAGCCAAGACCTTGCTTTTGAAAAAGGTTTTTTAACGGCACGCGCCGCCCGCGCGTTGGGGGTGGATTGGGTGTTTGCCCCGGTGGCGGATTTGGCTGATACGCCGGACAACCCCATTGTAAACACGCGCGCCTTTTCCGCCCACCCGCAAGCGGTTATCCGTTTGGCGGGGGCGCTGATGAAAGGGCTTACGCAAGGCGGCGCGCTCAACTGCCTGAAGCATTTTCCGGGGCATGGGCAAACCCGGGTGGACTCCCATTTGGCTTTGCCTGTTTTAAGCCGCACGCCGGAAGAACTATTCCAAGCGGAATTAAAACCGTTTGCCGCTTTACTGCCGCTAGCAGACGGCGTAATGACCGGGCATTTGAAAGTGCCCGCGTTAGACGCGCGGGAGCCGGCCTCTTTATCCGCCGCCATTACTACCGGGTTATTAAAAGAAAAACTGGGTTGGAAGGGGTGCGTGCTGACGGATGCGCTGCTCATGCGCGCCATTGGGGACGAATGTCATGCCGCCCGCGAAGCCTTAAACGCCGGGGCGCACATTCTGCTGGCCATGAACGACCCGCACAAAGTCAGCCGTTTTTTGCATATAAAAAATTCCCTCGCGCCCGCTTTGCTCCGCGCGGCCCACGCCCAACTGGACGCACTCTGTGCCCGGAGCAACCAAGCAACGCCCGTTGTTCCCCCCACGCACGCGGAATTGGAAGACTTCAACCGGCGAACGGCACGCGCCGCTTGCGTATGGGACGGCGCTTTTAGGTTGCGGGCAGGGGAGCGGGTGCGTGCGGTAGTCCTGGGGGATGACGAGCAAGCCGGGTGGGCCGTTTTGCGGGAAAAGTTAACCCAATCCGGCATACAACTAACAGACGGCCCCGCCGATAAAGTGCTGATAATTTCCCTGGCGAATTACAAATCTTTCAAGGGGCGTATCCGCTTAACGCCGCAAGACGAAAGCCGCGCCTTACAAGCCGCCAGACAGGCCCGCCAAAGCGCGCTTGTTTGTTTGGGGAGCCCTTTTGCGGCCCTTCCCCTAAAAGGGGCCGTAAATGCCGTTTTGCAGGCGTTTTGTCCGCTCCCCGCGTTCCAGCAAGAGGCCACCGCCCTCTTATTGGGGCACCAGGCGGCACAAGGCAAAATGCCGGTTTGTTTATAAAACGCAAAGACCCGCCGGAAAAGCGGGTCTTTTACCATATAAAATAAAATTTTTAGTATTCTATTTTATCCGTGCGGCTGCTCCAAATTTCAAACGGTTCTTCCGCGCCGTCTAGCACAATACGCACGGTGGGAATAGAGCGTTTGTCGGCCGGCTGGGTGATTTCGTCATAAATAAATTTATCGTCAAAGCCGTGTTTGGCCGCGCAAAAGCGGTCCGCCGCAAAGTACAACGCTTTGGGGCGCGCCCAATAAATAGCACCCAAACACATCGGGCACGGTTCGCAAGAAGAATAAATCACGCAATCTTTTAATTCAAACGCGTTTAATTTTTGGCACGCTTTGCGGATAGCATCCACTTCCGCATGGCGGGTAGGGTCGTTGGCGGAGGTCACTTGGTTAAACCCTTCCGCCAAAATTTTGCCGTCTTTTACAATCACGGCACCAAACGGGCCGCCTTTTCCGGTTTGCATATTTTCGGCGGCTAATTCTATGGCACGTTTCAAAAAGCGCTGATGTTCTTGTAGTTCGTGTTCGTTCATAAAAAAGTCCTCTGTCTTTATTATAGCTTAAATCCGCGCAAAAACGGTTTTATTTTGTTCACTGCGCAGTGCGCCGGACGGCGTTTGCACCCAATAATTGCCCGAGCCGGTTTGCACTTTTGCCCCGGCATATTCTATTTGATAGGAAAGCGACTCTTTCCCCGTGCCCGCATAACCCCGCGTGCGCCAGGTGCCGCCGTCTTTGCGTGCGTGCAGGCCCCATTGTGCCGTCACCCGCGTTGGGCCGAAGACCGCCGTTTCCCCGGGCCAGTTGTGCCCGGCAAACGGCCGGAACACTTGCCCGACGGGCAACAGCGCTTGCAGTTCTTCCAGCCCTTTTTGTTCCCGCGCGGAAGCGGTGCTTAAAAACACGCCGTCTATCCGGCGCACACCGCTTTTTAATACGGCGCGGGCCAGTTTTTCGCCGTCTATGGCGGCACCGAATAACAACGTCTGCCCGGCTTTCGTGCGCACTAAAATAACCGGGGAGTTCCACTCCCGCAAGAGCCAAATTTTTAGCTCCGGAGTAAAACAAAGTTGCCCCGCCCACAGGAGCAGGAGCAAGGCGGCCCCATAGGGTGCCAACTTTTTGGCAAAACTCCACCGCGGGGCATTAAACACCCAAAATAAACCAATATAATACGCCGCCACCGCCCACCCGGGCCAAGCCGCGGCCGGCAAAGACGAAAACGAAAAAGAAGCAAAAAATACCACGAGCATTTTGAACAGCCACAAGGCCGCCCACAACGCCCATTGTAAAACAAACCCCACATGCAAACAGGAAAGCGCGTAAAAAGCAAACCCTAACCCCATTATGCCGGAAGCCAACGGCACCAACAGCATATTGGAGAGGAGCCCGGTAATGGACACTTTATAAAACACGTTGGTAAACACCGGCAGTAGTGCCAGCTGGGTGGAAAGCGTGGCTAAAAAAATCTGCACAAAAAACCGCACCGCGCGCGGCCATTTGGCAGGCGGATTCCAATTAGATAAACAAATAATAATAGCCGCCGTGGCCAGAAAAGACATTTGAAAGCCTGTTTCAAACACCACAGACGGACTGCCCGCCACCAACATCAAACAAGAAAGCAATAACCCCTGGAATACCCCGCTGTTGCGGTTGATTAAAAACCCCACACACGCACAGACCGCCATAAAATAAGCGCGCACAAGCGGCGCATCCGCCCCGGCCACCAAGGTATACACGCCCGCCGCCAAGAGCGCCACCAGCGTACTGCGCCGCCGGCCTACCCCCACCCAAGCAAGCACCCCCAGCACCATCAGCGTGACAAACCCCACATTCCCGCCGGAGGCTACCAACAAGTGAATGGCGCCGCTATCCTGAAACGCGGTATAAAGTGCCGGGGCCGTTTCGCCCCGCTCGCCCAACACCACGCCGCCCGCAATTCCGGCTAACTCCGGGCCAAACGCCGCCGAAAAAGTTTGCAAAATATCCTGCCTTACCGCCCGCACCGCCCGAAACAACCCCATAGCCGGGCGCTCCAACGTAAAATTTTCCGCGCGGATTTCCGCAAACACGCCTTTTACCGCCAGATAATCGCCCCAGGCAAAATTGCCTAAAAGCTCCACATTGTACGGCTTTTGTAATTTGCCTTCCAGGCGGATGACGTCCTGCCATTGGGCCGGGGTTTCTTTAATACGCGCATACACCCGCCCGGTGGCCGGAACACCGTTTACGCTTTGCACTTTTACTATTACATTATGGGACTCTTTTTTATAGGCAGAAAACCCGTCCACGCGGCCAACCAGCGTGACGGGTTCTTTGGTTATAAAGCGGGAAACATCCTGCGCGGCGGGGTGCGGTTTGTAAAAACAACTCACCCCCAACAGCACAAACGCCAACAGCCACAACAGCGGGCGTTTGTAAACAGACGGGTGCATTACAGTTTGGTGCGGCCTTTTAAGGAGTAGCCCAAGGTCATTTCGTCAATATAATCAATATCGCCGCCCAAGGGAACCCCATAGCCGATACGCGATACCTTATCCACCATGCCGCGCAATAAATCGGCCAGATACAGGGCGGTGGTTTCGCCCTCGCTGTCCGGGTCGGTGGCAATAATTACTTCGCGGATGGGGGTTTTGGCATTTTGTACGCGCTCTAACAATTCTTTTACTTTTACTTGCTCCGCGCCGCGCCCTTCCATAGGGGAAATGGCCCCATGCAACACATGGTACAAGCCTTTATACGCGCCTGTTTTTTCTATGGACTCAATATCTTGCGGGTCTTCCACCACGCAAATAGTATCTTGCTGGCGGTCCGTATCGGAGCAGATTTCGCACTTTTCCCCCTCGCAATACGCAAAACAGACGGGGCAAAGTTTTACTTCTTCTTTTAAGGCCAGCAGTGCGGCAATAAATTCTTCGGTTTCCCCTTGCGAGGCCCGCAAAAAATACGCGCTAAAGCGTTCCGCCTGCCGCGGGCCCACCCCCGGCAAGCGCCTAAACGCGCGGATTAAACGGTCCAAACTTTTCATATTACGCCATTAACTCCCCGGGGATAACACTAAACAAATCTTTTAATTCTTCCGGCGTATCCTCGGCCGGAACCACCTGCGGGGCTTTTGTTTCCTGCGCTTGCGGGTTTACATCAGCCGAAAAATCCGCCTTTACAAAAGGCTCTTCCCGGCTGAGCGGCTCTGCTTTTTTAGGGGCCGGAGCCGCGCTACGGGCCGGAGCCGCCGCACGCGGGGCCGTTTGGGCGGCGGGAGCAGAGGAAGCCGCGGCTAATAAAAATTTAATTTTGCGCCCGCTGATTTGGAACGCCGCGGCTTCCATTTCCGGCAGTTTGGTTTGGGCGGGCACGCGGTAAAATTCTTTCCCGGGGGCAAAAGACAAAGTCCATTCATCCCCGTTAAACGCTACCCGGCTGTTGAGCATCACATCATACACAAATAAACTTTTGGAAAAATGCACCAGCAGTTTATCCCAAAGTTGTCTGTCCGTCAACGGTGCGCCGGAGGCGGCTTTCGGCTCTGGGCGCATAGCCGGGGCGGCTTTCGGCTCCGGGCACATAGCCGGGGCTGGTTGCACCGCCGGGGTGCTTAACGGCTCCTCGCAAGCTACCGGGTCACTATCCAGCAGAGCGGCTACGGCATCATCCGTTGCGGCGTGGGTTTGCGCAGGCTCCGGCGCAGGGGCTGGGGCTGCCGCATGTGCCGCCGTGTGTGGGCGCGGTTTGGAAACCGGGGCCGCTTGCACCGCCGGGCGGGGCGCAGGGGCTGGGCCGGACGGGCGGGAAGAAGAAACTTCCCCGCGCTCCAACGCTTCCAGGCGGCGGATAAAGCCGTCTATATCCAAACAGCTGTCCATGACGGTAAACAGGCCCACTTCCGCGCTGACCAGGGTATTATCGGAAAATTTTACTTCTTCTATCAGTTTATTTACTTTGCGTGACAGCGCCGCCAAAAAGCCGGACGAAACTTGCGCGGTAATGGCTTTGGCGCCGTCAAACGGTTCTTCCCCCTGGCCCAATGAAAAATAAAACAAATCGCCCAGCGTGTTTTTCAAATCTTTTAAGAAAGCGTTGGCATCAAAGCCCTCGTTTTTTAAGGTTTCAAACACCTGGTGCAAGGCGGCGGAATCTTTTTGCGTTAAAGCGTTTACGGCTTGGGCAATCAATTCATCCGGCGTGAGGCCCAACATTTCGCCCACTAATTTTTCGTCAATCCGCTCGCCGGAATAAGCAATCGCGCGGTCCAACAGGGTGAGCGCGTCACGCATGGCGCCGCCCGCGTTTTTGGCAATAATCCGCGCGGCCGCGGGGGTTAAATCTATATTTTCGGCCCCGGCTAAATCCAACAAATGGTTGGAAATTTCGTCCACGGTAATCGGGCGGAAACGGAACGTCTGGCACCGGCTGACAATGGTGGCGGGCACTTTGTGTTTTTCCGTAGTGGCTAAAATAAATACCACATGGGCGGGCGGTTCTTCAATGGTTTTTAAGAGCGCATTGAAAGAACTGGTGGAAAGCATGTGGACTTCGTCCAAAATAAACACCTTAAAACGGTCCCGAGAAGAAGCCAGCGCCACCGTATCAATAATGGCTTCGCGCACTTTTTCCACCTGCGTATTACTGGCGGCGTCCAACTCCAGTACGTCCAAATCACTGCTTTGGGCAATTTCCAAACATTGGGGGCATTTGCCGCAGGGCTCATCCGTAGGCTTGGTGTGCCCGTTGCCGGTGCAGTTGAGCGCTTTGGCTAAAATGCGCGCCGTGGTGGTTTTGCCGCAACCGCGCGGGCCGTAAAACAAATATGCGTGCGCGATACGCCCCAGTTTAAGCGCATTTTTGAGCGTTTTGGAAATGTTTTCCTGCCCGACCATATCTTCAAACGTCTGCGGGCGGTATTTATTGGCTAAACTTACATATTTATTATTTTCGTCAAACATTTCCATAAAATTATCCTCTCATGCGTTTTGTATAGCGGCGTTGGGCGTGCTTAAAATCCAAGCTAATGCGCCCGGGCCCCAACAAGGCCACCGTCAACAGCGGCGTGGCTAACAACACACAAAACGCCGCAAACATTTTGTTCAAATCTCCGGCAAAAAACGCCCAGGCGCACGCACAGCTGCACAAAAACCCCACTGCCGCCGCCACCCGGGTATACCAACCTAAAATTAAAAACAGCGCGCAAAACAGCTCCGCCACCACCAACACAAACCCCGCCGGAACGGAAAAAGGCACCCGCAAGGCGGTTAAATTGTATAAAAATTCCCGGTAAAAAAGCAGGCAGCCGGCCGTCACATATAGCAGGGTAAGCCCGGTTAATAACCGGCTTAAAAACATGGCTAAAGAAAATTGGCCTTCGTCTATTTTACAATGCAATTCTGTATCCGGCATGGGGCCTCCTAAAATTTAGATTCTACCGTCATGGAAAAATACGTTTTGCGGTTGGCTTGCCGCTTAGGCTCAAACACTTCCACCCCGCCGCTGAAGTCCATATCCCAAAAGTGTAAAGCAATCCCCGCGCTGACGGCGGTGGCAAAAGCCCGGTGGTCCGCATATTTATACCGCACCCAAGAGGCGTACGGCGTAATGTTGCGGGTGGGATACGCCAGTTGCAGGGCGGAGCTTTCTTTAATAAACCCCTGCACCACCGCTACCATAAACGGCACATCCGCCCAGTTGGTGCTGACACCGCTGGGAGGCTGACTACTATATTTTATCACTTTCCGGTAGATACCCCGCAAGCGCAGTTTACGGGCGTATGTTTCCGCCTCGGCGCGGGCAAAAGTTTCCGTTGGGGAATAAGCGTGTTCCAGCGGGTTATCCAGTGCGTCGCTGTATACATCATACCGGATTTGGCCCGCCTGCAAGCCCAGCAGCGGGGCTTTGAACATTCCCTTTTTATAAAAAGGAACCCACCGCACGCCCGCGGCGTATTCTATACTTTGGAAATCCAGCGCCAGCGGCACCCACCGGGCCAAAGCATAAGCCGTCCAATCGTCCGTCACATCATACGAAGCCTGCAAGCCGTAGCGGGAAGTAGAGCCGGCTTCGTCTTCTTCTTTATCGGACCGGCGGTAATAGCCGTACTCCGGGGTCAGCACAAGGCCGTTATCTAAATCCAGCTTGTACTGGCCGCGCAGCGCGGCGTAGCCTTTTTCCCCGTTCACCCCCGAAAAACTGAGCTGCCCGTAGCAAAACGCACACGGGCAGACCAGTATCACAAGAACAGCGGACAGGGTTTTGATAAACCGCATTATTTTTTGGCTTTTTTAGCTCTTAACGCGGCCACCTTTTTATCTTCATCCTGCAAGAATTTTATGTAGTTGGAGGCGGTGCGTTTCTTCCACGCGCCTTTGTGATAGCCGTAGCCGATGATAAGCGGAATCAGCGTGGTGCATTCTCCGTAAACCATTTGTTCCAAGGCGGTGGAAACTTTACCCCAAGAGGAGGCTTCCTTTAAGGTAGAGCCGGAAAGCGCGCCGTCGCGCACGTCCGCCACCGTGATTTGCACGGCGTATTTGTGCATCGGGGTATCCGCGCCCAGCACTTCGGCCGCTACAACGGTGTCTTGCGCAAAGTTTTTCGGTACGCCGCCGGACCACATCATAAGCCCGGTTTCTTTGGCTTTGATTTTGATTTTGGTTAATTCCAAAAAGTCTTTGGCGCTGTCAATAGACAGGTGGGCTTCCGGGTGTTCCGTCTGGTGGGCTACAAAGCCGAAACCGGCGGAGCAATCGGAAAACGCAGGCACAAACACCGGCACGCCGTGTTTATACGCATTGTAAACAATAGAATCTTTGCCTTTGCCGTTTTGTTCCAGCCATTTACCCATTTCCCAAATAAATTCGCGGGAAGAATAGGGGCGGGGTTCCAAAGCGTTGCAAATTTTGTGGATGGTTTCGTCGCAAACTTTCAATTCGTCTTCGTCAATATAAGTATCGTAGATGCGGTCAATATGCAAGTCGCGCAGTAAGTTATCGTCTTGGTTATAAGGGGTGCCGATATAGTGTTTGTAGCCCAGGGCTTCAAAAAAGTCTTGGTCCACAATGTTGGCGCCGTTGGACACAATCGCGTCCACCATGTTGTTTTGAATCATGTCCACCACTACTTTTTTAAGACCGGCAGACACTAACGACCCGGCAATGCACAAAATAACGGAGCATTTTTTTTCGGAGAGCATCATGTTGTAAATTTTGCTCGCTCTGGCCACTTCGCGCGAAGCATAGGCCATACTTTCAAAAGCATCTACCATGGGAACCACATTGTATTTTTTCATATCAATATGTTTGATAGTTGCTTTTAGAAAGTCCTTCTTGGTCAATTTTGCCATTTTTTTTTACACCTCGTACTGGGATTTTGTATCAACTTTTTACGATGATTTTATTTTTTATTTTTTATTTAGTAAATTATATTAAATTACAAGGTATTTTTCACAATAAAAAATAAGTGTTGGGCGTGCGGGGCGTGCCGGAGGTTTACGCAAGCGCCGCAAAAACCCGCCAAGGAGCGTTTTTATGTACGAACATTTACACCAAACAGACCCGGCTGTTTTTGATGCCGTTGCCAAAGAATTAACCCGCCAACGCGAAAAATTGGAGCTGATAGCTTCCGAAAACTTCGCCTCCCGCGCCGTGATGGAAGCGCAAGGCTCCGTTTTAACCAACAAATATGCCGAAGGCTACCCCGCCAAACGCTATTACGGCGGTTGCGAAAACGTGGACATCGTGGAAAACCTGGCCATTGAACGCGCCAAACAAATCTTTGGGGCCGAACACGCCAATGTGCAGCCCCATTCGGGCGCGCAAGCCAATATGGCGGTTTATATGGCCTTATTGCAACCCGGCGATACGGTGTTGGGGCTGAACCTTTCCCATGGCGGGCACCTGACCCACGGCCACCCGCTCAATTTTTCCGGCAAGCTCTACCACATTGTGCCCATGAACGTACGCCCGGATACGGAAGAAATTGATTACGACGAAGCCGCCAAACTGGCGTTGGAACACAAACCCAAAATGATTTTAGCCGGGGCCTCTAACTATTCCCGCGTGTTTGACTGGAAACGCCTGCGCGAAATTGCCGATTCCTGCGGCGCATATTTGGTGTGTGATGTAGCCCACTATGCGGGTTTAATTGCCGCCGGAGAATACCCGAACCCCGTTCCGTTTGCGGACGTTGTCACCACCACCACCCACAAAACCTTACGCGGGCCGCGCGGCGGGCTTATTTTGTGCAAAGCCGCCCTGGCCAAAGCCATTAACTCCGCCGTATTCCCCGGCGTGCAGGGCGGGCCTTTAATGCACGTTATTGCGGCTAAAGCTGTTTGCTTTGGGGAAGCCCTCAAGCCGGAATTTAAGGCGTACCAACACCAGGTAAAATTAAACGCCGCCGCGTTGGCGGACGAACTTAAAAAGCGCGGCTACCGCCTGGTGGCCGGCGGTACGGACAGCCATGTAATGTGTGTGGATTTGCGCTCCAAAGGGCTTACCGGCAAAGCGGCCGAAGCCGCCCTGGATAAAGCGGGCATTACCGCCAACAAAAACACCATTCCTTTTGACCCGGAAAAGCCGTTTGTCACCAGCGGTTTACGCTTGGGCACGCCGGCCGTCACCACCCGTGGGATGAAAGAAGCGGATATGGCCCAAATTGCCGCGTTTATAGATACGGCCATTTCCAACGCGCAGGACGACACGCGCCTGGCAGAAATTGCCCAACAGGTAAAAGCGTTTTTGGATAAATTCCCGCTCTACCCGGGGCTGAACTGATTTCCCGCACCGCAAACCCCGCCCGGCGGCGGGGTTTTTTATTTCTGCCTGTATAGGGCCAAAGACCCAGGATATATTGGGCCCAATGACCCTGGCCCCGCGCCGCCAAAAATACGATAATATAAATATGAGAAAATTTGTTTTATTGGTAGGATTAACCCTCTGTTTTTCCCCGGCCTTAAATGCGCAGGGGCTCCCCGCCGTTAAGCGGGTGTTTAGCAAAATAAGCGCGGCATGGCGCAAAGATACGCCCGCGGCCCAAAAGACGGCGGCCAAAGCGGCCCTCAGCCAGGCAACGCCGCAAATTTCCGCCCGCCGGGCACAAGAACAGGCCAACCAAATTTTGGCCCGTGCCACCGCCCAAACACGCCGTTTCGGCGGCCCCGTCATTACCGCGCTGGAAAAAAACATTAACCGTTTTGTTTTTACCATTACCCAAGCGGACGGCACCCATCCTTTTACGGGAACAGGCTTTGTAGTGGCAGAAGAATACCAAGGCAAAACCGTCCTGTGGGGCGTGACTGCCAAACATACCATTACGCCTTTTCACGGGCCGCTGGAAATTACGTTCCACACCCCGCACAAACCGGTCAAATTCCGCGTGAAACGGATGATTGAAGGGCGCAAGTTCGGTTTAGATGCCGCTTTATTGGAACTGCCGCCCCAAGCCGCCCAAGTGGCGTTGCCGTTCCCGCTGACTTATGCCTTACCGGCGCAAGGGGAAACCGTGTTTGCCTACGGATACGGAGCAGGCAAATACCAAAAAATTGTCCGCAAATTTTTATTTTCCGGCGACGAACGCCTGGTAGCCAAATACCCGCTCATCCGTAAACCCAAACCGGGTTTTTGCGGTAGCCCGGTCGTCAACGACAAAGGGCAGTTAGTCGGGGTGGAAGCCGGGGGCTATTGCGCCGTACAAACCCAATGGTACCCCATGCTGAAACAATTACCCCAATATAAACGCCAAAACATCCGCCGCGTGAGCGAAATTGTACCCACCAGCAAAATATACCTGTTGCTCCGGGAATACCACCGGGCCGGGGCCGGCGCGCGCAACATTGCCGCCAACGGTATTTTGATTGGCAAACTGAATGTAGACGAATTTATAGAATCCGTGACGGTGTTTTATGCCAACGGAAACCATCGCACCGTGGTACGCAATCCGTTTATGAATCCGGCGGCGTTGGAATCCGTCATTGACACTAATAACGCAAGCGGCATTGTGGTAAACATCAACAAACACCGCACCCAACAGCGCCAATACTTTTTGGAAATGCGCACGCACGAAGTAAGGGAAATACTCCAATGAAATGGATAAAAACGCTGACCGTATTAACCGTATGGGGGAGCCTTATAGCCGCCCCCGCCCTGCCGGTATGCGCGCAACAAAACGCCGCCAAAGCCGTCGCCCGGGCCGTTAAAAGCCAAGCAGTGCCCGCGGCGGCAAAAAAGGCGCTCAAAAAGACCGCACGCGCCGTTAAAAAGCCGGAGGTAGGCTCCGTATTGGCCCGCCGCACCGCGCAAGCGCGCGTAAATGCCTTAAAAAATAACGCCCAACGCTCCGTTGGGTTAGTGAGCCACCCGGCGGCCGATTGGAAAGGCACGGTCTTTGTCATCCAGGAAAATTTCAACGGACAAAAATACTTATGGGGGGTTTCCGCCGCCCATATCGCCTCCATGATGTATGACGACGTCACCCTGCAATTTACTATCAATGGGAAAAAGCATGAATTTAAGCCGTTAAAAATGTTCCGCGGCACGCGCGACGGCGCGGATGTAGCCGTATTTCTTTTACCGCCGAACGCCGCCCGGGTATTAAAACCGTTATCGGTTTCCCCGCGGAGCATAAAAGCCGGGAAAGAAACATTTTCCGTCGGTTATGGGCGTTCTATTTATAACCGGGCCGACCACCGCACCATTTTGGCTTCCAACCCGGGCCGGATTGTCACTTCGTACGAATTGGCCCACAAACCCCGCGCCGGCTACTGCGGCAGCCCCCTTTTCAACGACCATAACGAAGTGGTAGGCGTACATTGCGGCAGTATCTTAAACGGAGAAGGCTTTTTATCGCGCTGGCAAAAGGATTTGCCGCGCCTGGGTTATGAAAAACAAGACATCAGTATCGCCACCCCGATTGCCTGGGCGCAAATGTTGATTAACGAATACCGCAGTGGCATAAAGGCCGGCACGCCGCTTTTGTTTAACGGGGTAAAAGTGACTACCTTATTGCCCGGTCAGCATTTGTTGGACATCATCCCTTTTGCCAATAAAAAATTTCGCTTGGGCATTTCCGCCGGGCCGTATACGGATGCCGCCCACCTGGAAAACGGACTAGCCCCGGATGCCGACGGCGTGGTTGTTTCCATTTATAACGAAATTCCCGTTGCCGGGCAAGAAGAAGTACAGCAGTTTATTTTGAACTTAAAAACCAAACGGGTGCGTTTACGCAAACCGGGCAAACCGTATTTTTAACCGGAACTGTTATCACCCATCTGTAAAAAACCCCGCTTGCTAAAAACAAGCGGGGTTTTTCATATTACTGTTGGGATTTATTTGATTTCTTCCAACAAATTTTTGGCGGCTTGGTTGCCGTTGGCGGCGGCCTTGGATAGCCACTTGCGGGCCTCGCGCATATTGCGGCGGATACCTAACCCCTTGTAATAACTTTGCCCCACCACATACTGCGCGCTGGCGTGCCCGCCCTCGGCCGCGCGGCTAAAAGCCTGCAACGCTTTGGAAACCGATTTTTCCGTACCCTGCCCCTGCATATACATCACCCCGGTTAAATACTGCGCTTCCGTATTGCCTTTATCGGCGGCACTCATAAACCATTTGAACGCCTCCGCATAGTCCGGGCCGCCCTCGGCCGCGCTTTGCATATACGCCCGGCGGCCCCAATATAACTGGGCCAACGGGTCCCCCGCTTCCGCCGCCAGAGCCAGTAAACTAAAGGCTTTGGTTTCGTCCTTGGCGACGCCCAACCCTTGCGCATATTTGAGCCCCAACTGCGCCTGGGCGGACGGGATTTTCTGCGCGGCCGCCTCCGTCAGCCATTTCAGGCTTTCTTCGGCGTCTTCGTTCAGCGCGCCCCCCTTTGCCAACTGGTTGGCAAACGCCAGGGCGCTCTCCCCACTGCCCACGCGGGCCTGTTGGTAAGCCGTAAAAACAGCTAGCGCCTGCGCATAGACCTCCGGGTTTTGTATAAACGCTTCTTTTACCGTTTGTTGGGCCTCGGCACTGCCCGCACATGCGGCCGCCATGCGCCAAAAAAGGCCCTCTGTGGCGTTTTTTGTCACGCCGGCAAGTCCTTCTTCATAAAAGCGGGCCAATTCGTTTTGGGCGGGAGCAAAATTCTTCCACGCGGCCAACCGCAAGTATTCCACCGCCGCGGACGGCTCCGCCGCGCCCCCTTGGGTGGTTAAATACATTTCCCCCAGTTGATACGCGGCCTCGGCGTTTCCAGCCGCCGCTTGCCGGGCCAATGCGGCGCGCGTGGGGGCCTGCGCGGGCGCCGGGTGCGCCACATACGCCTGCCGGGCATACCAACCGCCCGCCGCGCCGAAAATCAAAATCAAAAAATACCCCAAAAATTTCATCTTTTTCCTCACATAAAAACCGGGCAAGTTTTAGGCTTCCCCGGTTTTATTATACAAAATCCCCGCCGGAACCCGGCTTAACGGCCCGCTGGGCTCCGGCGCGAAAAAACGCACAAAAACCCAATAGCCGGGGCCAATACGCCCATGGCGCCCACTTGGGAGGAAGTAAAATCCGCCGCCGCGCCCATGAGTAGCGGGAAAACCGCCCCTCCCACTAGCCCCATAATCATCAGGCCGGATACTTCGTTTTGGCGTGTGGGACTGCGCCACAAGGCTTGGGAAAAAATCACCGGGAACACGTTGGCATTTCCGAGCCCTACACAACTAATGCCCGCATACAAAACGGCCTGTGTTTGGCCGAACCACAACAACAGCCACCCTGCCACAATCAGCCCCATACTCCACCGAAAAATTTTCTGCCCGCCATAGCGCCCCAGCAAAAACACCCCCGCCAAACACCCGGCGGTGCGCCATAAAAAATAAACCCCGGAACCGTACCCGGCCGCGGCCACCCCCAGCCCCGCCCGCTCCATAAGCAGTTTGGGGGCCGCCATATTCATTCCCACGTCTAACCCCACATGGCAAATAATCCCGATAAAACAACTCAAAATCACACTGTCCGCCAGTAAACCAAACGCTTGTTTGAACCCGGTTTGGGCGGCGTTCGGCGGGACCTCCCGGATGGGCGTACGCGCCAACGCCCCGAAGGCTAACAGCGCCTCCGCCAGAAAAAACCAATATAAAATTTTCCAATCCTGCCAATAGAGCGCACACCACCCGGCGGCCACCGGGGCCAGCAAAGAGCAAACCGCTTTTACAAACTGGCCCAATGTAAGCATACCGGGCAGTTTTTCGGGCGATACCAAATTGCCGACGAGCGGGTTTAAGGAAACCTGCATCAAGGTATTGCCGAGCCCCAAAAATGCAAAGGAAAGAAACATTCCCCAAAAGCTGTAATGTGCAAACGGCACCACAAACGCCACCGCCGTGAGCAGTAAACTCCATAATACCGTTTTGCGGCGGCCGATTTTGTTCATCAGTAAGCCGGCCGGAACCGCGCCCGCCAAAAACCACAAAAAAACCATGGTGGCAAACAAGCCAGACAGCGTACCCGACAACTGAAAATCCGCCCGGATATAATGGGTAGCCACGCCAACGGAGTCCACAAACCCCATGGCAAAAAAGCACAACATCAGCGGGAACAAGGCGCGCGGGCGGCTGTTTATTTCTTTCATTTCATGTACCTATAAATAACAAGCCCCCGGCATAGCCAGGGGGTTGTTATTTGATTAAATATGCCGCTTTTTAACTTTCATGCGGGCAATGGCTTGTTTAAGCTCTATTTCTGCCAATTCAAAATCAATATCCGCGTCTTTGTTGGTTAAACTTTCTTTGGCGCGCTTGATTTTTTGTGCTTCGGCCTCTTCGTCAATTTCATCCGCCAGGCCGGCACTTTCGGCAAATACATTTACCGTATCGTTCAGGATTTCCACAAACCCGCCCAACGCGGCAAATTCTTGCTCTTTTTCGCCCTGTTTATAGCGCAGTGAGCCCATGCCCAACTGCACTATCATTTTGGCGTGTCCGGGCAACACGCCCATTTCCCCCAGCAAGGCAGGTAAAATAACCATATCTACCTCCAGGTTGGAAATGAGCTGTTTTTCCGGCGTAATCAAGTTTAGAATCAGCTTTTTAGCCATAGAGTTAATTACTCTTTATCTTTAATTTTTTCGTAATTGGCCAATACATCCTCTATCCCGCCGCACATATAGAAGCAGGATTCGGGGATGTGGTCATACTCGCCGTCCACAATGCCCTTAAAGGCTTTGATGGTGTCGGCCAGTTTGACGTATTTGCCGGGGTGCCCCGTAAATTGTTCCGCCACGGAAAACGGCTGCGAGAGGAACTTTTGGATTCTGCGGGCACGGGCCACGGTTTTTTTGTCTTCGTCGGCCAATTCGTCCATACCCAAGATAGCAATAATATCTTGCAAATCTTTGTATTTCTGTAATACTTGGCGCACACGCTGGGAAACGCTGTAATGTTCTTCGCCAATGATGCGCGGGTCCAAAATGCGGGAAGTGGAATCCAACGGGTCCACGGCCGGGTAAATACCCAAGCTGGCAATTTGGCGGGAAAGCACGGAGGTAGAATCCAAGTGCGTAAACGTAGCGGCCACACCGGGGTCGGTTAAGTCGTCCGCGGGCACATATACGGCCTGAATGGACGTAATAGCGCCTTTTTTGGTGGAGGTAATACGTTCCTGCAAGTTGCCGATTTCCGTATTCAGCGTAGGCTGATAACCCACAGCGGAAGGCATACGCCCGAGCAGGGCGGATACTTCGGAGTTGGCCAACACAAAGCGGAAGATGTTATCCAAGAACAGCAATACGTCCTGCCCTTTTACGTCGCGGAAATACTCCGCCTGCGTAAGCGCCGTTAAGGCCACTTTGGCGCGGGCGCCTGGCGGCTCGTTCATCTGCCCGTAAACCAGTACGGTTTTATCCAGTACGGTGCTTCCGTCGGAAAGTTTAGATTCGCTCATTTCCAACATTAAATCGTTGCCTTCGCGGCTTCTTTCCCCTACGCCGCCGAAGACGGAGCTGCCGTGGTGTTCGCGCGCCACGTTGTTAATCAGTTCCATAATCAGTACGGTTTTGCCTACGCCAGCACCGCCGAACAGACCCACTTTACCCCCTTTCATATACGGGGCAATTAAGTCAATTACTTTAATACCGGTTTCAAAAATTTCCGGGGTGGGGTTTTGGTCTTCCAAAGACGGCGGGTCCCGGTGAATGGGCATATTCATCGGGGCCGCAATATCGCCTTTGTGGTCTTGCGGTTTGCCCAATACGTTCATCAGGCGGCCCAGGCAGGCTTCGCCCACCGGCACGTTGAGCGGGGCTCCCGTATCCACGGCGTTGGCACCGCGCTGTAAACCGTCCGTACTTTCCAAAGATACGCAGCGCACAATGCCGTCACCCATTTGCTGGGCAACTTCGGCCACGATTTTCTTTTCCGGCGTCAGTTCAATTTCTATGGCGTTTTCAATGGCTGGCAAGTGGCCTTGCTCAAACTGAATATCCACGGCCGCGCCAATGATTTGAATTACTTTTCCGCTTTTCATATTTGTTCCTATATCAAGTGGTTTTATAAAACTAGCTGTTTAGGGCCTCCGCCCCGTTTACAATGTCCAAAATTTCGTTGGTAATGCCGGCTTGGCGTACTTTGTTTAATTTGAGCCCCAGCGCCGTCACCAATTCCCCCGCGTTTTTGCTGGCGGCATCCATGGCGTTCATGGTGGCGGCTAAGTTAGCCGCTTGCGATTCCAGCAAAATGCGGTACATATTGGCTTTGAACAGGCGCGGCACTAAAATACGGAAAATCTCTTTTAGGCCCGGTTCAAACGCAAAGTCACTTTCTTCACGCCGGTTTACAGGGGCTTCAAAAGCAAACGGAAGCACCTTTTCTTCCACCAAGTTTTGGCTGGCCATGGACTTAAAGTCGTTATAAATCAGCGTGACGGAGCCCAACTGCTCCGTAAAAAACGCTTTCATTACGGCTTCGCCCAACAGCTCGGCGTGGGCGTACGTCACTTTGGGGAAAATCCCCACGCTTTCGTACGCAATTTTTAAGCCCGGCATTTTGAGACGGGCCAAAAAGTCCCGCCCTTTTTTGCCTATGACGAATACGGAAATTTCTTTGCCTTGGTTTTCCTTCAAAAACTGCAACACGCGGCGCAGTACCACGGCATTAAAAGAACCCGCCAGGCCCTTATCCCCGGTAATGCAGATAAGGCCGATTTTTTGCGGGTTGCCCGTCTTGTTGACAAAAAACCGCGAAGACCAGCTCTCGGCGGTGTCGCCGTCGTCGGACATGGTTAAAATATCCGTTTTCAGGTCGTCCACCATTTGAAGCATTTTTTGGGCAAAAGGCCGCGCAGCCGTCATGGCATCCTGCGCTTTGCGGATACGCGCGCTGGAAATCATCTTCATCGTCTGCATGATTTGCTGCGTGGATTTAATGGCCTTAATGTTTTGCCGTATGTCTCTAAGCGATTCCATGCTCTTTTCCTATTTCCGGTTGTAATGTTCGTCCAAAATTTTTACATAGTCGGCAATACCGGCTTCCAATGTATAATCGGGCGTATACCCCAATTTACTTTCGGACTTCGTCATATCTGCCTGGGTTTTAAGTTGGAAGAACGGATACGGGTTATCAATGTATTCGGGTTCCAAATTAAGGCCCATTTCTTTATTCAGGCAGGCAATAATGGCGTTATAATCGCGCGGAATGCCGGTAGCGGCGTTATAAACGCCCGTTTCTTTACCGTTGCGTAATGCGCACATATTGATTTTGACAATATCTTTTACATACACAAAATCGCGCTGTTGTTCCCCGTTTTTGAACACGCGGGGGCGTTTGCCTTCACGCATTTGGTTGTACAGTTGGAAAACCATACTGGCCATTTTGCCCTTAAAATATTCGCCGGGGCCGTATACGTTAAAATAACGTAATCCAATAATGGTCATATCGCGGTTATCGGCCGCAAACTGGCGGGCTACGTTATCCATAATTACTTTGGAAAAACCGTACACGTTTTCCGGGTGGGTGGGTTGCGTTTCCACATTGGGCACCGGGCCGTTGCCGTAGGTGGCGGCGGAAGAAGCGTAAATGACTTTTTTAATTTCGTTTTCGGCCGCAAACGTAAGCACGTTTTTGAACGCTTCCACGTTTTGTTCCATCATGGCTTTTTGGTCCATAACGGTAGTATCCGTGATAGCCGCTTCATGGAAGATGGCATCAAAATACATATCCCGCGGCATAAACGTAAAGCAATCGGCGGCAATTACATCCCCCTTAAAGCCAATCAGGTTTTTGAAGTGCCCGTTTTTGGAAAAATCGTCCATTACCGTCACTTCATGGCCTTGTGCTTCCAAGGTTTTGGCAATATTACTGCCGATAAAGCCGGCACCGCCGGTCACCAAATATTTTTTCTTCGTTTCCATGGAATTATTTGCTCCCCTTAAAAATGTTCTTAAACGCATCTAACGCGGCGCGGACTTTTTCTTCCAAGTCTTTAGTCAGCTCGTTAGCGGCATTTAATTCATCCAGCAAGTTTTTTTGTTCCGCGCGGACAAAGGCGAGTAATTGTTTTTCATATTCGCGCACATCTTCTACTTCCACGCTGTCCAAATAGCCGTTTACGCCCGCAAACAGCACCAGCACTTCTTCCCCTACATGTAGCGGAGAATACTGGTTCTGTTTGAGCAGTTCGCTCATGCGTTTACCGCGGGCAATTTGCCGTTGGGATTCTTTATCCAACTCAGAGCCGAACTGGGCAAACCCGGCCAATTCCTGATACTGGGACATATCAATACGCAAGGTACCTGCCACTTTGCGCATACTCTTGCGCTGGGCCGAGCCCCCCACGCGGGAAACGGAAAGCCCCACGTTAATAGCCGGTTTTACACCGCTTAAAAACAAACTGCTTTCCAAATAAATCTGTCCGTCCGTAATAGAAATTACGTTCGTGGGAATATAGGCGGAAACGTCGTTCGCCTGGGTTTCAATAATCGGCAACGCGGTAATGGAGCCGCCGCCGTTTTCTTTAGAAAGTTTGCAGGCGCGTTCCAACAATCTGGAGTGCAAGTAAAACACGTCACCGGGGTAGGCTTCGCGGCCTGGCGGACGGCGCAACAGCAAGGACATCTGGCGGTACGCCTGCGCGTGCTTGGACAAATCGTCATACACAATCAGCACGTCTTTGCCTTGCCACATAAAATATTCACCGATAGCGCAGCCGGCGTACGGCGCGATATACAGCAAGGAAGCCGGGTCGGACGCGGTGGCCGATACCACAATGGTATAATCCATAGCGCCGTAATCGGTCAGCGTTTTGACTACTTGGGCTACCGTACTCTGTTTTTGGCCCACGGCTACATAAATACAAATGCAGCGTTCCGCTTCCGGAATGTTCTTTTGGTTGATGATAGCATCTACCGCAATAGCCGTTTTACCGGTTTGGCGGTCGCCGATAATCAGTTCGCGCTGGCCTTTACCTATCGGCACGAGCGCGTCAATGGCTTTCAAGCCCGTTTGCAACGGCTGTTTGACCGGCTGGCGGTCAATAATACCGGGGGCTACAATGTCCAACGGCATATTTTTAACGCCTTTAATGGCGCCTTTGCCGTCTAACGCATTACCCAACGGGTCTACCACGCGGCCAATCATTTCTTCGCTCACGGGTACGCTGATGACTTCCCCGGTGCGTTTGACACTGTCGCCTTCCTGCACCAGGTGGTCCGGCCCCATCAGCACACAGCCGACGTTGTCGTATTCCAAGTTAAGCGCCATGCCTTTTACGCCGTGGCCAAAGTCCACCAGCTCCGAGGCTTTCACGTTGTTTAAGCCGTGAACGCGGGCAATGCCGTCACCCACTTGGATAACGGTGCCGACCTCGCTTAAATCCGCAGTCGCTTCAAATTTGCTTATTTTTTCTTTAATAATGTTGGTTATTTCTTCTGGTCTGATTGCCATAAAATACACCGTTTATTTGGTTAATTCTTCCTGCATTTTTTCAAACTGCCGCTTGAGGCTTGCGTCTATCAGTTCCCCCCGGCACAAAATCTTTACGCCGCCGATGAGGGCCGGGTCCGTATGATATACGGCGGCCACCTTGCCGCCATAACGGGCGGAAAGGACACTTTCGGCGTGAGCTTTTAAGGCATCCGTAAGCGGCACTGCGGAAGAAATTTCCGCACGGATAATGCCCAACCGGGCGTCCAGCAGGGCGTTGACCTCGCGGACGATTTGCCCGAGCAAGTTATAGCGTTTGGCTTGCACCAGCGTATTTAAGAACGCCTGCGCCGCCGGGGCGGACACTAACGCTTCCCGCAAAAACCCGGTTTTAGCCGGAACGGATACGTTCGGGTCCGTCATAAACGCTTGGGCACCGGCTAACGCTTGGCTTGCGGCGGCCAATTCCTCGGCGCGGGCCTGGGCCTGCTGGTTGGAAGTGGCTAAAGCGTCGTAAGCCTTGGCGTAGCGTTGGGCTAAGATTCTGTCTGAACTGTTCATAAATTACTTGCCCTGCACCTCGGCCAATACTTGCTCTACTATCTGCTGGGCCGATTCTTGGTTAATTTGTTGCTGCGCCACTTTGGCGGCGGCCAGCATGGCGGTACTGACAATTTGGTTTTTCACGTCCGAAAGGGCTTTGTCCTTTTCGGCTTGAATTTGCGCTTTGGCCTGGGCAATTAAGTTTTCCGCCTGCTCTTTGGCTTGCGCCAAAAGCTGGTTTTTTTGCGTTTCACCCATAGCTACCGCCTGTTGCATCTTTTGGGCGGCCTCGGAAGAAATTTGCGCTAATTTAGCATCCAATTCTTTTTTAATGTCTTCCGCCTGCGCACGGGCTGCAGCGGCCTGCTCTTTATCGGTTTTTATTTGGGCTTCGCGGGCTTCTAATGCGCCGATAATGGCCTTCCACGCGAATTTTTTTAATAAAAACACCAAAAGCAGGAAGTTGCAGATAGTTAAAATCAGCACCCCGTAATCAGGTTTTAGTAAATCTTGCATATTTTACCTATATTAGGAAAAATCAAACTACATAATCATCGTCAACAAGCAGATGACCAAGCCAAACATTGCGGCACCTTCTAACAAAGCGGCAATGATAATCATGGTCGTGCGGATAGCGCTGCCGGCTTCCGGTTGGCGGGCGGTGCCTTCCAAAGCGGCGGTACCGATTTTACCCAAACCCAAACCGGCCCCGATAACGGCTAAACCGGCACCAATACCGGCGGCGATGAATTTAAGTGCTGCGAGTTCCATAATTTTTTCTCCTTTTTGGGCCGAAGCCCTTGTTGATAGATTTTTTTAGATTAATGCGTATGTATGACGGAGCCGGCAAAAATACTGGTAAGCAGGGTAAATACATAAGCCTGCAAAAAAGCCACCAGCAGTTCCAACAGCGTCATAAAAATTTCCAGGCCCATAGCCGGAACGGCAGCCCCTACGCCGGCCGCCACATTTAATTTACCAATAATAAAAATCATTAATAAAAGGCTAATCAGCACCATGTGTCCGGCCAACATATTGGCAAAAAGACGCAAGGCCAGTACGCCCACTTTAATTACCGTGCTGATAATTTCCAACGGGAAAATAAGCGGCACTAACCAACCGGGCGTGCCGGAAGGGATAAAGCCTTTCAAAAAGCCGACCAGCCCGTGGAATTTAAGCCCGCAATACACAATCAGCCCGCCGCTGCACAGCGCCAGGGCCGCATTGACGGAAATGTTGGACGTGGCGGTTTTCATATTAGGAATCAGCCCCGCCAGGTTGGTAAACAAAATAAATAAAAATAAAGTGCAGAAGTACGGCAAAAAGCCTTTGCCTTCTTCCCCCATATTGGGCAGTACCATGCCGTCCCGGATGAAGGAAACATACTCTTCCGCCCCGGCCGTTAAAAGCCGTTTAAGGGTGGAAGTCCCTCCGCGGGAAATCCAATGCAAAAGCACCAGCAAAATAACGCTTACGCTTAACAGGGTGACGGTATGCGTGGTAATAGGCAAGCTAACACCGTTTAGCGTCCACCCCCAGTGAGAATCCAAAATGTGATGAGATAATATTTCAGCTACGTCCATCTTTTTTATCCGCCTTATGCGCAGTTAAATTTGTTTGTTCCTGCCCGGTTTGGGCCCCTTTAACAACCAGGTACATCCCCCAAGCAAACCCTAAGGCCGCCCCGGCTAATGTAAGCCACGGCAAACTGCCCCAGCGTTTATCCAACCACCAACCGCCTAACGTACATAAAACTTCCACGGTGGCAAACTCCAGCCCCAGGGTGGCGATTTCCAAATGGTCTTGCTTGGTAAACGGTCCCACGGTAAGGGCCCTCCGTTTTTAATTTACCGAGCGGTAAGTTTATATATATATTATAAAACAATTTGAGGCAAAAAGCCAAACTTTTTACCTGTTAAAACCGCTCTATTTTATTGTATTAAATAATGGGGCAAAAGGGGAACGGCTTTTTGCGTTAGAAAGCCCCCGTAAATGAAAAGCCCGCTCTGTCGGCAAGAGCGGGCATTCAAAAAGCATTTTCTTATTTTATAAAGAAAACGTAAAGATTTTGCTTTCGTACGGTTTTAATTCCAACGTAAAACCTTCCGCACGCATTTGCGGGGTCACTTCTATTTGCTGTTTGGAAAATTCCTCCCGCACGGAGCCGTTCAGCGCCTCGGAGCCTTTCATAGCCAGACAGCACCGGCTGGGTTGGTTGCTGTAATTAATCACCACCATTTTGCCGGTATTGCGCTGTTTCCATTGCCAGGCCAACACGTTGCGGTAGGAATCATCATTCAGCGCGCGGACCTCTTTTAAGGACCATTGGCCGCCGTGAAATTCCGGCGCGGAAGCAATCGTCAGCAACCGGGCGTAATAAGTGGCTACCTCTTTATTCACCGTGAACCAATCCTTTACATATTGGATAGGCAGGCGGGCGGGGCGGCCTAACAGTTGGAATAAATAGAACATCCGCGCGCCGGGCAACGTGGCAATAATGGTGCTGGCCGCGAGGGATTTTTCCTTTCCAAAGGCTTTCAGGCTTTCTTCTTCGTCATGGTTGGAAGTAAAGCGGATAGAGCGCATTTGGAACAAGTGTTCCGCCCCCAAATGGGCTTTGATGTTTTCGGAATTGGAAAAGCGGAGCCGGTCATACAATACTTTATCGTAAGTATAATCAAACCCCATTTCCTGAATTTCCCATTCCAAACCCCAGTATACTTCCGCAATAAAAGTAAATTCCGGGTGAATATCGCGCACTTCTTTTAAGGCTTGGGTCCAAAATTCTTCTTTGGGTAAATCATTCCCCAAAAAGTCACGCCAGGTATCCCGGTGGACTTTATTAAGGCTGAGCATAGCCATATCGCACCGCACGCCGTCGCACTGTTCGGCCACGCGCAACAGGTTATCCAGCATAAAGCGCCGCGTTTTAGGGTTAAAATAGTTCAGTTGGGCGGTATCCGTCCACGGGGCAAAATACGGGTCACGCCCGTGGGCAATATGCACCCCGGCTTTATTGGTAAAAAACCAATCCGCGTGAACGTGCGGTTGGGCGGTGCCGGTGTTGATGTACAAATCCGGGTCTGTTTCCACCGTGGACGCATCTATGGCGGTGTGGTTGCCTACAAAATCCAAAAATACCGCAATCCCTATACCGTTTAATTTGGCCCGCAATTTTTTTAGGCTTGCCGGGCCGCCCAGGGAATCATCCACCACATATTCCATAATAGCGTACGGGGAGGCGACAATATCTTGGGGGTCAAAGTTGGGTTCTATCTTCCGTACCGCTTCCACAACGTCCGGGTGCGTGCGGGCAATTTCCGTTGCTTTGGGGCTATGTTTCCATACGCCCATTAACCATACAGCATCAAACCCCAGGGCCTTTATTTCCGTCCAGTAATTGTCCGGGATTTGGTCCAGGGTGAATTTTTGTCCGTGGCGGCGTTCCAAACGCTTCATCCACGCGCGTGTGTTAATTTCCAAGATATGAGGATTTGTTCGCATATTTATAGACCCCCTGTTATTTTTATAGCACTTTTTCCGCAAGTTTGTAAACATTTTTTTACCGCCCAGTAAATATTTTTACAATACAACATTTTATCTACCAGGTATAAACCTTTTTACTAACCCTTTTTATTCCCCCCTATAAATACCATAAAAAACCCCGCCGGCTTAAACTATACCGGCGGGGAATTATAAAACACTTACAGGTGGTTATTCGGCTTGGGAATCCGTCTGTTCTTCTTCCGCCTTTACCACCGGGGCGATACGGGCAATTTTGTCACCCGGTTCCAGCTTAGCCAGCGTGACCCCTTGGGCGTTGCGGCCTACGGAGCGGATGTCTTCGCACCGTACGCGGATGGTCATGCCTTTTTCGGTCACAATCATTAAGTCTTTGGATTCGTCCACCAACTTAATGCCTACTACTTTGCCGTTGCGTTCGCTGGTTTTAATGGTAATTACACCCATACCGCCGCGGTTTTGGCGTTTGTATTCGCTAAATTCCGTGCGTTTGCCGAAGCCGTTTTCGCATACGGATAACACATCCGGCTGCGGGGCATCGTTGGGGGCTTGTTCCATACCAACCACCACGTCGCCTTCCATCAGGCTGATAGCGCGTACACCCTTGGCCGGGCGGCCCATGGCGCGCACTTGGTTTTCGTCAAAGCGGATGGATTTGCCGTTTTTGGTGGCTACGATAATGTCCGACGTACCGTGCGTGGTTTGCACGCTGGTCAGCACGTCGCCTTCTTCCAGGCCCATGGCAATAATGCCCGTTTTGCGGATGTTGGCAAATTCTTCCAACGCTACACGCTTAATGGAGCCATAGCGCGTACACATCGTCAGGAAGGTATTTTCACAATGTTTCGGGTCAAAATTATCAATGGACACGGCAGAGGTCACTTTTTCCTCGCCCACTAATTGCAAGAGGTTCACAATGGCTTTACCCTTGGACATACGGTTGCCTTCGGGGATTTCAAACGCGCGCAACGCAAACACGCGGCCGCGGTTGGTGAACATTAAAATAGTGGCGTGGGAAGACGTGACGAACAGGTGTTCCATAAAGTCTTCTTCTTTCGTTTTACCGCCGATAATCCCTTTGCCGCCGCGGTTTTGGCTGCGGTAAGTATCTAACGGGATGCGTTTGGCGTAGCCGTCGTTGGAAATGGTGATGACGACGTCTTCCTTTTCAATTAAATCTTCCATAGAAAAGTCCGTCATATCCAAACCGATTTCCGTGCGGCGCGGATCGCCATAGTTCTTTTTCAGTTCGGTCAGTTCTGTGACGATAATATCCAAAATCTTTTGCGGGTCGGCCAAAATGCCTTGCAGCTCGGCAATCAGTTTTAACAGTTCGGCTTGTTCGTTGGCAATAGCGTCCGCAGACAGTTGGGTCAACTGGTGCAAGCGCATATCCAAAATAGCCTGGGCCTGTAATTCCGATAAGCTAAACTGGCTCATCAACTTAAATTTGGCTTCGGTCGGGTCTTTGGAATTGCGGATAATGGAAACGACTTCGTCCAAATTGGCAATAGCAATTAACAACCCTTGCAAAATATGTTCGCGGCGTTGGGCTTTGTTCAAGTCAAATTTAGTGCGGTTGGTAATAATTTCCTTGCGGTGTTTTACATAGGCTTTCATTACTTCTTTTAAGGATAAAATACGCGGGCGGCCGTCTACAATCGCCAACATATTTACCGGGAAAGAAGTTTGCAACTGCGTATGTTTGAACAAGTGGTTCAGCACCACTTGGGCATTTCCGTCGCGCTTTACTTCAATTACCAAACGCATACCGCGGCGGTCCGACTCGTCGCGGATGTCCGAAATATCGGTAATCTTTTTATCACGCACCAAACCGACAATCGTTTCAATTAACGAAGTCTTATTCACTTGGTACGGAATTTCGGTCACGATAATCGCTTCGCGCCCGCCTTTGCGTTCTTCAATTTCCGTGCGGGCCTGCACTTTTACACTGCCGCGGCCGGTTTCAAAATATTCGTAAATGCCTTTTGTACCGCGGATAATGGCGCCGGTAGGGAAATCGGGCCCTTTAATAATCTTCATCATATCCTTGGTAGAAATGTTCGGGTTTTTGATGTATTCAATAATACCGTCGCACACTTCGCCCAGGTTATGGGTAGGAATATTGGTAGCCATACCTACGGCAATACCGGAAGAACCGTTTACCAACAGTGCCGGCAATTTGCCCGGCAAGACGGACGGTTCCAGCAAAGAGCCGTCATAGTTGGGAATCATTTTGACGGTGTCTTTGTCCAAATCGTTGAGCATTTCGTCGGCAATGCGCTGTAAGCGGCATTCCGTATAACGCATAGCGGCGGCGCTGTCGCCGTCAATAGAACCGAAGTTCCCCTGGCCGTCAATTAACGGTTTGCGCAGGGAAAAGTCCTGCACCATACGCACCAAGGTATCATATACAGCCGTATCGCCGTGCGGGTGGTATTTACCTAATACGTCCCCTACCACACGGGCGGATTTCTTGTAGGCTTTGTTGTATTTCAAGCCCATTTCGTTCATGGAATACAGTACACGGCGGTGTACCGGCTTCAAGCCGTCGCGCACATCCGGCAAGGCGCGGCCCACAATAACGCTCATGGCGTAATCAATGTAATAGGACCGCATTTCTCCCGCGATATCACGCTCTTGAATGTTGCCAAACAAGTCCACATTCGCGTTTTGGGCTTGCGGCTGATTGTTTGTTTCTTCGCTCATGCTAAAAATCTCCTAATCCGGCTAAAATCTAGCCCGGCCGGGTACGGTAATACCCGGCTGGGTGGGTTAAATGTCCAAGTTCTTTACTTCCAAGGCGTGCGATTGGATAAAATCGCGGCGGGGTTCCACACGGTCCCCCATTAGCATAGTAAACGCCTGTTCCGTATCGGCCGCGTCGTTAATTCTTACTTGAATTAACTTGCGTTTGGCCGGGTCCATGGTGGTTTCCCAAAGTTGTTCCGGGTTCATTTCCCCCAAACCTTTGTAGCGCTGAATGGTGGCCCCGGAGGAAGCGGCTTCTTTGACTGCGTGTAAAAGTTCCGCCAGGCTGTACACCAGCGCATCCGTCTTGCCGTTATTTACCTTAAACAGCGGGTGGATGCGTTCTTTTTCGTTTTCAATAACCGGGTAGTTTTTGAAAGTAAACCCGAAGGTTTCCATTTTCTTTTCAGCCGCTAACAGTTTGCCAAATTCAAATAAGGATTGGTGTTCCGGCACCAAACTGTCGTTAGAAACCGTGGTGGTATCCACGCCGTCGGCTTCCAGTTCGGCCCGTTTTTCCTGCATATATTGGTTTTCGTAATCGCGGTATTCCTGTTCCGTATAATAATAGCGGAAGCCGCCGCTTTGCAACGGCGTGCGGTAGAGCGGCACGCGCCCTTCGGCCAAGAAAGCCAAAAAGTCATTTAAGGTAATGTTTTTGATTTCCAGTTTGCCCAAAATATCTTCCACATCCCGCAAGACTTTTAACAAATCTTTCAGTTGGTCCCCGCTTAATACGGTGTTTTTATCCATATCCGTCACCGTCACGCTGGCAAGGCCCTCTTTCATCAGCCATTGTTGCATTTGGTCTTCCGTTTGCAGGTATTGTTCCGATTTGCCTTTTTTCACTTTATACAAAGGCGGCTGGGCCAAATAAATGTGCCCGCCCTCAATCAGCGGTTTCAACTGGCGGTAGAAGAACGTAAGCAGCAGGGTGGAAATGTGTTGTCCGTCCACATCAGCATCAGCCATTAAAATAATTTTGTGGTAGCGCAGTTTGGAAATATCAAACCCGCCGTCCCCTTCGCCCACACCGGTACCTACGGCGGCAATTAAGTCGCGGATAGTATCGCTGGATAAGATTTTAACGAGCGGAGCTTTTTCTACGTTCAAAATTTTACCGCGCAACGGCAAAATAGCCTGGAAAACACGGTCGCGCCCTTGTTTGGCGGAACCGCCTGCGGAGTCCCCTTCTACCAGGAAGATTTCGCACTTGGCGGCATCTTTTTCTTGGCAATCGGCCAGTTTGCCGGGGAGGCCGCCGCCTTCCAACGCGCCTTTGCGGCGGGTTAAATCACGCGCTTTGCGGGCGGCTTCACGCGCCACGGCGGCGCCGACGCACTTTTCGCAAATGGCGCGGGCCGTTTTGGGGTTTTCTTCAAAGAAAGTAGCCAGCGTTTCCCCCACTACGGAGCGCACAATGCCTTCCACTTCCGAATTGCCCAACTTGGTTTTGGTCTGCCCTTCAAACTGCGGGTGCGGGATTTTAACGGATAAAACCGCCGTTAAACCTTCTTTAATATCATCCCCGCCCACGGAAATATCTTTATGTTTGGAAATGTTATTGTTTTTAATATATTCGTTAATAATACGGGTAAGCGAAGAACGGAAACCGCTTAAATGCGTACCGCCTTCCACCGTGTGAATGTTGTTCACAAACGAAAATATATTTTCGGAATAACCCTCGTTATATTGCAAAGCAAACGCAATATAATTATCCCCCACTTGTTTGGTTAAATAAATGGGTTCCTGGTTAATCACCGTTTTATTGGTGTTCAGGTAAGTGACAAACTGGGAAATCCCCCCCTCAAAATGGAAAGTGACGGATTGGTTATCTTCCTTGCGTTCATCCGTGTAAATAATTTTTACGCCCGCGTTTAAGAAAGCCAGTTCGCGCAAACGGTTGCCAATGGTTTCATAAGAAAAAGAAATATCGCCGAAAATTTCTTTATCCGCGTGGAACGTCACTTTGGTACCGTGTTCGTGGGTATCGCCGATGACTTGCACTTTATCTTCCGGCTTACCGCGGTGGTAGCGCTGGAAATAAACGTGGCCGTCGCGGCGGACTTCCACTTCCATCGTTTCGGAAAGGGCGTTCACGCAGGACACACCGACACCGTGCAAACCGCCGGAAACTTTATAAGCGCCACTATCAAACTTACCGCCGGCGTGTAAAACCGTCATTACCACTTCCAGGGCGGATTTAGAGCGGAGCTTGGGGTCTTTGGCCCCTTTCATTACGTCTACCGGAATACCGCGCCCGTCGTCCTGCACGGAGCAGGTCATATCGTCTTTAATGGTGACGGTAATGGTGGTGGCACCGCCGGCTAAAATTTCGTCCACGGAGTTATCCACCACTTCATACACCAAGTGGTGCAACCCCGGTAAACCGGTAGAACCGATATACATGGCCGGGCGCTTGCGCACCGCTTCCAAACCTTCTAAAACGGTAATTTTGGAAGAATCATAATCCTTCTCTCTTTCTTCTTCAGTCATTACAGGCTCCTTGTTTGAGTATGGCAAAAACTACAAAATTTCAATCTTGTGAATCCATGGTCTTTCAAAATGTTTATTCAGTTCCCGGATTAATGCGGGCCGCTGGGCCAGTAATTCGTTGCGGGCCACACTGGCCGTCACTTTTACATACAACGTATCGCCCTTAACGGCTTGGAGCGCCCAAAAACGGCCTTTGGGGCCGGTCAGGCGCGTCCACACATGGTCCAGCACCATCAAGTTATTTAAGCGCACATTTAACGCACTAAACGGGCGCGCCAATTCTTGCGCGCTGTGCCAGGCTTTGCGGGGTGTCTGGCCGAACCGCATAATTAGGCCCGCACCGGCATAATTACATACTTAAAAGTGGTGTCACCCACCGGCTCAATCAGCACCGGCTGGGAAGCGTTTACAAAGGAAAAAGAAACTTTTTCCGCGCTGACATTTTTAAGTACATCAATAATAAAAGCCGGGTTAAAAGCCGCCTCAAAAGGGTCTTGCGTATATTCAATGGGCAGTTCGTCCACAAATTCCATATTTTGGGAGTTAGACGTCACCACAATCGCATTGTTTTCCACTTTGTATTTTACGGTAGCCCCAAATTCCCCGGAGCATAACGCGGAACGGCGGGTGGAAGCCAATAAATCTTTAGTGAACACTTCAAAACCCATATTCTTTTTAGTGGGAATAACTTGGTTGTAATTGGGGAAGTTTCCCTCAATCAAGCGGGAAATAAACGTGGTTTCGTTCATGCAAAAGCTGACTTGGTTGGAAGACACGTTTACCGTAATGCGGGTGTCTTTTTCCGGCTTGGCAATAGCAATAAAGCGGCAGACTTCGCTTAAAATTTTGGTAGGAATAATAATCTTAAATTCCTGGGAACCTTCCAACGCCGGGTGCGTGGCCAACGCCAAACGCCCGCCGTCAGTAGCTACAATTTCAAACTTATCGGCGGTGTTATTCCACAAAAGGCCGTTCAAAATGTAGCGGGTTTCCTGGGTGGAAGCGGAAAAAGCCGTTTTTTCCACCATATTTTTAAGCTCCATGGGGTCCATAGATACGCTGTTGTTTTTTTCTATTTCCGGGATGGCCGGGTATTCGCTTTTAGGCGTGCCGATTACCCAAAATTTACTCTTGCCGGATTTAATGTGGAATTTGTTATTCTCATCACTATACAGGTTGATTTCTTTATCGTTCGGCAAGTTCTTAATAATATCCGAAAATTCTTTCATAGGTACGGTAATGCTACCTTCTTCTTCCACTTCCGCATTTACATAATGCACGGTGGCCATTTCCATATCCGTACGCACCAATTTTAATTTATTGTCTTTGGCTTCCAATAAGAAGTTGTGCAAAATAGGGAGCGTGGTTCTGGCGGAAGTACCCGCGGAAACAATCTGGATTCCTTCCAAAAAGGTTTCTTTAGTAATATTTATTTTCATACAATTAATCCTATTATTAATATCCTGTTGATAGTGTTTATTGTGTGGATTGGCCTATACGCCGCCGGTGGTTATGTGTGTGCATAAACCGGTTATTCTATAAACACGCTCCACAATTAAAACTGTTATACCCCCGTTTTTTATTTATCCACAGGGGTTATACACAACTTATTTACTTTTTATCCACAGCCTTAATATCCAAAATAATTTGGTTTATTTCAGCTGTAAAAAACGGGTCTGCATCTACTCTTTCTTTAATTAAATCCCGCGCGTGTACTACCGTGCTATGGTCCCGGCTGAACTCCCGCCCGATTTCCGGCAAGGATAAATCCGTCAGCTCCGTGGCTAAATACATGGCAATTTGGCGCGGCCAGGTGATGGATTGCGTTTTGCGTTTGGAATTAAAGTCTTCCATATTAATCTTAAAATGCTTTCCTACTACCTTTTTAATTAAATTGACGTTAATGGCCAGTTTTTGTTCTTCCTGCTGTAAAACATCAGCCAATACTTCCTGCGCTACCCCAATGGTGGGCGTAATGCCGTGGGCCGTGCAAAAAGATACTAAACTGAAAAACGAGCCTTCCAGTTCGCGTATGTTGGTTTGGATGCCTTCGGCAATAAAAGCCAGTACATCATCCCCAATATCAAAATTAATGCTGTCGCGTTTTTGGCGCAAAATAGCAATACGCGTTTCCACCGTGGGCAGTTTAATTTCCGCCACAATACCCGACATTAAGCGCGAGGACATCCGCGGTTCTAATTGCAGTTCCTGCGGGGTTTTGTCGGACGTCAGCACAATTTGTTTATTGTTGCCGAACAACGCATTAAACGTATAGAAAAATTCCTGTTCACTGCCTACTTTGGTGGTACCCACTACAAATTGGATATCGTCCATTAAAAAACAATCCAAACTATGGTATTTTTTGCGGAACGCTTCCTGGTCTTTATTCATCACGGAATTGACGTAATCGTTTACAAATTCTTCGCTGGATTTATAAAGTACCTGCGCGTTGGGATTGGTTTGTAAAATTTTATTGCCGATAGCATGCAAAAGGTGGGTTTTTCCTAACCCCGGGGTGCTGTAAATAAACAGCGGGTTATTGGCCCGGTTGCCCAGTTTATTCACCACCGCTTCCGCCATGCGGTAGGCAAAGCGGTTGGCGGGGGATTCAATAAAATTATCAAACGTAAACGAAGTGTTTAAGTTGGATACAAACGGATTGGGCTTTACCACCGGGGCCACTTGCGTAAAAGCGGTGGTTTGCCCCGGCGTAGGGGAAACTACCGGCGTAGGGGCCGGTTCTTTAATAATGTAATTAACGGTAATTTCCACCCCTAAATGTTTTAAGAACGCATCTTTAATAATATGTTCGTAGCGCTCTTTAATTGTTTTACCCCAAAACTGGCTGGGTAATTCCACCGATAGCACAGTGCCTTCATAATTAAATACGGCAGGGCGCAGCCACATATCAAAGCTGTCTGTACCCAAGATAGTTTCAATTTCGGTTAAAATAGGAGCCGGAATATTGTTTTGGCTTGTATTATCCACTGCGTTGTTCCACCGGAAAAAATATTTCTTATATCATACAAATTCTAATAAAGATTCGTCAATGATAAAAAAAGTAAAAATGGCGTTTCGGAGCGTAAAAAGGCGTGAAATTTTGATTTTTAATTTTTAGGGCTATCCCAACACCCCCACCCATTAAAATAACCAAAAATAGGGGGATTTCAAAAATGAACTGGGTAAAAAAGCTAAACTAACTACTTTTTAGGGTTGTAAAATAAATAAAGTCTTTTTATAATAAACTTGTAATGTATTAGTAGGTTTGATATAATAAATAAGAAAAATTATTAATAAGCAAAAATCCTGCCCAAGCAGGAAAGGGGACTGTTATGAAAGTATTAAACGAGATTTACAAATGTAATGTATGCGGTAATATAGTGGAAGTGGTGCATGCCGGCGGCGGGGAATTAGTCTGCTGCGGGCAAGCGATGGTACTACAAAAACCGGGTATGACGGACGGCGCGGCCGAAAAGCATGTTCCGGTCATTGAAAAAATAGAGGGCGGCTACCGCGTGCGCGTGGGCAGTGCGGAACACCCCATGTTGGAAAACCATTATATTGAATGGATTGAACTGATTTGCGAAGAATGTGGCAAAGTACAGCGCAAATACTTAAAACCCGGGGAAAAACCGGTGGCGGAATTTAAGAGTAGTAGCCTGCGTGTATTGGCGCGCGAGTATTGCAACTTGCACGGCCTGTGGCAGAGTGAGCTGAAATAAATTTATATATTCATTAAAAAGAGGAATCTATGCAAGCTGTAAAAATAACAGAAAAAGTGTACTGGGTGGGGGCGATTGATTGGAATATACGGGATTTCCACGGGTATTCCACCAAACGCGGCACCACCTATAATGCGTACTTAGTATTAGGGGAAAAACCCACCCTGATTGATACCGTAAAAAAAGAATTTTATGGGGAAATGATGGCGCGTATCCAAAGCGTGATTGACCCTAAAAAAATCAAAATTATTATCTCTAACCATTCGGAAATGGACCACTCCGGCGCCTTGCCGCAAGCCGTAGCCGCCATAGAGCCGGAAGAAGTATATGTTTCGGCGATGGGGATGAAAGACATTACGGCCCAATTCCACCAAGAGCTTAAATTAAAAACCGTTAAAACCGGCGATAAAATTGATGTGGGGGGAGATACGATTTCCTTTGTGGAAGCGCGGATGTTGCATTGGCCGGACAGTATGTTTTCTTACCTGGAAAAAGAAAACGTCTTGTTTACCAATGATGTGTTTGGTATGCACTATGCAACTTCTAAATTATTTGATGATGAAAACGAAGAAAGAATGTGGCTCTACGAGGCTGAAAAATATTATGCCAACATTGTTTTGCCGTATTCCGACATTGTACTGCGCTTTTTAGACCAAGTAAAAAAGATGGGTTTGGCCCCGCGTATTATTGCGCCGGACCATGGTTTTGTATGGCGCAAAGACCCGGCCAAAATTGTTAATTTGTATGCCAAATGGGCCGCGCAAGCCCCCAAAAATAAAGCCGTTATTGTGTATGATACCATGTGGGGCAGTACGGAAAAAATGGCCGTACAAATTGCCGATGCCTTGCGGGAGGGGGGAACGGAAGTAAAACAACTTTCCATGCACGCCTGCCACCGCAGCGATATTGCCACGGAACTGTTGGACGCCAGCGCGTTAATTGTGGGGAGCCCGGTATTAAACAGCGGCATTTTCCCGTCGCTGGCGGATGTGCTTTGCTACTTAAAAGGGTTGCGCAAAAAAGGGTTAGTAGGCGCTACCTTCGGCTCGTACGGTTGGAGCCCGGCCCCGATAGACGAACTGGGCAAAATGTTGGAAACCATGGGCGTACAGGTGGTGGCTCCGGCGGTAAAATCTTTATTTGTGCCGGATGAAACCGTACTTAAAAATTGCCGGGAATTAGGCTTAACCGTCAGTAAAGAGGTTGCCAAAAAATTACAGTAAACCGGGGGGAGCGTATGCTGCCTAAAGAAGAAGGCCAAGCCTTAAATTACATTACCTACGGGTTATATATCGTCACCGCCGCCGACGGCGAAAAGAAAAACGGATTAATTGTAAATACCGTTTTCCAGGTGACGGCCGAACCGCCCAAAATGGCTATTTCGGTCAATAAACAAAGTTTAACCCATGCGTATATTGTAAACAGCGGTAAGTTTGCCGCTATGCCGCTGGCGCAAAATACCAATTTGGCGTTTATCGGCCGGTTTGGCTTTCGTACAGGGCGTACGTTTGATAAATTGGCCGGGGTGCCCTATCAATTAGGGCCTTCCGGCTGCCCGATTATTCAGCAGGATACGCTTTCTTATATGGAAGTGAAAGTATCTCACACGGTAGACGTGGGAACCCATACGTTATTTATTGGGGATGTCACGGATGCCGGGCTCTTGCAACCGCAGGGCATACCGCTAACGTATGAATATTACCATACGGTTATTAAAGGTAAAACCCCGGCGGGCGCAACGCATTTATAAAAGGGGAGGAAAAAAATTATGGTGAAATATGTGTGTGAAATTTGCGGATATGTGTATGACCCGGCGGTGGGCGACCCGGAACATGGGGTGGCGGCCGGAACCAAGTGGCAAGATGTGCCGGAAGGGTGGCTCTGCCCTGTTTGTGGGGTAGGTAAGGACCAGTTCACCCCTCAAAACTAGCGTTAAAACGCGGATTTGAAAAAAACGCTTAAAATTTAAGCATTTTTTTACACTAAAAAAAGCCCTCTTTTTAGGGGGCTTTTTTGTGGGCCGAATACGGCGCGGAATGGGCTATAACTTGCTATAATAACTGTATGAAAATTTTATATGTTATTACCACTACTTGTGTAGGCGGTGCGGAACAAGCCATGGCACAGTTGGCGCAGTATATGAAAGAACACCAAGCCGAAGTGCGGGTGCTTTCTTTACATACGCCGGGTGCGGTGGCGAACCAATTAATCAAAAAAGGGTTCCAGGTGGATACCCTGGATATGCAGTCTATCCCCACCCCGGGCCAAGTGTGGAAGTTAAGGCAACTCATCAAAACTTTTCAGCCGGATATTGTACACGCCATGTTGTATAGCGCCATAGAATTATGCCGGTTGGTGCGCTATACTTGCAAATTTACGTTAGTGACAACGCCTCATTTTGATATGTCGCGCCAGCCGTATTTGTTGCAAGCGCTGGATAGGACCTTAAAAAGTTTGGACAAAATTTCTTTTGCGGAATCGTTATCCACGGCGCAATACTTAATCGGGCACCAGAAATATCTTAAAAGCAAAGTCTATTTACTGCCTAACAGTATAGACCGCAAGCGTTTTGCGCGTAATTTTGAAAAACGCCAAACGGTGCGCACCAAGTGGGGGGTTTCTTTGCGGGAAACCGTATTTATTTGTGTGGCGCGTTTATCGCCGGAAAAGAACCACATAACGCTGTTGAAAGCGTTTAAGCAAATGCTTTCCAAACACCCACAAGCCCGGTTGGTGTTGGTGGGGGACGGCCCGGAGCGGGAAAATATAGAAGTTTTTGTGTCCTCTAATGATTTAACCGGCAAGGTAATTTTGGAGGGGCAACAACAAGATGTCAGCGCGTTTTTATCGGGCGCGGATGTGTTTGTGTTAAGCTCTAATGTGGAAAGTTTGCCGCTTTCTTTATTGGAATCTATGGCGGCTGGGTTGCCTGCATTGGTGACCAACGTGGGGGATATTCCCCGGTTTGTGGAGCATGGCCAAAGCGGATTTATTTGTAAGCCGGGGGACAACACCCTGCTTTGTTGCGTCATGACGGAGCTGGCAGTTAATGAGCCTTTACGCAAAAAAATGGGGGAACGCGCCTTGCAAATTGCCGAGCAAAAATTGATTGATAATAACAAAGCCTATCAAAAGGCTTACGAAAAACTGGTGGGATAGTTTCCACGTGAAAACTTATTAAAGAGGTATCTATGGAACAAAGATTGTTTATTGCGGCGTGTGTGATGTACGCTTTTACTTGGCTGACCCGGTGGCTGAAACGGAAGGAAAAAATAAATTCGCGCCGGGCTTTTGCCTGGTGGCATACGGTGTTTACGGTTATTATTTTAAGTTGTGTGTGGTGGGTGTTTGCGTTTATTATGGGGGAGGGCGGTTTAGCGCCTATCCCGGTGTGGAAAAAATGCGCCGCCGGTATTATTACATTGGGTTTGGCGGTGTATGGTTATAAAAGAGCCTTACAGGCCGATACTCCGCGCCAACAAAAAATAATGAAAGAGGATTTAGATTGGGCAAACACGGTTTATTTTGCCGGGTTTGTGGCCTCTTTAGTAATGTTCTTTTTGGTACAGGCGTTCAAAATTCCGTCTGCCTCTATGGAAAACACCCTGCTGATTGGGGACCATTTGTTTGTAAATAAAGCGGTGTACGGCTTTCGGGTTCCTTTTACCAAAAAACACTTTCTTCCTTTTAAGCAGGTGGAGCGGGAAGATATTGTAATTTTTACCTTTCCGGCCACCCATAAAGAGCAAATCAACTGTGGGGGGTTGCAGTATGGGAAAGATTTTGTAAAGCGCGTAATTGGTATGCCGGGGGATAAGGTGGAAGTGCGGCAAGGGCGCGTATGGTTAAATGATGAAGAACTGCCCAAAAAACCCTACGAACGCTATGAAGAATTGGAGCGCGTACCCAAAGAGGGGGAATATGATATGGCGGAATATCAAGCCTTATGGAAAACTCACCGCCTGGATAATGAACTGGGTGCGGAACTGCGCGATAACTTTGGCCCGGTAATCGTGCCCGAAAACACCTATTTTGTAATGGGGGATAACCGCGATAATTCCTGTGATTCGCGCTTTTGGGGCCCGGTCCCGCGGGAAAACATTAAAGGAAAAGCCTGGTTTATCCATTGGCCGGTGTCCCGCTGGCGCATTATTAAATAAGTTTTAATGGTATAGTTTTCACGTGAAAACAGCCCGGAAATGGTGTTTCCACGTGAAAACTTTTTGTTTTTATGCATTGATTTAGTGCCTGTTTATATGGTTTAATATACATAATATACGGAGGATTTCATGGGAGAAATAGTTTGTATTGCCAACCAAAAAGGCGGCGTGGGTAAAACCACAACGTCTATTAATTTGGCTTATGCCCTGGCTATGCTTGGGCAGAATGTGCTGTTAGTTGATTTTGACCCGCAGGGCAACGCCGGTTCCGGCCTGGGGGTTATGTTGAAAGAGGGGGAAAAATCCGTCTATCATCTGCTTACCAAAACGGCTACTTTTCAAGATGTAGTCCGGCAGACTTCTAACGAATTGTTGGACGTTTTACCGGCTTGCAAAAATTTAGCCGGGGCGGAAGTGGAGTTGGTAAACGTGCGCGGGCGGGAAAATATGTTGGCGGATGCCTTAAACCCCTTGCGCAAAATGTATAACTTTATTTTGATAGACTGCCCGCCCTCTTTGGGGTTATTAACCTTAAATGCGTTAATGGCGGCGGATTCTGTTATTACGCCTGTCCAGTGCGAATATTACGCCATGGAAGGCTTGGCCCATTTTATGAACACCATTAGCAAAATCAAACAATTCTTAAACCCGCGTTTGAAACTGGACGGCGGTATTTTAACCATGTTTGATGCGCGTATGAACCTTTCCAAACAAGTTTTGCACGAGGTTAGCCAATTCTTTGGGGATAAAGTGTATAAAACGCCCATTCCGCGCAATATCCGCCTGGCCGAAGCCCCCAGCTTCGGGCAATCTATTTTTGATTATGACCCGGTCTGCCGCGGTGCCGCCGCGTATGTGGATTTAGCGGCCGAGTTTTTAACCCGCCGCGGGGCGGATGTTTCCGGCTATAAAGAAGCCCTCATGGCAGGCCCTTCTGCCTGTAATTATGATTTTGGAGGATAATAAATGTCCAGACAAGCTTTAGGAAAAGGTCTTGGCGCCTTGTTGCAACAAACCCGTGAAATGGTGGAAAACCCCGCTCCGTTAGCCGGTGGGGAAAACACCGTAGCCAAAATTGCCGTATCTAAAATTGTACCCAACCGCTTTCAGCCGCGCCGCGTTTTTAATGATGAAAAACTGGCCGAACTGGCCCAGTCTATTAAGGAACACGGCCTGACCCAGCCGATTGTGGTAGTGTATGATGCGGGGTTAGATAAGTATGAAATTGTAGTGGGGGAACGGCGTTTCCGCGCCAGCCAGTTGGCGGGCCTGACGGAAATTGAAGCCATTATCCATAAACATTTGGACGATAAACAAATGTGTGCGCTAGCGTTGATTGAAAATATCCAACGCGAGGACTTAAACCCCATAGAAACCGCTTTGGGCTACAAAAGTTTAATGAATAAGTTTGACGTGACCCAAACGGATTTGGCCTCTTACTGCGGTAAATCCAAAGCGGCGGTTTCCAATGCCCTGCGGTTATTGGAATTGCCGGCGGAAATTCAGCAAGCGCTGCAAGACGGCACCATTACCGAAGGCCACGGAAAAGCCTTATTAATGGTGGCGGACCCGGCCAAACAGGCAACCTTGTTTGCCCGTTTGCAAAAAAATAAACTCTCTGTCCGCCAAGCGGAAGATGCCGCCCGCGCCCTGATGGCTCCGGCCGGAAAGCCGGTTAAAGCCGCCAAACCGGTGGAAGTGGTTTCTTTTGAAAACGAACTCCAAACCGCTTTGGGCACCAAGGTTGAAATCAAATGCGGTAAAAATGTAAAAAAAGGCACGCTGGTTATTCATTATAATTCTTTGGATGAACTGGATGTAATTGCCGGCCGCTTAAAAAAATAACAAAGCCTTAAAAATGCTGTTTTTAGCACGACCCGGAGGAAAACCTCCGGGTTTTTTGTTTGTTTGGGTTGTAAAACGCTGCAAAAAGCCTAATTTTAAGCAAAATATGGGCAAATTTTTGTTTTTATTTAATTTGCTGGTGTGATTATGTAAAAAATAAATAAATCAAAAATAGCGGTGTTTTTGGAAGAAAAGTATTTTCTCCGACGAGGATTTTTTGAGTTTTCGGCTTTCCGGGGTCATTTTTCGTGCCAAATGGCTCCCCGGCGCTGTTTGGGGTGGATTAAAAGTTAGTTTTCCTAATTTTTAGGGAAAGGGGTGCGCGGCGTGTTTTTCCCAACCCAAAAATTTTGATATACTTTTGGTATGAAAGAAACAAAACTTACTTTTTGCCAAAGTTGCGGGATGCCGCTGGTGGATGCCGGCGCGTTGGGCACGAACGAGGACGGCTCCCCCAACCCGGAATATTGCATTTATTGTTATAAAAACGGGGATTTCACGGCCGATTTAACCATGGAAGAAATGATTGCTACTTGCGTGCCTTTTATGTTGCAGGCGCACCCGGAGCTGACCGCGCGGGAAGCGCACGATATGATGCGTAATGTATTGCCGTGCCTCAAGCGGTGGCGCAAACAATAAAAATATAGGCTGAACGTAAAAAACCCGCCGGGCAGGCGGGTTTTGGTTTATAAGGGGGCGTCTTCTTCGTAAAAATCACGCACGGCGCCGCAAACGCGCTCCACTTGTTCCGGGGTAATATCCGGGAACATAGGCAGTAAAAGCGTTTCTTTTTGCGCGTGGCGGGCGCAGGGCAAACTGTCCGGGATGGAAAACCCGGCAAACGCCAAGGCGGCCTCTATATGGTGTTTCGCCAAAAAAGCCACTAATTCTTCCGCGCGTTCCGCATGCAGGGCGTACGCGGTATAAGTGGGGTTTACTTCCGCCGGAGGAACAGGCGGCCTCTGCACCGGCACGCCGGCCAGTTCTTCTTCGTACCAGGCGGCCGCTTTTTGGCGGTTTTCAATCCAATGCTCCGCGGCTTGCGGCACGAGCGCTTGCAACAGCGCGGCCTGCGCGGCGGGCATTTGAAAGGCCGCATTTTGCGCCAAAATTTGCCGGGCTTTTTGCGCCAAAGCGCCGTCGTTGGTAATCAAACATCCGGCGGGCGTATGTTGCCCCAACGCCACGGCCGGGGTAAATCCGAAAATGCCCATATCGCCGATACTGCCCACCCGCACGCCGTCGGCCTGCGCCAGCGGGGCTTGTACGCAGTTTTCAAACACTTGCAAACCGTGTTCGTTCGCCAGGTGCATGAGGGCTTCCATATCGGCCGGATAGCCGAACGTATGCACCGGCATCATGGCTTTTGTTTTTTTGGTCAGGTGGCGTTCTACGTCGTGCGCGTCCAGGTTTAAGGTGTCCGCGCATACGTCCGCAAACACCCAGGAAATATGCGGCAGGGCGTGCGTTAAACGGTTGAAAGGCGAAGTAATAATTTCATCCCCGGGTTGAATACCGGCGGCTTCAACGGCCAGTTGCAGGGCGGCTTCCGGCCCGGCGCAGGCCAGGGCGTTATCTACGCCCATTAAATTGGCAAAGGTGTTTTCAAACCGGGTAATCACGGAGTTGTCCGTTGCGGTGGAGTGTACGGCGGCCTGCAAAGCAGGCAAAAAAGGTTGATATTGTAAGGGGATATTCGTCAGCGGTATACGGTCATCGGCCATAAAGGCGCTCCTATTTATAAAGGGATTTTACATCCGGCATTTCTAATAATTCTTTGGTAATTTTGTAAAATTCCCGTCCTGTAAAAGTAGCCGTAATGGATACGGCAAAAAAATTGTCCTGTTTGGTCACTTCTTGTTTGAGGATGGAAATATGCTGCCGTTCAATTTTGCGGCAAATATCGTCCACCACCGCCCATTTGGGGGTGCAGACCAAATAAATCGTGTCGTAATGTTTAACAAATTCCAGCAGTTTGATGGTTTTGCGCACCCCTAACTGCACCAGCATAATGGAAGAAGCAAATACGGAGGCCAACACATATTCCCCATATCCTACCGCCATGCCGATAGCCGCCACCAACCACACTCCGGCGGCGGTGGTCAGGCCGGAAATTTTATTTCCGTCACGCAAAATGGAGCCCGCGCCGATAAACCCCACACCGGTCACTATTTGGGCGGCAATACGGCCGGGGTCGCCCCCTTGGTTGCCCATGTATTGGGAAAGTATGGTAAATAAGGTGGCCCCCAAACAAATCAAACAGTTGGTGGCATAGCCGGCGGGTTTATCGTGGTATTGGCGTTCCATACCCAGTACCCCGCCTAAAATTAAGGACAAAACCACTTTGGTTAAAATATCTTCCATAAATGTATCATAGCAAACGCGCACCGGGAGCGCAACAGGAACGCGCCGTCCGGGCCAAAAAAAACGCCGCCCTTTTGATGGGGCGGCGGTAAACAGAGTGTTTAATGGGCTTAAAAACGGCAACCGATTTTAAGCATAGCGCTTAAAAAGTGGTAGCGGCTTTTGCCGAAGGCGTCGCTGTATTTGCTTTGCAAATCAATCAAGTTGTAGCGGCCTTCCACCCCAAAAATCACAGAGTCGTCAATATCAAATTCCAACCCTGCGCCAACCATACCGGCCCAGCTGGTGCTGTTGACGGTATCGTGGGAGCCGTCGTCCCATTTTTCGCGCGTGAACATGTGGCCCACACCGGCACCGGCGGTGGCGTACAAGCGGGTAGGTTGGGACGGAAACAAATTAAGCCGCCCGATAATCATGCCCGTAGCAATGCCGGAGTTATATTTGGCCTGTTGCGCACCGGCGTTGAACTTATCGCTGGTGGCAAAGCCGGAGTAGTTCCCATCCAACCCAACGGATAAATAAGAACCGATGTTGCGCACAAACGCCAACCCGGCAGAAAACCCGGTCTTGCCGATTTCTACCGTCTGGCCGTTGTGGTCCCAGTTGTCTTGGGGCTCGGCCACGCCGCCGTAAAATTCTACGCGGGTGGTATTGTTGCGCAGGCCGTATTCTTCCAAGCCGTAATATTCGGCGTACGCGTCTTTAGCAAACGCGGCAGCGGGCAAAGCCGCTAAAACAAACAGCAAAACTAATTTTTTCATACAGCTCCTTGTAGTAATAAAGTAATTTTATTGTATCTGTTTTGGAAATCTTTTACAATACATTTATAAGCCGCGCACAATGCGCAGTTGCGGGGGAGGCAACTTAAAAGCGCCGCTTTCCACATCCTGCACCACCTGTTGCCATTGGCCGCGCGCCTTTAGGATTTTTTCGGCAATTTCCCGCACCGCGCCGTGTCCGCCGTGTTTTTGGGTCACATATAAGGCGGCCTGTTTGGTTTCTTCCACCCCATTAAGCACGCTTAACGGCAGGCCCACGCGCTTTAATACGCCCAGGTCTATAATATCATCCCCCACAAAGGCGGTTTCCTGCGGGGTAATGTGGTAGACGGTTTGTAAATCGTTCAAGGCGCGTTGCTTGTCGGCCACGTTGTAATAGAGTACATCCATATTTAAGATGTTGGCCCAAAATTCCAGCGTGGGGCTGTTGCCGCGGGAGATAATCCCGGTGCGAATCCCGCAGTATTTTAGGAACATCAGCCCCATGCCGTCTAACGATTCAAAATGTTTAATTTCGTGTGTTTTTCCGGCTTCATCCGTAAAAAAACTTAAAGAGCTGTCCGTCATTACACCGTCTACATCCGTCAGAAAAAATTTGATTTGCCCGGCTTTTTGGTTAAACAACTGTTCGTTCATGTAAAACTCCTTCATATACATATTATACTTTTCTTTTCCTGCGCCCCGGCGCAAAAATTATATAATGAAGATATGAGAAAATTTTGTTTGTGTTTCTTAGCTTTTTGCCTGGTGGCTTGCGGGTGTACCCCGCGCACGGTGATTAGCCGCTCGTACGACTTTACCCGAATGAACCGCATTGGGGTAATGGCGTTTGAGAGCAGTTGGTCGTCCATGCAAGGGGTGGAAAACCTGTTTGCCAAATATTTAATTAACGCCGGGTTTAAGGTGGTGGAGCGCGCCCAGTTGGAAAGCGTACTCAAGGAACACAATATTGCGGTATCCGGCTATTTATCGCCGGAAACCACCCGCCAAATCGGGCAGATTTTAGGGGTGGATGTACTGCTGTTGGGGGAAGTGACTTCCTACACGCCCACCCGCAAGGAGCTGGCGCTGGTGTCCACCCGCCGCACGGAAAGCCGCCCCGTATATAAGCAAGACGTAATGCAAATGCCGGACGGCTCTTATGCCGCCTATACGCGCCAAGTGGGCACGCAGGTATCGCACTCCAGCCAAACGGCCCCGCAGGAATACACCATTAACGCACAAGTGGGCGTAATAGCCAAACTGGTGGATGTGGAAACCGGCGAAGTGGTTTGGATTGGCTCGGATGATGCGGAAAGCTCCAGTGCTTTATCCGCCGCGGATTATGTGGCGCGGGGGTTAGTAAAGAGTTTTACCAAGGAGCTGGCTAAATTACAAAAATGATGAACCGGCGGCAATACGGCCTGGCGGATGCGTCCGCCCGATTGTGCATAAAGGCCATTTTTATTTTTTTTAAGACGCTCACCGTTTTGGCGGTATTAACGGTGGCGGCACTGGTGGCGGCGCAAAGTTCGGTGGCGCCCGTCAGTGCGCGGTTGTTAGTTTCGTTGGGGGTGGAATATGCCTCACGCAACTTAAAACCGTACCGCCCGTATTTCCCGGAGCCGTATTTAATACAACTGGAACAAGAATAAGAGGTAATCTATGTTAGACATTAAGTATATCGTTGCAAACCCTGAAGAAGTAAAAAAACGTTTGTCTTTAAGAAAGCCGGAACTGGCCGCCCAAATTGATGACGTACTGGCCCGGTATGACCAATACAAAACGGTATTGGCCCGGGTGGAAGAACTGCGTGCCAAACGCAACGAGATGTCTAAAAGCATTGGCAAAATCAAGCAGGAACAAGGCGACGAAGCCGCCAAAGAAGCCATGGCCGCCGTGGGTAAATTAAAAGAAGAAATGGCCGCCAAAGAAGCGGAACTGGAACCCCTTAAAAAACAAATTAACGAGGCTCTGCTCTCTATTCCCAACATTCCTAACGAGCATATCCCGGTGGGCGTTTCGGACGCGGATAACCCGGAATACTTGCCCTGCACCATTCCGCTGCCGCATTTTGATTTTAAGCCGTTAGACCACCAAGCGGTGGGCGAAAATTTGGGCATTTTGGATTTTGCCGCCGGGGCCGCTTTGTCCGGCAGCCGTTTTGCCTTGTTTAAGGGGGACGGCGCCCGCTTGGAACGCGCGATTATCTCTTTTATGTTGGATATGCACGCCAAAAAAGGCTACCAGGAAATTTTGCCCCCGGTTATTGTAAACGAAGATATTTTACTGGGGACCGGCCAACTGCCCAAATTCCGCGAAGATATGTATGAATTGACGGGCGAGCCGAAACAATTTTTAATTTCCACGGCCGAAATCCCGCTTACGAACCTCAACCGCACCCGCGTACTGGCGGAAGCGGAATTACCGGTTAAATTAACGGCCTATACGCCGTGCTTCCGCAAGGAATCCGGCACCTACGGCAAAGATACCCGCGGCTTAATCCGCAACCACCAGTTTGATAAAGTGGAACTGGTTATGCTTTCTAAGCCGGAACATTCTTACCAAATGTTGGAAATTATGGTGTCCGACGCGCAGGAAATTTTGAAGGAACTGGGTATCCCGTACCATGTGGTGGAACTGTGCAGCGGGGACATCGGGTTTTCGTCCGCCAAAACGTATGATATTGAAGTGTGGATGCCGAGCGAAAACCGCTTCCGCGAAATTTCCTCCTGCTCCAACTGTTTGGACTTCCAGGCCCGCCGGATGGGTATGCGCTTCAAAAATGCCCAAGGCAAGCTGGAATATGTCCACACCTTAAACGGCAGTGGTTTGGCGGTGGGCCGCACGTTTGCCGCCATTTTGGAAAACTTCCAACAAAAAGACGGTTCCGTCATTATTCCGCCGGCTTTGCGCCCGTATTTCGGCAAAGACAAAATTGAGGCCAAAAAATAATGTTCCGGCGTTGGGTATGTTTTTTATTGGCGTGGGCTTGTATGGCCACGCCAATTTTTGCGGAAATTAAACTTCCGCCGGAAGTGTACGCCCAAGCGCGCGAGGGCATTAACGGCGTTTACAGTTTGGATTTTGACGTAGCCGAGCAAAACATCCAAAAAGTGTTTGCCGCCTACCCGGACCACCCCTTTGCGCACTTCGGCAACGCCATGATTGCCTGGTCCCGCTATGAGTACGAGTTTGAAAAAAGCGACGAAAAACAGCAAAAAGTGTTTGAACAAATACTGGATGATTCCATTTCCGGCATTAAACGCTGGCTGAAAAAATACCCGCAGGACCCCAACGGTTATATGGGGATTGGCGCGCTGTACGGCTTGCGGGCTATGTTCAATATGCGCAACCGCAACTGGATTACCGCCTATTTTGCCGGGCGCAAAGCGATTGCCAATTTGGAAAAATCCCTGGCGCTGGACCCCACTTATTATGATGCGTATTTTGGGTTAGGCATTTACCAGTATTATGCGGGCACGTTGCCGGCGGTCATTAAAATTTTGGCCAAAATAGTGGCCATTAAAGGCAACCCGGACGAAGGCGTAAAACAGCTCAATCTGGCGCGTGAAAAAGCCGTTTTTACGGCGGACAGCTCCAAACTGATTTTAATTGAAATCCAAAACGTGCGCGGCGGCAAGTATTACGCGCCGGAAAAATCGTTGGAATATATCCGCCAATTACGGGCCAAATATCCCAAAAACCCGCTGATGCACTATGTGGAAATTATCTGCCTGTATGAAACCGGGCAGTTGGACGCCGTCACCCGGCAGGCGCAGGAATTTTTAGGCTTAATCGGTAAAGACCCTTTTTATAAGGATATTTATATTTCCCGCGCCTATACGGCGTTGGGTACGGCGGCCATGGCGCGCGGGGAATATGCACAGGCGCGCCAACTGTTTGAACAGGGCCGCGAAGCCTTAAAAGCGCAGGCCGTCAGCCGGTGGGGGCTTTGGAACGAATTGCGCCTGGGCGAAGTGTACGATTTACTGGGCGAGCGGGATTTGGCCGTTAAACAGTATAAATATGTACTTTCGTTTAAGGATAAATGGGGTTTTGACGATTTGGCAAAATCCCTCTTAAAAAATCCGTATCAGCGGCCGGAAGGGCCAGATGTAGGCCCGTTGCCGCCGTTATAAACGCTATTTGTATTTCTGCAAGGGGCCCGGTTATTGCCGGGCCCTTTTTATTAGGGTGCGCCCCCTGTAAAATAATTATAGTTTGCAAAACACGCGCTGGGTATGATAACATTAATTAGGTATATTTATGAAACGGCAATTCCTTTTTGTTGTCTTTTTGGCAGTGTGTGTTTGTTTGGCGGGCGGATGTAAAAAATCCCGAGCCAAACAGCAGTCGTCTGCCCAAAGCCAGCAGGAAATTGTGGTTCCTACGGCCACGTTGCACGAGGCCGCGGCTTCCGGGAATGTGTCCTGGATGCGCATACTGTTAGAACAAGGCTCCGACCCGAACTCCCGGAACGAACAAGGGGAAACCCCGCTTTTGGTGGCCATTAAGGCCGGTAATGCGCGCAGTGTGGCGTTTTTATTACAAAACGGGGCAGACCGGGGCGAAGTACAGCCGGACGGCCACCCGCTCTGGGTGGAAGAAGCCGGCATTATGACCCCGGAAATTTTGCGTTTTATGTTGCCGGGGAATGCCGCGCCGGCAGATGTTTACCAAGCCTTGAACGAAGCCATTGTGCATAATCCTTATGAGCTCGTGGTGGAAGAATTGCTGTCCGTGGCGCAAGCGCAGCCGGATTTTGCCAAACAATGTTTTTGGCCGGCCGCGTTGCAAAGCGCCAACCAAACGGTGGTGGATTCTTTGCTTATCCGCAATATTTTGCCGGTCAACGGTTGTGACGGCGTGAAAGAACCCCCGCTGGTGTCCGCTATAAAAGCCGGGAACGAAAAACTAACCTCCAGTTTAATTTTATTAGGGGCGGACCCCACCCGGCAGGATGAGGCCGGTTATACCGCCGCTTATTACGCCATGAAGGCCGGCTGGAGCGATATTTCCCAACAGCTGATACAGGAAGAAGAACGCAAGCGCGCGGAAGAATATGCGGCGGTTTTGGCCCGCAAACGGGCGGCGGCGCGTGCGCGCCACGGTTCCGGCCAGTGCAGTATCCGCAAAAGTGACGGAAGCACCATTCCGTGCCCTCAATTATAATTTATAAACATGAAAAGTCTTTTCTATCTTTGAGCCGCTTTTTGTGTGGAGTTGCGCGCCGGAGGGCCGGCTCAAGCTAAAATTACGGACAGCATAGTGTTTTTACCCATAATAAAAAAGCCCGCTCCTAAGAGCGGGCTTAAATTATTTCTTTACGGCTAAATATCCCATTAAACGGTAGATTAATTTGGATACGTTAAATTCCGTAATCACATCCGCTTTGCGTTGGCAGGCTTCCACTACGTCCACCGCCACCACTTTTTTATGCTTAATGACTTCGCGGAACAAGTCCAGCGCTTCATACCACATAAAACCGCCGGGTTGCGGCGTGCCCGTAGCCGGAATGACCGAGGGGTCAAAGCCGTCTACGTCAATGGTTAAATAAACGGTGTCCGTCAGTTTTTTAAGCACTTGCGGGATTAATTTTTTAATGTCCCGGTTTTCGTGCATTAAAAACGTGGTCACTTTGCCGGCGTTGCAGTATTGTTTTTCTTCGCTGGCAACACTGCGTATACCCACCTGCACCACCGGTACTTGGCGGCTGGCCGGGTACAACGCGCACGCATGGCTTTTGGGCGTACCTTCAAAGGTTTCGCGCAAATCGGCATGGGCGTCAAAGTGCAAAATGCTCAAATTTTTATATTTTTCAATATACGGTTGAGCTAGCGCCTGGGTGACGGTGTGTTCCCCGCCGATGTAAAAAGGGATTGCTTTGTACTGCATTAAATCCCTCACGGTTTTATCAATGTTCTTAAAAACCGTGTTGGTGGAACCTTTGCAGTTTACCGCAGGGCAGGTGTGGATGCCCAACTCCCAAGTTTCCGTCTTGGTTTCTTCGTCCCAGAGTTCAATTTGGGTGGAGGCTTCTATAACCGCTGCGGGGCCTTTGGCGGTGCCGTGCCCGTAGCAAACCGTTTTTTCAAACGGTACAGGCACTACCGCAAATTTACAAAGGGGCAGAGAGCTGTATTTGCTCTCTAGCCCCATAAACTTATCAGTTTGTACGTTATCGCTCACAATATTACCGGTGCTTGTTATTTAACAAATACGGCAGCCGCGACGACGGTGGTCCACATACCTTCCACGCAAATGGCGGATTGGGTAATGTTGGTGGTGCGGACGATTTTGCCGCTCATTTTCCAGATTTCTTCTTTCTGGTCCCAAGTGGTATTGTTATCAAATTCAATACCCAAGGTGGTAGAAAGCATGAGCGCGGCCAAATCTTCGGCATAGTCGCCGGCTTGTTTGTCCGTTTCACCGAAGCTGTGATGTTCCGAGATGTACCCGTGGGTCTTTTGGCCTTCTTTAGGAATAGCCAACCCGACGGACGCGGAAATCAAGCGGCGGTATTCGTTGCTGGTGTTTCTGCTGATTACGCAATGCAGAATTTGGCCCGGGTGCAGCTCTTTCAGGCCCGTGGACACGGGCACCGTTTTGCAGCCGGGAGGGAAAATGCTGGACACAGGCACCAAGTTAAAGCTGGCAATTTTAGCATCTCTCAATGCTTCTTCAAAGCTGGCCAGTTTTTCTTTGTGTCTGCCGATTCCTTTAGTAAGGAATATCTCTTTGGGTACAAACGCTTCGTACATTTTTATTTTTTCCACTAATTCCTATTGTGAATTAATATAATATAAATTATAACAAATAAAGAAAGGAAAATCCTTTATTTACTGTTATGTGGGCGGAGCCTTAAAAAGCGCTATTTTTCAAAAGGCTCCAAAACCGATACAATAAGTGTAATATATTCCAATGAAAAAAACAAAAATAATTTTATTAATTTTGCTGGTATGGGCGTGGCCCGCAGGAGTGAACGGTATGGAAAATATGTTTAGAAACGGCGTTTTGCATTTTGATTATAAAAAGGAGGACCTGGCCCCGGCCGAAGCCGCCGCCCGCAAACAGTTGGAAAAAGACCTGGCGGCCCTGGTGGCTATCCCGGCGCAGGAACGCACGTTTGATAACACCATTTTAGGCTATGAGCGCGCCTTTGACCGCTATGGCGAGGCGTTGGGCATGAGCGGCTTTTTATCGTATGTATCCACGGATAAAGCCTTCCGGGATGCGGCCCTGGAGCTGCAAATGCAAATCAGCCAATATATGGTAGACGTAGCCACCCGGCGCGATATTTACCGCGCCATCCGGGAATATACGGACGCCAAACCCCGCCTGCAAGGGGAAGAAGCCAAACTGGTTAAAGATATGCTTATCGGGTTCAAAAACAGCGGTATGGATTTGAACGATAAAGATTTGGAAGTGTTTAAGGCGCTCAACAAACAAAAATCGGAATATATTATGAAGTTTGATAAAAACGTGCAGGAATATAAAGACCCGCTGACGGTTTCGCGCGAACAGCTGGCCGGGCTCGGGGACGATTATATTAATAAGCTGGAAAAAACCGCCGACGGCCGCTATCTGGTGACGTTGGACTACCCGGACTATGTGCCTTTTATGCTCAATGCGAATGACGCCTCCGCCCGCCAACAATTAGAATATAAATACAACCGCCGCGGCGGGGAAGAAAACGTAAAACTGCTGGAAGATACTGTCACCCTGCGCCGCAAAATTGCACATTTACTGGGCTACAAAACCCATGCGGATTTACGGCTTAAAAACCGGATGGCCAAAAAACCGTCTGCCGTGTTTGATTTCTTAAAAGATTTAGAAAAAAAGTTAAAGCCCATGGCTAAAAAAGAAGACCGGGAATTAATGGCCTATAAAGCCCAAAAAACCGGGCAGGAAGTTTCCACCTTATACCCGTGGGAAAGCGGCTATTGGAGCAACAAATACCGCAAGGAATACTTAAATTTAGACAGCGAAAAAATCAAAGAGTATTTCCCGTCCCAAGTGGTCATTGACGGTATGCTGGAGTTATTCGGCACGGTGTTTGGCATTGGGTTTGAGCCGGCGGATATTCCCACCTGGCACGCGGACGTAAAGGCGTTCAAAATTGTGGACGCGCAAACCAAAGAGGTGCTGGCCTATTTTTATATGGATTTATACCCGCGCGAGGGCAAATACAAACACGCCGCCTGTTTTGATTTGGTCTCCGGCGAACAAAAGCCGGATGGCACCTATCAAAAACCGTTTGTGGCGATTGTAGCCAATATGAATAAACCCTCCCAAGAAACCCCGTCTTTACTCAAACACGGCGAAGTGGAAACCCTGTTCCACGAGTTCGGCCATGTACTGCATAACGCGCTGACCAAGGCCAAATATTCGGCCCTTTCCGGCACGAACGTAAGCGGGGATTTTGTGGAAGTGCCCAGCCAGATGTTAGAGCGGTGGGCGTGGGATAAAACGGTCTTAAAATCTATCAGCCGCCACTATAAAACGGGCGAAGCGTTGCCGGACGATTTGATTGAGCGTATGCTGGCGGCCAAAAATTACGGGGCCGGCGGGCAGTATTTGCGGCAGAACTTTTTTGCCCAGTACGATATGGTTTTGCACACCCGCGCCCGCACGCCGGATTCCACCAAATTGTATTTTGATTTAACCAAAAAAGTACGCGGCCTGCCGCTTACGCCGGGCACCATTCCGCAGGCGGCTTTCGGGCACTTAATGGGCGGGTATGATGCCGGCTATTACGGTTATTTGTGGTCCGAAGTGATTGCCGAAGACTTTTTTGGCGAGTTTGCCAAAACAGGTTTGCATAATAATCAAACCGGGCTTAAATTCCGCCGGGAAGTATTGGAACGCGGCGGCACGTTGGACGAAGAAACCATGGTTAAAAACTTTTTAGGGCGCAAAACGTCTAATAAGCCGTTCTTAAAATCCATCGGTTTGAGCAAATAGGAGCTTTTTATGAATGTGGTGATTGGGATTGATGTGGGCGGTTCTACCACTAAAATTGTGGGCTATCAGGCCGACGGAACGCTGATAGCCATGGGCAAGGTGGAAGCGGCGGACCCGCTGACGTCGGCCTATGGCGCGTTGGGAAAATTTATTAACGAAAACAACCTGGCGCTGACGGATGTGTGCCAAATTATTTTAACCGGGGTGGGGGCCTCTTTATTTACCAAAGACGTTTACGGTATTCCCACCCGCACGGTGAACGAATTTGAAGCCATCGGCCTGGGCGGTTTGGCCCTTTCCGGCAAAAAGGAAGGGCTGATTGTAAGCATGGGCACCGGCACGGCGTTTGTGCGGGCCGGGCAAAACGGCAGCGTACACATTGGCGGCTCCGGCGTGGGCGGCGGCACGGTGCTGGGGTTGTGCAGTAAATTGTGCGGGGCTACTTCGTTCCGTACGGTGGTGGAAATGAGCCGCGGCGGCCAGTTGGGCCGGGTGGACCTGAATATAGAAGACATCAGCAAAGGCGTTATTGCCACGTTGCCGCCGGATACTACCGCCTCTAACTTTGGCAAAATGGCCGACGGCGCCACCGCGCAGGATATTACGCTGGGCATTTTGAATATGACCTTTCAAACGATTGGCATGATGGCTGTTTTTGCCTGCCGCAACGATAAAGTAAAAGACGTTATTTTAACCGGCACGCTAACGCAAGTGCCGTATGCCAAACACGTTTTTGAGGCCCTGCAAAAAATGCACAAAGTGAATTTTATTATCCCGCCCAACGCTATTTATGCCACGGCTACGGGGGCGGCGCTTTCTTACATAACGGCTGTGCATAAGGGGTAAACCATGCAGGCGGATAAAGCATCTTATAAAAAATCCAGTTTCGGCCCGGCGTTTTTGTTTTTGGATAGTTCCCGCCGGCAAGCCTTGGCGGTGTATTATGCTTTTTGCCGCCTGATGGACGACATTGCCGACGAGCCCAACGTGCCGGACCCGCAAGGCCAATTAAATTTTTGGCGGGCCGAAACCGAGCGGGTTTTTCAAGGGAAACCGCAAACGCAACTGGGGCGGGATATGGCGCAGGCGGCGCAAACTTTCGGGATATTGCCGGACCGCTTTTTACTGCTGATAGAGGGCATGGAGGCCGATTTGCAGGGCCGCCGTTATGCCACGCTTGCGGAGTTGGAATGGTATTTATACCGCGTGGCGGGCATTGTGGGGTTGGCAACGCTGGATATTTTGGGCGTCAAAGGCTCCAAGGCGGATAACCTGGCCCGCAGTTTGGGTTTTGCCGTACAAACCACCAACATTGTGCGTGACGTTCACGAGGACGCCGCCGCCGGGCGGGTGTATCTGCCGGCGGATTTATTGGGCAAATACGGCCTTACCCCACAGGACGTTTTGCAAAATACCCGGCCGGAAAAACTGGCGCAAGCGTTGCGGGAAATGGCGGAAATTTCCAAAGCGTATTACACGCAAGCGCAAGCCGTTTTAAGCACCGTTGCGTGGCGTAAAGCCTTGCCTTGCCGCATAATGGGGTGCGTTTACCGTGCAAATCTTGCTAAAATAGAGGCAGCGGGATTTGTGTTTGATAAAAAAATAAAATTAACCCGTTTTGAAAAAATAAAAATTATCGTTTATGCGCTATTTAACCGCTTATCTTAATGTCACTTTGCTGACGGCCCTTTCCACCGTGTGCTGGGGGGCGGCCATTGATGATTGTATGGTGCAGGGCAAAAAACAGTTTGCCGCCCGCAATTATTTGGCCGCGCAGGACACGTTCACCCGCTGTATGAAATTGGATGCGCGTAATGTGGATGCCCGCCTTTCTTTGGCCGGGGTCCTTTTAACGCAGGACGATTTATCCGGTGCGGATAAGCAATTCCGCGCGGCCCTGGGGCAGTTGGGGCGCACGTCCCCTTATTTGTCTTATACTTATTCTATGTTGGGGGATATTGCCTTAAAACGCCAACAATATAAAGAGGCCCTGGCCTTGTATGAACAGTCCCTAACGTACAACGTGGCGAATGTTAATTCCCTGGTGGGCAAAGGGGTTATTACGGAGTATTTGGGGGATAAATTAGGCGCCTCCGAAGCGTACCGCTCCGCCTTGGCGGTGGAGCCGCTCAACCTGGTGGCCCGCAAACGGCTGATTAATTTAGAGCCGGACTACCTGACCGATGACGAAATTTTAGACGCCTTAAAACAGCGCTATGCTATCGCCCCGGAAAAGAAAGAACTGACCGACGAGGACCGCAAACTGTTTGCGCAAATCCACCGGGCGGAGCAGTTAAAAGGGGTGGAATACCTGAAAAACAAATTCGGCAAAATTCCCGCCGGCTATGTGGTGGAATTATACCGCAACAGTGCTTTTTCGCGCGAAGTGCTTACGCTGGCCGGTTATAAGGCACTGCAAAAGCAAATCGGGCAAGATGCTATTGCGGCGTTCCAAAAAGCAGGGGTTCCCATGCAGGAAGTGTTTGATTTACGGGATATGAAAGGCGCACGCATTTTTAATAAAGACAGCACCCTTACGGACAGCGGTTTTCATGCCTATTCCGAGGTTCTCCAACACCACAAAGCGTTTTTGTTGCCGCGGGAAGCGGTGCCGCCCACGCAGGCGTATTTGGAAAAAGCCAACCGCCGCGCTAAAGAGTTGGAATCCGCCGGATATATGGAAATTTCCCGCTCTGAACTGAAAATGATTGAAAACCAAACGAAATGCTCCCTGGATACATTGCGTAGTAAAATGGGGTTGTATGTGTTGCCCATTACCAAAAAATACCAACGGTATTTTATTTTAACGCGCTCTAATGATGAAAAAAAGGCCATTCCGTATTATTATATTATGGTGGCGCAGGCCAAACGCAACCCGCGGGTGAAAGTGCCGTCCAATGGGGTGGTGGAGATGTATCAGATGTATGATTATGCGGTGTGTGCGGCCGACGGCAATATGTGGGAGTAGGATAACGGCTGTTGGTAGGATTTAGAGATTAACGCACAAGGGGAAAAATAACATTTTTCCCCTTGTTTGCGTTTAACGGGCAACATTTTTCCACATTTGGCCGTCTGGTCGGTCCCTTTGGGCTAGAGTGGCATACAGCCACACTGCGCCCAAACTAAGGCCCGCCCATACGGCGCAAATCTGAAAAAACA
>ENA-OZGC01000081-OZGC01000081.1-human-gut-metagenome-genome-assembly--contig:-NODE-81-length-75172-cov-10.132620_pt1 | contig 75172 bp, 86 predicted proteins | sample MGYA00245109_ERZ653643 | MGnify/ENA primary metagenome ERZ653643 (study PRJEB26926, sample SAMN06165107) | human gut metagenome | biome: ENVO:00009003; feature: ENVO:2100002; material: ENVO:00002003... | reverse complement strand
AAACGGTGGCGGAATGTGAAACCCCGGAATGTACGGAGGGGGCCGTAAGCGGCAGCCAAAGCTGTAATACCTGCGGTACGCAAACCACCCAAAAATGCGTAAGCGGCAAATGGGTAAACTTTTTAGGTGCCTGCTCCAAAACTGTGGAAGAATGTACCGAGTCCACCGACTGTTGCAGTATGAGCGGCGATGCAAAAAACGAATGTTTGAAAAAGCAATATGGGGCTAATTCTACCCAATATATTTGCGCTACGGGAGATGCGAGAACGTGTGCTATAAGAATTTATGACGGTGGAACGGCTCCCTCTTATTGTATTGCGTCAGGTTCCGGCGGGTGGAATGAGAATGCCGCAAGCGACTGTAAAACTTGCGCTGAACAGGTGCCTGCCATTATAGGTTGGTCTTATGGTGGGTTCCGAAATTATGCTTGCAATGGAGCCCCTGCAAAATGCGATGTGAAAGGTATTGGCAGTGGCGAAGATCCTTTTGGTTGTTGCCGGGTATATGAAGCAGGTACAGAAACATTTACCTATTCTAGTATGTCTGGGGAATATAACGATTGTATTGGTAAATGCGGTAAAAACGGTAAATGCCCTGATAATGTAAAGCCGGGGGTCTATATGAACGCTTTACATAGCAGTTTGAATTGTTGGACTTCTTGCGATTGTCCTTTTGACTCTAACCGTGTAGGACAGACTTTTTACGGGAAACGCACTTACTTGAAATGTAAAAATGAAGGGAAAATGTGTACGAAAGACGAAGTTGTTTGGTATTTATAAGCTAACTTTTCACGTATCCTCCTTGTCCAATAAACAAGGTTGGAAAAAAGGGCCCCCGGCATGGGGCCCTTTTTGTCTGGTAAAAAACAGGGCCCAAGTGTAGCCCATAAAAAGGTGCCCCGTGGGCCGGGTAGCCGGGCATGCCGGAATGGGCGCGTAAATGGGGCCTTTGGGGTAGGTAGCAAGTTTTGTCCCCGGTTTTATGCAGAGCGCGCCGGGCGGCCGTGCCGGGGTGTAGTATGGGTATATTGCGCCACATGCTTGTTTTACGCAAGGCACGCCGGGGCTTAGCCGGGCGGCCGTGCCGGGGTTTAGTTTTCTGCCGGGTTTTAGCCCTTTGCGGAATTAGCGGCATAAAAAGGACTCCCTTGTACCGGGAGCCCTTTTTTATTTATTAAGATATTTTGTGCTTACATAGGGTTTTGTTTGGGGGCGCGGATACGCCGGATGTTGCGTTTGTGTTCGTCAAACGTGGGGCTGAAAACGTGGCGGCTGGTGTTATCGGCCACAAAATACAAATTATTAAAATTGGGCGTGGGTTGCAACACCCCTAAAACGGATTCATAACTGGGGTTGCAAATAGGCCCCGGCGGCAACCCCGCGTTGCGGTAAGTATTGTAGGGGGAGTTTACTTTTAAGTCCTTATAAGTGAGCCCTTTTTTCCAATAGCGGTTTTCCCGCGTGTTGAACCCCAGCGCATATTGCACGGTGGGGTCCGCTTCCAAGCGTTTGCCTATTTTGTAGCGGTTTAAGTACACCGCCGCAATTTTGGGGCGTTCGTCGTGGTGGATGGCCTCGCGCTCCACAATAGAGGCTATCGTTAATACTTGGTTTTCCGTCAGTTTGGTGGGGTATTTGGCAAACAGCGGCTTAATGCGTTTGGCATATTCCGCCGTCATTTCCGCCACTACTTTTTGGGCCGGGGTTTTTTCGGAAAATAAATAAGTGGAGGGGAACAATTTGCCCTCTAAATTGCGCTCCCGCACGATAGATAAAAACTCTTGGGCGTCCGTAATGTTTTTTTCGGCCAGCATTTCGGCAATTTCTTCACTTCTCCAACCTTCCAGTACGGTCAGTTTTTCATAGTGAATACACTGCCCGCTTTTAATGCAGTTGATGACCTCAAAACTGGGGGTATTTTTGCGTAAGTCAAACTTGCCGGCTTTCAAATCCCGCGCGGAAGAAGTTAAGCGCAGTAAAATTTTGAACGCCAACGGACTTTTGATAATGCCTTTTGCTTTTAATTCCTGCGCCACGGACGCGCCGCTCTGCCCCGGGTGGATGGTAAAAGTAGTCAGCTCCCCTTTATCCCAGGTGAACATTTTTATCAGCCACGCCGCGCTAAGCAAAAATACCAAGCAAAAGGCAAAAAATATCAAAAGCCGTTTCATATTATTTTATAAGTTTTAAGAAGGTGCGCCGCCCCACCTGCAGTACCGCGCCGGAATCAAACGCCAAAACGCCGTCTTGCGTGAGTTTCTGGCCGTTTAAGCGTACGGCACCTTGGTCTATTAAGGCGCGCGCTTTATTCTTGCTTTGCGCGGCCCCGGCCGCTACCAACGCGGCAGAAAGTAATTGCCCGGCTTCGGGCTTAAATTCGGGCATATCGTCCGGGTTTTGCTTTTTGGAAAAAACCTGTTCAAAGTTGGCCCGGGCGGCCACGGCGGCTTCTTTACCGTGGAAGCGTTCCGTCAGCAGGCCCGCCAAATGCTTTTTGGCTTCCATGGGGTGCATGGCCTTAACGGCGGTTAAATCTTCGGAGGTTAAAAGCTCGTAATAAGCAATCATCAGTTCGTCGGAAATAGACATCAGCTTGCCGAACATATCGTTGGGGGCGTCGTTTAAGCCCACATAATTACCGTAGGATTTGGACATCTTTTTAATGCCGTCCAACCCCACCAACAGCGGTACGGTAATGGCTACTTGCGGCTCCTGGCCGTTATTCTTTTGCAACTGGCGGCCGACTAATAAGTTAAAAATCTGGTCCGTGCCGCCCAGTTCCACATCCGCTTTTAAGGCAACGGAATCCTGCCCTTGGAATAAGCTGTATAACACTTCCAACAGGCTAATCGGGTTGCCTGCCGCCATACGCTTTTTGAAGTCGTCGCGTTCCAACACTTGGGCCACCGTCACTTTTTGGAGTGTGAGCATTAAATCTTTGCCGGATACAAACGTATCTAACCATTCGCTGTTAAAGCGGATTTCGGTTTTGGACGGGTCTAATACTTTGAAGGCTTGTTCCGTATAGGTTTTGGCGTTTTCCAAGATTTTTTCGCGCGGTAAAACCGGGCGGGTGGAGTCACGGCCGGACGGGTCACCCACGGCGGCGGTAAAATCCCCAATTACCAGCACGGCTTTGTGCCCTAAATCTTGGAAGCGGCGCAATAAAGAAAGGGCCACACTGTGCCCCAAGTGCAAATCCGCACTGGTGGGGTCACAACCCAATTTAACTTTTAAGGTTTTGCCGCTTTCCAACTTTTTGGCTAAATCGGCTTTGGATACTACATCCACACAGCCGCGCGTTAAAAAATCTATTTGTTCATCAATGGTCATTTTATAATTCTCCAAATGGGTACTTATCCCATATTTTAGCATAATGGGAATAGGCTACGCACTAGGCGCAGGTGGTTTTTAATAAAAATCGTACGGGTCGGCCGAGAGTTTAAGCGGTTGCTTTTTGTTTTGGGTGGAGAGGCTATCCAACACTTCCACGGCGGGGAAGTATTGTTCGTCCGTCAGTTTGAACAGTAAATATTCTTTTTTAAGGGTGTCCGTTTTTTTGCCGCACGGCACCGGGCCGAGTATTTCCTGCGCGGTAGGCTTAAAAATGCTTTTTAAGTGTGCGGCTTGCGCGCAAAGCGCTTTGGGGTCTTTATTTTTTAAGGTGGCGCGCACCAAACGGATAAAGGGGGGATAATTAAACGCTTCCCGCAGGGCCAGTTCCTGTTCGGCCGCTTGGGCAAAATCTCCGCTTTGCAAAAAATCAAAGGGGTAAATATCCGGGCCGGAGGCTTGCACAATCAGCCGTCCGTTAGGCACGCACGCGGCGCGGGAACGCAAATAAAATAACATTTGGCCCAATTTTTCCGAGGCGCGGAAGTCCGGGCTGTCTAACTCCAAATCCGCATCCAACACGCCAAAGAGCGTGACGGCGTTGGCCTCCACCGCGCTGACGGCCAGGCGCGTGCCGATAACTATATCCACCTGCCCTGTTTTAAGGGCGCCGGAAGCCAAATGCCCTTGGCCGGATTTGGTTTTTAAGGTGTCGGAATCCAGCCGCAGTAAGCGCGCGGACGGGAACAGTTTTTGAACTTCGCTCACTATTTTTTGGGTTCCGCCGCCGCGGGATTTGAAAATCTGGTTTTGGCATTTGGGGCAAATTTGGTGTAAATCTTCCTTAGCGCCGCATTTTTTGCAAAGCAGAAAGTCGCCGCCTTCCGGCGTGTTTTCGCGCGAAAGCAAACTACCGCACTGTTTGCACCGGGCGTACGCCCCGCAGTTTAAGCAGTAATATGCGTTGGAATAGCCCCGGCGGTTCAGCACCAGCAAAACAGGCTCCTTGCGGGTGAGGTTTTGCTTGATTTCCTCTAACAAAAAGTCGGATAAATACTTGGATTTAGCCCCTTTTTTGGGGGTGATTTTTACTTGCGGCGCAAAGTTGAACGCGGGGAGTTTTTGCGTGAATTTTATTTCTTGCACGGCGTGCTCTTTAACCCGTTTCAGCATTTCCAAACTGGGCGTGCCGGACACAAAAAGCACGGTGGCGGCGTGGGTTTTCCCGCGGAGCAAAATTAAATCCCGCAAGTGGTAATACGGTTTGTTTTCCTCTTGTTTATAGTTGTCGTTTTCTTCTTGCAGCACTACGGCCAGGCGCAAATTCTTAAACGGTAATAACGCGCCGGAGCGGGTGGAAATAACCACGCACGGCACGCCGTTTGCCACCGCGGAAAAGTATTTTTTCTTTTGGCTGAGGAGCATTTTACTGGTCCAACAAAATACGTTTTCCGCCCCAAACGCGCTTTGGGCGCGGGCAATAAAATCTTTGGCGGCTACAATGTCCGGCACGGTAATGAGCGTCTGCCCGAAGTTCTGCAACACCTGCGCGGCTAAACGCAGGGCGGTTTCCGTCTTGCCGGTTCCGGCGGGGCCGCTTAATAAAACCGGGTGAAATTCATACGCGGGCATAGCTTGCAGAGTATTTAATACGGTCTGTTGGTGCGGGTACAGCGTGTGGGCAAACGCGGGTGTAAACGGGGTAAAAGCGGGGCTTTCCAACAACTTAAAATAAGGTTGCGGGGGAACAAGCGCAAATAAAATTTGCCCAATCGCGCCGCCCCACATTTTTTTCATAAATTGGGCCAAGGGGAATAAATCGTTGCCGAAAATCGGCCGCGGGTCCACCACGCAAACAATATCTTTGATTTTTTGGGTGTTTTGGTAGGTTGGTTCGTCGCTGACGGAAAGCACCAGCCCAGCCGTTAAACGCGGGCCGAACGGGGCGGTAATGCGCACCCCGGGGCAAACCTGCGCTTCTAATTCGGGCGGAACATGGTAATCAAAATCCCGGTCCAGGGGGACGTCAAACACTACTTTGCAAAACATAAAAAATTAATGGCTTCCTTTTAAGCCCATGGCGGCCATAACCATTTGTAAATCGGCCCAGGCGTCTTTTTTCCAACCCGGGTTGCGCAGTAATGCGGCAGGGTGATAGGTGGCCAAAATTTTTACGGGGCGCGCCAAGGAAACGCTATCCAAACTTAAATTGTGGAATTTGCCGCGCAACGCGCCTAAAGATTTGGCGTCCGCAATCAGCGCTTTGGCCGATACCCCGCCCAAGGCTACCACATATTCCGGCAAAATAATGGAAATTTGTTTTTCTATATATTTGCGGCAGAAGGCAATTTCTTCGGCATTGGGGGCGCGGTCGTTGCCGTGGTTTTCGGGATGTTGCGGGTCCACCATCGGGTGACATTTGGCAATATTGGCAATAAAAACGTCTTCGCGCTTGAGCCCCATGGCGGCAATCATTTTATCTAACAGTTGCCCGGCGCGGCCCACAAACGGGCGGCCCTGGCGGTCTTCGTCAAAGCCGGGGCCTTCGCCCACAAACATCAGGCGGGCATTTACGTTGCCTTCCCCGGGTACTGCATTTAAGCGGGTGGAACCCAGCGGGCAGCGGGTGCAGGTTTTAATTTGTTGGGCCAGTTCGTCCAGCGCGGCGGTTTTTTGTTCGGTCGTCATACAAGTTCCTTGGGGTAGCGGTTGCGGGGTAGGCGCAGGGGCCGCTTTTGTAGTAGGCACAGGGGCCGCTTGCGGGGCCGGGGAAACCGGCTTTTCTACGGAAATTTCCTGCACGGGTTGCCCCGCCGTGGCGCCAAAAACAACGGTTAGGCGGTCTTGGGCGGGTGCCGGGGCGGCGTGTTTTGTGGGGGCTTCGTCCGCGCGTGAAAATCCGGCGGCCGCTTGAGGTGCGGCCGCCGCTATAAAGTCTTCTTCTTCGTGCGTGGAAAGAAACTGCTTGAGTTCACACGCCAAAACGCGGACGGAGTCTTTCATGGTTTACAGCTTCATGGGCTCTTTGGCTTTGCGTTCGGCTTCTTTGCGGGCTTCTTCTTGTGCTTTTAATTCAGCTTCCAAGTTTTCTTTGCTGATTTTTAATACTTCTTCTTTGGAAACTTTGCCCGAAATAATATCGTCCAACGCTACTTTAATAACCACCGCATTGGGTTGGTTTTTGTATTCGGCCTTTTTTTTGAGTTCTTTGGCCCAGATGGAAGCCAATACTACTACGTCGTAGCGGTCTCCGTCAAAGTTCATTAATTCGGCGTCAAACGCTTTATCTTGTTGTGTAGACATTTGCTCACTCCCTCTAAAAATTACTTCAAATTTTTGATACTGTCATCCTGCCGGCTTACGCGGCATTGTTCCGCCGCCACAATACCGGCCATTTTATCCACCGCTTCGGAAAGTTCATCATTTAACAAAGCGTAGTTGTAGTGGTCCAGTTCCAGCATTTCCTTTTTGGCGGTTTCCAAACGCAGTTCTATGTCTTGGGTGTTATCGTTGCGGCCCAAAATGCGCTTTTTAAGCTCTTTTAAGCTGGGGGGAACGATAAATACCGTCACCGCGTCCGGGTATTCTTTTAACATGGTGCGGGCACCTTGCACGTCAATCACCAAAATCGGGCAGATTCCTTTTTTGAGCAAGGCCTCTACCGATTTTTTAGGGATTCCGTAATAGTGCGTATGCACCTGGGCCCATTCCAGCATTTGGCCTTTTTTAATGGCCTGTTCAAATTGTTTTATCGTCCAAAAGTGGTAATCCACTCCGTCTTTTTCCCCGGTTCTGGGGGCGCGTGTAGTGGCCGTCACCACGCGGGCGACAGTTTTGTCCCGCTTTAATACGGCATCTACAATCGTGGTTTTCCCGGCCCCGGAGGGCGAAGATACAATAATAGGAAATGCTTTCATTGATATATTTTAGTAAATATTTCCACTGTGGTAAAGGGGAAAACGGCCCCTGTAAAAGGTATAATATAAATATGAGAAAACTATTTATTTTATTTTGTTTAGCCGGGGTGGCCCTGGGGGCGTGCGCGCCGGAAAAGTTGCCGTCTGCCCGGTTTGACGGGCAAGAGTATGCGTTGGCGTTTTCTGCCCGGGAGCAAGCGGGCTTTGTGAACGAGTATCTTTTACCCGGGGAAGATTTGGAAAATTATTCCAAAATGGTGGGGGTGTATTCTTTCCCGCAAATGAAAGGCATTTCGGCCCAACAGGCGGCCGAGCAAATGGCCCGGCTGATGCAATTAAAAAATCCGCAGGCGCCGTTTGATATTCATAATTCTGCCGATAAAGAGGCCACTTTGGTAGATTTTTTGGTATTTTCGCCCGGCGGTAGCATGGCGGAATACAATGTATTTAAGTATATGCCGGACGGAAAAGGCTTAAAAGCGGTGCAATTTGTGGCGCGTTGGTATGCTACCCAAAGTAAAGATGCCCTGAAAAACGCGCGGGATTTTGCCCAAACCTATTTAGGCAACCGCCAAGAATGGGTTAAAAAAGTGGATAGTATGTTGGTTCCGGGAGTATATAAGCGGGAATACGCTTTAGAATAACCCGCCGAGCAGCCTGTTTTGCCCCGCCCGCAGAACGCGGACTAGCCTGGCGAGCCGGGCCGTCCTGCCCAAGCCAAGGGCGCGGCTTAATAAGATAATTGCCTGTATGTCTGCCGCGAGCAGAATGGGCCAAGGCAAAGGGAACGGCCCAAAGCAATTAACGCACCCGCCCCGATTATTCCCCGGGTGCGCGACCCCGGCGGCCTGGCGCCCTGCCAACACAAAGAGCCGCCATGAACGGCCTAATGGAACGCTCCGAAACAGACTCTTTTATTTGTCCGAAAACATTTGCCGGTTTTTAATACATAAAGCCATCTATGCGGTGGCTTTTGTTTTTTGCAAAAAAAATAGCTAAAAATGAAAATGCTTAAATTTTAGTGGTTTTATAGAATTGTAAAATTAAGCCTAAAAATAAAAGTCCTTAAAATTTAAGCATTTGTAAAATTAGGCGTAATTTTGCTTTTAATAAACAAAAGGGCAAAATGGCCCCGCTTTATTTATCAAAATGTCTAATGGGTATGTTTTTGGACATCTCATCTACTACGGAAACATCCTTATAGCGGGTGATTTGGGGGTTTTTGGAATTTCTTGTAAAATATTTATACAGTTTTTCTATAATTTTTAAGGCGCCGACTATAACTGCGGCCAATAAGATTAGAAAGGTGTGCTTACTTAATTCAATGGAGGTTTGGCTATGAAAATAATTGATGCAGGCGCCCATTCCCAAAATGCACCCCACAAAAAAGCCGCCGCATACCAAGCCGCACAGCAGTAATAAAAGTATGTCTTTTGTTTTTTTCATAAAAAGTATTCTCCGTATAACCGGGCAAGCGCCGCCTGCCCGGAATTTTCTAAATATGCCGGAACCTGCCACCGGGGTATGAGCCGCCTTGCGCCACTTGCTTGAGCCAAAAGGGCCTGCGCTTGCGTGGGTTTATTTTGGTTTGGCCAATTAGCGCGTTGTACCCTAAACAGCGCATACAAGTAATCATATAAAAAACCAAAATTCTTATCAATAAAAACATAGTGTGTAATAATAGGATAAGCCCCGGGAGCGGCGCAGGGGAAAAAATGCCGTTTCCTGTATCAACAACCATATAACCCCAAGGGCCTTTTATAAGGTACGGCGGGGGGAAAAACGCCGTTGCTCGTACCATTTACCCATATAAAAAAACCCCGGGTCTTTTGTAAGGCGCGGGGGAAAAAGCCGTATCGTGTATATTTCAAAATAATAAAAAAACCCCGGGTCTTTTACAAGGCCCGGGGGTTGGCATGCTATAAACTTATTTGTGTTTCTTTTTGGCCAGCACGTCTTTGGCGGCGGCTTGAGCCGCGGCCAAGCGGGCTATCGGCACGCGGAAGGCCGAGCAAGACACATAGGTAAACCCTTCGCGGTGGCAAAATTCCACGCTTTCCGGGTCCCCGCCGTGTTCGCCGCAAATCCCGATTTTAAGGTTGGGTTTGGCCTCGCGCCCTTCCACCACGGCGTGTTCAATAAGCATCCCTACGCCGCGTTGGTCCAGGGTTTGGAACGGGTCCGCTTCCAAAATACCTTGTTTGAGGTATTCGGGCAGGAACGCACCAATGTCGTCGCGGGAGAAACCGAACGTCATTTGGGTCAGGTCGTTAGTGCCAAAGGAGAAGAAGTCCGCTTCTTGGGCTACTTCATAGGCCAGAACAGCCGCCCGCGGAATTTCAATCATCGTCCCCACGGAGAAATTCAGATTTTTCACTTTGGTTTTGGCAACCACGGCGTCGTATTCTTCGCGGATGAGCGCTTTTTGGTTGACAATTTCCTGCGCGTCACAAGTCAGCGGAATCATCACTTCCGGCACGGCTTTTACTTTATTTTTGAGCAGTTCGGCGGCCGCTTCAAAAATAGCCCGGGCTTGCATGCGGGTAATTTCCGGATAGGTGACCCCTAAACGAATCCCGCGGTGGCCCATCATGGGGTTTACTTCGTGCAGGCCGGCGGCGCGTTCCTTAAATTCCGCCATGCTAATCCCCAACGCTTTGGCCAATTCTTGCTGTTTTTCGGGCAAGGTGGGCACAAATTCGTGCAAGGGCGGGTCCATTAAGCGCACCGTCACGCTGTAAGGCGCCATGGCTTTAATGGTGTCCTTAATGGCGGCTTTCATAAAGGGGAATAATTCGTTGACCGCTTTTTTGCGTTCGTCTTCGCTGGCGGAAAGAATCATTTTGCGCAGGATAAAGAGCGGTTTATCGGAATTTTTGCCGTAGAACATGTGTTCAATGCGGAACAACCCAATCCCCTCGGCCCCGAATTTACGGGCATTGGCGGCATCTTCGGGCGTATCGGCATTGGCGCGCACTTTTAAGACGCGCACTTTATCGCACAACGCTAAAAATTTAACCAGGTTTTTGTTGCCTTCGCCGGCTTCCAACATTTTTAAGGCGCCGTTATACACCCAGCCTTTGGTGCCGTTTAAGGTCAGTTCGTCGCCTTCTTTGAAGGTTTTGCCGCCCATTTTAACGGTTTTGGCGCTCAAGTTGATTTCCAATTCTCCGCAACCGACAATGCAGCATTTGCCCCAACCGCGCGCCACTAGCGCCGCGTGGGAGGTCATCCCGCCGCGTTGGGTTAAAATGCCGGCGGCCGCGCGCATGCCTTCAATATCTTCCGGGTTGGTTTCTTCGCGCACTAAAATAGCGTTTTGGCCTGCTTCGTGCAGTTTAATGGCGTCGGCGGAGTTAAATACAATTTTGCCGCACGCACCGCCGGGGCCGGCCGGCAGACCCGTGGCAATCGGTTTTACCTGCGCTTCGGCTTTCGGGTCAATGGCGGGCAGTAAAAGTTCGCCCAACTGGGCCGGGGTCACACGCAGAACGGCTTGTTCCTGGGTAATCAGCTTTTCTTTTACCATATCCAACGCCATTTGCACGGCGGCGGTGCCGTTTCTCTTGCCTACGCGGCACTGCAACATCCACAATTTTTGGTCTTCAATCGTAAATTCAATATCCAACATATCGTGGAAGTGTTTTTCCAGTTTTTGTTGGATTTTATCCAATTCTTTATAAACCTTGGGCATTGTTTTTTCCAAGGTGGGCAAATGTTTGGAATGTTCGTTGGCGGACCATCTGTTCATGGGGGACGGCGTGCGGATACCGGCCACCACGTCTTCGCCCTGCGCGTTGATTAAGTATTCGCCGTAGAAGTGGGAATCCCCATTGCCGGGGTTGCGGGTGAACGCTACGCCCGTGGCGCTGGTTTCGCCCATATTGCCGAATACCATGGTCTGCACGTTGACGGCGGTGCCCCAATCGTGCGGGATGTTTTCAATATTGCGGTAGGCAATGGCGCGTTTGCCGTTCCAGGAGGCAAACACCGCGCCAATGGCGCCCCAAAGCTGTTGCATGGGGTCATCCGGGAAGGCGCTGCCCAATACTTTTTTAACGGTGGCCTTAAATTGGGCGCACAGTTTGATTAATTCTTCGGCGGGGATGTGGGTGTCGTCGCTGACGCCGAGTTTCTTTTTCAAGTCGCCCATCATACCGTCTAAAATTTTGCGGATGCCTTCGCCGTCTTTGGGCTCAATGCCGGCGGCTTTTTCCATCACTACGTCGGAATACATCATAATCAAGCGGCGGTACGCATCATACACAAAGCGCGGGTCGCCCGTTTTGGCAATCATACCGGGAATGGTTTTTTCGGTCAGGCCGATATTCAAAATGGTTTCCATCATACCCGGCATGGAGGCTCTGGCCCCACTGCGCACGGATACTAACAGCGGGTTCTTTTCGGAGCCGAACTGTTTTTTGGTTTCGCGTTCAATTTTTTTCAGGTTGGTTTCAACGTCTGCTTGTAAAGTTTTGGGATAGGTGCGTTTGTTGTTCCAATAGTAGGTGCAAACTTCGGTAGTAATGGTAAATCCGGGGGGGACGGGCAGTTTTAATGTGCCGGACATTTCGGCCAAGTTGGCGCCTTTTCCGCCCAAAAGTTCTTTCATACTGCCGTTGCCTTCGGCTTTTCCGGCCCCGAAGGAGTAAATGTATTTTACAGTCTTTTTGGCCGCGGATTTTTTAGCGGCTTTTTTGACGGTCTGTTTTACCATGCTACATCTCCAGTTAGTAGTGTTGCCCGGGCATAAATCCCGCGCGAATTTTTTATATTGTAATACATTTCTGATAGAAAATAAAGCAAATTTACGGATTTTTTTATTTATGCGTTGACAAACGGGGCTTTTTTAGTAAAATATACGCATATTAATTGTGAGGTTTTTATGAATAATAAAGGTGCTTCTTTTATGGCATATTTACTGCTGGTATGCGTGCTGACGGCCGGGCTTTTTATATTATTCCCGGATAAAGCACCGCTTGCTATTCCGACGGACCTGGGGAAGGGCGGCTTGCCGCTAACCAAAGGCATGTTGCCCCCGGAAGCACAAAACGCGATGGTATCCAAATTTCAACAGGAAATGTTGGGGGCCGATATAGCCGATTCTGCGCTATTTAGGGAGGTGCAGGTAAAAGAAATCCCGCAGAGCGTGTATGATTCTATGGCGCTGAACTCGGATTACAGCAAATATTTGCGCGGGTCCCAAAAGCGCGTTTTTGCGGTTTTGCCGAGCGGTTGCCCGTATGCCAGAGCCTTTATCAAAGCGTTAAACGCGGCATTTTCGGACCCGGAAATTGCCTCCGTGTACCACAAGGATATTATCCGGGTGGGCCACTCCGAAATGATATGGTGTAAGGGGGGCGCCGAGTGCCCTAAATCCTATTTACTTGAAACGTGCGGCGAAGGGATATGTATTATTAACCCGGCACAACGCCAAATAGTAGTGGATAATTCCCAGCGAAGCTCGGGCATTGTCCCCTTACTAAAGCACTATAAAAACTGGTAAATTGTGTGTTTTGAAAGGAGTAAAAAAATCCGCCTGCTACCGGGCGGGTTTTTTATTGTGCGTGGATAAAAAGCGTTTTTGTGCTAAAATATACGCATATTAAATGGTGAGGTTTTTTATGAATCATAAAGGCGCTTCTTTTATGGCGTATTTCCTGTTTTTATGCGTGCTGACGGCCGGGCTGTTTATGTTATTCCCGGATAAAGTACCGGTTGAAAACCCGGCACTTGCCAAGGGGGACTTGAAAGGGGCTTTGCTGGGGGGCGGAAAAGTAAAAAATATTCCCCAGGAAGTGTATGACTCTATTGAAAACAACAGCGAATTTAGCCAATATTTGCAAGGGCCCAAAAAGCACGTTTTTACGCTTTCCCTGCGCGGGTGCCCGTATGCCAAAGCCTTTGCCAACGCGATTGACCAGGCGTTTTTAGAGGAAGAAATTGCCACCGCCTACCAAAAAGATATTGTGCCGATTGGCCGCAGTGAATACCTTAATTGCAACGGCAAACAATGCCCGCGGATGTATTTGTTTAATACCTGCGGCCAAGGCTTGTGCATTATAAACCCGGCCAAACGCCAAATAGTGGTGGAAAAATCCCGGAGTAAAGAGCGGCTGATGTATTTATTAGCGGCCTATAAAGATTGGTAATTTGTTATGGAAAGCGCCCTTAAAATCCGCCTGCTAACGGGCGGATTTTTTTTGCATTTGGAGGTATTCCCCATGAAAGCCGGGCGCGTGGGCAATATGCCGCCCGATGGCGTTTATTTTGCCCTCTATGCACCCGCGGCATTGGGTGGCATCTTCACCCAGGCAAATCTTACCCGGGTATAACGCATAGCGCTTGCGCCAGCGGACGTCCGTCACGTTGGGCATAACCACATTGGCCCCGCTTTGCAGGGCGATGATACGCCCTTGCGGGTGCAGGGTTTCCATGGCGGTTGTGGCGGGGATGTTTATGTCCGGCAAAATAAGGCGCATAAGGGCCATCATTTTTAGGGATAAGGTAAAATGCCCGGCGGTGGATTCGCCCTTTAGCGGCGTTTGCGGGTGGGGGATAAACGGCCCGATTCCCGCCATATCCACCGGGATTTGCTTAAAAAATAATAAATCATCCGCCAAACTTTCCGCCGTTTGCCCCGGTAAACCCACTAAAGAGCCGGAGCCGACCTCGTAGCCTAATTCTTTTAAGTCTTGCAGGCACTTCGCGCGTTGGTGCCAACGCATACCGGGGTCCAGTTTTTCATATAAATTTACATCGGTGGTTTCTATGCGCAGTAAATAGCGCTGGGCCCCGGCTTGGCGGTAGGCGGCGTATTCTTCGCGCGTTTTTTCGCCAATGCTTAACGTAATTACCAGCCCTAATTGCTTGATTTGGCGGATTATTTCGCACATTTTGTCCGCCGTAAACCAAGGGTCTTCGCCGGATTGAAGCACGACGGTTTTGTAGCCCAGGGTTTGGGCCAGGCGGGCCGTTTGTAAAATTTCCTGCGGGGTTAAGCGGTAGCGCTCCGCGTGGGAGTTGTCGCGCCGGATACCGCAATAACAGCAGTTGTTTTTGCAATAGTTGGAAAATTCTATCAGCCCGCGCAGGTAAACCCCGTCCCCCACGTTGGCTTTGCGTACGCGGTCCGCCGCCGCAAATAAAAGCGTATCCGCCTGCGGGTCTGTCAGTAAGGTGATTAATTCTTCCCGGGTCAGGCGGTGGGTTTGTTCGGCTTGCGTAATCAGTTTTTCCAAAGCGCTCATATACAAACAGTATACAAAACTTGGTTCTTTTGGACCTATAAAAAGCGTGGGCCCCCGGCGGAAAAAAGGTTAGGTCTAAAAAAGGTAAAAATTGGGTCTAACGGCCCTGGAGAAGCCGCCCCGGACTTATTACAATACAATATAACAACATTTACAAAAGGGGGAAAGCCTATGAAAACGCAAATCCGTCAAACCGTTTTAGATGATAAACTCGGCAAAGAATTTGCTTGGATTAGCCAAGAGTTTAGTGATTTTCATACCTTGGCGGATTTAGAGTTGGAAAATGTGGACAAATTTGTTGCGTTCCACTTGGGGCTTTCCCTATAAATTATCAATAAAATCCGCCTGCTTTTTGCTATAATTAAAACTATGCAATTTATAGCAAATATTATTTTTTACACGCTCAAATGCCTGCTTTTGTGTTTTTATCCGTTCGGCCGCGCCGGCCGTAAAGAATATACTTATTATAATCATACCACGCTTGCGTTGGCGGTGCTGGTGGTATGGGCGTTTAAGTATTTGCCTGCCCGCAACCCGGCCCTGTGGGATACTTTGTCAAATAATTATACCTGGGTGTTGGTGGGCGGCTGTGTGTGGGTGGTGGTAGCTTCGTATAGCGTATTGGTGCGCCGCGGGCATGATTTGGGGTATGGTTGGTTTGCTACGCTGTGGCACTCGTCCGAATGTATGATGTTCAAAGGCTGGCAGTTTAACCGCCGGTTATTTAAGGAAGAAGGCTCCCCTTTACCCAACAAATACGGCCCCGCCCCCAAAGAAAACCAGTTATAGGGTTTTTCATGGCCCGGATAATGGGTTGCGGCTTTTCTGTGTTTGACGGTTTATTTTGCTACAATAATGTTATGGAAATCATTTTAGATGGTATAAAATACGCAGTTAAAAGCCTGGTTCTCTTTTGGTGTCCGTTCGGCCGCGCCAGCCGCAAAGAATATGTTTACGGCATCCGGGCCCCGGGGGTTGTGGCTTTTATTGCTATTATCATTATGCTGTTCTTACCACCCCATAAGATGGAGCAGGCGTTGGCGTTGATAAATGAATACCAGGTTGCCCTGTACAGCGTGTGTGCCGTAGCGCTTGTGGGGTCGTGGACTCTATTGGTGCGCCGCGGGCATGATTTGGGGTATAGTGGGTCTGCTACGTTTCGGCGCTGTCTTAATTATTGGCGTTTTAGCAACTGGCAGTTTTACTCCCAGCAGTTAATGGGGCAAGAAGGCTCCCCTTTACCCAACGAATACGGCCCCGCCCCCAAAGAAAACCTGTTATAGGGTTTCCCAAATACAAATCAATTTGCTATAATTAAACTGTACTTTAGTAAGTATAAATTAAAAATAGGAGAAGGCCCTTACTCCGGCTCGGTACTCCTTCGGATAAAGAGTGCTTGGTTGCGCAGCAAACGGCCTAAGTGTACAAAAAAATGGTACTTTCCATGCAAGACAGAAAAGACATCATCAGCAAATTCCAAACCAGCGCCAACGATACCGGCTCTGCCGCCGTACAAATTGCGCTTATTACGGAACGCATCCAATATATTTCTAACCACTTGAAAGCCAACCCGAAAGACTTTGCGGGCGAAAGAGGCTTAAACAAATTGGTGGGCCAACGTAAACGCTTGCTCGCTTATTTGAAGAAATCTGACTTTGAAAAATATACTCAAGTGACCAAAGAACTTAAATTGAGGAAATAATCTCTCATGCAAAATTTCAACCATAAGTTTGATATTCAAACCGTGGATGTGGAAATTGGCGGCCAAAAAATTACCCTGCAAACGGGTTTGGTAGCCAAACAGTCCGACGGTGCCGTCGTGGCCACCTTGGGTGAAACCATGGTGCTGGCCACCGCGGTTTGCACCAAGGAGCAAAAGCCCGGTATTTCCGACTTTATGCCCCTGACGGTAAACTATAAGGAAAGAACCTACGCGGCCGGTAAAATCCCGGGCGGGTTTTTTAAGCGCGAAGGCCGCGCCAGCAAGAAAGAAACCCTTTCTTCCCGCATTATTGACCGCACCCTGCGCCCGATTTTCCCGGAAGGCTTCGCTTGCGAAACCAACGTGACGGCCATGGTCATTTCCAGCGACGATAAACACGACGCGGATGTTTTGTCCGTACTCGCGTCTTCCGCCGCTTTGGTTATTTCCTCCATTCCGTTTAACGAACCGGTTGCCGCCGTGCGCGTAGGCCGCATTAACGGTCAGTTTGTCATCAACCCCACCAAAGAACAAGAAGAATCTTGCGATATGGACCTGGTTATTGCCGGTTCCGCGCAAGGTTTATTAATGGTGGAAGGTGGCGCGAAAGAAGTGGAAGAAAGCGCCATCATCCAGGCTATGCAAGCCGCTAAGCCGGAAATTGACAAAATGTGCGCCGTGCAGTTAAAACTGCGCGAATTGGCCGGTAAACCCAAATTTGAATACGTCGTTGAAAAGCTCCCGCAAGAAGTGGCGGAGCTGGCCAACGGCAAATTCCGCGAAACGGCCAAACAAATCCTGCATGCGTTTTCCGATAAGCAAACGCGCGATACGCAGGTGGCCCAATTAAAAGCGTCCTTTACCGAAGAATTAACCCCTACTTACGGCGATAATGCCGCCATGTATGCGGGTATTGCGCTGGAAAACATTATGTATGAAGAATCCCGCGCGATGGTCTTGCACGAAGGCGTGCGTGTGGACGGCCGCAAGCCGGACGAAATCCGCCCGTTAAGCTCCATGGTGGGCTTCTTGCCGCGTGCGCACGGTTCCGCGTTGTTTACCCGCGGGCAAACGCAGTCTTTGGCGTCTGCCACGTTGGGCACGCCGGACGACCAACAAATGGTGGAAGGGTTGGACGACACCACCTATGAACGCTTTATGCTGCATTACAACTTCCCGGGTTTTGCTACGGGTGAATGCAAGCCGGACCGCTCCCCGGGCCGCCGCGAAATCGGCCACGGTGAATTAGCCCGCCGCGCTTTACTGCCCTTACTGCCCAGCGAAGAAGCCTTCCCGTACACCATTCGCGTAGTGTCCGACATTACCGAATCCAACGGTTCTTCTTCCATGGCCAGCGTTTGCGGCGGCTCCTTGGCGTTGTTTGATGCCGGCGTACCGATGAAATCGGCCTGCTCCGGTATTGCCATGGGTGCTATTTCGGAAGGGGATAAATTTGTAGTGCTTTCCGATATTATGGGTTTGGAAGACCACCTGGGCGATATGGACTTCAAACTGACGGGTTCCCGCAAGGGTATTACCGCGTTCCAAATGGACGTTAAACTGAAAACCGGTATTCCGTTGGATGTTTTGGGCCAAGCGATTGCCCAAGCCACCCGCGGCCGTATGTTCATTATGGACCACATGGAAAAAACCATCGCGGCCCCCAGAGAAAACATCTCCCGCTTTGCGCCTATTATCTTCAAAATGCACATTCCTGTGGATAAAATCGGCGCGCTCATTGGCCCCGGCGGCAAAAACATTAAACGCATTACGGATGCCACCCAAGCCAAAATTGATATTGCCGAGGACGGTACCGTCACCATTGCCGCCGCTAACAGCGACCGCTTAGACCAAGCGAAAGCGGAAGTGGATGCCATTACGGCGGAGCCGGAACTCAACAAAATCTATAAGGGTAAAGTAGTTTCCATTCAGCCTTTCGGCGCGTTTGTGGAAATTTTGCCCGGCAAGGACGGATTGTTGCACATTTCCGAAATTGACAAAAAACGCATTAACAAAGTAGAAGATGTCCTCCACTTGGGCGACATTGTAGAAGTAAAATGCGTGGAAATTGACAATAACGGCAAAGTGCGCTTATCCCGCAAAGTCTTGCTGAAATAGTTTCACGATGCAAAAATAAAAAGGGCCCCGCTTTTTAGGCGGGGCCTTTTGCTATATGGGGAAACCGGCCTTTGTTTGGGCACATGGCTTGCCCGCTTTCCGTTCCCGCGTGGGCAGTGTTGTGGCGCCCGGCCCCGGGTTGCGTGCCTTGCTTTCCATTTCCGCGTGTGTGGTGGGCAGTGTTGTGGTGCCTGCCCCGGGTTGCGTGCCTTGCTTTCCGTTCCCGCGTGTGTGGGGCGCCTGCCCCGCGCCGGTGGGGGGATAAAATACATCCCGGCAGGGCCTCTTTCAAAGGGCCTAGGCGGGCCTGGGCCAAAGGGCCCTTGTACAACCGGGTAATAAATTTTATATTATTAAAGGAAATATACCCTATTGAGGAGTGAGCCATGAATCATAAATATACGCTTTTGTTCGGGTTGTTGGCTTTTGGTGTGTTGCCGTCGGCGGCGCAGAGCCAAAAACAAATAAATTTAGGGGGCGGGTTTGCGTTGGATACCAAAATTCCCCAAGAGGTTTCTTTCAAAAAATTAAACGTGCAATTTCCCGTTAAATACAAACCGGCGGAACAAGTCAAGTTTGGGGTGGGGCAAGACACTCCGCAAGAGCCTGTTTATGTAGAAACCCTCTGCGGCGGGCAGGCGGATGTCAAAAAGACGGCCTATTTCCAAGGGTATTATGTGGAGCGCGGCTCCGAATGTGCCGAAAATGTATACGCCCAATGGCTTAAACTCCAAGATACCGGTTTTGAAAAGCAGGCGCAGGAACGCCACGCGTGCGAGGCCGCTTTGGCAAAAGGCCCGCGCGGCCCGCTTTGCCCGGTTTGCGGCGCGGCGGTGGACAAACACTGCACCACCGCAGTAAAGAAAGATAAAACCCATTTGCACGCAGATTGCCAAGCCAAGGCGGATTTTTTGGCACAAGCCCGGGCGTTGCGCTATAAGTTGGGCCTCAAGCCGGACCCGGCCCACCAAGCCGCGCAGGCGGTTTCTGCCAAAACGCAGGTGGTAAAAGCCTTACAGCAAAAGGAAGCGCCGTCAGCGGCGTTGCCCAAAGCGGTAAAATATCAAAAAAAGGATGCCCGCCGTGCCCGCGCAGAATATAAACGCAACGAAAACGTGGCCCATAGCACTTTTAAGCGGCAAATGGGGTATAAGTCCTCTTTTGAGCCGGATACCTTGACGCTGCCGGACGATACCGTCGGCATGGCCCGCGCGGCAAAAAAACGGTTGCATAGCCAACAAGAAAATATGCGCCTGTTAAAAGAAGAACAAGCCGCCCGCCAAGAGGCCCAACAGGCCAATCTCCGGGCCGCTAAAGAACGGCGCTCCAACCAACAGCCGCAAGCGCTTGCCGCTCCCGCCCAAGAGGATAAGGCCGTTCAGCCGGCCGTAGCGGCTGTTCCGTCGGCTCCCGAGCGCCCCACAGGCAAAGCGGGCAAACAGGCCCGGGCGGCCCAAAAGCGCCGTAATGAAGCCGTGGCCCAAAGCGCGCCGGAAGAAATGGTTGCGCCCATGCCCCAGGCGGCTCCGGCCCGTGCCAAAGCCAAACGCAATAAAATTTACGGCGTTGCCAAATATAAAGTGAGCAAAAAAGATATTAAAAATTTCCAACGCCACTATAAGCCGCAAATGGCTCAAATAGAAGAGGCCGCGTTGAGCGGGGAAACCCCGGCGCCCGAAATTGCAAAAGCGGTGGAACAGTATAAGGTGCTGTTGGATTCTTATGCGTACACCAAAACCATCCCCGGTAAAAATGCGTATGCGCGCGTGGCCGCCTTTGAAAAAGCCCACGAAAAAGATATGTTTTTAATCCGTGAATGGTTGAACTATGGGGAAGACAACGCCCCGGCCTATTACAAAGCGCTTGTCAAAGCCTATAAAGAAGTGCATAAAGAAGGCAACCTCCGCTACGATACCTTCAAATATTAAGTTTTTGGCAGAAAAAATCAAAAGACCTCGGCTTTTCTTGGCCGGGGTTTTTTGTAATAATTTATAATTTTCCGTCCGGCGCGGTTTTATATCCGACTCGCGTATGCGCTTTTGCTATAATATACGCATGAAGATTTTACCTCTTTTAATGTCCGTTTTGTTGCTGGGCGGTTGTACTTACCACGGTAAATTCAGCCGCGGCTTGTACCGCCAGCCGGATGTATCCCCCAAAATTAATGCAAGTGTGATGGTGGTGCAGGATAAATATGTGCCGGATTTCTTCCGGGTGGAAAGTGACGAATTTATTGCTTTCCGCCGGTTTGTGATTCGCACAGATGACGGCCTGTCCGCAGCGGCGGCTGATGCGCTTTCCACCCTGTTTGAGCGTGTGGAAGCCAATGTGTACAGCCAACGCAAGGGATACGATTATACGGCCGAGGTGGAATTTTTCCCGCGTTATGAAGAAGAACGCCGTTTTTATATGCGCCACGAGGGCAACGGATATTATAATCCGCGCCGTTTGCGTGTCCGGCGCCTGCCGTATGCAAATGCGGTTTTACGCATTACGTTGCGTAATCCGCATACCGGGGCCCCGGTGGCGGTCTATCAGGAAGAAGATAAAGAAAAAATCCGCTTTGCCGTCTCTACCTATGTGGCAGATGGTTTAGCCACTTATACGCTGGGGTTGTTCAGCCCGTTGCAAATTCAAGCGATTGGGGGAGATTTAACCCACAATTACGAGCAAATTTTAACCAAGTTGCTTAAACGGATAGTCAAGCAAATGCAAGATGACCGCGTGATATTTGCCAGCCCCGCCGCGCAAGCGGATTTAACCCGCATGGATGCGGATTATACCGCTTACTTAAAAGCGGTGGCTACCGTCTTAAACTCCAGGGACCAAAGCAGCGGTTCGGCCTTTTTTATCAGTGCGGACGGCTATTTGCTGACCAATGCCCATGTGGTAGAAAAAGCCCGGGACGTGCAAGTGGTTTTATATGGGGATAAGGAGTATTCGCCGGACGGCCCCGGGTACCCCAAGCGTTATGCCCGCGTGGTGGCGCGCAATCAGGCGCGGGATTTGGCCCTCTTAAAACTGGAGGGGGAAAACTTCCCGTGGCTCATGTTAGAGCCGGACCGCACCCAGTATTATACCGGGGCCGCGGTAGCCTCGTTGGGCGAGCCGAAAGGATACCGTTGGAGCGTGAACGAGGGCATTATCAGCGCGTTGCGCCGGGACGAACACGGGCGCGATATGATACAAACGGATGCGGCTGTAAACAGCGGCAACAGCGGCGGGCCGTTAATTTTGAAAGATTCGGGCCGCGTAGTGGGTATCAATACCTGGGTGGTGCGCAAAGATGTAGCGGAAAGCCTGAATTTTGCCATATCCGCGTATGAAGCCCTGCGCACGTTCGGCTTGCGCCAGCCCATTACTCCGGCGCAAATAAAACGCCTGGAAGCCGCCCGACAGCCGGAGCTTTTGCCGGACTCTGCCCAATAGCGCAGGCAACAAGCGTGCCATTGGGCCGTAAAATTATGTAAAATATACATAAGCAATTTATATTTATTACCGAGGTTATTTTCTTTATGAAAAAAACAGCAGCCAAAAAGAACGCTCCTGCCGCCGTTAAAAAGACGGCCGCTAAAGAATCCCCGATTTTGACAGACGTAAAGCAACTTTACGGATTCATGCAGGACAATTCTTTAGATACCATTGAGTATAACCAGAACGGCCTGTATCTGCGCCTGGTAAAAGCCAAACCGGCCATGGTGCCCGTTCCCGTCAATGCGGGTGGTTTTTCTGCCGCGCAAGGCGGCAACCCGGCCGTGCCCGCGCAGGAACAATATAAAGAAGTAATCAAATCCCCGCTGATGGGTATTTTCTTCCGCGGGTCCACTCCGTCCGCCCCGCCGTTTGTAAAAGAAGGCGCCAAGGTGGAAAAAGGCGAAGTGATTTGCCTGATTGAAGCCATGAAAGTATTTAACGAAGTCCGCGCGGATTTCCCGTGTATTGTTAAAAAAGTATTGGTGGAAAACGGCAAGCCGATTAAACAGGGTGACGCGCTGTTTGCCATTGAACGGGCGTAAGTATGAATCCGATAGCCGAAAATATCCAAGTGGCCTGCGCCCGGATTTTGCAATACCTGGCAGAACATAAAACGGCTTCTTCCTGGAAGCTGAAAATAACGTTCCAACTGCCCAGCTCTGTTTTGTATATGGCCCTGGGCACGCTGTTCGCCCAAGGTAAAATTACGCTGGAAGCGGACGAGCTGAATTATAATGTGGCTTTGGTACAGCCGGCACCTGCCGCGGCCCAACCGCCACTGCCTCCCACATTATAGCCGTTTTTTTATGCACCCGGTGAGCCCGAACAGCCACCGGGTTTTTTGTTTTACCGGGCCCCTTATAAGGGGAATTTTCCAAACCTTACAAAGCGGTTAAAAATTGGTAAAATATACGGTATGGTCAGATATAGAACCACATATAAAAAATCCAAAAAAAGAACTAAAAAAGCCACCACCGCCAACTGGGTGCCGTCTGCCCTGTATATTTTGGGCGGGGCGCTTTGCGTTTGGCTTTTTTGTATTTTGTGGTTTAATGTAGGGCGCGGGGTATTAGGGGATACGCTGGCCGGCCAACTATACAAATATATTGGCCAGACGTCTGTGTTGTTGCCGCTTTTCCTGGCGTATTGGCTGGTGCAAAGCGTGCGGAAAAAAAGCGCCGCCTTTTTATTCTTTTTATTGGGCAGCGGCACTACTTTGTGCGCGGGAGCCAGCCTGTTAGCTTTGCTCCATTCCCTGTTGCCTAAATCCAACATTTCCGGCGGGCAGTTCGGGCAAGAGGTCTTTTTGTGGTTTAAGGGAATTGCGGGCACGTTCGGCTCCGGCGTGTTTTCGCTGGCGCTGATATTGGTGGGCCTGCACATGTTGTTTGCTATTCCGTGGGGCGTAATTGTGCAAAAAACCGGCGAATTTATCCGCGCGGATTATAACGAATGGCTAGACGCCCGCGCCGAATTAAAAGAAAAAGTACAAACCGGGAAAGAGGAAATCAAAGCCGCGTCCGCCCAAACGCACGACGAAAAATCCGCGGACTCCCCGGAAGAAGAACGCCATTCTAAGCCGGAAATCCGCCGCCCGGTGGCGGAAATTATCAAACTGCCCAGCCCGGAAAAAATGCGTGCCGAATCTTCTGCCGCCCCGGTGGAAGCGGCCGCCGCACCTGCCACCCAGCCGGAGGGCGAGCGCAAACCTTTTGACCCGAAAACCTTTCAACTGCCGTCTTTGGACTTGTTAAACGACCCGGTCAATAACGGCATTGTCGGCCCGACGGACGAAGAAATCACCCAAGCCACTAAACGCCTGGAGCAAACCCTTAAAAATTTTGATATTAAAGCCAGTGTCACGGGGGTATCCCCGGGGCCGGTGGTGACACGCTATGAAATCAAGCCGGACCCCGGCGTGACGATTGCGTCCATTACGGCCCGCACGCAGGATATTCAGGCCAGTATGGAGGCCCGCTCCCTGCGCGTGCAGGCGCCTATTCCGGGCAAAAATGCCGTCGGGTTTGAAATCCCCAACGACCGCCCCGTCATGGTGACCATGAAAGAAATTTTGCAATCTTCCGTCTATGCCGCCTCTAAAGCCGCTATTCCGATAGCGTTGGGCCGCTATGCGGACGGCCAACCGGCCGGGTCCGTGGCGGAAAAATGGCCGCATATTTTAATTGCCGGGGCCACCAACAGCGGTAAGTCTATTTGTTTGCATACAATTATTATGTCCATTATTTACAAACTCCGCCCGGACCAGGCCAAATTTTTGATGATTGACCCCAAGCGCGTGGAGTTGACCTTGTATGAGGGAATCCCATACCTGTATGACCCCAAAACCTCGTGCGACGACGTGGACGTGGTGACGGACGCGCAAGGGGCGGCCAAATCCTTACAGATGTTAGTAAAAGTAATGGAAAAACGCCTTAAAATTATGCAGCTTGCCAAAGTGAAAAATATGGAAGGCTACAACCAGTGGGCGGAGAAAAACGGCGAAGAAAAAATGTTCTATATTTTTGTTATTATAGACGAAATGGCCGACCTCATGCTCCAAACCAAAGCCTCTATTGAAGACTCCATCCAGCGTTTGGCGCAAATGGGCCGCGCGTTGGGGATTCACTTAATTCTTTGTACCCAGCGCCCTTCCGTAAAGGTAATTACAGGGGTGATTAAGGCCAACTTGCCCTCCCGTATTGCGTTGCAGGTGGCTTCGTCCATAGACTCTAAAGTTATTTTGGATAGCACCGGCGCGGAAGATTTACTGGGCCGCGGGGATATGCTGTATCAAAGCACGTCCGACAAAAACCCGTTGCGTATCCAGGGGGCGTATGTGTCCGAAAAAGAAATCAATGCCGTGGCGGACTTTTTAAGGGCGCAAGGCGCGCCGGATTATCCGGTGCAGATTGTGGCCGAACAACAGCCCGGCGGCCGCCCGCAGGACGGTTTGGGCGCCAGTGCGGAAGAAATGTTGCAGGCGTTGCGCCTGATTAAAGAGCGCCGCCGCGTATCGCAGGATTTGTTAAAGGCCAATTTCGGCTCCAGCGCGCGCGCCACCAACATTTTAAGCGTGCTTGAAATGAAAGGGTATATTACCAAGCCGGAGGGCTCTAACCGTTGGGAAATTAACTACGAGCTGATAGATGCCGGCATTGAGGATTTGGAAAATCCGCCCTATGACCATAACTATAAGGAAGAAACGTATGAAACGGTTTATAAGTAGTTTTTTATTGTTGGGTTTAGCGGTTGGTGCGTTTGGGGCTGACAAAAATGCCCCGGCGGCCGGCCAAAAAACGGCGGCCCCCCAGGGGACGGCTGTGGCCCCAATAACCCCTGCCGGGAAAACCGCGGCTCCCGCTCCCCAAAAAGCGGCCCCAAAAGCGGCGCAAACGGACCCGCTAAAGGCGTTTGCAAAATGGGATAAAAAATTAACCACCTTAAATACGGATTTTGAGCAAACCACCTCTTATGACGGAGTGGTTATCAGCCGTTCGCACGGCAAGCTGTTTTTCCAAGCCCAAGGGCAACTGTTGCGGTTGGATACCTTAAATGACGAAGAAAAAACGGAGCAAACTGCCGTCACCGATAAAAAAGTATTGCGCATTTTAGATGCTTCCGGCAAAGAAATAACCACTATGCCGTGGGCGGAGTGGGTGAACGGACAACCCAATAAGGCGTTGTTTGATTTCGGCCACTATACGGCTTTGTTGCAGGCGCATGAGGCCACCGTGTTTGATTCCACGCCCCAGCGGACGGTATTAAAACTGCTCCCCAAGGATAAATCCGCCGGATATACCCTTTATTTGTTGTTGGACGGGAAAGATTATTTCCCGCAGTCTATTATTATAGAATCTGACTTGATGAAAACGCAGGCCGATTTGAAACAAACGGTTAAAAATAAACCGCTTGCCAAAAATTTATTCAAAGAGGTTATTAAAAAATGATGACGTTAGCCAATAAAATTACATTAAGCCGCGCGGCGCTTTCTATTGTAATGTTTCTGTTTATTTTAATGCCGTTTGCCTGGGCGCGTTTGGTAGCCACCCTTATTTTTATTGTGGCCGCGTCTACTGATTGGGTAGACGGGAAAATTGCCCGCCAAACCAATACCATTACGCCGTTTGGGGCCATTGTGGACCCGTTTGTGGATAAAATTTTGGTATCGGCCGCGTTGTTTGCGTTTGTGGGCATTAAAGAATTGGACGTGCCGGTTTGGGCCGTATTTTTTATTTTACTGCGCGAACTGATGATTTCCACCCTGCGCGTAATTGCCGCGTTGGAAGGCAAAGTAATGGCGGCGGAACGGTGGGGAAAATTCAAAACGGTTATCCAAATGACTACCGTGGGGCTGATTTTCTTTGTGTTGGATGTATACCACTTAATCGGGCTGACGTCCGGCTGTGCGCGGCGGTTTTTTACCATTACTTTTTATACGTTGCAACAACTCCCGTACGCCATGACGGCTATTGCCGCCGTGATTACCTGGATAAGTGCGGTTTCTTACTTAAAAAATAATTGGGAATTGTTGGAAAAATCGTGGGGAATAAGCGCGTGCAAAAAATAATACGTTGTTTGGCTACGGGGTTTTTTATCAGCTATCTGCCGCCGTTGGTGTTTAAGTTCAAAAAAAACACGGGGGCGGGGTTTTTGGGCACGCTGTTGGCGGTGCCGTTTATGTATATTTTGCCCCAAGACGGTATGCTGTATTTGATTTTTTTACTGGCTTTTTGGGCATTTGCGGTGTATATTTGTAAAAAAGTACAATTTAAGGGATACACCGGGCACGATAACCCCAAAATTGTGATAGACGAAGTGGCCGGTTATTTTACCGCCATGATGTTCTTGCCCCGCCAGTGGCCGTATTTGTTGGCGGCGTTTGTATTGTTTAGAACTTTTGACACCTTAAAACCGTGGTTGGTAAAAACGTTTGACCGTATGGAAAATGCCTTTGGGGTGGTGTTTGATGATGTGGCCGCCGGGCTTATGGCCAACATTTTGATACAGATTTTTATAATATTTGCCGTGCGCGGCTAAAAGAAAAAGGAGCTTATAGAAATGGAAATGTCCAGTATGACTAATTTGCGTGAGTTGTTTTCCGCCGGCGGGCCGGTGCTTATTTTGTTATTGTTGTTATCGGTGTATTCCCTTTCCGTTATTTTTGAACGCTGGGTGCGCCTGCGTAAAGCGGTGGGGGTATCGCGCAAGCTGATTGCCTATTGCCGCCACCCGTTGCGCTCGTCCAACTTCCCCAAGGTGGAAGACGCCTGCCGCAAGGAAATTACCAAAGATACCCCGGCCTCTAACCTTATTTTGCGTTTACTGCAAGAGGGGGGCCGCACGAAAGAAGAACAAAAAGAAATTGCCAACTCGGTCATTGATTGGGAAATTACCCGCCTGCAAAGCCGCTTGACGGTATTGGGTACGCTGGGCAGTATTACGCCGTTTATCGGGTTGTTCGGCACGGTTATCGGCGTTATGCACGCATTTAAGGATTTAGCCTCCAGCGCGGCCGCGGCGGCAGGTGCCTCCGTGGTGGCGGCCGGTATTGCCGAAGCGCTTATTAACACGGCGGCCGGGTTGTTTGTGGCTATTCCGGCCGTTATTGCCTACAACTATTTTTTGAGCAAAACCAATTTTTTCTCTAAAGAATTGGAAAATATTGCCGACGAAATTATCTATAACCGGGTGCAAGAATAATGGCGCATAAACAAAGAACCGTCATGGCGGAAATCAATATGGTGCCGTTTATTGATATTACGCTGATTTTGCTGATTATTTTTATGGTCATGAGCCCGCTTTTGGTGCAAATGCAGTTAAGCGTGGATTTGCCCAAAGCCAAGGCCATTAATACCACGGCCGAGGACGACGTCATCCGTATAGAAGTGCTTAAAAGCGGGGCGATTTTACTGGCCGATAAAAAAATATCGCCCGCCGCGTTGGAGCGGGAGTTGGTGTTGCGTATGGGCAAGGCCAATAAAAAAACCATTTTAGTCCAGGCGGATAAAGAAGTGCCCATACAAACCGTGGTGGACGTGTTTGACACCGCCAAAAAATTAGGCGCGGCCAAACTGGGTATTGGGGTTTTATCTAAAAACTAATGAACCGTTATCTTGCGTATTCGGGCGGAGTACACGCCTTACTGTTTTTGCTTATTTTCCTGGTGATGCTTCCGGCCGGGAAAAAGCCCTCTGCTACCTATACGATAGATTTTATCGGCAGTGGCAAGGTGGTGGCTACCACCGGGCAGGAAGCCAAAGCGCCCGCGCCCGCCCAAAAACCCAAAGCGCCCGAGGTAAAAGCCCCGGCCGTGACGGCTCCCGCCAGCCAACAGCCGGCCGCCAAGCCTGTTAAAAAGGCGTATGCGTCCAAGAGTGAAATTTCCGCCAAAAAGCAGGCGGTCAAAAAGCAACCCGCCCCCGCACCGTTGGCCGCCCCCAGCATTTTAGAGGAGGGCGAGGGCGGAAAAGATGACTCTTTGCAAGCCAGCAAAGAGGGCGAATTTCAAGGCGGGAATATTCAAACCGATTTTGCCAATTTCCCTTATCCGTGGTACATCACGCAGGTTAGAAACTCTTTATGGATTGAGTGGGAAAAACGCCGTCCGGCGGGGAATGTGTTATCCGCGCTTGTAGCTTTTTCTATTGCCCGGGACGGCAAGGTAAAAAATGTGACCGTACAGCGTTCGTCCGGGGATGATACTTATGATTTTGCGGCTTCCTCTGCCGTTATTAACGCCGGGCCTTTTTCGCCCTTGCCTATGTATTACGAAAAGGACGAACTGACTGTGGCGGTAGAATTCAAACAGGAGAAATAATTATGAATGGTTGGCAGCGTTTTATGTTTTTATTGATGTGCTATTTTGTGGTAATGGTTTTGTACCCCAATTATGATGCGGCGGGCCTGTATTTTGTGGGCGTGACGTTGGCTATGTGGACCGGGGTTATTTTGGTATTGTCTATCATCAGCAATATGTTGGGGTTGTATAACTTCCCGTCGCTCAATAAGTTGATTACCTTTGTTTTGGTAGTTATGATTATGTGCTCCTTGTTGTGGTATTTCCCGCAGAAAGACAACGTGACCCCCATTAACAAAATAAAATATGGCGAAGTCCCCTCCAAAGAGGACATTAAACGCGGCTTAAACCGTTTTACATTTAATTTTGACTTTGTCCGCCGCCGGGCTGACCGCGCCGAAAATTTCGTCAATCAGGAAATGGAAGAAAATAAAGAAGGCGTAAAAGAAACCAAAGAAAAAATCCAGAAACACACCAAAAAAGCCGTAAAAAAGATGGAAGATACCCTGGATATTAAGGTGGATTAATGAAACCGACCGTTTTAATTACCGGCGGCAACGGCTTTATCGGCCGCAAATTGACGGATGCGCTTTTGCAGGCGGGTTTCCAAGTGCGTATTACTTCGCGCCGGGAGCCTAAAACGCAACCGGCCAACCCGGCCGTGCGTGTGGTGCGGGTGGATTATAATAATGTGCCCAGCTTGCAAAAAGCCATGGAAGGCTGTGAGGGCGTATTTAATTTGGCGGCGGCCATTTTCGGCTTTTCCCGGGCGGATTTTGAGCGCGCCAATGTGGTGGCCGCGCAAAATGTGGTGGCGGCGGCCAACCAAACGCCGGGCCTAAAAACGTTTGTTCACGTTTCCAGCTTGGCGGCCAGCGGCTACGCGGCAGATAAAAACCATCCCCGGACGGAAACCGACGAGCCGAAGCCGGTGTCCGATTACGGCATTACCAAATTAGGGGGGGAAAAGGCCGTCAAAACCTTAAAACCCGGTATTAAATGGACGATTATTCGCCCGCCGATTGTGTACGGCAAAAACGATTCCGGCGTATCCAAAATAGCCGCGTGGGTCAAGCGCGGGCTGATGGTGAACACATCCGGAAACGGGTTTTTCAGCTTTGTGCATGTGGACGATTTAGTGCGCGCGTTAGTGACGGCGTACGAACGGCCGGACACCGGCGGCGAAACCTATTTTGTGTGTGACGAGCATATTTATTCTTGGGATTCTTTTATTAGCCAAATGGCGGCGGCTATGGGGGTAAAAAAACCGTTTATGCCCAGCGCCCCCCAATGGCTGATGCGCGTTGCCGCGTTTATATATGAAACCGCGGCCCGCATAAGCGGCGCGGAACCGGCCCTCAACTATGATAAAGTGACGGAAGCCGTCATCCCCGGGCATTGGATTTGCAGTGGCAAAAAATGGACGGCGCTGACCGGGCAGACATTTTCCGCCTTGCCGGAAGGCTTAAAAAAGAGCTTTTAACATTAGGCGTAATGTTATAACACAAACCTTAAAAATTTTGTTATAATATAACTGTTGACGGTATTTTACTGTTAGCGCAAATTTTGGAGAGGTGGCTGAGAGGCCGAAAGCGGCGGTTTGCTAAACCGTTATACGGGTTAATTCCCGTATCGAGGGTTCGAATCCCTCCCTCTCCGTATTTTAGTTTTGAATAATTAGCATAAATCCCCGTTAGGATTAACTCCCGACGGGGATTTTCTTTTACTCAACTTACAGCAGCCTCTTTTGCGCCGATTTTTGTGTTTTATTCGCTTTTTTATATTTTTATGCTGTCTTTCCGTCGGGGAAGTTGTTTAACGGCAGAATTCTTCCTCTTGTTCGCGCCAGTTGGACGTATGGATAGATAACAACCTTTTAAGAGTACAATCAGCCGGCTGGGTGCCATTGAAGATGGCCCGTACGATTTTTGGCGATAAAAAACTCAGTTCAAGGATTCGCCGTACATATTGCTCGGTCTTTTGTTCCTGTTGGGCTATTTCTTTTAGCATTTTACCCTCTAATATATCTTGGTGCCACTTAAATGCTCGTGCCAAAATATGAATCAGATTAGTATCTTTACGAGGGTTAGGTTTAATCTTTTGCCCTACCAATACTTTGGCTCCGTTGTCTATAATGCCGATATGATAGTCTTCCGTATAGGGATATTCTCCTTCGGATTGCTGCAGGTTCATATCTCTGTTTTCATAGAGGGCATTTAACAGTTCCGTTACTTGTTCTTCATATATAGTGATTTTGATGTGTTTGAGAGATATATCCACCCGCTTGATAAGGGCTTGTTCTGTGTTGCGGGTGATTGTGTAGGAAGTAAGTTTATTTATAATTCCCTTCTGTTTCGCAATATCAAAACCTTTAATATATGGATATATTTTGGCCTTATCCCGTATAAACTGGGCGAACCAGTTATCTATAAATTCTTCCAGTTTGGGTAAGGATATCTTACTTATTTGCCCTATTTTACTAGGATCCTTCTTAATAACTGCTTGGCTGACATAATAGCGGTATTTCTTCCCCTGGCTTCCCGTACTCCAACTGGGGCTCATTACGTTGCCTTTATCATCGTATAACTTCCCTGCCAAAAGGCTTTTACTGGGGTTATAATGCTGCCGGTTGATACGGTTACTGCTCTTAACCGCTTGGGCTTGGTCAAATAGCCCTATTGGAATTATGCCTTGATGTTCCCCCAGATACCAAGTACCTTTATGCCCGACAAAGCCGATATAGGCTTTATTACGCAAGATACAGTTTAAGTTCCCAACAGATATAGGGTGGCCTTGTTTATTTAACCACTCTTTTACAAGTGTGGTACTTTTGAGTTCAACATACTTTTTGAATATACTATTAACAAGTTTTACTTTTTCTTCATCCGGATATATCTTTTTATCTTTGCGGTAAAACCCGAGTGGCGGTTTGCCGCCCATCCACATACCTTTTTTCTTGCTAGCGGCGATTTTATCCCTTATACGCTCTCCAGTTACTTCCCGCTCGAATTGGGCAAATGAAAGTAGCATATTTAATGTGAGCCGCCCCATACTGGTAGTGGTGTTAAAATGTTGGGTAATAGATACAAACAAGGCATTGTGCTTATCTAATACCTCTACAATTTTGCTAAAGTCCATTAAACTGCGGGTTAATCGGTCTATTTTATACACCACAATTATATCTATAAGCCCAGCCTTGATATCCGATAATAATTGCTGCAAAGCTGGTCTGTTTAATGTCCCGCCAGAGTATCCGCCATCATCATACTTTGTGGATAAAAGATGCCAATTCTCGTGCTTTTGGCTTTTAATATAGGCCTCACACGTTTCTCGTTGAGCTTGTAAACTATTAAACTCTTGCTCTAAGCCTTCTTCGCTGGATTTACGTGTATAGATGGCACACCGTATTTTACTTTTCATCTTTCACCCCAAAAAATACTTTGCCGTTCCAACTTTTACCTGTAATGGCTTTGGCAATACCCGATAGACTTTTGTATTGTTTGTCGTTGTATAAATAGCCATTAGAGATAACTTCTACTGTATGGACAACTCCCTTATAAGAACGCGTGATTTTAGATCCGGCTTCCAAGATAACAGTGTGTTTATTGACCGACACAGAAGTCTGTTTAACCTCATTAAAAAAGCCAAGGAAAGAAATTTTCTCCCGCTTGGCTTGTTCATACCAAATTAGATATTTAATGATTAGGCTACAACGAATTGGCGGTATCGGCCGGTTGATTACTTCGGTCCATTTGGCACGCAACTGCTGAACAGTACAATGTGTATAGTCAGTCATATCCCCTCCTATACACATTACGGCTTACTATGGCCTAGAAGTCAAGTGCAAAATGTATTATTTGATAATGCACTTGACAAAAAAATAAAAAATTAGTATTATTAAATAATGAGGTTTAATTGATATGTTTTTGTCACAAATTGCATCTATTCATAGCGGATATTCCCTTAGGAATCCTGTTCAGGCATATAATACAGCTCCCAATGTAGCCTGGATACAACCTACCCATATTTTAGAACAGAATTTACCTACGCAACCGGCTCTTTATGTCAAACTGGCAAAGAATATTACTGTTTTAAAAGAAGAAGATGTGCTGCTAACTAATCGCGTACATTTTCAGGCAGCAACATTCCAGCCGAAAAGTAATGTTGATACTTTGGCTTCGGTTGGCATTTGGATTATTAGACCAAACTCTGCAGATATTAATCCTACATTTCTAACCTTTTGGTTAAATTCAGCACAAGGGCAACAGGCCTTAAATGGGATAGCAAGTAAGTTTAGCACTCTCCATTCTATTCGCAAAGAAGACTTAGAAAACCTACTACTGCCAGATTTGCCGTTATCTCAACAAAAACAATTAGCAAATTTGTATAGTTGCTATATTAAACACAATACTTTGCAGAAACAACGTTTCAACTTACAATTACAACTATTAGATGCCTTAATGGCACAACACACAGGAGTTTTATGAAATATACACAAGATGAAATTAATAACAAACTTTGGGCCGCCGCTGATTCTTCACGCACAACGGTAGACGGAGGTGTGTTTAAAGACTATATCCTTTCGTTCCTGTTTTATAAATATATTAGCGACTTACATAAAAAAGAAAGAGCCAAATGGGAAGAACGCTATGGCAACGATAAAGAACGCATAGCGCTTAAAATGAACAATGCTCGTTTCCGTATCCCGGAAGGGGCCAGCTTTTACGATATTTATGCCCAGCAAAATAAAGACAACATCGGCGAAATTATCAATAAAGCCCTCCACTCCATTGAAGAAGCCAACCCCAACAGTTTGGAAAATTTATTTTTAGCGGATTTCAATTCCCAGGCACTGGGCGATACCATGCAAAAAAACAAAATGCTGCGCCACCTCATTCACGATTTTTACACCCTGGATCTGACGGAGGTGGAAGACGACATTTTGGGTAATTCCTATATGTACCTTATCCAGCGTTTTGGCAGTGATGCAGGCAAAAAAGCCGGAGAATTTTTTACCGTGCGCCAAGTAGCTAAGTTACTGGCCAAACTGGCCCAGCCTAAACCAGGAGACCGTATCTGCGACCCTGCAATGGGCTCTGGTTCTCTTTTACTATGGGCAGGGGAAGAAATTGAGGCGCAAGGGTCCAAAGATTATGCCCTTTACGGACAAGAAAAAACCGGCTCTACTTATAATTTAGCCCGTATGAATATGTTCCTGCACGGTAAAGATTCCGCCCGCTTGGAATGGGGTGACACCCTTAACAACCCGCTTTTGTTGGAAAATGACCAACTGATGAAGTTTGATGTAGTGGTGGCCAACCCACCCTTTAGTTTGGACAAATGGGGCGATAAACACCTGGAGAACGACAAATACAACCGCTTCCACCGGGGTATGCCGCCCGCCAGCAAAGGGGATTATGCCTTTATCAGTCACATGGTGGAAACGGCCAAAGCCAAGTCCGGCCGTGTGGCCGTGATTGTGCCGCACGGCGTGCTGTTCCGCGGTGGGAAGGAAGGCGTCATCCGCACAGCCCTGATTCAAGAAAACTTGCTGGATGCCGTAATCGGTCTGCCGGCTAACTTATTTACCACTACCACAATCCCGGTAGCCATTTTGATTTTTGACCGCTCCCGTGAGCAAGGCGGTCCGAACGAAAACCGCAAAGATGTGCTATTTATAGATGCCAGCAAAGAGTTCAAGCCCGCCAAAGCCCAAAACGAACTGACGGACGAAAACATAGCCAAAATAGTGGATACGTACACCCACCGCAAGGAGATTGCCAAATACTCGCATTTAGCTACGCTACAAGAGATAGAAGAAAATGATTTTAACCTTAATATCCCGCGCTACGTAGATACGTTTGAAGAAGAGGTTCCCGTGGATATTCAGGCCGTGCAAAAAGAAATTGCCCGCATTGATAATGAACTCAAAACCGTAGAAAAACAAATGCAAAAATACCTGGCGGAGATTTTGAAATAGATTTCATACTTATACGGCACCGTTGGAGAAAATTAATAAAAATGGGAAAAGAATGTCCCGAGGAATAATAAAAATGGCAAATACAACAGTTAATTGGGAGAAAGATTGGGTTCTAACGTATGATTTGGATCATGCAGAAGGAATCACTAAAGATGACATCGTAAATGCAAGTGATAAAATATTCAAAAAATCCTTTTCGGTAGATAAAAACTCTTATGAACTGCCTAGCACCGTTTTGTGGGCTAAACGTGATACATTTGCAGATGCGGAAGCCGTTAAAACTGCATTTTATCATGTCTTTGATGAAGTAAAAGGTTCTAATAAATCAAAAATTAAACGATTAATCATTTGTGATTATGCAAATGATCAGATATATATCGAAAATAATTAAATATCTTGGCGCTAGAGAACACCCCTCTACTCTCTTGATAAAATTTGATCTGAGGAGCAAATGAACATGGCTGATATTGAATATTTAGAAGAAGAACGTAAAAAATTATGGGAACGTGTTACTGCGCTATCTCAACAGGTAGCCAAATTACAGGATGATGTGCACAAAACTACTCCCGAATATGCTCAGGAAGCCAAAAGTGCCTCTAAAAAAATTAGCGAATATAGAAACAAAGCATCTAACGCTTGGCAGGAGATTGAAAAAATAAAAGGGGACATACAAGGCTTAATCAAAGAAAGCCAAGTCATACTTGATGCAAAAGTTACCGCCTCAACAATTAATCAGTCCTTAACTGAGGCACAAACGACACTAACAAAAAGTCAGGAAACACAAGCAACCTTGAATGCTACTTTGCAAGAATTAACTAATAAAGCAAAGCAAATAGAAACTACTCAATCAGAAGTTGCAGGACGGCTTTCAACTGCAGAAGGCAATTCTAAGAGAATTTCGTCTTTATTAGAGGCCGCTGCAGAAACGCAAGATAATATAAATAATATCTATGAAGAAATAGATGGCTACAATACCCCAGAAGGAAATCATGTAGAAGGATTAAAGGAAAAATTAGCCAAAAAATATACTCAGTTGGAAAAGGATTCTTCCTCTCTTAAATCTAATATTGAAACAACACAAAGCGATCTTCTTACCTGGAAAGAAAATTTTATAAAAGAGAGGACAGCGGATTTTAACGCCTTGTCTGAACAAATCAAAAGCCTTCTTCCTGGTGCTATGAGTGCTGGTTTAAGTGCTGCTTATGGAGAGCAAAAAAGAGCTGAAACCGCGGAGCGTAATAATACTAAACATTGGTTTATTGGTATTATTATAACAATGGTAGTTCTGGCCCTCATTCCCGTAGGATTATATATCTATCTATATTGTAAAGGAAATGGTATTGATTATATTATACAGCACACACCACAAGTTACTATCAGTATTGTACCGTTATATTTTCCATTAATTTGGCTAGCAGCCCATTTAAATAAACATATCAACCTGTCAAAAAAATTGATAGAAGAATATGCCTATAAAGAAGCGGTAAATAAAACCTATGAAGGCCTAGCTAGTCAAATCAAAGGACTACACGATGAAGACAATGAGTTAGAAAAAGAGCATTTAAAGATTATCTTAAAAGCTAGTGCCGAAAATCCAGGTAAATTTATAACTGGTTATGATAAGTATGATAACCCAATACTGGAACTGCTAGCCAAGCCGGAAAAATTAAAGGGCCTTTTGGAAAATAACCCCATATTGACCACATTTATAGAACAAATTATTAACCAAAGCCAAACTATAAGCAAAGAGAAAGAAGCTAATGACAAATAAGCAAACTATTTGGGAATATAAACAATTATCCTCTTTGGGGAGTTTTAGCAAAGGGGTAGGAATATCTAAAGCGGATATTGTTCCGCAGGGAGCTCCTTGCATCCGCTATGCAGAGATTTATACTAAGTATAATTTTCAGCTTAGTCAATGCCTGTCCCATATTCCTACTGAAATAGCACAAAAAAGCACTCCTATTGCGTATGGCAATATACTTTTTGCCGGTTCTGGAGAAACAGCAGAAGATATTGGTAAAAGCGTGGCCTATTTAGGGAAAGATACCGCTTATGCAAGTGGGGACATTATAATTTTTACCCTGAAAGACAAAAAAGAAAATGCCTTATTTTTTTCTTACTATTTAAATACTGCTGGACGTCAACAATTAAACAAATTAGGAGAAGGACAATCTGTTGTCCATATTTACCCAGAAGAGCTTTCCAAGGTTTTTGTCCCTCACCCATTGGTAGAGGAACAACACAGAATTGTTGAGGTGTTGGAAACGTGGGATAAGGCTATACAATTAACGCGGAAACTTATTGAACAAAAAGAATTACAAAAAAAGTATCTTATGCAACAACTCCTTACTGGCCGCACACGCTTAAAAGGATTTAGTAATAAATGGGGAAACTATAAGTTACAAGAATTGGCCAAAATCCACAAAGGAAAACAACTAAATAGTACAGAATTAACAGCTACCGGAGAATATCCTTGCTTAAATGGAGGAATCACCCCTTCCGGTTATACCCATAATTGGAACAGTGAGAAAAATACTATTTCTATTAGCGAGGGTGGAAATTCCTGCGGCTATGTAAACTGGAACCCTAAACGATTCTGGGCGGGCGGCCATTGCTATACTTTATCAGAGTTGAAAGCAGATCCAGAATTTTTGTATTTCTTATTAAAATATAAAGAAAAGTATATAATGAGCTTACGTGTCGGCTCAGGACTGCCCAATATCCAACGGAATTCATTAGAAAATTTAATTCTTTATGTTCCAAACAATAGAGAAGAGCAATCCCGAATAGGTCGCTTATTAGTAGGAGTAGACCTAGGAGGTGAATTGCTACAAAAGCGTTTAGCCCAATTAGAAGAACAAAAAAAGGGTCTTATGCAGATACTTCTAACAGGAAAAGTAAGGTTAAATTGGTAAAGAAAATATGAGCAAAACGGTAACTATAGATAATCAGGTGTATGTTATAACAGATCCAATAGAATGTACCCATCCCAAAGGGACCAGAATAGAAGAGATTATTTACGATGATAATACTTGGGTACTGGCTCGTATTAAATATAGAGGGGAAAAACCCGCTATTGGTTTTCGTTGGCATGTATCTGACCGTGAAAAAGAGAAAAAAACAAATAAAGAAAAATGTATCGGTTATCCCAATTCACACAATCAACCGACATGGCAAGTATTACCCACTAATATTTTAGATGCCATTCAACAATATCTCTTAAGGGATAGACAAAATGGAGGAACTTCCCCCGCACAGGAGAAAAAAGATGAATAACCCTGCAGAATTTTACCAACTACCCGATTTAGACGAGGCCAACTCCAGCCAAATACCCGCCCTTATTCAACTGGTAAATATGGGCTATACCTACTTATCCCGCCAGCAAGTGCGCGATTTGCGCCAAAATGATAACCGCCATTATATCCTAACCGATATTGCCTTTCAAGCTTTGCGGAAAATAAACTCGGCAGAAGTGTCCGACCAAAGCATTTACGAAGCCCTAGCGGATTTGGAAAAGCCCCGCCTGGATAATGGCGTGGTGAAAGCGTCCGAATATGTTTATTCCACTCTTATGGCTGGGCAAAGCGTGCAGGAGTTTATCAACGGTAAAAAGCAATCCCCTCAGATGCACTTTATTGATTTTGATAATGTGGACAATAACCAGTTCCACGTAACGGCTGAATTTGAAATTAGCGAAAATACTAACCGCCGTCCGGATATTGTGCTGTTTGTAAACGGTATTCCTTTGGTGGTAATTGAAAATAAAAAGCCGTCCGTATCCGTTAAAGACGCCATTGTACAGATGTTACGGAATCAGCAAGGCACGCAGATACCTAAGTTCTTCCTATACCCGCAAATTTTAGTGGCTACCAATCGGGAAGATTTCAAATACGGCACTATGCTCACACCGGCGGCATTTTACTCCGAATGGAAAGTGCGCGGAGAAGATGAATTTGTAGAAAAAATCCACCAGCAGGCCTTTTCGTATCAAAATGCGCCTGTGGCCGCAAATGTGTTGCAAAGTATCGGGCAGGACATGTTGCGCTCGGCGTACCATCAGCACGATATCCCTTTCAATGCCCAAAGTTTGGGGATTTTTTGCCTGCTTCACCCAGTGCATTTGTTGGATTTAATCCGCAACTTTGTAGTGTATGACAACAATGTTAAAAAAATAGCCCGTTACCAGCAATATTACGCTATTAAACGTACGTTAGAGCGCGTAAAACCCTTGGAAAATGGCAAGCGCCACGGCGGGCTTATTTGGCATACGCAGGGATCTGGCAAAAGTTTAACAATGGTAATGCTGGCAAAGAACCTGATAGAACTGGTGGGCAACCCGCGTGTAATTGTAGTAACCGACCGCACTCAGTTAGACGACCAAATCCGCGATACCTTTGCGGCTTGTAATATCAAAAAAGAAGTAGTGCAGGCTAAATCGGCTGAACACCTAAGAGAATTGATAGAGCAAAAAAGTGCCAGCGTAGTGACCACGCTTGTACATAAATTTGCGGAAATGAAGAAACCCCTGTATGTAGACCCCGACCCCAATATTTTTGTGCTTGTGGATGAGGCCCACCGCACCCAAGGGGGCATTGGCCGGGAAAAAATGCTCCAAATGCTACCTAATGCCTGTGTTTTGGGTTTTACTGGCACGCCACTGCTTAAAAAGGATAAAGCCACGTCTATTGAGCAATTTGGTGGGTTAATAGACGCTTATACTATTTCGGAAGCGCAGGAAGACGGGGCAATCTTGCCGCTGATTTATCAGGGGCGTTTTGTACAGCAAGACGCCAACTGCGCGATGGATAAGTTCTTTGACCATATAGCCGAAGATTTGAGTAAGGAACAAAAAGCAGAACTTTCCAAAAAGTTCCTTAATTCAAAGTTAATAGAAGAAACCACTCAGCGGGTGGATATGATCGCCCTGGATATACATGAGCATTTTAGGGAAAACTTTCAGGGAACGGGCTTAAAGGCGCAAGCGGTGTTGCCGTCTAAATATGCGGCGATTTGTTTCAAAAAAGCGTTAGACCTTTTGGGTGGTATAAATAGCGCTGTAATTATTTCCGACTCTAACAGTTCAGAAGAGGAAGCCGATGACCAACTGCCTGAGCATAAAAAAGAAATTAACCACTTTTTAGCAGAACAGAAACGCCAGCAAGGCTCATTGGATAACTACGAAAGGCAGCAAATCCGCTCCTTTAAGGATGACCCGGACGGATGTGAAATACTAATTGTAGTGGATAAACTGCTGACTGGGTTTGATGCCCCAGTAAATACCGCCTTGTATTTAGCCAAACAGTTAAAAGACCATAATTTGCTGCAAGCTATTGCCCGTGTGAACCGTGTGTATGAAGGAAAACCCGGCAAACAGATGAAAGTGAATGGGTTTATTTTTGACTATTCCAAAAACGCTAAAAACCTGAAGAATGCTTTGGAGCTTTTCTCTAACTTTGATGCAAAAGATATTGAAAAGGCGCTGTTGAATACTAGCGAAAAAATAGCTGATTTGGATAAAATCCACCAGACCTTACTAGACACTTTTAGAACAGTGCCCAATAAAGAGAGCTATGAAGACTATATTGTTTTCTTGAAAGAAGACGAGGAACGACGCAAAAAGTTCTATGCTGATGTAAGTAAAATGATTCAGGAACTGAATGTATGTCGCAGTTTGCCCGATTTTTATGAAAAAATTCCGCAAGCGAAATTGGACCTTTTATCCAAAGACTTAAAACGGTTTATAGAAATAAAAAAAATAGCCCAAACCGTGATGGCGGAACGGGTAGACTTTTCAAAATACGAAGACCAAATCCGTAAGATATTGGATAAATACGTTACTGCAGAAGGGGTGGAAGTTCTTTCCAAACCTATTAATTTAAGCGATGTCTTGGAATTTAACCGCTTTGTGGAAGATGCCCAAAACGGCCTTTCGGACCGTTCCAAGGCAGAGGCCATTGCGGCACAAACGCAAAAAAGAATCCATGAGCGTTGGGACCAAGACCCTATTTTTTACAAGAAATTCAGCGATCAGGTAAAGGTACTTATAGAAACATTAAAAACCGCTAAAAAAGAAGATTTGAACGCTCTGTTAGACCAAACCAAACAATTACAAGCAGAAGTGGAAAATTATGAAGATAATGATATCCCCACAGACATACGGGCTACGAAAGCCTTGCACCCCTATTACCGGTTAGTACGCCAGGATTTGAAAGGGAAAGCATCCCCGGAACAAATGATACAGATTGTTCAGTATATCGGAGAAGTTCTGCAAAAAGAAAGAATTGTGGATTGGAAAACGAGTGTTGAGGTCAAAAGAGCAGTAAGAGACCTATTGGAAGATTTCCTGTTTGATGTGGTTAAAAAAGAAATGGGAATTGCGCTTTCAGTAGAATTTATTGAAAATTTCATTAATAATGTGTGGAATTTGGCTACTAAAAATGACTAAAACCTTACCTTTGGGAAAAGAGAATTTGATATACGAAGAAATAGAAGAACTCCGCAAGAGTTTTTCTGTTACCGTATTCCCTTCTGGCAAGGTCATTTTTAAGACGCCAAACAAAGCATCCCCAGATGAACGCAAAACATTTTTATTAAAAAAGAAGGAGTGGATTAAAAAACAGCAAGCCTATTTTAGCCAATTCCACGCTAAACAGCAAAGTTATATCTCTGGCAGTGATGTCCTCTATTTGGGAAGACATTATCAGTTGATTGTTTGCAAAAAAACACCTGAACATATCGCATTTGCGGCTAATAAAATTATTATTTATTCTTCCCAATCAGCAACAGTTTTATTAAATCGCTTTTTATATCAACGAGCAGAAACGATATTTAAAGAACGTTTAATGTTCTGCCTAAAATTTTTCCCTGAGATAAACCCGCTACAAGTTCGTTTTAGCATTAGAAAAATGGAAAAACGTTGGGGTAGTTTTCAGCAAAAGGGCCTTATTCTTTTAAATCCTCAATTAATAAAAGCGCCTAAAAAATGTATAGATTACGTTATTTTTCATGAACTCTGTCACTACAAATATAAACAGCATAATAAAAATTTCTTTAGATTGTTAGAGCAAAAATGTCCCAATTATAAATCCCTGAAAACAGAGTTGGAATTAAGAATTTTTGGCTAAATTTTCGATTAATTCCCTGTTTTGTTTTTAGGGAATTTATACAAGTTGTATAGAGGAAACAGGGCAAAAAATGGCTCAAAAAACCCTAAAAATTAACATTTTCCCTGTATTTTCCCTGCATATCAGGGAATTTGGCACAAAAAACTAACAGCATATTGCTGAGCAAACTACACACTCCGTAGAAATCTAAAACCCCGCGTAAGCGGGGTTTTTGGTTTCTAGGAAGTGGAGCAACACCAACTGCTTGGTGTTGCGTAGGGATTTGAAGCCCGCAGCGTTGTGTGAGTTTGAGGCCATAGGCCGAAAGGCGAACACCGCGAGGGCGGGCCCAGGCAAAATTTCCGTCAGGAAATTGACGCAGGACGAATCTCTCCCTCTCCGCCAGTTTTCTTACTAAAAAGCCCTACTTCTTTGTTGCTCACTTGCTCGAATACCTCGGCGCTACCGCGCGTGTCAGGCAGTATTCCTCCCTCCGCTCACGCCTAGAATAAGCGGGTTTTTGTTTGAAAAAATCCCCGCGTTTTAGATTTAGAAATAACTTTTTTGGGAGCGACACCAACTGCTTGGTGTTGCGTAGGGATTGGAAGCCCGCAGCGTTGTGTGAGTTTGAGGCCATAGGCCGAAAGGCTTGCCCCCGCCGAAACTTGGGCTCTCTTTCCCTCTAATTAAAAATCACCCCGCACCACCTGTAAACTATAAATTAGCCAACGGAAGAACCTTACCCCGCTTTTCCGCTGATTAAAAATTACCCGACACAACATTTGTCGTAGCGGCAGATTATACTGTAATTATAAGTAGTGTTTTTGGCATAAACCCGCCCCGCGCAATTTTGCCAAACGGTGACAATTTATATATCCAAAATCGTCATCATTTGGCAGTTTATGCCCGCGCAATTTTGCTAAACAGGGGCCATTTGTGCGCGCTACTAAGGAGAATCCCATGAACCAAAAAGAAACTTCCCACTTGCCGCATTGTACCATTCCTCAACCAACGCCGTCTTGGTTGCAAGGCTTCACGCCGCTTTTACAACAAGCCCGCTGGCTGAGCAATAACGATAAAAACAAAGAGGCCCTAACCTTGGCCTTGGCTGAATATAAGCGGCAACCGTCGTTAGAGGCGTTGGAACAGGCTTTTGACAGCCATTTAGAATTAAAACAATTTGAGCAGGCCAAAGCCCTGTTAAAAGAAATGAAAAAACTGGGGGCAACGGCCGCTTTTTTGGACTTACAAAAAGCTACTTATTATTTTATCACCCAAAAAGTTTCACTTCTCAAACGCTATGTAAAACAAGCCTTTGAGCATAAAAACCAGTTAGATGCCCGCCACAAGGCTTTTCTTTATTTTCTGCAAGGTTCGGTGGCGTTGGTCCAAAACAAACCGGAAACTATCCCATTCACACAAGCCTTACGTTATGGTTATTTGCTTATGCCTAGCGAACTTGGGCTATGCTATTTGATGCGCGGGCTGATTCGTTTGGAACAGGAAGCCTACGAAGCCGCCTATCGGGATGCCCAAAGCAGTTTGCGGGCCTATCCTAAAAATGATGACGCATATTATCTGCGCGCCATGGCGGGGTATTTTTCGGGGCATTTGAGCCACATTTTGGAAGATACAAACAGGGTATTGCAAAGTAAAGAGGATACAATAGGTGCGGATAGCAAAGAAGCCATGCGCAAGATACAAAATGCGTTGCCGCCGGAACCGCTGGTTATTGATAAAGATTTTATAGCGGAGCTTTACAAGCAATTTTACGGCGAGTTGGATGAGGTGTTGGATACCCCAAAAAGCCTATCGGATTGCGTATGCACCTTAACCAAAGAACGGCTGGAAACTATATTGGAAAACGCCCTCCAAAAGAGTGTAGCCTATTTGGAACAGGCTTTTGGCTTGCTCAAACAGCCGGATTTACCCCAAAAAATAAGCCAAATAAAAGAGCGCCTGCAAGCCCGCACCGCTAAGGATTTCACCCCGGTTTGCTTGCGTTTAACCACGCCGGATTGTACCGCGTTGACGGAGGAAACCATTAAACAGTGGCAAGAGGATATTGGCGCGGTTTTTGATGCCCTGCAAACAATATACGACGCCGTGATAGAAGAAACCGACCGCTTGGTTGAGGCCTACCATTTGCCGGTGTATGTGGATAATAAAAAGCAAAAATAAGCCGCGGTTTATGGGGTGCGCGGCCTGGTTTTAGTCTTGTGGCTTGGTTTTACCGTGGTTTGCGGTTTGGTGTGCGGCCCGATTTTACCGCGGCGGTTTGGTGGCGGTTTGCGGCCTAGGTTGTGCTAGGCGGCGGCGGCTAAAAACAGTGCAAGTTGCGGCCCCGAAATGTGACCATACACTTAATAGTGCAAATTATTTTCGGCAACTTTTAGGGGGGGAATAAAAAACTCCTTGTGTGAATTATCTGAAATTAACAGGTAATTAAACACACAAGGAGTTTTCTTTTTGGCGGTAAATTTCCGCATTTCACTGGCCTGGCCTGTGGTTTTCAAAACCCACAAAAGGAAATAAATTTTACATCATTCCCTTTCGCTCTATAAAACACAAACGGCCGTAGCTCCTCCTCTACTTCTTGGATTTGTATTCTTCCACGCCGCGGGCAACACCTTTCGCAGTGGCTTTGAGCAAGCCATTAAACAGTAGGCCGCCTATCAACGGAATGCTTAATAAAAAACTAGGCGGAAAAATTAAAAATATTACAAAAGCTACCGCCATCCCTATCAATAATGACCCACAACCTAACTCTTTACTTGAGGACATTTTTTGCTCCTTTAATTATATTTTATGCTTCCGAAAATTTGAAACGTGTTTACTATCCTAGACTTATAAAAAGGTTAGGATAGAACCCGGTTTTAGCTATTTGTCATCATCATCATCTTCGTCATCGTCATCATCATCGTTATCACAGTCTTCGTCTTCAAATTTGTATTCATCATCATCTTCTTCAAATTCGCCGGAATCTTTTTTTTGCTTGAATTCCTCCTTTGCTTTTTTCATAAATTCGTCAGCATTAAAGCTACTAACAATATCTTTGGATATACTTTTTAACGCACCCACAGAAAGGTTGCTGGGGTCTTCGCCTGCTTCAAAAATATGGGTCATAATTTTAAGGTATATAATACCGCTTGCCATGGTTGCCCCATAAACCGTTGCGCCTATTATCACTATGGCACCAATATTCCCCGCAAACGGAATGAAAGATATAACAGACCCCGCTACCAACGGTGTAATAATACTGGCCCCTAAATTAACAATAATACCGGTAGCTAGGGTTTTAATTATATTTTCCGAAAGTTCAATGCCCAGCGCTTTATTTATACGGGCGTACATTCCCCAAATAAATCCGGCACCTGTCAGAAAAGCAATCACACCGCCAATCCCCGGTATGGCGCCCGATAAGGCCCCGATAGTAGCCCCTTTTGTATGTACTTTAACGATATCTGCAATCTTATAAGGCAGGTTTTCGTCTGCCACATTATCCATAGCCTTAGTTAATTTCAAACTTGCCTTAAATAATACTGAGTCCAACATAATAATCTCCTTTTTCTCTATAAAGTTTTTGGCGTAATCCGCCTGGAAACGCCGTCAAATAAACAGAAGTACGCTTGTTTCTGCGCGGAAAATGCCTTTTTGTTCACACTATCCGTGCAGGTCCATCCCAATATTTACTGGTTGTATTCTATCTTACCAGGCCACGGCGACAAGTCTGGTGTCGTAAAACTTTGCGGGAGCAGTTCAGGCAGGCATAAAAAAACGGCGTGTTATGGTTGGGCATTAGAATAACCAACATAACCGCCGCCGCACCTTTCCCAATAAGGGAAGGTGTTAATACGATTATTTTGAGGATTCCAAAGTGCCGTCAGATGTACTCCGTCAGCTCTGCTTGGCCCGAAGCCAAACTTCCTAAAATAAATCACACATTCGCAAGTTTCACTCTGAAAATTATAACATAGTTGACAAGGAAAAGCTAAAAAAACATAATAATGCTATGATTAAATCCGCTACCTTGCATAAATTTACACGCATTTTATATTTGCTCAATAAGCTGGATAGAGGGCGCATTACGCTCACGCAAGAGGCCAAAAGCCTTGGGTTTTCCGTGCGTACCTTGCAACGTGATTTGTTGGAAATGGAACGCGCCGGATTTCCGCTATCGGAATTTGCCGCCGGCAGATACACCTTTGCGGAGGGGTTTTCCTTGCGCAAAATGCCGCTGTCCTCGCGCGATAAAGCCCTACTAGCCCTTACCGGCCAGTTGGCGCAATCATTGGGCCCCCAATGGCAGGCCAGTTTCAAACGCTTGAGTGAGCAAGCCGTCCGCCCCGAGGCGCAATCGGTCTACTTTATCAAAATGCCGCGTATGTGGCACACCATTTCGCCCAATGTGCTGGATAAACTGGAACAGGCTATTTTGAAACATCAATATATAGATGTGCATTATACCTCTCAAACCAAACGCGCGTGGAGCCGCGGCCTGCGCCCCTTAAAAATGGCCCTGTTTGACGGGTTCTGGTATTTAATTGCTATCAACAATGTAAATACTTTTATGAAGTTCTCCCTCGGGCGCATTATACAGGTGCGTACCCACAGCGAAACATTCCCGCCCTTTGGTATAGATGAAAAACTGGCCCAAGCGCCCAATATTTGGTTTGATACGGAACAAAAAATAAAAATTAAACTAAAAGTTTCCGGCGCGGTGGCGGGTTATTTTAAGGAAGTGGAATTTTTCCCTTATCAAAAAATTGAACAAGAGGAAAAAGACGGCTCGTTGGTGCTTTCGTGCCGGACGGCTAATTTTATGCAGGTGCTTCCGCAAATACAGCGCTGGCTGCCGAACATTCAAGTTATCAGCCCCGCGCCGCTCAAGCAAGCCTTGCAACAAATGCTTAAAAAGTATTTGGAATAACGCCTTTTGCATTTGGGCCCCGTTGCCCACGGCCCCGCCCGTAAGTGCTTAAATGCGCGGTGGCGGGGCCATTTTTATATAGGGCTTGATTTACCGCAATCAGCCTGCTATACTATAAGCACGCCGCCCATGAACACCGGCTTTTGCCAGGCGCATGGGGGCGCTTTTTTGTGTCCGCTTGCGCGTTTTAACCGCAGTGCCAGCCCAAATTAGGTTCAAAAACATATACCAAAAGGGTTATAATATAAAAAATTTCCGACATTTGTTTTTGTTCTTATTTTTGTGTGCGCTCCGACGGTAAAAACGGCATAATTACAAACGCCCGACGGAAAAAATAAATTTTCCGACGGGGAAAAAGCGTTTTTTGGGGGATTTTTATAAAATAATCTAAAATTTTTCTTGCTAAATTCTAAAAATTTATTACAATGAGGGAAAGAAGCAAAGGAGCGTGTGTATGAAAAAACTGCTAGTTCTGCTCATCACGTTATTATTAAGCAACACCGCTGTCTTTTCCCAAAATGCGTACAGGGTTTTGCGTTCTGCCGGCAACCGCGTAGGTAAAGTTGCCAATGTCGGCAACACCCGCATTACGCGCCACATAACAGCACCCGCCAGTTCTGCCAACTTGGCCAAAAAAGTAGTACAGACCTATTCCCCGAACTATACCAACGTATATTTCCGCAATACTACTTTCAGAAACAAATACTGGCCCGCCACTACCGTTCCGCAGGTGGTTATCTCTACCGAGTTTAAGACGCCTATTTTGCGCAACCCCAGCACGTTATGGGGTAGCTACCGCTATTTGAAAGAGTTGGTGCGCCTGTCTCAAGAGCGCGGCGCCGTGGCAAAAGGCTACGAAAAAAAATGGCGCAACATCCGTGACGTTTCCACCTATCGCGGCGTACACCACATAGTAAACAAAAGCACCTTAAAAGAAATCTATACGCGCAAAAAAATTAAAGCCCAAAACAACCACAAGCCTTACCCCGTCCACTTGGGCGAAATGCAGAATGATGCCCCCGGTATTATCCATCCGTTCCACGGCAACCCGGAATATCAGGTCATGTTCCACAACATTAATCGCCAACTGGCGTTGTATGACGAAGGCGGCGTACGGGCGATTATTCTTGATTATTTTAACAATATGCAAGAATTACACCGGCTTTACCCGCGCGAAGCCCCTGTTATTTACCAAGAAATGGTGGATAACACCTTAAAAGAAGCACAGCTCTGGGCGGAAACCTACCGCTTACGCTGGAAATAAAAAGTATTTAGCATGGGAATAAAAAACCCCCGGTTTAAGCCGGGGGTTTTTGTAAATCAGGTTGACAACGGCGTGCGTTTCTCCTATACTACTTATGTACCGCTGTTGGCTGGGGTTATTCATAACGCCAGAGATACCAGCGGTATATTTATCCTATTTGTACTGGAACCCTGCGGCAAAGTGCTTAAATGCGCGGCTGTGGGGTTCCTTTTTTTATTACTAACCAACTTTATATTTCCGCAGAAACCAAAAACCCCGCTTGCGCGGGGTTTTAGATTTCTACGGAGAGGGAGGCCGTTGTTTCACTGTTTTTATAAACCGGGGAGCCGACAGCGGGCGTAGCGGTTTCGGTGTAAAGCGTTAAGGAATAGCCGGACACGCCCCATGCGTAAAGCGTTACCTCCTCCTCATGGGTGTAGGCAAATTTCTTTACCGGGGCCAGCATAAGCATACCGGGGCGGTTGGCCACGCCGCCTTGCGGTTGCACATAAAAGTTCACGCACTCGCGTAGCCAGGTAGAAAATTTCAGTTGGTCTATGCGGTGCCACAATCCGGGGGCAGAAACGCCGCCATTAAGAGAGGGTTGTAATAAATGTACGGGCATTAGCGCGCCTCCAAAAATGCACTTGTTTTTTCCGGCACTTCAAACTGTTCAATTTTGTTTGCTTGCCGGGCCTCGTCTAATTTGCTTTGGTATTTTGAAAGCATAAGTTTGGCTATTTCGCTGTCGCCCGTTATCGGTACGGCCAGTTCGGCGGCCAACAGTAGCACAAAGCACGCCACAAAAGCCGGGTCAAATAAAACGGTGTTTTCCTCGTCGGCCACATAAAGGGCCTTTGCGTTTTCATACATGCACGCTACCAGTTTATTGCCTTGTTCATCGTTAAAAAAGTTATAGGGGGAATGATAGTGCAAAGGTATGCCCTCGTAGGATATTTTTTTAATAAATAAACTATTGCTCGGCAAGGCAAACACATACGGCAAATTTACCGATGGACTTTCCACGGTACTGGCGGCCAATTCGGCCCAACGCAAAGAAAAAGCCCAATCATGCGCGCGCAGTAAATTACGGCGCACAAAGTCATACATCAAATTGGCAGTACGGGCGGTTTGTGTGTTTTCGCTTGGCGATGAAACAAGTTTTTGACCCAAATTAGCCAGCGCCAAATTGATAATAGAAGTTTTAGAAATATCGTTTGCCATAATTCCCCTTGTACCCCGCCGGGGGAGAATGGCCCGGCGGGGTTTGGTTTTGCGTTAGTCCAAGCCAATATTCGGGTTATCAGTAATAAACGCGCTGATTTTCCCGGCAGTGGCGGTGCCTGCTACGGTGTATTTCATACGTAAGTAGTCTTTGAGCCCGAGCGGTAGCGGGATAATTCCCAACATACCCTCGGTCAAAGAGGCCACGGGATAAGTGGGGAACGTCGCTACCGTTTCGGCAGACGAAAACGCTTCCGCGTTGTCGGTCTCCACCGAGGGCGTTACGCTGGTAGCCCCGGCAAATGCGCTGTCTACACGTACTACCAGGAACAAGCGGTTAGGCACATCCCCGCCGTTGGTTTTGACGACGTTTGTGCTGGCGGCCGTAGTGGTTACGGCTTGTTTGTCGGAAAATACCAAAGAATTATCAATCATATTCCGCACCTCCTTAGTTGTTGCTTACCAGCGACTCGGTGTTGCTGATTGCGTCGCAGATATGCACCGGGATTTCGTCCACGGACAAGATAGGCTTTGCGCCCGGTTGGTCGGGTGCGTATTGGACGTTGGCTTTTTTGCCTAACTGTTTACGCAAGGCACTGCGTACAGTTCTGTTCATGTACAGCACGGCTTTACCAACGCCGATTTTTTGGATTCTTTCCTCGGCATCTTGGATAAGCCCGTACAAGTCCACATTGGCTAAGTCGCCCGTGTTGATGTTAGCGATACGGGCCGCATAACGCCAATCCTGTACCGCTAAGCCGATTTGCCACTCAAAGTATTCCTTGTAAGCAGGATATTCTTTGTTGGTAGTGGTGTCTAAGTGATTGACCAGGCCAAAATCTTGGCGCGAGATACCCGCCTTAGACCCTTTGGGGAAGAAGCCGTACACTTTGTCGCTATCCCAAACCACCAAATAAATGGAGGTTTTGTCTTGGGCGGCAGTACCGCCTGCGTTGACGACGTTGTGGGAAGTATCTACGGAGGATTTGGTGGTATTATAGTATTCGGACAAGCCGACGCATTTTTCCAATTCCTTTTTACCGCCGTAGATTAAAGCGTTAGCGACGGTGTCGCTCATGCCCGCAATAATGCCTTTACTTTGTCCGGCGCGGACCGCGTCCACATGTCCGCCTTTTTCCGCAATAAGTTTATCCACCACGCTGTAAGCACCCAACGTGCCGGGGCGGGCCAAAACCACTTTTTGGGTGGCTTTTTCCGCATCTACGCCTTGATAGGCGCGCCGCCAAGTTCCGGCGGGAATCCCGGTGCGCACCGCGTATTCGTGGCCGCTGTCTAGGTTGCTTTCTCTAATAAGCATATCGCCAATAATGTCATTGGTTTGGCTCAAAACTTCCGCAACGGCCAACTCTTGCCCGTCAGGGCCAAATTGAGCGGCGGCATCACGGAGGTTATACATTTGGTCAGCAATAATTGCCATGTTGTTTTACCTCGTTTTAGTTTGAACGTTTCCCGTAAAGGGCTTGTGCAAATGTGACATCACCCTTTGCGGCTCCGTTAGAGTCCACTTGCTTATCCTCTTTAAGCAGTGAGCCCGCTTGAAAGAACGCTTTTACCATAAGGGGATGGTTTCCCAGGCCCGTCTGGTCTAAGAGCGTGCGCAGTTCATCGCCGCCAAATTTATCTATCGCTTTTGCGCAAGTGGCCATTACGATAGGCAATTTGTCGCCGTGTTCCTGTTTTACTTGCTCTTGCCAAGCCGCCGCGGCAGCAGCCGCTCCGGCCGACAAGCGTTCGGCCTCAAAGTCCAAAATACGCTGGGCATCTTCGGGCTTTAAGTTTATGGTTTTGGCCAATTCTTTGTATTTGGCCATTTCTTGTGCATCTACCGCCGCTCCTCCGGGCAAGGATAAATCCTTATACGGGTCTTGCGGTGGGTCCTGCTGTTGTTGTCCGTCGCCGGGTTGTTTTTTGCCGCCGTCCGGGTTGGTGTCAGCGGAGCCATCAGTACCGGGCTTTTTGCCGTCGTCTGCTTTGGCTCCCCCAAGCAAAGAGTGTTTGTTATCCGCCTTGCCGTCCGGCCCGGAGGGGGGATTGTCCGTGCCTTTGGCCGGGTTATTGTCAGCGGGCGGGTTATTATCTCCGGCCGTGGGTTGTCCTCCGGCTGGCGGGGTATCCGTACCGCCATTTGCGGCCGGCGGCGTTCCGGCAGAGCCCGCATCGGCCGGGCCTCCGGCCTGTTCCATCAGCATACGGATAAGTTTGTGTTCGTTCATTTAGTCATCCTCCACGTTTTTTAGGTCTGTTGCTAACTGCTTAATTTCCGCCTCGTATTCCTGTTTCATTTGCTCATACGCGGCGGGGTCTGCTTTACGTACGAAATCCTCTATCCAGTTGCCAAGTGCGCGCATAGCGCAGTTGTACGCAGTAGCGTGGGTATCGCCCCGCACAAAAGCATTTTGACGGTGATTAGTGGCCAAGAAAAGCGAGTAAATCACCCGGCGTCCCTCTACCAAATTGAGTACGCGCCGCCAGTCGTTAATCGTACGCCGCTCAATATCGCGCGTGCGCTTTTGTTGAAATTCGGCTTTACTCATTTACGCCTCCTTGCGCTACCACATCTAACGCACTCCCGGTGTTAAGCGGGGTATCGGCCAAGGTTTTGGCACTTTTTACGGCCTCGGCAATTTGCGCTTGCTGGGCGAGGGCCTGTTGTTGTTCGGCTCTTGCCTGGCGGGAGGCCTGTACTTCTTCCTTCGGGCGTACCATTTTGGGGGTTGCGCCAATGGCCGTGAGTCCCTCGCGCAAAGCCCCGTCAAAATCCACCACGTCTAACACTTCGGCTTGCGCGTTAGCGGCTTGCACTTGTGCCAGTTCGGCGGCAAATTGCGCCCCTTGCCTAATAGAGTTAAGTGCGGTTGCTTTTTGTGCTTGCGCAATCATAGAAATATAGGACACGTTAATATCACGCCCCTGTATTTCCTCCGGCGGCGGTGGTAAAATTCCGGCGCGGTTGCAGATATTAAAAGTGCGCTCAATAAGCGGGTCCAACAGTTCGTTTTTAAGCCGTTCCAAGACGGGCCCCAACATCATCATTTTTTCTTGCGTACGTTCGGCCACTTCGGTAGCGGTCATTTTTCCAGCGTCAATGTTAGAAATCATCAAGAACATATCGGCAAAAAACTGCTCGCTGATACGTTGGCGGGTTTGCTCTATGGAGTATTCCAAACTTTTAAGGTCGGGTTGCACCTGGTACACGGGCCGCACGGCGGAATCGGTCGTGTCGCTGTGGCGGGTAAGGCCGCCGGGCATGAGGTTAATTTCGCCTTGCACTTTGTTAGACACCATAAGCGGCGGGTCTATACTCTTGTCTAAGGCCTCCAATTTTTTCTTTTGCATTTTTTGGAGCATTTTCACGTCGCCCAGCACCGTCCACCCTGGCCCGCGGCCGTAGGTATCGTTGGGGCGTTTGACTTCCCAGCGGCTTGCAATAACCGGGAAATCCTCGTAGCCCGACTCACGTAAAAAACGTTCTTGCCCGTCCATCCAATACACGGACACAAAGGGCATATTTTTATTGCCAATGGCTCCGGGTGTGCGCTCGCGGTTAGGCATAATGAGGTGGCGCACTTTGTATTGGTTGGTATATTTTTTATCGTTGTACTGTTGGGCGATGGCGTGCGGTACGTTTTCCAGTCCAAACTCGCCAACCAGTTGCGCAACCGTCATGTAAAATTCCCGGCCGTAGGTATCAATGCGGCCGCGGTTGTTGTGCGCAAGCATAAATTCGCCGATAGTAAGCGGGCGGCAGTGGATAACCGTTTCGTAATCCTCCTCTACTACAAAAGCCCCGGTGCAAAATACGGCTATTTCCTCGTAGAAATTACGCAAGCACGCATACAGGTTGCTTTTGGCGAACACGCGCTCAATGACTTGCTTTACGTCATAAAGCCAGCGTTTGACGGCGTTGGTTTGCTCTTGTTGCGGGCCGTCTATGGTGAGTTCAAACCAGGAGCGGGAGGGCGAGGTTAAGCCGCTCATCATCCCGGCGGCCAAGATAGCCACGGCACGGGCGGCGGTAGAATCTAAAATTGTTTTCGCGTCTATCTTTTGGCCCTGTTTGCTTTTGGCCTCGGCGTCAAAACTGCCGGAAGTGGGAGCCAAATAGCGGGCTAATTCTTTCCACGCGGCTACCCACAAATCATATTCGCTTTTGAGTTGGCTAAAAATGCTGTTTGCGTCGCTTATTTTCATAATTACCCCAATGTCGTGCGGCTTGCGGCTTGTCCGGCAAGCGAAGTTCCGGCGGTACTCGGGGTACCGAGTGCGCCCGTGCGGCTGGTAAGCACGGTATTATTGGCCACGGCCGTACGGCGCTTGCGTTCCTCATCGGCGGCGGCAGAATCGGTGCGGGTGGTTTGGGCCGCGCCTTTGGCCTCTACGAGTGCTTTTTGTTTGCGCTCGGTTTCCTCCTGTACTTGTTGTTGCTGGCGTGCCGCTTTGCGTTGGTCATGGGCGTTTTTGGCGCTCATACCGATACTAGCGGCGGCGGTTACAATTCCTACTACGGCTGATACTGGGTCGCACATATTGTTTACCTCCTGTTAAATAACGTCGTAATTCATCTTGGCAAAGGCGGGGCGGCCGCGCTTGCCGTAAAAATCTTTCGGCAGTGGCAAAATCATAGAGGCCATAACGGCCGCATCGGCAAAGTCCGGGCTGGTGCCGGATTCTTTGCGCCACTCTTTTTTGTTTTGGAGCACTATTTGCCCCTTGTTGTTAAATTCGTAGAGCCGCGCGCCCAGTTCCCCTAGCACGCGCTCATCACGGATAAACACTTTCCCGGCCTCGGCCTCACGGGCCAGGTCAAAATACCCTTGCGTCGTCATATTGCCGTAAGGCCCGGTAATGGTTTTGTTGTGGTATTCTTCAAAGATAATGCCGCGGCCGTCGCATTGGGCGCGCACGTTGTCAATAATCGGCCCGCCCACGCCGTCGCCATCCATGGCGCATTGGTTGACGTTGTGGCGGGTAAGCACATCGGCAATTTTGCCCTGCGTAAAAACCGCGTCCATTCCGGCCCAGGACTCCACGCATACCTCGGTAAGCGAGCCGTCCTCTAATCGGTCGCCGATAAATACCACGTTGTTATCCCCGCCAAACCGCGCAAGGTCAATTCCGGCCACGCGGGCTACGGGCGGCACGTTAGCCGGGGCGGCTTGCCGCATTTTCTCACCAGCGCCGCGTGCAAAGACTGAGTTAAAGGTACTCACAAAAGCATTTTCGTCATTCTCGTACTCTTGCAAAAACATACCAAGGCCCATATCGTAGCCGCGGCGGCGGATATATTCCTGTTTGATTTGCTCTAACTGTTCGGCCGTAAATACGCCCGCCTCGCTTGCGCGCACGTTGGAATAAAACCAATTCGGGTCGCCTTTGGCGATGTGTGCCAGTTGGGTAAAATGGTTTTGGCCGCGCACCGTAGAATTGAAAATCGCCCATCCGTTATTTTCGTCTAGGATAGGGCTTAAATAATCCCACGCTTGCGGGTCGGAGAGGGCATACTCGCTAAACACAATACCCGCCGGGTTGGAGCCGACGAGTGCGTTATAGTTATCACTTCCGCACACTTGCCACACGGAGCCGTTCTTAAAAACAATTTTCATCTCGCTTTCATTTACGCGGGCGCGGATTTCTTTGGGGAACGCCTCATCAATACGGCGTAGCCCGGTGTGTTTGTTGACCGCGTCCCAAATGGCTTTACGGGCCTGTCCGTATTGTGGGAGCATAAACCAGTACGTACCGGGAATTTTCATCAGTTGAATAGCGGTTTGGTGCAGGCAAGCGTCGTCTTTGCCATGGCGGCGCGGCCACATGAGTACGGCACGCTTTCCGCCGCGCGCAAAGTAGCGGAAAAAGGGCAACTGGTACGGCCGCGGTTTCCAGTTGTTTGGAATTAGAACGGAGGTCATTTTGCCACCTCCCCGGTTTGCGGCGTACCAGTTGCTTTTTCACCCGTGGAGGAGGCCTCGGCGTTAGCATAGTCCACCGTTTGGACGACTAAGGCCGGGCCTATATTCACGCTCGTTTCTTTTTCGGGCTTAAAAAGTCCGTGAATTTGTCCTATCTGTTTAAGTGCGTCTAAGGCATCCTTGCCCGTGCCGCGGGCGATATTGGTAAGCCGTTGGAAAAACTCCGTCGGAGACATAAGGGCTTTTGCGGCTACTTCCTTTTGCAGAGCATCTATCCTTGCCCTAATCTTGCCCTCTTTTGCAAGGCGGGAGGCCTTAGGGTAAATGGTATTTAAGTTATCCGTTTTACAACCGGGGTAGGCGGCGCGGTAGGCCTCGGTTTTGGTATATCCGGCGGCCACGAGGTTAGCAAAAATCTCTTGGGCTAAGGTAAGCCCGGCGGAGGAGCGGGGGTTTTTGGCTGTTTTGGCCGCTTGTTCTGCGTTCCAGTCGGCCCAGCCCTCAAATAAGCAAAGTTGCTTATCGGGCGCAGGCACGGCCTTAGCGAGCAAGTTTTTAGTTTCTTGCTCTATTTTCTCAAAAACGGCCTCGCTAACTGGTTGCCCCTTTTTGGCCATAAAAAACGCTCACCTCGTTTGTGATTTTGCACAAACGCGATAAGCGTAAATGTTCGCAAGCCAAAAATTTTTACATCAAACGCGCTGGGCGCGTACCAGATAACATAGTATAAGTAATTTTTTTAAAATAGTCAAATCCAGTCAAAGCAAAACCCGCTTTCCGACGGTGGAAAGCGGGGGCAAATTAAAACATTTGTTGCAATTTATCACATGGGCGGATTATTACGGGAATATCCCTGTTTTCGCAATGTAATGCATACATAAAAGGAAACAAACGTTGCTGCAAATACCATTTTAACCAAGTCGTATCATAGTCTTGCAATGCAGGCCAACGAATCACATCTTTAGAAAATGCAACTATACAATAAGGGATATTTGCCTTAGAAATATCCGTATAATCAGCGAAATTTTTTATAGAATCTAAAAATTTTTTTACCAACTTTTTCCGTAACTCTTCTATCTCTGTTTTCAGCTCCTTCTCTTTAGGTTTATCCTTTAGAAACCAGTTCAACGCTTTTAGTTCAATAAAAACAAGTTTTTCGTTTTTGTGATACAAAACATCACACCTGTTATCGGGGCTAGTGCGGTAATTTTGCTTCATAAACGCTTCAAAATCAAAGAAAGGCAATCCCAAATACAAAGAGCCGTTACATTTCTTATCATCAGGTATTTTTTTACTTTGCAAGGAACAACAAGAACAAAATTCCGTAGAGATTTGCTTCATACATCAAACTCCTAGAAACAATTTATCCATCGGTTCCACCAAATTTTCAGAAATACGTTCTATATTGTCGGTAACATCAGTTAACGTGCTATAGTTTTGGCCTTCTATTTTTTCTGCTAAGTAGAACGAGGTTTTCTCGTTAATGTTATATTTTCTTTCATAAGCCGCCAATGCTTGGATAAAGGTAGGGCTATGGGAAGTCAAAACGACGGAAAATCCTTTGCTGACCAAAAGGGACACCATTTCCGCATACTTAATTTGCCATTCCGGGTGCAAATGATTTTCCGGCTCATCTAAAATCAGCAATGAATCCTTTGTTAAATAATCTTTTTTGAGCAAAGAGAATATCAACGCAAAAGATTTAATTCCACTAGCCACATCAAGCAATGTTAATTTAGAAGAATCCGAATCCACTTGATAACAAAAATCATTTGTTTCAGAATCAAAAGAAAATTTTGCTTGTTGAAAAATTGTCTTTTGGATAAATTCCAACATATCCGTATTAATGCTTATACGGTCTGATGCCTTGTTTGCATCGCGAAACACATACATTAAATTTTCCCAATTTGGTTTATCAAAAGCAAATACTTTTTCCAAAACAAAAGGAGATTCTATATAGATGGGTTTGCCATATAAACTTTTTGCTTTAATAGGTTCCAACTTGAAATCAGTTACATCATTATTTGCTACAACAGTTTGCAAAATGGAATATTCTTGGTTTATAACGCCAATACTTCCTTCTTCATGATATTTAGAGTTATTAATAATGCTAGAGAAAATTGATTTCAAATGAAAATCAAAAGCCAATCGGGCCTTATTCTCATCAGAGGTTTCCCTCATTTTTTCAAAATGGGTAATAATTGCATCAACAGATTCCGCCACTTCAGTTGGAAGCTGTTCAGCAAAGGCCTCTCTGATTTTTTCCAATAAATTCAAAATGTTTGATTCCGTTAACTTTTCTTTATCCCGCAAAAAAGCAGGCTTGCGTAAATAATCTATTACAGAACCAATCTCTTTGGAAAAGTTAACATCCTGCACAGAAACAGCGTTTACTTTTTGCAGAAGTGGAAGAAGTAAATTTTGGCGGATATAAGTCAACTGATTATTCGCAAAAAATTCTGAATATGTGCCTAAAGCTCTAAGCAGTGCGTATAATACTTTGCCAACGGTAGATTTTCCCGTATCGTTTTTACCCGCAATAACGGTTAAACCATTAACTTTGATGTTTGCGTCTTTAATTTTTCCTATTTTATTAATGATGAGTTCCATAGCACAATCCAAAATAAATTACAATCTTTCTATAATAGTATACTAATTTTGCAGAATTTAAGCGAAACAAAGCAGAATTAAGGCAAGTAAAAGCGGAATTTAGTGGGGGAAACCGGAAGCGGAAAAAAGAAGGATATTCTCAATGTATTAAACTTATAATTAAATTATACTATATTTCCTATTCTTTGTCAACCCACCAGTTTATTTAACACCGCCCGCGCGGCGGCGGGTGAGGTAAACAAGTCATCTTCCCACACGCACACGGTTTGCCGGCCGCAGTCCACCCGCCAAACGCCGCCCGCGTGGCCGATTATAACGCCGTGGCGGATAGAAAAACCGTCAATAAAATAAACGTGCTTACTGGCCTTGCTCTTGTTTATAAATTTCTTCATAAACCTGTTCCTTTGTAAATTCTTTCTCGGTGGGGTTTCTTACCTGCAAGGCAAGCAGTGCGCGAATGATACGCACTTTAAGGCCCACGTCGGCTTTTCCGCCGTCGGTTTCGTACATCGGGCGGGGCAAAAAGAAATCGCGGCATTTGCGGGCAGAGCCCATAAAGAACGCATACGTCTTTTTTTGGTTGCCGGTAGCGTCCGTTTCCACAAACGCCTGTATTTTCCCGCAAGAAATGCAAATGTTTTTATAGCACACTATGTTATTGTCCGTCGGGCCGATGCGCAAAAATACGGGCATGGCGCATACGGTCGGCTCGCCGCAATACTGACAGCGCGGCACGGCTGATTTTTTTTCTATCTTTTTTCCAAACTCTCTTTTGTAATTAAATGTCATTTTTTGTTCTCCCTTAAATCGTCAATGTAAGAGGCCGCCCGTTCGGCTATGGCGCGCAAAGACGCGCACCCCAGCCGCCACCCGTGGCGCAGTACGGCAAAGGCTTCTTGCAAGTTTCCGCCGCATTTTACGACTATCTGCTCAAACAGCACGCGGTCGGGTTCAAACGCGCTGTTGATTTTTTGATTGTCGTTTTTGAGCAAGTCGGGGTTGGTGGCTTCCAGCCACGCCGTCAGCAGCACTTCCCGTTCGGTTTTTGGCTGCTTAAAATCAAGCGTGTAGTCTTCTTCGCCGGACGGCAGTACATCTTCGTATCTTTTTTGATTGAGGTACGTTCTTGCGTGGGGCACAAATTTTCCATCCGCTTTTACCCAATCGCGCAGTTTCTTTTGTTTTTCCAAAGTCGGCAGAATATCAGCCGGATTGTATTTGCCGGTTGTCCATTTTTTTAAGGCTGCCTGTTTTCCTCTCTTGTTTGGATAGGCGTTCCAAAAAAGTTCAAAGCCAGCATCCTTTTGCGCAAGGGTTGGGGGATTATGGGAGTTATATATATTATTTATATATAAATAATCTCTATATAAAGGTGGTTGGTTCAAATTTTGAACCGCTACTGGTTCATTTTTTGAACCACCTTGGTTCAAATTTTGAACCACTGGTACCGGGATTGGTTCATTTTTTGAACCAGCCGGGACCATTTGGGTGGAGCCAACAAAATGGTTGGCTTGCGCAGAGGGTTCCGCCGCGGCCATGGCGGGCTCCAAAACGCTCGGAGCCGCGTTTTCGGTTTCGTTTGATAGTTGGGCCTCGTCCGCTGCTTCCGGCTTTTCCAAGGGCGTGTTTTGCCGAGGCTCCTGCTCTACATATTTTACGCGCAGCGCCCACGTGTTGCGGTCCGAAATATCCACATCCAGCAGCCCCAATTTTTCTAACTCACCTATCGCTTTGTAAAGTGTATTCCTGCTGACGGCACACTGCCGGGCCAATACACGGCTTGGCCGTTTTATCACGCCCTCGGGCCACAAGGCCACCATTTTTAACTTTTGATACACGCAAAAAAGCGCGGCATTCTCCCACAACTGCGGGATATCCGCCTCGCTTCTGTAAATCCGTACGAACCCTTTACCCATAATCCCACTTCCTTTTGTGCCGTTAGGCGCGGTTTATTCTTCGTCCCACTCACTCATAATATCCAGCGGGTGCGGCTTTGTACTGTATATACTGCCGTTTTCAAAGTACAGTGCCGCTTCCACGCTATCTTCGTGGAATATAAGCCCTGCCAACGGAGGGTTATATTTTTTGGTGGTTTTGATATTAAAACGCACTCGCCGCGGCGGGTCTTGTATTTGCCGCCGTCCTTTAATTCCGGCACGGGGTAAGTAAACAGCGTGTTTTTCAAGTCTAAATGTAATATGCGCGGGCCGTCTGATACTGTCAAAAGGCTGTCTTTAAGCCACATTGTCAAGTCGCCGGCGCCCGTAAGTACACGTCCGTCCAGCAGGGCGTCAAAAACCTTATCTGCGCCGACGATTTCTTCTGTTTTCATTTTTTCATCTCTCTTTTAATCTGCTTATAACTACCAAATCTGTACTTTTATTCCAAAAGGCGTCCTTGCGGTCGCCTGGATAGCCAGCAAAACGCAAATTAAATCCATCATCAATATAACTCTGTAAAGTTTTTCCGTATTCCGGCTTGCGGTTGCGAGCAGGGAGCGGTCTTTCCGGCCAAAAATCACAATCAAAAGCAGGGTTATATTCGCGTCCTCTTTTGACAAATATAACGCCACCTTGCCCCCTAAACGGATGGTTAAATTCCCGGCTCGTAAAAACAACAAAAACACGGTGGGTACTGTTGGCAATTCTTAAAACCCTGTTATTTTGCCGGATATCCTCTTTTGTTCGTAAAAACTTTTCTTTTTTCATTTTTTACTCTATTGTTTTTTTATTGTGAATAGTGCCAATGACTTCCGTTGTTTTAATGTATGTATGGAGCGGTTGGCCAGTATTGTCTTTTGACCAGCCGCCCGTGTTTTCATCCCGGCGGACAACGCCTACGCATTTAACAGTAGAAATCTTAAATTTAACAATATCGCCCTCGTAAATAAGCCGCCCGGTCTTATCTTTAAGCCCGGTGCATTGTTCAAGTATGCAATCCTCCATATTTGCCGGATTGGTGGGGAAAGTTCCCATACCGTCTAATGTGTTTTCAAAGACGTGTTTATCAGTAAAACAATACACGTCAAACATTCTTTTTGTAGGATTATGCCACGCTCTAAATCGCAATACGTCGTTCATTTTTTGTTGAGTGGTTATCATCGCTCCGCCTCCTCTTGTGTTTCGCAAAGGTCGCTTTCCGGCACATTGTAAGCAATGCCTATTCCAGCCAGAGACCCAATATCATACGTTCCGTTTTCTTTTACGGCCAAAATGAATACAGGGCAGGTTTTATTATTCGGGCATTTGAGCCATAGTTCCTGGCCGGGCGTGTACTTCATCCCGTGTTTATCCACAATAGCCTTGTCAACAATTCCCAAATGCTTGCGGGGTGCTGGTGGCAAATCACCAAATGCTGTACGCCAAGTTGATTTTGATTTCATTTTGCGGCTTCCAATAATTCCGGGTTTTCGTGGATATTGCCTACGACCACCAGCCCGCTGTCATAAGGGCAAAATGTAATAACCTTGCCCAGCCAGGCGTCGCCGGATTCGTAAGGCAGCACAAAGCAGCCGTTTTTAAATACCACGGGCCAACACTTGGCGCCTGCGGCCGTGTCGTGCCGGATAATGTCGCCCTCGCAAATCGGATGTCCGTTTTTATCTTTTAAGCCTGTGTATTGTTCTATACAGTCGGGTACAAGAAACATCCAGTCTTCGCATAGCCCATCGCATTGTTTTTCTGCTTCTTCCAAAAACGCTTTTGCGTGTGCTGTCGGCAGTTTCCGGCAGACCTGTTCGCAAAGGTCATCGTAAAACATACCGATAGAATCGTCGGCCTGTCGGACGATTCCGTCCAGCAGGACGGACAGTTGTTTTTCTTCGCCGTCCACGGTGCAGGTAAGCGACACCAGCGCGCGCAAATCAAATCTGCTTTTGTTCATTTTCACACCCACCAAAACAATTTTCCCAGCACTTCGCCCGTAAACTTGAACGGGGCCGCGATAATACTGGCCGCAACGTCGGCGGCTTGGTCAGTTAATTCGTCTATCTTATTCGCCATATATGCGCTCCTTTCTTTTTGAGTTTCCGGCGCAACGCCCGATTCATATATCCGGCCGGGATGATATAACTTGTACTACCGTTGCTTTTCAAATGTACTTCCGTCATTTTTTGCCTCCTTAAAAAAGTTGTAATTGGTTGACCTCGGCTTTCATCCGTCCGTAAGCCAAATTAAAATACTCCGGGTTTTTCTCTATACCTATAAAAGCGCGTTTTAAGCGGTGGCACGCCAGCCCGGTAGTGCCGGAGCCCATAAACGGGTCAAGCACCACGTCGCCCATTTCCGATATGTTCATTAAAATTTTTGCCACCACTTCCGCTTTTTTGGCGGAGGGATGCGGCACGCCGTCCTCTTTGAAGTTATCCATCACAAAGAAAGAGCGTTTTGTTTTGTACGTACCCATTACATCTAAGTTCTTAAAAATATGTATGCCGTATTCCACATCCGCCAGCCATTGGTTATTGCAAAACGGCGTGGGCGAAGTCTTGCAAAAGCAAAGTTCTTTGTAGCCGAAATCTCTTTCTTTGGCCATTTTGATAAACTCAAATTTGGTTTCTTTGTCGCAAAACGTAAAAAAGTTCACTTTTCGCAGTTTGGTCAAGCACAATTCAAAAAACGCCGCATAATCCCAGTCTTTATTGCTTCCGTACTGCTTTATTTTCAAATAATTGGGCCGGGCGGCACTCATCCCGCGGCCGTGAAATTCCTGTTTGTACGGCACATCCGTCATCACCAAATCAAGGCATTTGTCCGGCATTTGCGCCAGCACTTCCATACAATCGGCGTTATAAAGTTCGTGTCCGTCAATGCGTTGTGTGGGCTCCATAATTACAAATCCTCTAACATATAAATAAACCGCACGAGTACGGCTATGGTATCTAAGGCCTCGGCCTTTGCCTGTTCCAGGTTGCCATCATTTACGGCCTTTGCCATTTCGCCCAATTCCTCCGTGGCCAAACTAACGGCGTGTTGCGGGTTTTCGGCAAAGAACGGGGGCTTTTCCTCGGCGTGTTTTGTCGCCTGTATTATTTCGTTAAACGTTTGTACTCTCACTTTTTAACTCCTTATTTAGTTCAAGGGCTTTTTGTTTGGCCTGTTCGGCGTCCCGGTATAATGCTTGTGCCGGGCGGATAAGGTTGATAGGCCGATGTTTTACAATACAGTTCCACCGCCGATAACTTCGGCAAGCGTTCGCGCTTCATCGTCTTTCACCGTGTTAATGCTCCCGGTGGGCCGCGCAAAGCAAATAGAATTACTGTATATCCCTTTTGCTACGCAATAATGGCATAGGTCTTTGTTTGTAAAGTTCTTACAAACCGCCGGGCCGATTACAAACGTATCAATTTCGGATTCTCTGCTTTTTTTCATATCAGCACCGTGGGCACGTTGGGCGGCAGGAAAGACGGTATATTTGCATCCGCATACATCTTTACCGTATCCGCGTCATCGTCAACGGCCATTAAAGGCAGCAGGCCACCCTCACGGCCAAACCCGTATTTGCGCGCCAGTTTGGCAAGCATTGTTTTTTTAAGCGCATAGTCCGGCTGTTTGTTTCCTTTTGGGCGCATTAAAAGTTCGTCCACAGGCACGCCCTTTTCTTTCAGCCAGTTTAGCGTTAAGCCGCGCAGGCTTTCGCTGCGGGCAGTTAAAATAAATATGGCCACGTTGTCCATTTTCAGCGCACGGGCAAAACATACAAAATCCCATATCGCCACGGCGTTGCCGCACCGGCGGCCGAACAACGCATAATCCCTGTCGTCGCCGAACTCCCGGCGGAACGTGTTTTCGCAAAGCACGCCGTCCAAATCCAGCAGTACGGCCCCTTGGGCGGATTGCTCATTTTGTTGGTTCATAGTTTTTTTGTTCCTCTTGGGTTTTTTTATCTCGGCATTTGCGGCATACGCCTAAATGCTGTTCCAGTCCGGCTTTCAGCCGTTTATAACAGTGCGGGCATATTTCATTCATGCGCTGCCTCGCTTTTAAATCGGCCGGACGGGTGGGAAAGGCCCGCCCGGCGTATTTTCGGGCCGCGCCGGAAGTTGGAGCGCGGACGCTTGGTCTTTTTTGGCCAAGAAATTAAAAAATCTTTTCAGCGCACCGGGCTTTTTTACGCGGTAGTTTTTGGCGTATTTGTAAAGGCTTTTTCGGGCGGCTTCGCGCTCGCGGTCATAGTACGCATCTTCCACGGTGTAAAACAAATCCCACTCGGCCAATTCCAGCAGGATTCTGTTCCCGTTTGGCGTGGGAACCCAGCACCAGTAAAACCAATAACCCACCACTTGGCGGGAGGATACCACCTCCGCCAGCAACTCATCGGCCCATCCGGCCACAGTGTGCCAACCCAAGTGCAGCAGCAGCGTAATAGCCACGCGCTGCGTGTGTACATATACTTTTTGTTTGTTGCAATTCCCCTGTATCATTTTCACTTCCTCCGTTTTAATACGCGGCACGGCGGTTATACATCTGCTCCACGTCGTCCAGCAAATAGACCTTGTAGCCCTTTACATAGCGGTCAAGCGGCCGAAGCCCCTTGCGTTTGTAGGTGGTGGCCAATGTTGGCAAAGAACATCCAAACAACCGGGCCACGGCCGTACGGGTCAAAAAGGTGTTTCCGGCCAAGTCGGTTATAATTTCTTTGTGTTTGGCCGTATTTTTGAAAATCCGTACGTCTAATTTTTTATACGCCATTTTTTCGTTATTCATAACCCACCTATAAATCTTTGCGCTACACCCCTTTTTGGGGGTTATATATGGTAAAATAAAACCGTACACACCTCTGGCAAAGTTTGTACGGTTTTTGGCTTGCAAACCGCGCGCTTTTCGCGGTTGGCAAATTACTCAAATTGTTTTTTGTAAGCGTTTATTTGTTGCAAGCCAAATCCCGTTTTGTCGGGGGTTGTTAGTTCCCGTATTGTTCCTAACACTCACATTTTAGGAATAATAGGAACATTTGTCAAGTGTTTTTTTACAGGACAAAAGTTTTATGACGAAAAAACAAGAAAAAGATTTGATTAAAAAAATCAAAATAGCCATGATAGAAAGCGGCTTTAATCAAGTTACGCTTGCGGAAAAAATGGGAAAGACGCATAGTGCTATTAACAAAATGCTTAACGGCGGCTCTGCTATTACGATGGCAAATTTAGAAAAAATCGCCGCTCTTACAAAGCGGCCCGTGAATTATTTTTTTGACAATTCCACCGACGTAAAAGGAAATCACAACGTAGTGGGTAATAATAACAGTGTCCCCGCCGACGTGGAAAAAGATATTAAATTATTAACGGCCAAAATTGCGGCCTTGGAAAGCAAAATAGAAAACTTAGAATTAAAATACGACCTACTTAAAAAAGGAAAATAACGTATGAAAGCATTTGCCGTCTTTATCTTTTTGTGCACGCAAATCAGTATTGCGTGGTCGCTTTTCAAAATTGCCGAGCACCAAAACACAAAAGATATTTCAATATTAAAATATGTAAAAACATTTTTTCGGTGGATAAAAAAGATAATCACAAGTCAGGCGGCGAAGTATATTTTTGCTCTATTGTTTTTTTTCTTTCTTGCTATATTTATTATGAGTATTAGAGGTTGCGTACGAGAAAAACGCCAACACCGCTCTTTTTACCGTCCACCCGCTAGACAATATCAAAGGGCGGATTATAACGATAATTACATAATAGATTTGAAGCCGGAGGATCTACCGAGCCGGAGGGGGTTATGAAAACCGTACTAAAATATGTTGCCGCCTTTCCAGTGTTTTTTATTGCCGTGTTCGTATTAAATTTTTTTGCGGCCTTACTAAACCACAATCGGATTTATCACGCATTAGCGCAAATTACAGTATATGGCGCGGCAATTATTTTATTTTGCGAAATGTTGCCAAAATACAAGTTTAGAACAACCATTGTTTGGGCTAGCATAATTTCCGTTTTACACGCACTGGCATTATGCAACCCGGATATAAATCACAGCGCACATAATGTTATGGTGGGTATTTGCGCTATTATCGGTTTATGGGCCGGGGTATATCTCGTGCGCGAAACAAAACCAACGCCGCGTAAAAACAATATCAAAATTACCGCTCAAGATATAGAAAAAGAATTACGCGAACGTTACCCCGGTTTGCAAGAATTTTTTAACGGTGTTTTTTCCTGGCTATATTCTATCTTGGAAAATGAAAATAAAAAGATTTCACAGGTGATAACAAAAAAAGAAAAGCCCGTTGCGGCGGCCATTTACGCACTGTTATTTTTTCAAGTTACCGAACAACTAAAACAAGATACCAACACGCCGCCAGTCATCTTTGGGCACACCCCTATTGCCGTCATTGAAAGGCGCAATTTGTGGAAGTTTTTGTTTGATAAAGTAGAAATGTACCACTATATCCCGGCGGACGAAATGGCCTTAAAGAAAAAAGATATGGAGCCGTATTTGCATGGCTGATAAAATTTCAAGTTTCAAACAAGCCGGACGGAGTGGGTATCGTTACCGCAAACAAATAAACGGCCGCGTGTATGACAAGTATTTCCACGGAAATAAAGAACAACGCGAGCACGATTATAAGTTATGGGTGGAACAGTTGGAGCAACAAAACCGCTCCCGCAAGTTTGACGGCTCTAAAACATGGGCGTATTTTGTGAGCGCCTTTCTAAAATCTATGCGCGCAGAAAAGGATGCTAAAACGGGCAAACCCATTTGGCGCACGCGCACCGTGGCCGAATACGGCTATGCTCTTGCACATTTTGAAAAGGTCGTACACCCTCACTATGTAAAGGACTTAACCTTTGAGCAGGTGGCCCTATTCCGGCGCACACGGGTAGAGGAGGCGCAAAGCAAAGGGGATGATAATTACGGCGTAAACAAAGACATGGGTTGTCTTTTGCGCGCGCTTGACTGGGGAATGGTGGAGGGGTATATTCCGTATATAGACCTCACCCCGGTACGCAACACACCTAAAAAGACCAGCGCGCCTATTGTGCGCGTGCTAACTCCGTGGGAGTTGTCTATGTTATTTAAGTATAGTTCTCCGCAAATGCGAGTGGCTACGCGCATGGGGTTAGAGGGCAATTTACGGCCGGAGGAAATGTATAATTTCTTGCTGGAAAAGATAGACCCCAAAACTGGTATCGGCTGGGTGACACACAACGACGAGGACAAAAAGCGCGGTATTCGTTTTTGGACGGTAAAGCGGGATAAAGAACGCCCGGTATATTTCACGCCGGACACTATTAAAGATATTCTTTCGCTCGGCGCAAAGACGTACCTAATCACTAATGAGGACGGCAAGCCGCTAAACGACAACACTTTTTCAAAGCATTGGAATAAAAATCTCAAACATGTAAATGATATGATTTTGCGCCGGGAGCCGGACGGCCACAAAATCCTATGCACTTATAAATCATTACGCAAAACGCATACTACCTATATGCTGCAAGCCGGAGCAGCCAAAGAGGACGTTTCAAAGTACGTATCACACGCAGAAGTAAAAACAACGGAGCGACACTATATTGATAAAGAAATGCTACGCAAAGCAGACGCAAAAGCGCGGTTAGAGCACTTGGCGCGCATGAAAAAATTTGTTTCCATGCTCCCCAAAATGGTGCAAAAATAGTGTACCCAGTTTTTGGCCGAGTGTACCCAGTTCATTTTTTGGGCCACTGTACCCAGCATTTGTACCCAGTTTTTAGTTTGATTTTTCTTAATTCTCTTTAATTTTATTTACTACACTAAACACAATTTTACGACGAGAAACGCAACAAAAAACCCCGACATCGTCGGGGTAATGGGTTGTATAGCAAAACGGAGAGGGAGGGATTTGAACCCTCGAAACCTTGCGGTTTACAGGTTTTCGAGACCTGCTGTTTCAACCACTCACACACCTCTCCAAAAGGGTTTCTTTCTTCCATTATACCAAAAAAGCACGCTCCTCACACGGTAAACCGTAATGCGCAACCCATTTTAGTTGTTCTTTATTCCCTTTAGTTTGCGGAAGCCATTCTTTACAAGGGGGTTCATACCGTTTGATTTTAGTTATCCTTTATTGCCGCTTTGCGGGGGCGGGTGGAACAACCGCCGGACTAGCCCTTACGCCGGAAAAGTGGAAATTTTAGTGCTTTGGCGGGCGGGTTGAACGGCTCTTTTTGCCGCTTAAAAAATCCACCGCCGCGCGCTCTGCCCAACGGAATTGTTCGTGGGTGCCGCGCGGGGAAAAATACCGTTTGGCGGTGCGGCTAGCTTTATCGGCCAGCGCGCAGCTCATCTGCCAAGGGATAACCGTATCTTGGCGGGAATACGCCACCAGCAAAGGGGCGTGAATACGGCGGATTTTACTTAGATTATCAAATTTTTTATTAAAGAATACCGGCTTAAACAGGGTAGATAAAATGCGTTGCAACGTGCGCCCGCGCCGCCAAGAGCGCAAAATAATAAAGGCCGCCATATCGGGCGTGTGGGTAAACGGACTTTGCAAAATGACCGCTTTTAAGGGGAGGATATTAAAATCCACCGCGGTTTGCACGGCCGGGCCGTTGCCCAAAGAATAACCCCATATTACAATTTTTTGCGGAGTAATTTCTTTCTCTTTTAATAGGTAGCCCAAGGCGGCGGCGCCGTCTTGATACATATTTTGTTCGGTCAGCCGCCCTTGGCTGAGGCCATAGCCGCGGTAATCAAAAATCAAAATACCATAGCCGTATTTGGCGTATGTTTTGGCAAAATCTTCAAAATAAGTCACATTTCCGGCTTTCCCGTGGAAGAATAGCAGGGTTTCTTTCCCGTTCTGGGCGGGCAGATAGAGCGCGTGCAATTTTTTGCCGCCGCGGGTGGGGATGAACACTTTTTCCCACGGCAGGGTCAGCGGCCATTCTTTTTTCATCGGGCGGAAAATAACGCGGTTGGCAAACAGGTTTAGCGCCAGTGCGGCAAGCAAAACAGCTATAAAAGTAAAAATAATTCCCATACAAAAAACCTTCTTTTTCTTATATTATACCAGTTTTGTAAGACGGTAAAATTGGTATAATCAGGTATATGATACCTAAAACACTTTTAGATTCTTTACTGGCACAAGGCTATTTAACCCAGCCTACTTATGTGGATTTGCTGAACCGTTTGCGCCCGCAAAATACGCGCCGTTGGCTTTCCGTGCGCTTACTTGCGGTGGGGGGCGCATTTGTATTGGCGGGGTTTGTCTGCTTTATTGCGGCTAACTGGCAGGAAATGGGGTTGATTTTAAGGCTATCCCTGCCGCTTATCGGGCTCGTGCTGTGCGGGGCTGGGGCGTATTATAAAAAGTTGGATACTTGGCCGGGGCAAGGTTTTGCCTTTGGTGCGGCGGTGATGATAGGGGCCTTTTTGGCGGTTTTTGGGCAGATATATCAAACGGGGGCGTTTTTATATGAACTGTTTGGCCTGTGGGCGCTTTTGCTTTTGCCCTTGTGTTGGCTGACCCGTAATAAATGGATGTATTTGTTTGCGCTGTATGTGGCTACGGTTTATTGGGCCTCGTTCCAAGGGGGAATTTTAACGGACGGCTTTTGCTGGGCGGCCTTGGGCGTGTATTTTACGGCGTGGGCTTTGGTAGAATTTTTGCCCGCCTGTAAAAACTGGGGCGAGGGTTTTAAACGCTTTATTTGGATGCCGTTGAGCGTCTATGCCACCGTATGGGGCGGTTTCTCGGCGGAAAAGGCGTTCAATTTCCCCAATGCGGGGTATTATTTAGTCGCACTTGTGTTGGCAGGCTTTTTTCTGTGTTATGCTCGGTACAAAAAAGACGCGGCGCTCTTTGCCTGGAACGCGCTCGCGTTGACGGGGCTTATCTGTGCGTATCTGGATCAATGGTTGGGATTTCGCACTTTTGGTTTGCTTATTTATTGTTTGCTTTTTGTCGGGAGCGGAATCGTCAGTTACCGCTTATGGTTTAGCGCGCGGGAGGAAATAAAATGAACACGAGTGAAATTTTAAGCGGAGTGCCTTCTGAAAAACGCGCGCAGGCCGAAACCTTTTTAAAACATCGCGAAGCCGTGTCCGTTCCTTTTTTGGTGCGGGCTATGCTGTTTATCGGCTCGCTGATTTCGGCGAGTCTTTTGGTGGGGATAGCCGACCGTTTATTAGCCGGCATTATCCCGGTTTTAGGGCGCGGGGTGCTGTTTTTTGGCGCGGGCGTTCTGCTTGCAAAAACATCCGCCGGTTTGCCGCCCTTGCGCGGGGCGTGGCGCCGTCAGTTAGGGGGACTCATTGGCCTGGCCGGGCAAATTATACTGGCCTTCCGGCTGAAGGATATCCCCGGTGTGTCCGTTTGGATGGGCGTACTGGCGGTGGCGGCTATTTCTTATCCGCTCTTTAAAAATCCCTTTAACCGCTTTTTGTGGTGTGCGGCGGCGGCCAGCAGTTTGTATGCCCAGGTGGATTGGGAGTGGAACTGGAACCAGTTTGCAGTGGCTTTTTCCGCCTTTTGCTCGTTCGGCATGGCTCTTTGGCTGTTTGTGAAGCGCAAATTTAGTTTTTATCCGCTAGCCTATGCGCTTATTTGGTGGAGTGTGATTTGTGCGGGTGAAACCGTTTTTAACAAAATGTGTTGGTATGGGCTCAATCCTGCGAACGCCGCCTTGGCCGCCTGTGTGGCGGTCTATGCTGTATTTTCCCATAAAGGCAACTGGACCCGCGGACAAATAGCGTTGTCGGCGGGGGCGGTGGTGTTGTCCGCACTTTTAAATTGGCCGACGGTTTTGGCTCTTATACTAATGTACACCGGGTTTACCTTGCGCGACCGTGTGCTGGAAAGCCTCGGTACGGCGGGAGTAGTGTTCGGGCTATTTTTATTTTACTTTACCTTGAACGCGGCCCTGTCCGCAAAGGCGGCGTTGCTTGTGTCTTCGGGCCTTATTTTACTAGCGGTACGGAGCGTATATGCGAAATAAACTGCTGTTGTTTTATACTCTTTTGCTGGTGCTTTGCTTCGGCGGTTATGCCGCTTATACACAGCACGCGCTGAAAAATGCGCAGACCTTCTATTTGCAAATGGCGCCGCTGGACCCGCTGGCCTTGCTAAGCGGGGAATATATGCAGATTAACTATGCCTTTGAGCAAGATGTGTTTGGTATAAACGCGCCTGTCAAACAGGTTACGCTGTATGTGGATGAGCGGGGCGTGGCGGGCCGGGCCAAAACGGATAAGCCGCTAGTTATCCCGGTTCATCAAGTGACGGCTCGTTTGCCGCACCAATTCTATTTTAAAGAAGGAACCGCAAAAAAGTATGATACTGCCGCCTATGCGCAATTAAAACGATTGCAGGACGGACGTTTTTTAATTAGCGCATTAGCGGACAAAGATTTAAAATTATTGTGAGGGGGAAAAATGAGCGAAAACTGTAATCACGATTGCGCCCACTGCGCGCAAAAATGCGACGATAAAAAGCCGGAAAGTTTTTTAGTGGCTCCGCATCCGCAAAGCCGTATTAAGCGCGTAATCGGCGTGATGAGCGGCAAAGGCGGGGTGGGTAAATCCTTTGTCACGGCTTTACTGGCTAGCGAAATGACCCGCCGCGGGCACCAAACCGGCGTGTTGGATGCGGATATTACGGGGCCGTCTATCCCCAAAATGTTCGGCATTAAAACGCGGGCGGAGGGGGATGAAAACGGCATTTATCCGGTGGCTTCCGATAGCGGCATAGACGTAATGTCCTTAAACTTGCTGTTGGAAAAAGAAACGGACCCGGTCATCTGGCGCGGCTCTTTAATTACGGGCACGGTACTGCAATTTTGGAAAGATGTAATTTGGAAAGATGAAGATTATTTATTTGTGGATATGCCCCCCGGCACCGGGGATGTGACCTTGACCGTGTTTCAAAGCCTGCCGTTAAGCGGTATGGTGGTGGTGGGCACGCCGCAAGGGTTGGTCAATATGATAGTTTCCAAAGCCGTCAAAATGGCGCGCATGATGAACGTGCCGCTACTGGGGTATGTGGAAAATATGAGCTATTTGAAATGCCCGGAGTGCGGGCATGATACCGCGCTGTTCGGGCCGTCGCGCGCGGATGCGGTGGCGGCGGAGTTTGGATTTCCTTGTGCGGTGCGTTTGCCGTTGGACCCGGTACGCGCCGCGGCGTGTGATGAAGGCCGCGTGGAGTGCATACGCGAGGAGGCGTTAGAGCCGCTACTGAGGCGCCTGGAAGCCTTGCCGGAAAAAACGAAATAAAAAAAGCTGCATTAAATGCTAGAATAAGCAGAGAGGATTTATATGTCTTTGGATTTAAGCAAACTGGCCGGAACGATTGGAGATTCCCCAACCTTAAAAATTAATGCGCGCGCCCGTGCCTTAAAAGCGGCGGGCGAGCCGATTATTCATTTGGGCGGGGGGGAGCCTACTTTTCCGGCCCCGTTAGCGGCGGTGGAAGCGTTGCAGGCGCAAGCCGCCTCCCGCAAAATAAAATATTCGCCGTCTGCCGGAACGCCGGCTATGAAAGAGGCCGCCTTATCCTATACATTCAGGCAATACGGGCGGCAATACGCGCCCCAAGAAATTATCATTTCCGCCGGGGCCAAACAAGCCTTATTTAACTTTTTATTGGCGGCAGTCAACCCGGGGGACGAAGTTATTTTCCCGGCCCCGTATTGGGTGAGCTACCCGGAAATGGTGCGTTTGGCCGGCGGCAAGCCGGTGGTGGTGCGCCCGCAAGCGGGGATTTGCGTAAGCGCGGCCCAGCTCAAACAAGCCGTCACTCCGGCTACCAAAGCCATTATTATTAACAGCCCGTGCAATCCGTCCGGCCAAATCTATCCGGAAGATTTTATCCGCGAAATGGTGGAATTTGCCGAAAAAGAACAAATCTTTTTAGTGATGGACGACATTTACCGCGAACTGGTTTTTGACGGCGCCGCTGTTCCCAACCCGTGTGCTTTTGCGGGCAAAGGGGAAAATTTGGTTATTATTAACGGGGTATCCAAGTTATACGGTTTAACGGGGCTTCGTATCGGGTGGGCCGTAAGTGCCAATACGGCGCTGATTGCCGCTATGGGCAAAATGCAGGCGCAAAGCACCTCTTGCAATAGCTCCCTTTCCGAAACCGCCGCCGCGGCCGCGCTGAACGGGGACCAATCCTGCGTGCGGGAAATGTGCCGCGTACTGCAAGAAAACCGCAACGCACTGCTAGAGGAACTGGCCCAAATACCCCATGTAAAAGTGCTTAAACCGCAAGGCACGTTTTACTCGTTTGCAGATTTTAGTTATTATAATGCGGATTCACAGGCGCTGGCGCAGTATTTGTTGGATAAAGCGCTTGTGGCCGTTGTACCCGGCAATGCCTTTGGTATGGACGGGTATTTGCGCATTAGTTTCTGCGCCGATTTGGCCAGCGTGACGGAAGGTGTACGCCGTATACGTTGGGCCGTAGATAAAACCGCTCCGAACGAAATAAAAATCGGGGATAAATTAGTAAAGAGGGATTAACATGAACATAAAAGAAGCTACGCCGGATTTTTTTAAGCCGGATTTTGGGCTGGAAAACGCTGGGATTAAAACGGATAAAACCGTTTTTTGGAACTACTCCACCCCGGCCTTGTATGAAGAAGCCGTTAAACGCCAAGAAGCCAACTTGGTATATGGCGGCCCCTTGTGCGTAAGCACCGGTAAACATACCGGCCGCAGCCCCAATGACCGCTACTTTGTTGAAACCAAAGATATTGAAGGTAAACTTTTTTATAATAAAAGCAACAAAGGCATTGACCCTAAATATTTTGACAAAATTTTTGCCAAAGTACAGGCTTATGTGCAAGATAAAGATTTGTTCGTGCGTGATGCTTACGTCGGCTCTAGCAAGGCTTCCCGCTTGAAAGTACGCGCCATTACGGAATGTGCCTGGACGAACTTATTTGTAAAAAATATGTTCATTGAACCGGCCAAAGAAGAATTAAAATCCTTCGTGCCGGAATTTACGCTCATCTGCCTGCCCAAAATGAAAGTGGACCCCACCACCGACGGCACCGTCAGCGAAACCGCCATTTTGATTAACATTGAAAAGAAAATGGTGTTGGTGATTGGCTCCGAATACGGCGGCGAAAACAAAAAAGCGTTGTTTACCATTATGAACTATCTGCTCCCGCAGAAAGGCATTATGACCATGCACTGCTCCGCCAACGTGGGCACTCACCACGACAGCGCCATTTTCTTCGGCCTTTCCGGCACGGGTAAAACCACCCTGTCTGCCGATATGACCCGCGGCTTAATCGGCGACGACGAACACGGCTGGGATGCCGACGGCATTTTTAACTTTGAAGGCGGCTGCTATGCCAAAGTAATCCGCTTGAGCGAAGAAGCGGAACCGCAGATTTATTCCACCACCCGCCGCTTTGGCACCGTGTTGGAAAACGTGGTTTTTGACCCCCAAACCGGCAAGTTGGATTTGGACGACGACACGCTGACCGAAAATACCCGCGCTTGCTATCCGTTGGAATTTATCGGCAACTCCGTGCCCTCCAAACGTGCGGAACACCCCAAAAACATCATTTTCTTAACGTGTGATGCGTTTGGTGTTATGCCGCCTATTTCCAAATTGAGCCCGGACCAAGCCTTGTACCACTTTATCAGCGGTTATACCGCCAAAGTGGCCGGTACGGAAAAGGGTGTAAAAGAACCTACCAGCACGTTCTCTACCTGCTTTGGCGGACCGTTTATGCCGCTCCACCCGTCTGTGTATGCGGAACTACTTAAAAAGAAAATTAAAGAACACAATGTGGATTGCTGGTTGGTAAACACCGGCTGGATTGGCGGCCCGTATGGCGTGGGGCACCGCATCAGCATTAAATATACGCGCGCTTTGTTGAACGCCGCGCTGGACGGTAAATTGGCTAAAGTCCACTTTACTACGGACCCGGTTTTCGGTTTCCAAATCCCCACGGAATGTGACGGCGTGCCGAGCGAAATTTTGAACCCGGCCGACCAATGGGCCGATAAAGCCGCCTATATGGAAAAATACGAATACCTGGCCAAGGCTTTTATTGAAAACTTCAAGAAGTACGAAGCCGGCTGCACGGCCGAAGTTTTAGCCGCCGCGCCCAAAGTAAAAGCCAAATAATTTAACGGTATTAGGCTCCTTTGTAAGGAACCCCCTTACAAAGGGGCTCTAAATTTACTAGAATTTAGAAAACAGATTAAACGCAGTACGGTACCCAAGTACCGGACAAACAGGAGAAATAATAGTATGGCAAAAGCAAATGCAAAATTTATGGCACCTTTAACCCCCAGCGCTGAATTGGCTGTAATCGTCGGTTCCGCCGCGTTGCCCCGCACCGAAGTTGTAAAAAAGATGTGGGAATACATTAAAAAGAACGGCTTGCAGGATGCCAAAAACAAACGCATGATTAACGCTGATGCGAAATTGGCCCCCATTTTTGAAGGCAAAAAACAAATCAGCATGTTTGATATGAGCAAATATATTTCCAAACATCTTTCCAAATAAGTAGTTTGGGTATGATAAGCCCCCGCACAGGGGGCTTTTTTTATGGGATTTAACAACTGGTGGTAAGTGGCGATTTTAACGCACAAGGGGAAAAATAACATTTTTCCCCTTGTTT
>ENA-OZGC01000077-OZGC01000077.1-human-gut-metagenome-genome-assembly--contig:-NODE-77-length-77832-cov-10.930301_pt1 | contig 77832 bp, 71 predicted proteins | sample MGYA00245109_ERZ653643 | MGnify/ENA primary metagenome ERZ653643 (study PRJEB26926, sample SAMN06165107) | human gut metagenome | biome: ENVO:00009003; feature: ENVO:2100002; material: ENVO:00002003... | reverse complement strand
GTTTACTACAAATCGTTGATAGTCAAATAAAATACTTCACACTATCACAAATATACGAATAAGTCGAGAGCAATGCTAAATTTATTTGAGCATTGCCGAGCGAGAGTATCTTAGGCGAAGCCAACGATCGAATAAGTCGAGAGCAAAAGCAAAATCTTGGCTGACATTTACACAGATGTTTATAAATAAGTATCGAACACGAAATTTGGAGTATTTTGTGTACATTTGCATACTCTTAACCCCGACATAAAATGTCTGTTTAAGTGGATATGTTTGAAGACAGTATAATTATATGTGCCTAAATATCAGAATGATGATATGAATATCAGAAAGTTACTTGCAAGGATGTCTTTCCGTACAGGTGTCATCGTCCTCTCATTGTGTATACCGTGTTATATAATATCGTTTGCCCAGATGGCTCTTCCTGTCAGTGCTGGAATAAAAAGCATACTGTGGGTAGTATTTTTCGGCCTGGCAAAAACATTTCAGTACGGTGGACTTACAATACTCGGAGTTGAAGGCATAGCAAAATTGAAAACATTTTTTCGTAAGAAGTAATATGGAAAATAAGCAGCATAAGTGTGATAAATGTCCTATTTGGGCGCAGCCAACAATCGAATAAGTCGAGAGCAAAAGTAAAATTTACCGATTTAAAATGCGCTTCGCGACATTATGGGGTGAAATTCGGGATTTCGGCGCACTATATTTGCAGAAAAAACAAAATTATGGAAAATACAACAATGAATGCACAGTGCCGAAAAGGTAAGGGATTAAAATTTGATCAGGAGTGGAAAGATGCCGTCGACCGCCTGCCGAAACACTATCGTGACGAAATATGCGCCGCAATCGAAGCCTATCAGCGCGACTTGACGGTAGTTGAGGTGACGCCCGGCGTGCCACGCGCCATATTCATGTTAATTATGCCAACGATTCGCCGTCGCTACCGCGCACGTGAATTGCGCCGCCTCGCCCGCGCCCGCAAAGCCGCAGCAAAGGCCGCTCCATCGCCTCGCCCGAAATCCGCTAAGTCGGCATCTGTTGCCCCTGAAGCCGCGCAATCAGCATCGCAGCCGGTTCATTCCGCATGCAACCAACTCCCGACTCCGGCACCCAATCCCCCGTCAAAACCCGGCCGAAGCCCCCTCGACAAGCTGCTCCGACACCGCAAACGTAGGGACGCGATACATCGCGTCCGCAAATAATAAATTACCATTATCGACATATCCGCAAATAATTTGCTCCCATTGTCGATATATCCGCAAATAAATACTGCCCTCGTAAAAGTTGGTATTTAAGTTACCCATTTTCGATGCGGACGCGATGTATCGCGTCCCTACCGGCCTTTGTTGTATATGTAAAAACCGACTATTGATAGGGCGGTAAGGATTTCGGATATGCCTAATGCGAGCCATATCCCGGTTGCGTTAAGTATTGTTGGAAGTAATATGAATGCCGGGACGAGGAATATCAAGCCTCTCAGCAATGCAAATACAATGGACGGCGTGACCTTTTCAACGCTCTGAAAATATCCGATTGCTGTAAGGTTAAAAATGAAAGCTATGAAGGCGACGGAAAAAACGGGGAATCCTTTGACTGCGATTTTGGCAGCAGCCAGATCCGGGTCAAGAAACAGATTAACCATAGCCGAGGGGGTGAATATGAAGGCGGCTGTTATTGCAAGTCCGCAGCACAAAGCGGCAAGGATGGCGAGCTTTTCAGTCGCAATAACTCTTGATTTGCTTCCTTTTCCGTAATTGTAGCTGATTATTGGCTGGGCTGACTGGGCAATTGAATTGCCTATCATAAAAACAAACGGACAGTAGTAGCAGGCAATGCTGAATGCACCCACACCGTCGTTGCCGATGTACTTCATAAACATCAGGTTTCCCATCAACATTAATACACACATCGTGGCCTCGCCAAGCAGGGCGGATACTCCTATCTTGCATTGATAGCCGATGTTGCGCAAGGTAAGCCTAAAGCTTTTGTGGCTCATCTTTATCTTTATGAGGCGTAATGTGCGGGCAAAAAAGAGGAGATAACACATCACCATGACGCCTCCTACCGCACAACTGATGCATGTAGCGATTGCAGCACCTTTGATCCCCATTTGAAGGGGAAATATGAAAATGTAGTCAAGCACTACATTGAGTAGTCCGGGAAGCACATTGCACCACATGGCATATTTCGGTGAGCCGTCAAGCCTGACCACAAACAGGCCAATGCCACACCATGACTGAAACAGACAGCAAACAAATATCCAGGGCATATAATCCCTGACTAAAGGCATGAGGGTGTTGGAACTGCCGAGCGCACGGCCGGTGGTGTCGATTGAAATGAGTGTCAACCCAAGGAAAATGATGACAATGAGAGTTGCTGTAGCCAATGCCTGCGTCACATTGAGTCGTGCAGCCTTGACATTTCCGGAAGCGAGATGGATTGAGGAAACTACTGATGAGCCCACGCCCAGCATAAGGCTGATACCCATCATTGCCATGGTTGGAGCTATGCAGATGTTGACTGCCGCAAGCGCATCGCTACCTACACCGCGGCCTACAAATATGCCGTCGGTAGCCGTTACCGCGCAAAGCGACAACATTCCCAAAAGAGTCGGAATTAGATAGAGCCTGAAAAGTCGGGGAATTTTTACAGTCCCCAAATCAATTGAATCACGTTGCATTATGAATCTTCGTTAAGGGTTTTACATAAAAATCGCCGCATAAGAATCGTGGTTTTACCCGGTCATCTTATCCGGCATCATGTCATGCCCTCCGATGAGGATTACAAAACGCAGTCTTGAATCGGCACTGCAAAGTTACAATTTTTCAGCCAAATATGCAACCCTGACTGCGCTGCTGCCCGCCGTCGATAGGTATTCCGCCGATTCATTCTCTCATTACACGACTATCGCGGACAGACCGGGTGGGCGGCAAGCGGGCGCAAAAAAGAAGTCCTTGCAGTGGTCGCTTGCAAGGACTTGGAGTTGTTGTGGCGGAGAGGAAGGGATATGAAACTATTGTAAAATAAAAAATCACATAAGTAAAGAATGTCAATGTTATAGTCTAATAGTTAGCGTTATATTTAGATTTGATGCAAAATAAAATATCTTTGAATTTCTTGATTAGCTCAATTTTTGTATGTAATTTTGTATGTGAAAAACATAGTATCACCGGCTCATATAGAAATTCTCTCTCATGGATAAGTACAAGCATCGCGTCAGCTTCCGATTGGAAAAACGCAAGGATAAAAACGGCAATCTTCCCGAAGAGCTGCCCATCAACGCCGACATAACTTTTGGCGGCAAGCGTATATGGTATTATTCCGGGTACCGTATCGCCATCGCAAAATGGGATGAGAAGGCTCAGAGGCTGAAGCGGAATAATTTCAATTCCGACGATGTTTCGGCGGCAGATATCAACCAGCGTCTTGTGAAAATTGCATCTGCTGTTGATGATGCTTTCGCGCAGCTTGAACTACGGGAGGAAGAAGTCACGCCCACAACAGTCCGGGATGAGCTAAAACGGATACTCAATGAGGAGAAATCAACGAGGCTGACGGTTGCCCAAGTCTATCAACTTCTGATTAATGAAAGGGAAAATGAACTTAAGACATCTCCGGCCACCGCTCTGTGGACGAAAGGAACGCTGACTAAACACAAAACTATGCTTAGGCATCTAAGTGAGTTTAAGACGACTCTGTATTTTGAGGATGTCAACGATGATTTGCTTGCACGGTTTGAATTATCTTTGATTAACAAGGGGTTATCGAACAATTATTGCTATAAGTCCATGAAGGACATTAAAACATTCTTTAATTGGGCGACAAAGAGAGGCTATAATAAGAATATGGCATATCAGTCATACTCTCAGAGGTTCCGCGATGAGACTAAATCGGACAGCACAATTAACCTGTATGCGTTGAGCGAAGAAGAGCTTGCTGCAATTCAGACTTTCCCGACTTTCCGCAAAGCTATTGACAGAGTGAGGGATATCTTTGTATTTGCATGTTATACAGGTCTCCGATTTTCGGATGTCATTGCGCTGAGATGGTCGAATATCAACGGCGATATACTCGATGTCGTAGCCAGAAAGACTAATCATCGCCAAAGATTTGCTTTAGCAAACGAAGCCTTACGAATACTTGCCAAATATCCAAAGGCTCCTGATGAAGATGATCCACGCATCTTCCCGACCATATCCAATCAGAAATACAATGCTCATTTGAAAGAGGTTGGCAAACTCGCTGGTATGACGGGAGACTGGATTACTGAAAAGCAGAGCGGACGAACCAAAACCAGGGAGGTGCGTCCAAAGTATGAACTGCTGACATCACATGTAGCTCGGCGTACATTCGTAACGATGTGCCTGCGCAAAGGCATGTCACCGGAGGATATTCGTGCCGTCACCGGTCATACTACCGCCGACATGATGATGAAGTATGTGAAGTTCGACGATGAGAGCAAGAGGGAGAAGATGAGCATCCTCAACGAGAACGCCCAATCTGGAGTTGAGACCGTCTTCGACCACACCATCACTGATAATGAGCGTATTCGGCTCGGTCTGCCTACTCAGGAAGCGTATCTTGAAATCTTCGAAGGTGATACTGCCTCCGTAAATGCCCATCTTGCCGTCCTCGCTCACATCCGAGGAAACCTCAATGCCCGAGCCGAGTACATCAAACGCCTCCCCGCCGACAAGTTCAACGAAGTTCTCGAAATTATCATGAAAGGGATTTAACGCTATCGGTAGTTGTCAAGGAATTGCTTACCACTGCTGAGAATCAACGCCATATCCGATTCAAGAAACAAGCGAGGTACAAACTACATAAAGTAGTAACCAAAACATAAGGGAAAGACAGGGAAATGAGGTCGAAACAGCAGAATCACGCTATAAAGGGATAAGATTTCAGTTTGTCCCTTAAGTTCAAGCACCTTACGCATGGCAACGTAATGGTTTTAGCAAGAATTGTATTAACTTTGCGCATATAAATTTTATTGGTCGTTATGGCAAGAAATAAATTCAGTTTATTCAAGAGAGGAGATGTTATTAGAACAAATCCCCAAGAAGGTTTTTATGGCATAGCTGTAGTCCTTGATGATGGGAGGAAATTAGAATTATCTCCGAATAAATGGTCATATCCAATGTGTCATATTGCAATCACTCCATTGATATATGACTTTGAAGTAACCATGAAGGATGTTGATTTATCTCAAATTTATCCTATGAAATATACGAGGTGTTATCAGTTGAAAAATATACCTGATTTTTTCAAAGAAGAATTATTAGTACATATTTACACCACTCGAAATGTTGCCCAATTACCGATTATTGGGAATATGGACCCCTCAAATATTTATAAAGAGGATTTGTCTTGGCTCCCAAAGCCGGATAGATTTTATTTTTGTGGTGATTCTCAAAAACACTTAGGCAGAGAAGCATATCTTAGTTGGCTTGATAAAAAAAGAATTACTGATTAAACGTCAAGCCGAACAATCTAATAAATGCGGATGCCTCTTTGTCTTTTCTCAATCTTCCAGTCATACCGACCTTCCGCGACATCGCCAACCTCATTGAGCGTGTGGCGATGTTTTATTTCATCAAAGGGTTGTCGGTGTTCCGCATAGTCACATAGCCATGTGCCGACCGCTTTCTGCTGATCGGTGGTCTCGCCGTAGCTCTGCATGACGCTCTTGATGTCGGCGGCTTCGGAGGGAGAGAAGATTGACTTGTGCCGTTCCGTGGCGAAATGGATAATCGCTTCAATGGCTCGCCTGAACACCTCGCTTGCCTTGTAGAGAATATCGGCGATGATGAAGTCAGCGCGTTCAAGATGCTCCTTTCCTGTCAGCTCCTTTGAGCTGCCCCTTTCCATGTCAAGACACTCAGCCAAAAGCGTCTGCATATCGCTCATGGCTTTCTCGTCCAGCTTGCAGGATTTCCCGGTGTCGTGGTTCATCCAGTCCCATACGATATGGGCGTGAAGGTTTGGTTTCCATGTGGCGGTATCTCCGGGGATGCCGTAATGCCCCTCATCACGGTGGATGAAGATTTGCAAGGCCGTGATACCCCACCGCTCCTTGCACACCTCGCAGAAACGGCGCAACTGCTCCAGCGTGGTATCATCCTTGATTACCACGACACCCTCTTTGAGTGGAGTGCTGCCGCGCACGACGGTCACCTTCCCGGTCTTCTTGTTCACACGCTCACGGTCTTTGGTCTGCATCGCCCGACCTGTCTTCTTCTTTACCATCGCGGCTATCTGATTGTAGCGTTCCGACATCGAAGTGCCGCCGAAATCAGATGCTATCCATGTCTCGTTTGCCGCCATGAGGTCGGTGCGGACATAGAATTTATCCTTGCCGATATGGGCGAGGTATTCCGCTGGCCGCCTGTTGTGCGCCTCGCTGCTTCCGATGTTGCAGGGCTTGATGTTGATTGATGTCTTCTGTGCCATAGGCATGATGATGTTTACAGATTTACAATAGGGAAAGGGTCATTAGGGCGGAGCCTTAATCGGAGGGTGCAGGGAGAGGGTCACTTCCTGCTCGGGGTTCTCAGGGGTCGAGACCTCTGAGCGGAGTTTCCAAAGAGAGGGTCACTCTTTGGTCAGGGGTGTTGGGGGCTGACAGCCTCCGACCGGGTTCTTAGGGCAGAGCCATAAGTGGGACGGGGCAAAGCCCAGACCCTCGGGAGAGCCCACAACTACGGAAGCGAAGCGTGTAGTTATAGTGGGCTATAACTGGGCAAGCCCAGTCGGTCAACCTGCCATATCGGAGAAGCTGTTCACTTACTGTCAGATTTTGGTTGGGTGAAGTGTCGTGTATATATAGGCCCGCTTCATCCAACTAACTTTTTCAATAGTAAAAGTCCTGAAGGTAGCGATACGGATAGCTCTTCACCGTGTCCAACTGCGTGCCTCCTTCTTCTGCCCGGCGAGAGAAAGGGCGAGTTCTACATCCACTACTATTTTACGTCCAATCTGACGGATTGCGGCATTGATTCTGCCGCTCTTCTTGATGCGTGAGGCTGTGGGGCGGCTGCATCCGAAAATCTCAGCGATGCCGTCAATTCCATAGACATATTTTTTCTCTGAAGGGGTTTGAGACGGATTGTCCTTGATTGTCGCCTCATCATTCTGAGAGGCGGTTTTGTAGAGGAACATGAATTCCTCTCCGGTCATTTGCCACAAGGGCTTCTGTAAAAGGTCTGAAATATTCATTGAGATGAGAAGTGTTGTGGCTTCCGGTACCTGAAGCCGGGTGATTATTTTGTCGACGCTGCAAAAGTAGCGTGCAACTTCCTCATTCAAAGAATATCTACCTCCGACACCCCAATCTTTTAAGAGAGATTGTTAAAATCAAACAATCGGCACCTAAAAGTGGCACTCACACATGCGGATTGATGTCAGATAGGCTGACCGCTTGCCATCTCAAACAGGGAGGACAATGTAAAAAGGGTTACCGTATTGGAAAGCCCTATCGTTAAGAACCTTTATTAGACTCTATGATAATTCACAATATTATTATCTTCCCTCCCTTTGATTTTCTATGATACTGACGCATCTGTATGGGATTTGGATTGCCTTCCAATTTGTATGGATTTTTGTATGTATATAAAATAAATTCCGCCACAAGTTGTTGACTTGCAGCGGAATTGGCTTTGTTGTTTGCGGAGAGACAGGGTTATGAACCCACTCTCCAATATCCTTGAAATTCAATTTCTTATCAGTATGTTAATGCCTTAGGGGGTACAACTTAGGTTACAAGAATAACGCTTTTCCATCACCTTTTGGCTGTTCGTTGTCTGCCTAAAACTACGGTTCAAAGATACGGCTTTCTTTTGATATGTGCAAATCATTGAAAATAAATATTCTGCGGTTAGTGCAAGGTGCAAGCTATATATAGATATATACTTGCACCTTGCACTACATCTTTAGTTTTTTAGAAAGATGAAGTGTTATCAAGAATTTAATTGATAATCCGATAGTATAAGTTCAGGGAAAAACGCTATCTTTGCAGAACTAACAGAAAAAGAAATAGTTGTTCAACAATATGAAATGGCAGTTGTGCATATAGCTACGCTCAACGAATAGCACTTTCAATTATTGCTATTCAGCAATAGACAGGCTTATGTTTTAAGTTTGCCTGTTATTGTTTTGTCATTATCCCTTATTATAAATCTATAAGATTGTCGTGCTGCTTAAAGCGGCAGGATGTATCGTATCATATTGGTTTGAACAAATGAATTATACCTATAAGAAAATCTGGCTCATCGCTTTTCCTGTAATGATGAGCATCCTTATCGAACAACTGATAAATATTACCGATGCTTTGTTTTTAGGGCATGTGGGTGATGTGGAACTGGGCGCATCTGCCCTTGCCGGAATATGGTTCTTGGCAATTTATATGCTCGGCTTCGGGTTCAGTTTGGGGTTGCAAGTGGTAATTGCCCGTCGTAACGGAGAACAGCGGTATGCAGAAACGGGAAAAACGTTCTTTCAGGGATTGCTTTTTTTGTTGATGCTGGCTGTACTCCTCTGTCTGCTGTCCAAGATATTTTCTCCCGTTCTGTTGAAACATCTGATAACTTCGGATGATGTTTATAATGCGGTTATCCGCTATTTGGATTGGCGTATTTGGGGATTGTTGTTCTCTTTCCCGTTCCTTGCCTTACGCTCGTTTTTGGTCGGTATCACACAGACAAAATCCCTGAACATGGCGGCTTTCACTGCCGTACTGGTGAATATTCCGCTGAACTGGCTCCTGATATTCGGCTTCGATATGGGTATATCGGGAGCGGCTATCGCTTCTTCATCTGCCGAAATGTGTTCGCTGGCTGTATTGGCTGCATATATGTTTAGACACATTGATAAAAAAGTGTATGGCTTATACTGGCGTATTGATATAACGATATTGAAAGAGGTATTTTCTATCTCGGTATGGAGTATGCTCCAGTTTTTTACAAGTGTAGCCATTTGGTTTCTGTTCTTCGTGGCTATCGAACGTTTGGGAGAAACGGAATTGGCAGTATCGAACATTGTAAGAAGTGTTTCCGCACTGTTTTCCGTTATCGTCAATGCGTTGGCAGGTGTCACCGGTTCTTTAGTGAGTAATCTGATTGGAGCAGGTGAAAAGAAAAAAGTTTTTCCGCTTTGCCATAAGATTATCCGTTTAGGATACGCAACAGGCATTCCATTGATTGCTTTTGCGTTGTGCTTTCACCAGCCCATTATAGGGGCTTATACGGAAAATCCCGCTATCGTACAGCTTGCATGGTCGCCTTTTCTTGTCATGCTGTTAAATTACTTCTTTGCACTACCCGGTTACGTCTATCTGAATGCCGCCACAGGAACGGGAGCGACACGGACGGTATTCATTTTTCAGGTGACAACTACGATTGCTTATCTGTTCTGCTTATGGAGATTAGATTCTTGTGATGTCCCGTTAGCGACATATTGGGCTGTGGAATACTTATATGTGATACTGCTTGGTACACAATCCGTCATTTATCTTAAATATAAACAATACTAAGAACTGAAAGTTATGATGAGCAAGATATATCCCCGTAAGGGTGACACGCAAACCGTTTATTTGAACGCTGTCGTAAAAGACCCGTCTATCAAAATATGCGACTATACCATTTACAATGATTTTGTTTCAGACCCGTGTCTGTTTGAGCAAAACAATGTGTTGTATCACTATCCGATTAACCACGAACGGCTGATAATTGGAAAGTTCTGTTCTATTGCTTGTGGAGCAAAATTTCTGTTCAACTGTGCCAATCATACCCTAAAATCACTATCGACATACACATTTCCGCTGTTCTATGAAGATTGGGAATTGGATAAGGTAAATGTGGCTTCTGCTTGGGACAACAAAGGCGACATCGTGATAGGCAATGACGTGTGGATAGGATATGAAGCCGTAATTATGGCTGGTGTCCATATCGGTGACGGTGCTATTGTTGGTACAAGGGCGGTTGTGACGAAAGATGTTCCGCCCTATACCATTGTGGGTGGTATCCCTGCCAAAGAGATACGAAAGCGGTTCAGTCCTGATATAATAGAACAGATGCAGACTTTGAAATGGTGGGACTGGTCGGTAGATAAGATACAGGAGTTTTTGCCTTATCTGATGAATGGCGATTTAGAAAAAATAGTGGCAATGAAAAATAGGTAGCTATGAGAACAATAGCGGAAGAAATGTTGTCCCGGATAAATGCTGAAATAAAATTGCTCAATTATGACAATGATATTACAGCAGATGATGCTTTGCACATGGTAAAGTTCATTACTCCGCTATACAGCCAATTAAGAAAACTTGTATCAGACTATGTATTTCCAACAAATGAAGACGAAATTCTCTTTTTCAAGGAAATCAAGCCCAAATCCCGGTCGATGATTTCCAGTATCTCCACGAAGTCAGCCGCCTGATTACAGTTCAGCCCCTTTAACTGCCCCACGAAGAAGAAACAATCGCCGCTATAATTGTCGTTACCGAAGTCTTTCATCTTGTACATACCGCTATGGCGGTCGAAGTAGATATTACAGGATGCTTTCTTATCCTGATAAAGAGGATTAAGAAAGTGCCTGCCAATACGCCAGTCACCGGGTAAGTAATGTTTGAAAACAAGCAGCCCGTTATTTGTTCTGCTTAGAATTTCTTCTTTCCTTAACATATTTCTGATGATTGGTTATCAGTTCATTTATACACTCCTTATCACGCTTAATCAGGCGTTCTTCCAACATTCGCTTTACTTCCTTAATCTTGTAAAAGTAATGCCCCTTGATGTCGGAGTAAGAAATCATTCCTGCCGCCCGTAGGCGTTGTAAAGTACGGTCACTGATTTTCAGGAACGTGCAGACTTCGTAACTATCCACCCAAATTTCATCTTCATCAGTCTTGTTTTCGTCCAAGTGATTGAAAATGTAGTCTGCTATGGCGGTAATCTTGTTGTCAAGTTCCTTATAGGCTTTTGACTCAAATGTTATAATCTCCATATTGCTAACTTATTGATTTGCCGCAAAGTTCGGGAGAAGAAATAACCTAAAAGTCATGGTTATATCTATCATGGTATTACTTTTTTTCAAGCTATTTTTAGGGGAGTATTGGCGTAAAAGTTCCCCAAAATGTCATTTTTCAAAGTAGATTTCACCATAAAAAGAAAGTACCATGTTGGGGAGAACATGGTACTTCTACATACTGGAATACTGGAGATTATTTCATATCATCCTCATTCATCCGCTTAACAAGATTATCTATCAGATGATGAAGATACGCCGTCCGATCTTTTCTCTCTAAAAATGAGTTCTATGCAGGCAAGCCAAATAACGACAGGACTTCGCCAATTTCGGACATTCTGTACCCCCTTTCCGTTTTTGTTTGTCGGGGGTACGAGTTAGGTTACGAACTTTGTCTTTTTGGGGCGAAAAGGTGTACTTTAAGGCAGACACAAGGGAATAAAAAAGTCCCACAAATCATTGAATTTGTGGGACTTATCTGCTTACTGTCCGGTTTTGTCCGGTTAGTTCAGCGGAGAGAGAGGGAAAGAATGACTCACGCTCGTGAACAATCATAATCGGTCATGTGTTTGATATAAGGCGTTTTACGTGGATTGACTGAAATGTTAACAATCGTAAAGCGTTTTTTGACGTCACCAAAATTGGGTGTACTTTTGGGTGCAAACAATTTTACACGCCACTGATTATGAACATAAAAAGGACAGTAAATTTCAAATTAGAACAACGAAAAAAGAAAGGCGTTGCCGTCACCGAGAATGTGCCAATCCGTATGCGGCTCACCTTCGGCGGCAACCGCATCGAATTTTCCACCGGCTATCGTATTGATGCCGACAAGTGGGATTCTTCCAAGCAACGTGTCAAACCCAAATATACCAACAAGCAGAAGGTCACAGCGTCTGACATCAATGCAACCCTCAGCAACTACGAGCTCGTGATTCAAGAAGTATTCAAGGATTTCGAGGTGCAGGATGTGATGCCCACGACCGAGCAGTTGAAAGAGCGGTTTGAATGGTATCTTGCCGGAAAGCCGGAGCAAAAAGAAACAGAAGAGGGAAAGCCGCAGGGTGTGCCATTCTGGACATCATACGATGAGTTTGTCAAGGAGCGAGGCAGGATGAATGACTGGACTCCCGCGACTTATCAGAAGTTCAATGCCCTGAAAAATCACCTGACCGAGCATAAAGCAGATATTTCGTTTGATAACATGACCGAGAATGGACTTAATGATATTGTGGACTTCTTCCGCAATACGAAGAACATGCGCAACTCAACCATTGGCAAGCAGCTCGGCTATCTGAAATGGTTTCTCAAATGGGCATTTCAGAAGAAACACTTTGAGGATACCACCTTCATGACGTTCCGTGCTAAGCTTAAATCAACCGAAAAAGAGGTAATTTTTCTGACTGCTGATGAGTTGAAGCAACTAATGACATACGAAATTCCAAAGAAAAAGGAGCATCTTGACCGTGTCCGTGACGCATTTCTCTTTTGCTGTTACTCCGGTCTTCGTCATTCGGACCTGTTCAATCTACGACGGAGCGATGTTCATGAAGACCATATCAAGATAACGACAGTCAAGACGGCTCACTCGCTGCGCATAGAATTGAATGATATGACCCGTGCCATCCTGAAGAAATATGAACATGTGCCATATCCCGACAACAAGGCACTCCCGGTTCTATCCAATCAGAAGATGAACGACTATATCAAAGACCTTTGCGAAATGGTCGGGATTGACACTCCTGTCCGCGTGACCTACTACAAAGGTAATGAGCGTTTCGATGAGGTCTATCCGAAGCATCAGCTTATCGGAACTCATGCCGGACGTAGAACTTTCATTTGTACAGCTCTGTCGCTCAACATCCCTCCCGATGTTATTATGAAGTGGACAGGACACAGAAGTTACAAATCCATGATGCCATATATCGCCATTGCCGACAAGACAAAGGCCGAGGCAATGGCTCGTTTCAACATGACATAAATATTTCACATGCTTACCCCAAAGAAACACATTGAGGAACTCACAAATCAAATCGCCCGTTTCACCGCCATAACCAAGATTTATCTTGACGGCGGTGAGATAGGGCTTGACGATGCGATAGCATTGGCAAAATTCGGTTATATATCAATTGATGATGATGCCCATACAGATGTTATACGTAGCTTCAAAAACTCACCTGAACGAGGCGTTATCAAGCGTTTGTCAAAAGAGATAGACAAATATTATGCGCTCATTGAAAACTATGACTGGGATCCAGATGATTTCGACCTGATGTTGGTCCTTGACCGCAACATCTGTAAGGAATATGAGGCATTGTGTCGTGATAGCATTTTCAAAGCCGACGATACCAACAAGAAACAGATTGAAGATTTCCGAAACACTATTGACGCGATAGACAATCGCACGGATGGGCCATGTGTATGGAATGGTCGGTCACAGATGGAGTTGGACTATGAAACAAAATGGGGCAGTGTATTTGATTCTATGGAGGAGATGATTACCCGTTACCAAGAATTCTTGAAGTTCAGAACTCTGCGCGGATATACAGAGCATTTCACATATTACAGCATCCACGATTTTCTTTCGTCATTGGAAATTGCCATTGAGTATGTGAATGATTTGGTAAAGGTGGAGAATCCTCTTGATGTGATGTTTGGAGATAGTGACGAAGAAAACTCACTTCTTTCTTTGATAAGGGAAGCCAAATCAACAGACGATATAATAAATCGGATTTGGGAACATAATTCTGATGCAGTGGATAAGGCAGACTCAAAAGATGAGACTGAAACTGATAAACCGAACTTGCCCACGTTCTTCAATCTGTTGCAGGTTGACATGATTCATAAGGTGTGCAACAACGAACAATTTGAACACATTTCACCCGGTGACATGTATTCAATCATCAATCTACAGGACAGTACCCGGAGGTTGAAAGTCCGTCCCGGCGAGAAAAACCGAGTGTACTTTTTCATATTTTTCTTCGGGGAGATGATTGATACATCACATAGGGCTATGTGGCGAAAGAGCATGTGCCATCATTTGTGTATGTCTTACAGTACCTATAATTCCAAATACACGGAATTGCGGAGCCGTCCATCCAAGAAGGATGAGAAATTCTTGGAAAAACTTGACGACCTAAAAGAACAGTTTGAAGATTTGAGAGGGGCCTCATAATGACATGTCAATCGGTATTTCAACGTAATCGGCTGAAATACCGATTATTTTTCGTAATTTTGCAATCTCATTGATACTGCGCATGAATGACAATAAAAATATAAAGATTGATTCCATCCCAGCAGAATATCCTTCTGACAGCAATGAAATCATCCTATATCAACCGGACTCCACCTTATCATTAGATGTTAGGGTGGAGAATGAAACGGTTTGGCTAACACAGGCTCAAATTGTTGAATTATTTGCTTCCAGCAAAGCAAATGTTAGCGAACACATCAAAAACATATTTGCTTCCAATGAATTAAACAAAGAGGCAACTGTTCGGAAATTCCGAACAGTTCGAATTGAAGGAGGCCGTTCGGTCAGTCGAAACATGGAGTATTTCAATCTTGATGTAATTATCTCTGTTGGATACAGGGTTAATACAAAGAGAGGCATACAGTTTCGCCAATGGGCCAATCGAATTTTAAAAGAATATCTGCTTAGGGGATATTCCATAAATCAACGCTTATCTCACCTTGAAGATAAAATAGACCGCCGTTTCTCGGAATATGATCGTCACCTGCTTCAACTTGACGATAAGATTGATCTCTTTGTCAGAACATCACTACCTCCAGTGGAGGGCATTTTCTTCAACGGACAGATATTCGACGCATATAAGTTTGTGTGCGACCTTGTAAAGTCTGCTAAAAAGAGAATAGTACTGATTGATAATTATGTTGATGAGTCAGTTCTTACCTTGTTTGATAAGCGAGGAGATAGCGTTAAAGCAGTTATATATACGGATGCAGACCGTTCAAGACAGATACGTCTTGACCTGCAACGCCACAACCGCCAATATGCTCCCATCGAAATAAAGTATGTAGCCGACATTCATGACCGTTTCCTGATTATTGATGACACCCTATATCACATAGGGGCATCAATCAAAGACCTTGGCAAGAAATTGTTCGCATTCTCAAAAATGGAAATAGCTCCATCTGTAATTCTCGATACACTTTGAAATCACAAAATGTGACTTCAAAAAGATATGAAGGCTCTGCTTAGGCAGGGCTTTTTTCGTTTCATATAGTCGGAAATCACGCAAAATCAGAAATGGGTGGTATTCCGCTACCACTGATTTACCACTGTATATCATTCGCTACTACCCACGATTTTACTACCTAACAATCTAATATTCAGCATTAAAATTTTTATCAGAATTTCTTCATTTTCTTGATTTTTACCACTTGGACTCCACTCGAAACGGGTAGTAATTTTGCATTGTCGAGGAACGATTCCCGGCTCTTGTAGAGGGAGGCAATCCCAACGCGAGATTTGTCAAATTTAACCCATATTGCCTATGGAACTTTCAAGTATTTTAGGTCTGCCTCTGGGCCTTATGACAGGGGCGCAGTTTCTAACCCTCATGTCGGCAGCTTATGCCACACGACAAGATGCGCAACTCCAAGCTGCCACTGTCACCGATGTATCGGATAGCAAGAAGTATGCTTATGGCATTTCCGGCATCTGCGATATTTTCGGATGCAGCAAGCCCACCGCACAGCGTATAAAGCGGTCGGGAGTGATTGACGAAGCGATTATTCAATCCGGTCGTACAATCGTGATTGACCGTCAGAAGGCTCTTGCACTTGTCAAGGAGGATAACGAGAAGAAGAAGGGAGGACGCCGATGCAGGAAGTGAAAAACGACATCCTCAAACTGTGGGAGGAAAAACAGCTCCGTATAACCGATAAAATTCAGACTGCTCCGGAGGTGCTGTATGCCAACGGAAGCGTTATCGGTACGCTCGGTAATTTCTCGGCTTCCACAGGTAAGGCGAAAAGCAAAAAGACTTTCAACGTGGCGGCGATTTTGGCGGCATCGTTGGTGAATGGCAAGGTTCTGGGCTATACAGCGGAGTTTCCGGATGACAAGCGCACCATCCTCTACTTCGACACCGAGCAAAGCCCCTACCATTGCCAGAAGGTGATGGAACGTGCCCTGCGCCTTGCAAAACTCCCGACAGATGTTCATCCCGACAATCTGAAATTCGCTGCTCTGCGTCAGCTTACTCCCTTGATGCGCCTTGAAGTGATTGAACAGGCGATAATCAACACGCCCAATGTGGGATTGGTGGTGATTGACGGTGTCCGCGACTTGATGTATGACATCAACTGCGCCAAGGAGTCAACCGACCTTATCGGCAAGCTGATGGAGTGGACTGACAAATTCCAGATTCATATCCACACCGTCCTGCATCTCAACAAAAGCGACGACAATGCCCGTGGTCATGTCGGTACTGAGTTGAACAACAAGGCTGAAACCATTTTGCAGATAAGCCGCAGCAAGACGGATGAAACCGTGTCGGAGGTATCGGCAGCTATGATACGAGCCGCAGAGTTTGACCCATTCGCATTCCGAATCAATGAATACGGTTTGCCGGAGATTGCCAGCGGATATGTGTTTACCGAATCGGGCAAGAAGAAATCCGACCCATTCCCATACAAGGAGCTGACGGAAGAGCAGCATCGCGAAGCATTGGCGATTGTATTCGCTGACGGACCCGTCAAAGGATGCCGCGAGTTTGAAGCTGCGTTGAAAAGAGGATATGCCGCCTGTGGTCACAGCTACGCTAACAATAAGGTAAAGGCTCTCAAGACTTTCCTTGACAACAAGAACATGATTGAGTATGCCAATCGCCAGTACCACTACCATCCGGATTTCTACTATTGAGAAACACAATTTTTGGTTTGGTTTAGCAAAGGGCATATATAATAGGGCTTAAACCAGAAACCAATAATCCACAAAACATTTTAGACCCATGTTGAAAGAGATAAAATCTATCCCTTTAGCCACCTTCTTGTCCCAACTCGGACACTTCCCAGTGAAGACAAAAGACAATCGGCTATGGTATAAGTCGCCATTGCGACAGGAACATACGGCATCATTCAAGGTGCAGACTGACATAAACTGCTGGTACGATTTCGGCCTTGGCAGAGGCGGCAACATCATCGGCCTCGCAGCCGAACTCTATCAGTCAAACGACCTACACTTTCTGATGGATTGCATAGCAAGATGTGTTTCAGTGCCATCGCCGCAGACAGTCGCTTCCTCTTTTGGTCAGCGACAATCTGCACCGAGTTTCACAGACATAGAGGTCGTGCCATTGCGACACCACGCACTTGTCGCTTACCTCCAAGAGCGAGGTATCCCGGCACAGATTGCAGTTGCGCACTGCAAGCAGATACATTACAGTTGCCGAGGTAAAAGGTATTATGCTGTTGGCTTCGCAAATGAGAGTGGCGGGTACGAGACGCGTAATAGATATTTCAAAGGTTGCATCGCACCCAAAGATATCAGTCTGCGACGCATCCGAGATGGTCCGACAATAGATGTTGCCGTGTTCGAGGGATTCATCGACTATCTGTCAGCCTTGACACTCGGCATAATCCAAGAAGCGGATGCAATCATACTCAACTCGGTAAGCAATGTTGGCAAGGCTATTCAATATCTCCGTGATTACAACACAATCCATTGCTACCTTGATAACGATAATGCAGGTAAATCCGCATTTGCTGCAATATCTGCTCAATTCGACAACGTAATTGACCGCTCTTACCTCTACTTTCAGTTCAATGACTTGAATGAGTTTCTTACTCAATCGAAGAACGCAATCAACCCAATTTCACAATAAATATAAACTTCTGATTATGGCAACAAACGCTAAATCTTCCGCTATCGAGTCATCCAAGATGACTGATGCACCACAATTACCCCAAGTTACAAACAACTCAAATTCCTTTGACACTATGGAGAACTCAATGTTTCCCGAAGTTCAGCAAACCGCTGAACAGATTGTGACCGCACAATCGAAGTCGTCACGCACCAAAGCCAAGCCCCGCAGGTCGAACATCGAAGATTACCGCAAGGACTTCTGCACTCCGATTAAACTTACTCCGAAAACAAAGCATCAGGTGTCAATCAGCAATGACACGTTTGACCGCATCGAGCGTATTGCCCGACACTTCGGAGGTCGCGGCTATACTGTCGGGAGCCTTGTCGAGCACATCATCATCGACCACTTGGAGGCATACGCCGACATCTACGACGGCTGGTATTCACAGCTCGGCAAGTCACTCTAATTGCCATAGCGACTATTGTCAAAATGGCGTAGCCATCCGCGAAGCGTAACCCGGAAAGACTGATAGGTTTTGGAGGGTAGCAAGGTAGTGGCAACGTAAACTTTTGCCGACCTTGCACCCTCCGTTACCGGGTGACTGACTACACTCCCGATGGTCACAGTCAATATTATTTTCACCCACTAAACTGAATTCGTCTATGACATTCACCAAGAGAAAAGTCGCATCCACGGATGCGCAAAATAAGCCCAAGAAACTCCGGGTTGTGAGCGTCCGACTCACAGAAGAAGAGTATCAGCAGGTAGTTGAAAACTGTCGAAAATCCGGTAGAAAACTCTCCGACTTTTGGCGACGGGCACTGCTCAACGCCAAGATAACGGCACTCGCCACTCCCGAAGATATGGCGATACTTCGTCAGATAGGGAGCATGAGCAACAACCTGAATCAGCTTGCCACGGTAGCCAACAGGACCAAAGAGTTCAAGCTCGTAAGTTGGGAATTACAGGCCCGTAGCAAGGAATTGAAAACCCTTTACAACAACTTGTCAAATGATTGGAAGCATAACTAAAGGGAGCGATTTTGGCGGATGCGTCCGCTATGCGCTCGCCGTGGATGAACCCGGCAAAGAGGCTCGGCTGCTTTATGCCGAGGGTGTTTTAGCCGACTCTCCGCAGGATATTATCAACGGTTTTGAGTGTCAGCGGTACCTTAACCAGCGTGTTCAACATTGGGTTGGTCACATCTCATTGTCCTATTCTCCGGAGGATTCAGCCATCCTCACAGATGAAAAAATGGTGAAATTCGCCCTCGAGTATATGGAACGGATGGGTATCAAGAACACCCAGTTTATCATCGCCCGACACCTTGACAAGGAGCATCCTCATTGCCACATCGTATTCAACCGCGTGGATAATGACGGCAAATGCGTCAGCGACAGTTGGGAATATTTCCGCAGTAATGACATCTGCAAGGAACTGAAATTGAAATATGGTCTGACCTTCGGCGATGGACGCGACAAGGTGAAAACCAATCGCCTCAAAGGTCGTGACCGAGCCAAGCAAGAAGTGTATATCGCCGTGCGCGATGCTCTGAAAGTCGCCAAAGACTGGACTACTTTTCAGCGAGAACTCGCCAAGAGCGGTGTGTCGCTCCGTAAGAAATACCGTCGCGGCACAACCATTGTCGAGGGGCTCTCTTTCGTGAAAGGTAAGCATAAGTTCAAGGCTTCGGAGGTTGCCAAGAAGAGAAAATTCTCTTTCGCCAACATTGACCGGATTCTCAACGAGAACAAAAACGGACAATCACAGTCGCCATCGCCGGGATCGGTTACCAATCCGAAAATGCCTCCAATGGTGGAGAAACATGAGCCAAGTGTAGCCGAAAAAGTCATGGATGTCGCACTCGACATTGGCGAATCCATCGGAGGTGCAGTTGGCGACCTGTTCCAACTTGGGCCATCAGTCAATCCCGAAGAAGAGGACTTCGCACGAAAGATGCGACGCCTGAACAAAAAGACCAAGAGAAAAGGACCTAAACTTTAACAATAAACATCTTTTTTACAGTGAGTACAAATTCTATTCAAAATCCTTCTGATAACCATATCGAGAAGGTTGCCGAAGAACTTGCAACGCTTTCCGGCACTTGTGAGGAAATCAAGGAAATACAACTTAACTGCGCCACCACTGACGACTTTGAATCCATGAGTAAGAATCTCATTGACGGTGTCAGTGAAAAAGTCGATGGCTTTATGCAGGAGGGTATTCTTCCTAAATTTGAAGAAATCAAGACCGCGCTCAAAGAACCGCCAAGATACATCATCGAAACCTCAAGCGAGAGTGTGGCCAATCTGCTCTACAAGAACTTTGCCGAAGACATCAAGAAAGAACTCGGCGAAAATGTGGAGAAGATGATTCAAAAGGGCGTTGTCAACATTTATGCGGACAGCACTCGGAAGCTCAACAACGCAGCCGACCGTCTGGAACGGGAATCTCGCCACGCATCCGACGGACATTGGTGGCTGGTAGTTCCCAAATGGGTGTACTTTGTTGTCGGATTCTTCATTCTCGCAGCCATCGGTTTCTCGATTGGCTTCTTCAATGTCCACGCAAATAACGAGAAGTACAAGAAAATGGAATGGCTCTACCGCTATGAGCGTATCAGCTACGACAAGGAAGGCATTCAGAATATGATGCTCCGCGAAGAGGCAATGATGGTCGGCACCCAACAAGAACAAGACAGCATCAAACGAATGGTTGTCAATGCTGAGCGGATCCGGCACGCTGAACGCACCCATACCTACTTCCGCCCATCAGACAACTGGACTCCCGAATCCAAATCATTCTGGTGATAAATGGTCTTTGATGAGAATAACACTACCATAATAATCGAAAAAACACTCCTTCACTTCCACTCAACCGAAGAATAATAAATTCCGTGTACCTCGACAAATCCACCCCATTTGCCGGGGCGCACTTAATCTTATACTGCAATATGGTAATTACAATTAAGATTAGGGCATATCATCTTCAATAGTGTCATCTTCAATAGTGTCATCTTCTATCTTTGCATTTCTATGATAGCCATGTCTAACAAAGGAGTCCACAAATATCAGTTTCTTATCCCACTCACCAAAGTCATTCTTATATCTCTGCATACGGAAAAATCCACGAACAAAAATGTCATTGTCGTTGATGATTTTAACAAACCATCTTGAATCCATAATGATAACTTCTTGTCCGCTTTCATTTAGAACTTTTTCCTTGTGTTTATACCCTTGGATTTCATCTTCAACGAATAATTTACTTTTAGCAGGTACTATGATGGTTTCTACCTCTGCATATTTCTTGACCGCGAGATAGGTGATAAGAAGATTTGCAACACACGAATATATCTCATCCTTATCCGTCGACTGTTGATTAAAAAGCTGTGGGTCTTTAGTAAGAGTCGGCCAGCAATGAACTTGACGTACATTATCGGGAGTCGAAGTAAAATAGAAATAGTTATATAATACACTATATCCGTCAACATCACGGAACAACCAAACATATAGTGTATTCTCTCCGAAGCCATAAACTACTGTTCCAAATTGTTGATGGAGAAGAATCCCGCAGACTTCATCGTTAGTAAATTCTTGAAAAAGTTGATGGTCTATGCTGTAAAAGGATTTAGCACTTTTCTGCATAACTTTTTCAAAGGATGGCATCAAGAGTTCGGGTAAGCCCCAGTTAGGTTTGTTCTCCCGAATATCATTAAGCCATTTAATTCCATTAGATAGATACCCGACATGGGTAGCGTTTACAATGTTTGGAACGGTAATCTCCCAATTTTTATTTGGCTTATAATTCTCATCCAAGAGCCAAGAGATAACAGGCTGTTTCTTGATTTTCATAAATGAAGTTTTAGCGAGTGAATTTATGATCGAGACCTTTGGCTTGGTTTACGAAAGCGCGGCGGAGCAGCAACGCCCAATTTTGCAGAATATGTTCCAATTGTTTTAGCCAAGTTTTTTTCGCACTAATTATTTGCCTGCTTATTCAAGTTATCAAGAATCATTTGTCGAATATCCAAAGTATTAGTGAATAATTCTTGGCATTTCTTCATTGTTGACACAACATTCTCAAGAAGGCAGTTTCTGAGAACGGACTTCTTAAATGCATCAGTATTTTGTAAGGCCGTAAACATAGGAGTGCCAGGGAAGCATATATTAAGGCTCTTTATAAGAAGCTCTCTATCAGATGGAGAAAGGCAAAGCAAGATTGATTCGCAACCCTTAATATCTGTAAAGACTGTTACGTAATTTGAAGGTAGCATAGTAAATACTTGATTAGAGTATTCTTTAAGTACATGTCCGTGTAATTTATTGTTGTCTCCAACAGTGTCTATAACCCTGAATGAGGTTGAAATATTAAGAGGGAAGTCACCACGCTTGCCGGTAATCCGACAAATATTAGTGAATCCGAAGTCATTCCACCGTTCAAAGAAGATTAAGAAATCTGCATCAGCGATGAAAGATGTTGCATTAAGGAAACGAAATTGCTTGGTATCCATATCTTAGAACTTGAAGTTAGGTGTATCTGAACACATAATATAATATACGTATTTACGAGCCTCTTTAACTTTGCCAGTAAGCGGTAGGGTGGAAATCCGATTGTTTTTTGGGAATATGTTTCTTCCTAAAGAGCTTAGCATTAAGTTTTGTAAATATGAGGTCTTTATAGCATAGCTGACAAGTTCTGCTCCATTGTGTTTCGCCACAACAATACCAATAACATTGCCATTCTGATCGAACATCGGGCCTCCACTATTTCCGGGCTGAATAGGCACTGAAATTTGATAATTAGCAACATCTCCCTGAAAACCTGAAAGAGAGCTTATAACACCGGTTGTAAGTTTAATCTCATCCCCCATCGTATCCGTCATTGGATAGCCCAAAACGAAAACTTCCTCTCCAACATCTGCAAGGTTAGAAGAAACCGCATAGGGTATATTTGAAATAGAAACATTCGACAATTTTAATATAGCGAGGTCGTTATTTTTATCTGAGGCAACAATCGTAGCAGAACAAGAGCGGTTTTTATCTCCATTTATACCCTTAACAAAAATTGTCTTCGCTCCATCAACAACATGATAATTTGTGACAATATAATTGTCAAGTATAGACCATCCAGTTCCAGTCCATACATTACCATTTTTCGGAGTAGAAGGATTGGATTGAGCGGTTAACGGATAAACTTTAACAAAGGTTTCTGTTGTATGTGGACGTTGGCATTGGAAAGCAACGCCATCAAAAAGGAATTTGCATCCATTATCAACCTGTTTATCTCGTTTCACCCATTGTCCCATGAGCATACCCGGAACGGCAGTTTTCTCTGCGCGTGCTTTTATTTCGTTAGGATGCCACCATGTAGTGTTTTGTTTATCTCCAAGGTAGAAAAACCCATAGATATTTTCTGAACGAAATATGCCTAATCGGGTGCCATCAGAGTTGACAGATTCATAGATGCCTGTAATCTCATCAGGGTCAATGTCTATCCAACTTTTTATCTGAGTCTCAGCCTGTGAAATGGAAAGGTTGCCACCAGGCTGTAAAGGATTAGAAATCTTATAATGGAAAAATGAAGGGCCATGAGATGTTCCAGTATTGTCAACCAATGAAAAATCGGTTACCCCGGACAAAGGACGACCGCTAAATACTAATGTATATTGATAAGCTCTTCCTTTTTTAGCATTCTGTACACCCCAACCATCTTCATAGAGGCATCGCTTAAATTCATTATTTGGTCCTAAAATGCCTATAAGAGGATGTTTCTCATTACCAATGAGGACATGGCAATTGGGCCCAGTGAAGTAATATAACTCTTTGAGGTCTTTCTTTGGAACTACTTCAATGGTTACTGCTATAAAATAATCATCGAAAACAACACGTGCAAGTCCTTGCTTATAGTTTTTCGCTTCAACATATTTTATTGGAGAGAAAGTCGTTGATATATCATTGGCATAAGAAAAGAAACCAATAATAAGGAGAGCTATGGCAATACCTAATCTTTTAGTCATATCATGACTTTCTTTCATGATATTCATTATTATTGATGTAAGATAATTACTACTGGTGGCTCAACAGTGATTAAACAAAAAGAAAACGTGAGCCAACTATGCCACGTCTCAACTTGAAGGCCCTGAGAAAGCCGTGTACTTTGATGTGGTTGACAGCAGCCCACGCTATGCGAGGGAAGCCATCATGCCATATCGTTGAGTACGGATGAAAATTTCTCAGGTTTTCAAGTTCAAGATACGCATAACGCTTCTTATTTTCCAAAATGTCGTGACAGACAAGAGTCTATCAAATGCAAAGTTACTAATAATATTTGAAACTCGGCGATCGGGACGCGTAAATTTTCAAACTTTGCACATAAGTCAGAGATGAAAATGACAAAGAGAGAATTGCTCAAAAGGTTCAGCGATGTAGAACGGAATTCAAACATCTACGATGAACTGTAAGACCATGTTGACGAGCTTCAGGATAGGATTGACTGCTTGGAGGAGTGGGAGGATATACAAGATGATTTTGATGACCCGCGTGACGAATTGGATGACCTCGAATTCGATCGCGACCTATACGAAGACCACGACTATTGGTAACATTGGTTTGGTTCGGGCTTTATATATGCCCGTATAAACCTAAACCAATATAGGTATAAAGGCTGGTCAAAAGAAAAACTGGATTGGGTGTAAAGCTGGGTGTAGCCTTAGAGGACATATATGGTGGGAGTCGCAGCTCTTCGACTTTCCTAAATATCGTCCAGGGCGTTTGGGGGCAGGATTGTAGTGTAGTCAGATTGGGGGCGACAGACAGTTAAGAATATATAAAAGCACCCAAATTTGCAGTTTTGGGTGCAAATTTGGGTATATATACAACAAAAGCCTGATAATCAGGCTTTATTGCGGAGAGAGAGGGATTCGAACCCCCGGAGGTGTGACCCTCAACGGTTTTCAAGACCGCCGCAATCGACCACTCTGCCATCTCTCCAAATGGATGTCGTTATTTACGGGTGCAAAGTTATGGCTTTATTGTGAGATTACCAAATATTTTGACGGTTTTATTTTGCGGCAGGGGCTAAATTCATGTTGAAATGCACATTTGGCATCTTTTCGACGGCGTGAATGGGGCGATGATTGGATAATTATCCATAACTTTGCCGGCGATGAAGAAGGTGTATTTGTTCAATCCTGAAAATGACATAGCCCTCGGATACGGGAAGAATACGTTCTCGCTGTCGCCGACGGTGCAGGCGCTGTGTCGCGACGGTGCCGTGTTGCCGTTGTGGTACTGCGACCGCGACGATTGCATAGTGGCGTCGGATGTGCCTTCAGCATGGCTTGACGAAATGGAGCGTATGTTTGGCGTCAAGGCCGTGACGGGTCGTGACGATATGTCAGGATACAAGGGCGCTCCGTGGGGATGGTCGCATCATTCGCGTAAGGTGCTTTCGGGATATGGTGCCGAGGTGCCCGGCATTGACCGTATTGAGCGGATAAGGGAATTGAGCCACAGGCGCATTTCGGCCGATGTAATGACCCGACTGGGGCGTGAGGTCGATTTTGAGCTTCCTCCCGTTCCGGTAGAAGCCGTCGATGTCGACGCGGTCAAGGAGTGCTTGTCGCGTTACGGCTCGATTTTCGTGAAGTCGCCTTGGTCGAGCAGCGGGCGAGGGGTGATTCATGTCGATGCCTGGAGCCGCAGTGTCGAGCAGCGGGTAGGAGCCATGTTGCGCCGACAGGGCAGTGTGACGTGCGAGCAGGCTCTCGACAAGACACGTGACTTTGCAATGCTTTTCCATGCCGCCGACGGTGTCGTGAAGTGGATAGGTTATTCGCTATTCTTCAATCATGAAGGCGCGGCCTATTCGGGAAATGTGATTGCCGACGATGATGAGATTGAGCAGGCGCTTGTTGATTCGGGTGCCGACAGGGCGCATCTGCACGCTCTATCCTCGGCGCTTGGCCGGGTGCTGACGGCGATTATCGGTGATGACTATGAGGGATACTTGGGTGTCGACATGATGGTGACGCGCTCGGGCATGATTGCACCCTGTGTCGAGGTGAATCTGCGAATGACCATGGGCGTGGTGGCGTGGTTGTGGGGTCGGCGGTTTCTTGCGCCCGGCAGTGTGGCGCGTTATACGGTAGGCCCCGTGGGAGCATGCAATCCTGTCGGAAACGCGGTGGTCAGCGATAGCAGGCTTGTCGAGGGCGCATTGTCGCTGAATCCGATAGGCGACAATACAATCTTTTCGTTCAGGGTTGAAGCATATAGAGGGTCAGAACTCTCTCAGCTCATTGTATAGCCGGTGAAGCGGCAGACCCATTACGTTGTAGTAGCTTCCCGATATTGATTTTACGCCTATGGCTCCTATCCATTCCTGGATTCCGTAGGCTCCGGCTTTGTCAAGCGGCGAATAGCGGTCGACATAGTAGCGTATCTCCTCGTCGGAAAGGCGGGCAAACTCCACCGTGGTTTCCACGGCGAAAGTGCGGGTGCGTTCAGTCGTGGCGAGCGTGACTCCTGTCATTACGGTGTGACTGTGGCCCGACAGCTTGCGAAGCATCTCCACTGCTTCATCGGCCGAGTGCGGCTTGCCAAGAATCTCGCCGTCGGTTATCACGACCGTATCGGCTGTTATTACCAACATTCCTTCACGAAGTGTCTTCCTGTAGGCGTCGCCTTTCTTCTTGGCGATGTAAGGCGCCACCTCGTTGGTGGGCAGGTCGTGGGGGTAGCTTTCATCCACATCTATTGTTTCGGCAATTGAAAACTGTAGGCCGAGCATTCCCAACAGCTCGCGTCGTCGCGGTGACTTGCTCGCAAGCCTTATGTCGTAGCGTGACAGGTTGTGTAGCGGTGATTGCATGAGCGGTAGTTTAGAGTCATTACCATCCGAAAGCCTTGGCCGATGTCATCCATTTGCCTTGAGCCCTCATAATCTCCTCAAGCAGGTCGCGGGCCACTCCGTAGCCTCCGTTAACCGGCGAGATGTAGTCGGCTATCGATTTGATGTCGACAGTCGCGTCAAGCGGAGCCACTGCGAGGCCGGCGTGCTGCATCACCTCGTAGTCGGGAATGTCATCGCCCACGTAGGCCACCTCTTCGACGAGCAGGCCGTTGGCATCCATCCATTGCTTCAGCACATCTATCTTCTTGCCTGCCTTCATGTATATGTCGGTTATGCCGAGTCCGTTGAAGCGTGCCTTTATCGCCGGGGAGTAGCCTCCGGTTATTATGGCTATCTTGTAGCCGAGCTTTACGGCAAGCTGCAGGGCATATCCGTCCTTGATGTTGACCATGCGCGAGGGCATTCCTTCGCTGTCCATGGGTATTGTCGAGGGCGACAGAACTCCGTCGACATCGAAAACGATGCCCTTTATGCGTTCCAGGTCGTAGTTTATCTTGCTCATGATTGGTGGTCGGTGAGGTTGTGGTGATATTCGTTCATGATGTCGGTCGACAGTGTTTCGTAGAGCTTGTGCTTCACTCCCGACAGCATGCTCAGATGCTTTTTAATTATGTCGACATCACCTCGGCGTGCCGGGCCTGTCTGTCCGTCGTGGGGCGACATTGTCAATGTCTTGTCGAGGGTGGCTTTTATGAGCGGGTGCATGACGCTGAAGTCGGCACCGATTGATTCGAGTATGTCGGCCGACTGCGCCCACATGTAGTTGGTGAAGTTGCAGGCAAACACTGCCGCGATGTGCAGCTTTACGCGGTTGGCACTCGACACCTCGATCACCTTGTGCGATAGCGACGAGGCGAGCTCGCGTATGGCGCGGGTGACATCGCCGTTGCATCCCTCGATGAAAAACGGCACTTCGGTCATGTCGACATCGGCATCCTTGGAGAATGTCTGCATGGGGTAGAGCACTCCGTAGCTGTCGACAACGCCGTCAAAGACTTTCATGTCGACCGAGCCCGATGTGTGGAGCCACAATCCCTTGCGGCCGGCGACCGATGCGGCCAGCGACGCGATGGCATCGTCCTTGATGGCGATGATGTATATGTCGGCGTCAAGAGCGTCAAGGTCGGCAACCGCAGTTGCTCCCACGGCTGAAGCGAGCCGTGACGCGCTTTCGCAGCGGTGATTGTAGATCGACAGCTTATAGCCGGCTCTCGTGACGGCCTTGGCAAGGTGTGTCGCCACATTGCCCGAACCTATGACGGCTATGCGGGGGGAGTGGTTTAACGTTCGGTCCATGTGCCAATGTGAACCTTTTCCCACTGTAGCTTGTCGACTGCCTGGGGCTTGCGTTCTTCGGCTTTATGGCCTAATGTTATTATGCACACGGGGATGATGGAGTCGGGCATTTCGAGCAGATTCTGCACATATACCTCCGATTCAAGATCGGTTTCGGTAAAGCGTCCTTTCACCTGAATCCAGCAGGAACCCAGACCAAGGTCCCCGGCCTGCAGCTGGATGTAGGTTGCAGCTATTGAGGCATCCTCAATCCACGGCTCGGTGATTTTTGCGTCGACGGCCACCACGATTGCGAGTGCGCATCCGGCTACGGGGCCGGCTCCGCTTACCTTGCACTTGCTTAGCAGTTCAAGCTGCTTCGAGTCCTCGACTACGACAAAGTGCCATGCGCGGCTGCTCTTGGAGGTGGGCGCCATGAGCGCGGCCTCAAGTATGGTTTTTACATCTTCGGGTGAAATCTCTTCGGGGGTGTATCGGCGTATACTGCGTCGATTAACGATTAAGTCATGAAAATCCTTCATAGCGGATCGGGGATGTATAGGTTTTTGTTTTGGATTCTATCGCTTGCACACCCAGGCATCGGGGTATCGGTCGCCGTATCCGTTGGCGCCAAGCTTGTTGAAAGCGTCGGAGTAGGTGGCGCCTGCCGCGATGTAGACACGGTAGCGGCCTCCCGATTCCAAAACTGACAGTGAATCGCGGTCGGCGCTGTGGGCGATGTATTCGTCGGCGGCCTTGCGTGTAGGCAGCGATGCGACTACAAGGAAGTAGCGCATGGGCTTGGTTGTGGCCGTAGGTGCTGCGGGCTGCTGTGCCGTGGTGACGGCGGGGGTGAATGTGCCGCGTGATGTTGCGGGGTCGGGCAGGGCTATCGACAGTTCGATGTCGGGTGACGGCACTGTGTAGACCGGGGCGGGCTTGGTGACATTCATCGTAGTCGCAATCCCGGCATAGTTGGCCTCGTCCTGTATTATCGGGGTCGAAAGCATGAATCCGAGTCCGATGAGGAGTGCTATCGAAGCTACGATTTTGAGTATGTTGCGGCTCACGGGGACATAGTAGACCGATGCCGACTCGTTGCGCTTCTTCAGCGTTTCGGCCAGGTCGACCGCCTTTACGGCAATGAGTCCGGTGTAGTCGGGGGCGGTGTTGGTGGCTGTAGCCGGCTCAAACACTATCGAGCCTTCATCGTTGCGGCTGAATGAACCGAGTCGACCGAATGTTATCGACTCGCCCGATTCAAGAGCGTGACGCATTGCATTGACCTCATCGGCAATGAGGGCCGACGCGTTGTCGTAGGTGATGCCGTTGCCACGGGCTATCGACGATGTGAGCAGTCCGTCGCTATGGGTGAGCGACGCGTTGAAGCCTACTGTGCGACATGGCGGGAATATGCAGCCAAACTCGCTGTCGACGCGTGCCGGCTGATAATTGGCTATAAAAGCTCCCCAACCGGGCACTGTCACGCAGTCGTGCCTCAGTATCAAGTACTCAATATGTCGGATTAGTACATTCACAATACAAAGGTAATTACTTCGATTCACATTTCAAAACGTTATTTATACAATTTGCGGCCGATTTCGTTCATTGTGTCGGTCATAATGCAGCAACGGCCACTCGAGAGAGTGGCCGTTGCTGCGTAGTTTGTGACTATTGCGCGTAAGGGATTTACTTCACTTTGAGAGTTTTCCCTATGGAGAGTTTGGTGTTTCGTGTTATGCCGTTGAGCTTGCAAAGCCTGTCGACGGTTGTGCCGTTGCGCGAGGCGATTTTTGACAGGGTGTCGCCTTTGCGTACACGGTAGGTGGCCGATGCCGTGACTTTGCTCGATTTCGATGAGCTTGCTTTAGCCTTTGCGCTTCGGGGCGAGTAGTCGCGAGCCTCCTGATAGTTGTTTTTGTTGAATGTGAACTCGTCGGTGTGGGTGGTGTGATTCTCGAAGTCGAAAATCGCAGCCGGGTTTATGGCGATTCCCATGTAGCGGGTTTCAAAGTGCAAGTGAGGCCCTGTAGATCGTCCGGTGTTACCGCCAAGTGCGATTGGGTCGCCGGCCTTTACGTATTGGTCGGGCTTAACGAGGAATTTTGAGAGGTGGCCGTAAACTGTTTCAAGGCCGTTGGGGTGGCGAACGATGACATAGAGTCCGTATCCTTTTCTGCGGCCCTGGTTGCGAGTGAGTCGAACCTTGCCGTCAAATGCTGCGCGAATCGTGTCGCCTATCTGTACTTTCAAGTCGATGCCTTTGTGCATTCGGCGGAAACGCCTGCGATAACCGTAGGGCGATGTCACGTAGCCCATGGTGGGCATGCAGAAGTTGCGTACATCGATGACCTTGGTATCGGGAATTACTGCATTGGTGTAGCAGTTTACCGCCTGGCTGTCCCATCCCTCGACATAGATATCCTCTTCGGGCTCCTCTTCCTCACGGAACAAAACATCCATGTAGTCGAGAGTTTCTTTAAGCTTTATCTGTTCAGCGATGTTCTCTTGTGAAGCGATGAGGTCCTTGTGCTCCGACTTGTGAAAGTCGGGAAGCTTGTAGTCCTCGATCTGGGCATTTGCGGTAAATAAAGATGCTAAGGCTAATGTAGTTGCTGCTGTTATTTTTGTTAAGGAAAATTGCATTACAAAAATTGATGTTCTTGATGGGATTCTTAATTCATTTCGTCAGGTGCATAGAAGAACCTGATGTTGGAAGGACGGTAGTTGAATATCTCTTCAGGCTTGAAGAAGCGGGCAAGTTCGATTTGTCCGTTTTCAACGCTGTCAGAAGCATGAATGATATTTTCCTGACCGCTCATGGAGAAGTCGCCACGTATTGTTCCCGGAAGAGCCTTGCGGCCATTGGTAGCACCTGTCATCAGGCGCACCACTTCAACGGCGTCATTTCCTTCAATACACATAACGATGACGGGTGTAGCCATCATCGATTCCAATAAAGAGGGGAAGAATGGACGGTCAACAAGATGGGCGTAGTGTTCACGGAGAATAGTTTCATCAAGCTGCATCATTTTCATGCCGGTGATGATCAATCCCTTTCTTTGAAAACGAGTTATAATGTCGCCGATAAGGCCACGATGAATGGCTGAAGGCTTGATGATTACTAATGTTTGCTCCATTTTAGATTTTTATGTTTGTTAACTTTTCGTAGTTCTGTAGTCCAAATATACGAAAATCATTCAAAGGGAAAGCGTGTTGTCAAGATAAAAAGTGCAAATTTTGATTTTGGAAGTGTAAAATTTGGCGTAATACATTGAATGTCAGTATGTAATAAAGGATATGTTTAAAAACATATTTTGAACAAACCGACATTTGCAGTGTTGCATAGGCTTAAAATTATGTTAAAATATGTAATTGACAATGCCGTTTAATTAACATCTTCCGGGCATGAAAAATCAGCTTATTCTTGACCAATCAACGGCCTTTGACGCTTGTTGCAACAGCTCGGAGCGGAGTATCGAATTTTCGGGCAAGGCAAGCTCGGGGTCTTTGTCGAGCGTGTCGTCGGCGGCGTCCCTTGCAAGCTGCACTATCTGTCCGTCGGTCGCAAGGTTGGCGATGTGCAGGTCAAATGCTATTCCGCTCTGCATGGTGCCCTCCATGTCGCCGGGGCCTCGCATCTTGAGGTCGGCTTCGGCGATTACAAATCCGTCGGTAGTCGATGTCATTATCTCGAGGCGCTGCCGGGTTTCTTTTTGTATCTTTTGATGAGTCATCAGGATGCAGTAGCTTTGGTCGGCGCCTCGTCCCACTCGTCCGCGCAGCTGGTGAAGTTGCGACAATCCGAATCGCTCGGCATTCTCGATGATCATGGTCGATGCATTGGGAACGTTTACGCCCACTTCGATTACGGTCGTCGCTACAAGAATCTGTGCCTGATTGGTAGCGAATAGCATCATCTGGTGCTCCTTCTCGGCAGGCTTCATTTTTCCGTGTACGTAGCACACCTTGTAGTCGCGGAATGTTTCGCGTATCATCTCATATCCCTCTTCGAGGCATTTCAGGTCGAGCTTCTCGTTTTCCTGAATGAGGGGATACACGATGTAGGCCTGTCGTCCTTGCTTCAGCTGCTTGCCGAGAGCCTGATATACGGCCATGCGGTTGTTGTCATATCGCAGCAGTGTCGTGACGGGTTTTCGGCCCGGCGGCAACTCGTCGATCACCGACACGCTGAGGTCGCCGTAGATGGTCATTGCAAGTGTGCGCGGTATGGGGGTGGCCGTCATGACAAGCACGTGGGGCACCACCATGTTTTTTTGCCACAGGCGGGCGCGTTGCGCCACGCCAAATCGGTGTTGCTCGTCGATGACTACAAATCCGAGATTCTTGAACTGGACATTGTCCTCGATAACGGCGTGAGTGCCAATGAGGATGTGCAGCGAGCCGTCGGTAAGCTGGCTGTGTATGATGTCACGCTCCTTTTTGCGTGTGGAGCCGGTGAGCAGCTTTACGTTTATCCCTATCGGGGCGACCATCGATGAGATGGTTTCATAGTGCTGGGTGGCGAGTATCTCGGTGGGGGCCATCAGGCATGCCTGTGTGCCGTTGTCGAGGGCGATGAGCATGCACAGCAGTGCGACAAGGGTTTTGCCGCTGCCCACGTCGCCTTGCAGCAGTCGGTTCATCTGCTTTCCGGTGCCCATGTCGGCGCGAATCTCCTTTATGACGCGCTTCTGTGCCCCTGTCAGCTCAAATGGCATCTGCTGCGAGTAGAAAGTGTTGAAATATTGTCCTATTCTCGGAAATCGGAATCCGGTGAGCTGTGCGTTGCGTCGGCGCGAGTAACGCTGAATGTTGAGCTGAATGTAGAACAGCTCCTCAAATTTCAACCTTAACCTTGCCGCCTGAAGCTTTTCGTTGGACTGTGGATTGTGAATGTTGATCAGCGATTCGCGCAACGACATGAGCTTCAGCTGCTCGATGATCGAGCGCGGCAGTGTTTCGGTGATCACGGGAGAGGCCGCGAGGGCCGCCTGCACCCATGTGAATATCTGTCGTGCGCCTATGCCTTGGTTGCGCAGTGTTTCGGTGAGCGGATATACTCCTCTCAGCCCCTGTGCCGCAGTGGTCGCTGCCGGAGTGTCGACTTCGGGGTGAACCATGCTCCAGCGGTTGTTGAACAGCTCCGGCTTGCCGAATATGATGTATTCATTGCCGGTGTGGTAGCTTTCGCGAATCTGCTTTATGCGCCTGAACCACACCACTTCCATTGTGCCGGTTCCGTCGGTGAACACCCCCACGAGCCGGGTCTTTGCGCCTTCGCCCTGCACGGTCATGGCAATGAAGCGTCCTTTGAGCTGAATCATGGGCATTTCACCCGACAGATCCTTGACCCGGTATATCGATGAACGATCGAGATACCGGGTGGGGAAGTGATAGAGCAGGTCGCGATAGGATTTTATGCCGAGCTGCTTGCCAAGCAATTCGGCACGTTTGGGGCCTATCCCTTTCAGGTACTTTATGTCAAGATTCCTTAGTCGGTTCATTTCGGAGATATAGCGACGCTATGGCAAGGTCGTCGGGGAGCGTTATCTTTATGTTGTGGGGGTCGCCTTCGACGAGCGTTATGTCGGTGTAGCCGGCAGCCGCCATGACCGATGCGTCGTCGGTGAATCCGGGTTCGTAGGGGAGCGTGTAGGCTTGTTTCAGCTTCGTCGCGTCGAATGCCTGCGGTGTCTGCACGGCTCTCAGCCGTTGACGGTCGACGGGATGTGAATTTACCCCGTCGTCATCGAGCATTCGCAGCGAGTCGCTCACGGCTACGGCGGGTATGGCTCCCGACGCGTTGCAGGCAGCTGTCATGATGCGCTCGATCATGGGCCGGTTTATGAGCGGGCGTGCTCCGTCGTGTACAGTGATTACTGTTTTTATCGATGGGTCGGGGGCGATTGTGTCGACGGCGTTCTTGACCGATTCCCAACGGGTGCTTCCGCCGGTGACTACTCGTGGCGACGTGAAGTCATAACGACGACACAGCTCCTCCCAAAGCGACAGGTGGTCGACATTGAGCACGAGCACTATTTCCGATTCGGGAAGTGACTTGCGCATGCGCTCGATGGTGTGCATGAGCACGGGCTTATTGTCAAGCAGGCAGAACTGCTTGGGGAGGTCGGCGCCGAAGCGGCTTCCTTTTCCGGCGGCGACTATTATGTGATATGTTTTAACGGGATTCATTGTTGCAAAATTACACAATATCATTGACTCTGCAAACGGGGTAAATAAAAAGGAGCTTAATCGCTAAGCTCCTTTTTATGAGTTTCCAATAGGTACAATTTCTAAGGTAAAAAAGATTGTTTTAGGTTTGTGTCACAAAGGTCACCCTTTTTTGTGAGCTGACCAAAGAGAAAAGCATGTTTAGCAACATTGTTTTTAATCTTTTTTATCATTAGAAATCGTTATTTTGAACTTAATATACTGTAAATCAATATATTTACGTAATATATAAAATTTATATAAAATAGTAAAATTTATTTAAAATGCAGATTTTTTATCTACATCGCCGGTGTAGGAGTACAGCTCAAACGATTTTCCGTCAAATTTGCCGAAAGAGAAGTGATGTATCCAGTCGCCCAGAATTATCACGTGCTTGTCGCCGTTGACGGGGTAGTCGATGAGTATGTGACGATGTCCGAAGACGAAGTAGTCGATGTCGGGGTGCAGCAGTGAATATTCGCTTGCAAAGGTGATGAGCGACTCGTTTTCAGCACCTGCGAATTGAGGTATCTCCTCGCTGAAATTCCTGCTGCTTGACGACCAGTTGAGGGCAAACGGGATTGTCCATCGCGGATGAATGGCGCTGTACAGTTTCTGGCACACTTTGTTGCGAAACATTCCCCGCATCAATCTAAATGTAGGCTTCAGTTTCCCGAGTCCGTCGCCGTGGGACATGAAAAACTTCTTTCCGGCGATCTCCTTGGTTATCCATCCGTCGATTACGGTGAGGCCTATTTCATTTTTCAGATAGTCAAACAACCAGATGTCGTGATTGCCTATAAACCAGTATATCTTCACTCCCGAGTCGGCAAGCGAGGCCAATGCTCCGAAAAATCTTATGTAACCGCGAGGCACGACAGTCTTGTACTCATACCAATAGTCGAGAATGTCACCGAGCATGTATAGCTCGGCGGCATCGTTGCGTATCGATTCAAGCCATCGCACCACACGCTGTTCGTAGCTCCTTGGATTTTTCAGGTAGGTGGCTCCGAGGTGAAGGTCCGATATGAAATATATGTTTTTTCGCTCCATCGGTTGAATTGGCGTTCTTGGGCTGTTACAGGAATCCGAGGTCAAGCTTGGCCTCCTCGCTCATCATGTCCTTGTTCCATTCGGGCTCAAACACGATGCGTATGTCGACGCGGTTTACGCCTTCGATGCTTTCGAGCTTGATGCGGGTGTCCTCGACAATGAAGTCGGCGGCGGGGCAATTGGGCGCGGTGAGCGTCATGTCGACGGTGAGATTTCCTTCATCGCTGAGGTCGATGTTATAGATAAGTCCGAGATTGTATATGTCGACGGGTATTTCGGGGTCATATACGGTTTTGAGCATCGTTATGATGCGCTCCTCAATATTTAATCGTTCTTCGGGTGTCATAATGTTGCAAAGTTAGTCATTTTCTATCATTTTGAGGAATGTGTCCTCGTCGATAATGGGAATGTTGAGCGAAGTCGCTTTCTGCAATTTGGCGGGGCCCATGTTTTCGCCGGCTAACAGATAGTCGGTCTTCTTGGAAATCGAACTTACGTTCTTGCCTCCGTGACGCTCGATCATGTCCTTGTACTCGTCGCGTGAATGCTTGCTGAAGGTGCCGCTTATCACGATGCTTTTGCCTGCAAGACGGTCGGAGCTGTCGGCATCGTCGCGCTTGGGTATCGACATCTGCACGCCGGCTCTCCTAAGACGCTCGATGATGTCACGGTTTACGGGGTTGTTGAAGTACTCCTGCACGCTTTCGGCTATGCGCGGGCCTATGTCGTCGATTGCGGTGAGCGCTTCGACTCCGGCGTTCATCACGCTGTCGATGTCGCCGAGCGAGCGGGCCAGTTTCTTGGCTACGGTTTCGCCCACAAATGGGATTGAGAGCGCATACATGACTCTCTCAAAGGGCACCTGCTTGGAGGCTTCGATGCCGTCGATCATTCGGTCGGCGGTGCGGGGGCCGAATCCCGGCAGGGCTTCTATCTCCATGCGATGTGTGTGCAGGTCGTAGAGGTCGGCGATGTCGTTAACCCAGCCGTTCTGATAGAGGACTACCACAATCTCTTCGCCGATGCCTTCGATGTTCATCATGCGCCGGCCTACGAAGTGCTCGATTCGGCCGCATATCTGGGGCGGGCAACCCCATTTGTTGGGACACATCCACGCCGCCTCGCCTTCGACCCTCACAAGCCGTGTGCCGCATATCGGGCAGTCGGTCACGAATGTCACAGGCTTTGCGTCGGGCTGTCGGCTGTCGGTGTCGACACCGGTTATTTTGGGTATTATCTCGCCTCCTTTTTCGACATAGAGCATGTCGTGCTCGTGAATGTCGAGGGTGCGCACAATGTCGGCGTTGTGGAGCGACGCACGCTTCACGATGGTACCCGAGAGCAGCACCGGTTCAAGATTGGCCACGGGGGTGACCACTCCCGTGCGTCCTACCTCAAATGACACGAAGCGCAGTTGGGTCAAGGCGCGTTCGGCCTGGAACTTGTAGGCGATGGCCCAGCGCGGCGACTTGGCGGTGTAGCCGAGATTGAGCTGCTGGCGCAGATTGTTGACCTTGAACACAAGGCCGTCGGTAGCTACGGGCAACTCCTTTCGTGCCGTGTCCCAATATTCGATGAATCGGTCGACCTCCTCGATTGAGTGGAGCAGCTTCATCTCGGATGACACCTTGAATCCCCATTTACGTGCCTCCATCATGTTGTCGTAGTGGTTGTCGCAGGGTAGATTGTCGCCGAGCAGGTAGTAGAACACCGCATCGAGGCCGCGACGGGCCACTTCGGCCGAATTTTGCATCTTAAGTGTTCCGGCGGCGGCGTTGCGCGGATTGGCAAAGAGCGGCTCCTCATTGAACTCGCGTTCGGCGTTGAGGCGGTCAAATGCCTTCCACGGCAGTACTATCTCGCCGCGAATCTCAAACTCCTGCGGCCAGCCGCTTCCGTTAAGCTGCAGCGGCACGCTCTTGATGGTCATGACATTGTCGGTCACGATGTCGCCTCGCTCTCCGTCGCCGCGTGTCACGGCGCGCACGAGTCGTCCGTCACGGTAGGTGAGCGAAATCGATGTGCCGTCAAATTTCATCTCTCCTACGATGCTGAACTCTTCGCCCATGAGCGATTCGCGTGTACGATGCAGGAAATCGTCGACCTCCGCGATGGAGTAGGTGTTGCCGAGCGACAGCATGGGGCGCTGATGAACATGTTGCTCAAAAGCCTTGTTGATGTCGCTGCCCACACGGTGGGTGGGGGAGTAGGGGTCGTCGAGTTCGGGATGCTCATGTTCGAGCTTCTCAAGCTCCTTCATCATCATGTCGAAGTCGCGGTCCGATATTTCGGGGGCGTTCAACACGTAGTAATTATAGTTGTGTCGATTAAGTTCCTTGCGCAGGTTTTCGATTTGCTTTGTTGCATCCATCTTTGAAATATTGAAAAAAGTTTAGATACAAATATAAGTATAAAATGTCATCGATTGTTATATTTGTGTTATATTTGCAGTGTTATATTAATAAAAATTATTATGGAACATCACCATCATCACCACCATCATGAAGTGACTTCGCTTAACAGGGCGTTCATCATAGGCATCGTCATCAATGCCCTCTATGTAGTATGCGAGGCCGTGTTCGGTTTCATATATAACTCGTTGGGTCTGCTGTCGGATGCCGGGCATAATCTTGGCGACTGCACGTCGCTCGTGCTTGCCATGCTTGCGTTCAAGTTGTCGACCCGTCCCGCGACCGAGCGCTACACCTACGGCTATCGCAAGTCGACGGTGCTCGTTTCGCTGCTCAACGCGTTGATTCTGCTCGTGGCGGTGGGAGTCATAATAGGTGAGAGTGTTTCCAAGATATTGCATCCTGTGGCTGTCGACGGCGACGCTGTGGCCTGGGTGGCCGGCGTGGGTGTGCTGATAAACGGTTTCACGGCATGGCTGTTTATCGATGTGAAGAATCGTGACCTGAATGTGAAGGGCGCGTATCTGCACATGGCGGCTGACGCTCTTGTGTCGATAGGCGTAGTGATTTCGGGTATCGTGATACATTATACGGGATTTTACCTGATCGACCCGATTGTAGGACTCGTGATTGCCGCAGTCATAGTCTATTCTACATTTGACCTGCTTCGCGACAGTCTGCGGCTGGCTCTTGACGGGGTGCCGCGTGACATCGACATGTCGAAGATTGAGAAAGCCATAGCCGATACACCCGACGTGATTGAGTTTCATCATCTGCACGTGTGGGCGCTGAGTACGACTCAAAACGCCCTTACCGTGCATGTGAGGGTGCGCGACTACAGCGACATGGAGTCGGTTAAGAGCGAGATAAAGCATCGGCTCGACCACCTGGGCATATCGCACGCCACAATCGAGCTCGAAACAGCCTCCGAACCCACCACCGACAGCTGCGGCTGCTGCGACACGCCCCACAACCACCAGCATCCCGACAATAATTGAGATAGGCTTAAATCACACGACGCTTTAGGCGTTTATTGAAATTGTGGCGGGCGAGCTTTCTCCCTTTATGTTTTAAATTGATTGATTTAATTTTTGCTGTAGCGACATTGTCATTTAAAATATTCCATAAGAAATAAAAACTGTTCACCGATATAGTTGAAAATTTATGCTCAAATGAGTCACGACAATGTGATTTGTATAAAATGTCAAAGGATAGACTTTTTCCATTGTTGGTCGATGATATGGAAATTGACTCTATTCTGTTGTTGCTGTTGGAACAGGATTCTAACAGCAGCTTGTTTGATCCGTCCCATTCGACATTCCACCTATTACCATATGATTGACTGCCCCTTTTTAAACTGAGCTTAAGCTTTGTCAATATTATGGCCAAGATTGTCGGTATCGGTTTCGCCCATTCGCGTTTACATAGGGTAGGGCCCCACTCATTGTAGTGTCGGATGTTTTTTCGATCGGAATAAGATAATAGTGAAGGTTCCATTATGTATATGTCGGTGAAATAGTTTCTGTAATCGTCATCGGAAATAGCTGTATTCGGCCGATGGTTGGCATATCTGATGTATGATTTCAGAATGTTGTCAATGCCTTTTCTTTCCGATGTGTCAAGAAAATTTTTAAATTCAATAGACGATTCCGCTATTATATTTTTCCAGTTTTCACCCCATCCGTAGGATGCTTCACGGGGGAAGCGTGGCAATTTGAAAGCAAGCAACGCTCTGCGTGTCTTGTCGTTATCTCCAACTGTCAAATGCTTTTTTATGAGCGATGAATAACGATTGAACTCATCTATGCTGAAATTGTCCAAATTGCCATCATTACTTGTGATTGACCAACTTATTAATGGCCATATTTCGCCTCCAAACAAGCTCTTATTTTCATCGACGAGTAACGATTGAGCTTCCCAAAAGGAAATTTCCATATACCTTCGGGTATTCTCATTCGTTTCATTGGCCGATTTCAAGAGTTTAAGTTTGCAATTTTCTTCTTTAGTTATTATTGTTTTGGATAAATTGGACATTTTCAGTATATCCAATATGTCGACGCATTCCGATGCGATTTTAATTGCATCACCGACTACATTGTTGATGTCCTTTGTTACATTTTCTATTCTTGAGAGGTTGTGCAAGAATTCATAAAGTCGTTTAATATTAAGCGGGTCAGAGCTATTGTTCTTTCTAATGTATTCAATCAGTGGAAGCACAATAAAACATTGTGCTTGACTTAGGGTTTCGCCTTGTCCTGGCTTGGAATTTCCTTTTCCGGCGTTCCCTATATATGCTGGATAGTTTTCATAGAGGAATGTGAATGCAGAGAACGTATCGATAATTTCATTAATGGAAATATCTTCATAGGGGAATGCGTATTGTTTTTCTCCTTTCAAAATCTCTTTAAATATATTAGTCGTAGGATTCCCGTTTTCACCTTTGCTATTGTCTTGAGAGAATTTAGACAAAAGGTTTACCCATCGAAGGAATTCGTTAAAACCACTGTCAGCGGTATCAAATTTTTCGATGTCCCTGTTAAGCCAAAACCAATTTTCAATCTCCTCCCATGCCTTTGGTAGGGTTAAATCGGATTTTTCGCCGATTTTAAATTTATTATCGATTAAAGGCTTATTTATTTCTGCGTTAATTACCAAAGGTTTAAGATTTTCGGTGGCCGACAATGGTTCGCCGGTGGTGTTTATGACAACAAAGGTTTCTTCCCCATTGTAACGATTCCCCATGTCATAGTAAATGAATGATAGCCTGTCGGTGAGAAATTCACCAAAATCTATGATATGGTCAGGATTATCCAAGATGATTTTAGATTTAAAACTCTCTATTGTCTTCAATGCTGAGAGCATGCTCATGATGCTGGGGTCGGTTTGGTATTCGCCATAGAACCATGAACATGATTTTTCGGAATCGGCATTGTAGATATCACAAACCGAGGTTAGAGTTTCGTCACAATTTTTGTCGGGAGCGAAAAATCGGTACACTAAATCGCTTAGAAAATATAATGATGTTTCTCTGATTGCATATTTAAGATATGGCTCATGATCGTCTTCGTAATACTCATAATCAGACATCAGATATCGGCGGAACAGATTTTCTTTGCTCCACTTGTTCAGCATCCCTAACAGCAGGAAAAGTGTAGTTATTCTTTGTTGTCCGTCACATAGTTGGACGAAGTTTTCGGGTTCTTTGTATCCGTAAAGCAGACCCATGTTTAATTTGCCGTGAGGGTGCTCTTGAAATTGACGCAATAGTGTATCCAAAAAGCCCTCGATGAGATTTTTCCCATCGGTAGTATATCCGGTATTCCCCCAACAATAATCTCGTTGGAGATCAGGAATTATTATTTTCCTTTCACCTGAGAATAGTTCACTTAAAGTGTAGGTTTCGCCTGTGATTAAATTTATTTTGTTAGCCATGATTGTTAACCGATTGTATTATTTCAGTGTATGCTGATTCAAAATTTGAAAGTGTGTTGATGAAATGTTTTGTTATTTCATCAGCGCCCCAATCTCGTTCCGAAAAATGATATATAGTATGTAAAAGATGTCGACTCTTGAATAGAATCTTCTTGTCGTTTTTGTTTTCTCCCACTAGAAACATCTCCTTTTTCTGTTGAAAATCGCGATTGTTGAAGCTTGAATTATCATCTTTATACAGCAATACGAGGTTCCCAATGCTATGTTCCGTAACTCTTAAGGGAGTATCATTTTCTTTAAGAATTGATTCTCCTATAATTGAAACGGGATTGGATACTGATTTTATGTCGGCCCTTTTCATTATGCTTGGATCATTATCACAGGGTTCCTCTTCTTTTCCATCTCCTCGTTTCCATATACCATCATCTTGATTGTATACTTTTGACTTTGGGAAAATGTGCTCGAGAGATCTTACATTTTTCTTCCATATATTGAAATCGAATTTTCGTCCCAGACCATTGTTTTGAAGATTATCCTCGTCAATGTTTAATCTAAACAATAGTCGGAAAGCACATTCAGGATTGTCCTCATATAGTTTTGGCAATTTCAACTCATTTAATTTCTGATTATATTTTTCAATGAAATATTTATTAAAATTATTGCGAATGCTTGTAATCATGTCGTGAGTCATATCGAGAAACGCACATAGATAATAATTGTGCAAAGTCGCATTATCGATATTGCCATTGACAAAATAATATTTCATAAATGCTACAGGGTCGTTGATTATGCGTAGGATAGCTCCTATCTTATTGTGAATTATTGGATTGTTGAACGCATCCTCAAATCGTTTTTGAACCCGTCGAATGCAGTCGAAAGCCATTTTTGCTTTCTGCATGCTGTGATTGGATTTAAGTATCTCCTTACAGAAACTTTCAAATGTCACTCCGGAATTATATTTCTTGGGCATAATGCTTATCAAAAGCCATCCCAATTGTTCATCAGTGTTGAATACTTCTTGAACATCTTTACGATTCCACCAGTGAATCCATTTGTCCCATTCTCGTGCATAGCGGCTTCTCAACATGTTTAGTTCCCATTCGATAGAATGGTTTGTCGCAGAACGGGAATCTTTGTCAAAAGGTAGTGATGCAAGGCGTAGAAGCTCAGCTTTTATTATCTCTTGTTCAAGCATTTTTGCTCTATTGCCATTCATCATGCTAAACACTTTTCGGGCTTGTGGTTCTGGGATGTTTATGTAAAGAAATTTTATTTCATGGAGTAGATAATTTATAAGTTCGGAATATTTGTCAGAGGTTATACCGGCATTTCCCAACATGGTTTTTATTGTGAGCCATGTTTTATTGAAATAGTATATGTCCTGATACTTTTCATTGGGATTGTCGACTATGTCGGAATGGGTATTTAATTCCTTGAGATAAGATCCCGATTCATCTCTTACATCATATTTGATTTCAAAATAACCTTTATAGTCTAAAAATTTTAGAAGTATATATATGAACGTAGTCCGCTGTTGTCCGTCGATAAGTACAATCGTGTCTTTGGTTTCAGTTACGGTTACTCCTTGCAAGAATATAGGAGTGTTAGATTGGTACTTTGATAATATAGTGTTTAATATATATGTTACCGAATCTGTATCTTTGGCATTTGCCTTTTTCTTTCCCCAGATGTACCCACGTTGATAATCGGGTATGATAAATATCTTCTGTTTATTGAGATATTTATGAAGGGTTATTGTTGCGTCCATGGGTCATATTTTCTATTATGGTTATATTTGAGTTGGTTGGGTGTTATTTTATCGGGTCGATGCAGTATTGGCGGCGGCCGCAGCGGGTGCAGTGACTGCCTCGCCAAACGCTGTCAAACTGCTCCATGGCGGCATCGATCAGGGCGGGGTCGTCGGTGAGGATTCCGGCCTCGAAGTTGCGTCGGTTGCTGCTCTTCATACCTATTCCGGCTCCTGTGAGATTGGCCGACCCGATGTAGGCGGTGGTGAAGTCAAAAATCAGAATCTTGAAATGCACGCGCAGGCACAGCATCCGCTCAAGTCCCTTGCTGAGGATGGGGTATCGGTCGAAGTCCTCCCTGAAGGCCTGACCGGGTTCCTTGGCGTGTATAAGTCTAATCTCAACGCCTTGTTGCAGAAGTTTGGCCAATAGTCCGAGGAAGGGTTCGGTAGAGTTGCCCGACTTTACATGAAGGTCCTTGATGTCGGCGGTGCCTATCCATAACGACCTCTTCACTGAAGCCGCCTTTGCAATTACTTTGTTGTAATGATCGATGTCGGAAATGAATTCTACAGCCATGATGCGAATTTAATAAAAATAGTTGATTATTAATGGCCGATGAGGTGTCGGCTCCGAAAAAAGCGTGACAGCTTTACCCGGTGACGAAGGTAAAGCTGTCGTTGTGCCGATTAGGATTCAGGTTGGTGGTATATTGTGTGTTGTCAATCAGCAATTGATTCATAGGGGCTTAATGTTTTTACTGCTTGCAAAGGTATTGATAACATGTCGCATTTTTTGATACTGCTTTGAATTTTTTTGATATTTAATTTGGTGGATTGAGTGCATATATGGTGTTGTCGCCTTTGCGGGTTGCATAACGCAAGGTGTGTTATATATGAGTATGGATGATTGATGGGTTGCATCCTTCGCTCTTCACCTTCAAATTCCCGCTTTAGCGGAGGGCTGCGTTAGCTGCCCAATAGAATGCTATCGTTAGCGGGTGGAGCGTTTTATTGGGCAACTACGTAGCCCTTTTCTTATATATATTCATATACCCTATACCCGTGCTGCGGACGCCTAACGGCGGCCTTGCGCGGGCCTAACGTTATTAAGCTGCTCTGCAGCTTTTGCGCTAACGCGGGAATTTGCGGTTGGATGGGGTGCGCCCTGCGCTGCGCGGGGGCGGAAGCATGGCCTCCAATACTCATTTTACGTGTCTGTGATATGCAACCCTTGTGGGCTGAGGGATGGGGGGCGCTGCCTTAACCACGGGTGGCACTTCGCTTACCCGCGGTTAAGAACATGTAATGCCTGGCGGCATATTTTTCTTCTTCAGGCTTTGCAAAATATACGCCTAAGCACAGGTTTGTTACTATGCGCCCCATTAGTCCCCATGCGTCACTAAATATACAATTTTTAACATTTGGCGCTGAGGCGAAAAAAAGAGCCAAATCATAATGATTTAGCTCTTTTTTGTTGCCTTGGAAGGATTCGAACCCTCACAGGCGGAACCAGAATCCGACGTGCTACCATTACACCACAAGGCAAGGTTTGTTTCGCTTTTGCGATTGCAAAGTTACGCGGTTTTGCCGTATCTGCCAAATTTTTTAAGCACTATTTTTGATTTATTTTAACCTCGATTCGTAACCCGTTATTTTTCAGCCGTGAAGATTGCCCTTGCCATGTCTACTTCTTGGCGTTGCGGGCCTCATCAAACTTAGCTTTCATCGTGGGATTGCCGTAGGTCAGCTTCTTTATCGTCAATCCTTCGGCCTTGTCGTTGGCGAGTCGCAGGTTGTTTTCCGAGCCGATTAGTGCCTCTTTTATCTTATTGAGGTGGAGGATCGACTTGTCGATTTCGTCGATTGCCGCCTTAAACTTTTCGCTGGCGAGCCTGTAGTTGCGCCCAAATCCGGTGCGGAACGCTTCAAGCTGCTCCTCAAATCGGGTGACATCGACCGACTGCTGCCGTGCAATGTTGAGTTCGCGCTTATATTCGATACTCTTTTTCGACGCTTGGGTGAGCAATGATATCAACGGCATGAAAAATTGGGGACGCACCACAAACATTTTCCGGTAGCGATAGGACACATCCACAATTCCCTCGTTGTATAGCTCGCTGTCGGCTTCAAGCAGTGATACGAGTACGGCATACTCACACCCCTTTGTAGTGCGGTCTTTGTCGAGTTTTGCAAAGAAGTCCTCGTTTTTATGCTTTGTGGCGGTCGTGTCGCCCTCGTTTTTCATCTCAAACATTATCGACACATATTCCATGCCGTCGTCGGTGTAGTCGCGGAATATGAAGTCGCCCTTGGTGCCTTCGCTGGCGTCGTTGTCCTTGTCGAAATAGGCGTAGGGATACATCGATGCCCTCACGCGGTTGAACTCGTTGCTGCAATGCACCTCAAGCGATTCGCCTATCATCTTTGTCGACAGGCGGGCTTTCATCTCCTTGTAGTAGTCAATTAACTCTTGTTTCTGCTTGAGCTGTAGCGCATGCTGCTCCTTAAGTGAATTTTCGCGTATGGCGGCCTCGCTGCGTTCGGCCATCGACCGGTTTTTCAAGTCGGCTATTTCCGATTCCTTGGCCTGGATTGCCGAGGCTGCTTTCTGTCGCTCCTCAAGCACGGCCACCTGCAGCATCGAGTCGTTGCGCGCTATTGTCGACTTCAACTCCTCGATAGCCTTGTCCTTCTCGGCCAGGCGCGACGACAATTCCATTTCCCCGATACGCGCCATGCTGCCTATTTGCTCCTTGAGCCGTGCTATCTCGGCATCGCGTTTCGCTACCGCCTCCGACATCTCCATCGCCTTGGCATTTGTCGCAGTGGTTATCTTTTCGTTGAGCAGTGCTATGGCTGCGTCGCGTTGCTCAAGTTGCAGAATTTTGTCGTTCAGCTCTTTGCGATGATTCTGCTCGGCCTCTTTGGCCCGCAGATTCATCTCAAGCGACAATTGGGTCTTCAGTTCCGACATTCGGCGCTGAATCTCCTCGTCAAATGCTATGTTACGCACCTGGCCGGCTATTGAGGCAAACTGTTCTTCGTCGACCTTGAACACATGGTTGCAATTTGGGCATTTAAGCTCTTTCATAATTGTTGGGAAAGTAATGTCATTGTCACAAAGTTACAATATTAATCATATATGGCCAACCGTTTATGTGCGGGATTTTGTGTAATTTTGCAGCGTAAAAATAAATACGGCATTATCGCATGAACCCACTTTCGATTTTAAGTTCCAAGGGCCGACAGCCTTCGAGCTCGTTGAAGCGTCAGCTTGTGTCGTTGACTGTGCCTATATTCATCGAAACTCTACTCATCATGACGCTCGGCGCGGTCGACACCGTCATGTTGTCGCGTCACAGCGATGAATCGGTAGCGGCGGTGGGTGTAGTCAATCAGATTGTCATGCTTTGCTTCCTTGTGTTTGAGGTCATCAACCTCGGCACATCGGTTCTTGTGAGCCAATATCTCGGCGCAAGGCTTAACGACAGGGTTGGCAAGGTCGTGGGAGTGTCATTGCTTGTCAATCTTGCCATAGGACTTCTAATCAGTTCAATTCTTTACTTCAAGGCATCAGCCATATTGCGGCTGATGGGACTCGACGATGTACTGCTTAGCGAAGGCGTGGGTTACATGCGCATTGTGGGTGCTTTTGCGTTCTTTCAGGCATTGTCGCTTACGGCATCGGCCGCTCTCAGGGCATCCAATCGTGCCATCTACCCGATGCTTGTCGTAGGACTTGTCAACCTGTTGAACATCTTCGGCAATTATGTGCTGATATTCGGTCGTTTCGGAGCTCCTGCCCTTGGTGTCGAAGGTGCTGCAATATCCACCGCAGCCAGCCGTGCCATTGCAATGGTAATTCTTAATGTAATCCTGTTTCACACGGTGTTGACGCGCTTCCCGTGGGAGATATTCCGCCGTTTCCCCACGCGCGAATTGTCCAATCTGCTTAAAATAGGATTGCCCTCGGCCGGCGAACAGTTCAGCTACAGTTCCGCCCAGATAATAATGACCTTCTTCATCAACATGCTTGGCCTTGAGGTGCTTGCCGCACGCACCTATGTCGTCAACATTGTCATGTTTGGTTACCTGTTCTGCATTGCCATCTCCCAGGGCGGAGCCATAACCATAGGCCACCTTGTTGGAAAGGCTAAGCTGCGCGGTGCATTCATTGTGGGCAAATACGTTTTGCGCTGGGCATTGATAATCACCGTTTCGCTGTCGCTTGCCATTGCCGTTTCGGGACGCTGGATTCTGTCGTTGCTCACCGACAATCCCACTATAATATCCATCGGAGCCACGCTTCTTTGGCTCGATGTGCTTGTCGAGATAGGCCGTCCCGTCAACATTTTCGCCACCAACGCACTGCGCGCCACCGGCGATGTAAACTATCCCTTCTACGTGGGACTCGTGGCAATGTGGTCGCTGCAGGTGTTTGGAGGCTACATGCTGGGTATATACTTCGGACTCGGCATATATGCCCTCTGGCTCATGATTGCTTCCGACGAAATTACCCGAGGCATCATATTCATACGCCGTTGGTGGAGCATGAAGTGGGCCGACAAGAGCTTTGTCGGCAAAAGCATTCCCTCATAATTTCACGCTCATGAATTGTAGTGAGTCAATCATCTGCGTTCAGCGTTATCCGTCGCCTTGCGGAGAACTTCTGCTCGGCTCGACAGGCGATAGCCTGTGCTTGTGTGACTGGACCGGGCCGGTTGCGCGTCATGAGCGTATAATGCGTCGCATCGCAATCTCGTGTCGCGGTAGAGTTGTCGACTCCTCCTCTCAGGTAATCGACCGGGCTGTAGGTCAGCTCGACGAATACTTCAGCGGCCGCAGGCAGCTATTTTCGTTTCCGTTACGCCTTATAGGTACTGATTTTCAACAACGAGTGTGGCTTAAGCTTCTTGAAATACCTTATGGCTCGACTGTGTCTTATCTCCAGCTCGCATCCATGCTTGGATGTCCCGGTGCAGTAAGGGCCGTTGCCAATGCCAACGGAGCCAATCCTATATCCATTATTGTGCCTTGCCACCGCGTAATCGGTTCCGATGGCAGGCTCACAGGCTACGGTGGAACCATCCCCGTCAAGCACCGCCTCCTCACCCTCGAATCATCTATTATTCATTAAAAAGCGACACCGCCGCTTCCCGGGTGGGAGCGGCGGTGTGAGTCGATAGTTCAGGTTGCGTCCTGTTTAGTCGATGAGGGCGTGGCCGGTCATGTCGGCGGGCTGGGGGAGTCCCATGATCTTTAGGATTGTGGGTGCCACATCGGCGAGGATTCCGTTCTCGACCTTGGCATCCTTGCGTGATGTCACGTAGATGCAGGGCACGGGATTCAGCGAGTGAGCCGTGTTGGGAGTTCCGTCGGGGTTGATTGCGTTGTCGGCGTTGCCGTGGTCGGCGATTATGATTACTTCGTAATCGGCCTCCTTGGCGGCCTCTACAGTGTCCTTTACGCACTCGTCAACAGCCTTGACTGCCTTTTCGATTGCTTCGTAGATTCCGGTGTGACCCACCATGTCGCCGTTGGCGTAGTTAACCACGATGAAGTCATACTCCTGACTCTTTATTGCATCAACGAGCTTGTCCTTTACTTCGTAGGCGCTCATTTCGGGCTTGAGGTCGTAGGTTGCAACCTTGGGCGATGCCACGAGTATGCGCTCCTCGCCTTCATAGGGGGCTTCGCGGCCTCCGTTGAAGAAGAATGTCACGTGGGCATACTTCTCGGTTTCGGCTATGTGGAGCTGCTTCTTGTCGAGCGACGACAGATATTCGCCGAGCGTGTTGGTTACGTTCTCTTTGTCAAAGAGGATGTGTACGCCTGTGAACGATGCGTCGTAGGGGGTCATGCAGTAGTACTGAAGGTTGGGGATGGTGGTCATTCCGGCTTCAGGCATGTCGTGCTGAGTGAGCACTGTGGTTATTTCCTTTGCGCGGTCGTTGCGGTAGTTGAAGAATATCACTGCGTCACCCTCCTTGATGGTGCCGTCGACATTGGCGTTGACGATGGGCTTGATGAATTCGTCGGTGATGTCCTCGTTGTAGGACTCCTGCATGGCTTCAACCATGTCGGTGGCCTTCTTGCCTTCGCCGTGCACGAGCAGGTCGTAGGCTATCTTGACGCGTTCCCAGCGCTTGTCGCGGTCCATTGCGTAGTAGCGGCCGATTATCGATGCTACCTTGCCGGCCGATTTTGCGCAGTGCTCTTCAAGTTCGGCTATGAAGCCCTTTCCGCTGCGGGGGTCGGTGTCGCGGCCGTCCATGAAGCAGTGGATGTAAACCTTCTCAAGTCCGTAGTGCTTGGCTATGTCACACAGCGCGAAGAGGTGGTCGAGCGATGAGTGTACGCCGCCGTTGGAGGTAAGGCCCATGAAGTGGATGGCCTTGCCGTTGTCGCGGGCATAGCTGAATGCGTTTACGATTTCGGGGTTCTTGAGGATTGAACCGTCCTTGCAGGCCTTGTTGATTTTTACAAGGTCCTGATATACCACGCGGCCGGCGCCGATGTTGAGGTGACCCACTTCCGAGTTACCCATCTGGCCGTCGGGTAGACCTACGTTCTCTCCGCTGGCCTGAAGCTGTGAGTGGGGATATGTGTTTACGAGATAGTCCCAGTAGGGAGTCGGAGTCGAATAGATGACATCGCCTTTGGTGTGATTGCCGATGCCCCATCCGTCGAGGATCATTAGTAATGCTTTCTTTGCCATGATTTATATGTTTTGTTTATAAATTATTGTAGAAGTCGGTTATCGTCGTGCAAAATTACAAAAAGTAAATGATTTATCGGCATGAAAACTTTGTTAAACCATCGTAGTTCTGCAACTTCGACTTTATTCTTCGACTTCTGAAAAAGAAAGGTGGGGTTGGCCGGGTTTCAGCCAACACCACCTCTCACGTTTCAACTATTTATTTATGAGAACCTCATTGCCCGGTATCACTACCCGATAAAGAGGACGAGGGATGTGAAAAAGCGGGTAATATCACTGTTTCATTGACTATAACAATTGAAAACCGTTTGTGGAAGCCGTTTTTGAGAGATTTATGCCCTAAAAGTGTTTAAAAAACGTAAACGCTTTAGCAATTTTATGCTAATATAATCATTTTAACTTAATATATTAACAAATGAAACACTTTAAGAGCCGTTAACATTTATTGTCGAACCGGCTCTAAGCACTTTGGCTCCGTTTTGAGGACTCATTTTATTGTATCGTGCCAATCGTTGAATGTGTCGTTGATACGGCTCCGCAAGCTGTGTCGGAGCCCGCTGCTCTTCTCCTTTATCATGGACAGGCGGCGCTCAAATTGAGGCATCATGTCGTTGCTCCATATTGTATCGAGAGCCTCGCGCAAGGTGTTTACGGCGGCATTCTCCTGCGACTCCTTGACCCATCGCACGCGGCGGTCGTAGACCATGATGCTTTCGACGGTGGTGAGCATGAGGTCGGCTATGCGTGAGGGGTGGGGATGCAGTGTGGCAAACTCCTTGATGGCTTTGCGGCATCGCGATGTGCGCCCCTTCACCCTGCCGGAACCGGGGAGAAACTCCTTGGTTATGATTGCGCGATACTTCTCCTGCATTTTCTCCTCGTCGGGATTCATGAAATAGTCAAGATAGTCCTTGGCCTCCTTGCGTGCGGCATAGAGTTCAAGGACCATCTCGGTTATTTGATCGTGATTCAGCGTGTTCAGGAATTTCTTGAGCTGTGTCTTCGACATTTTGCTGAATGGGGGCTATTTTGCTTTTCTGAATGTAAGCTCGTGCAGCTCACACATCGACTTGGCCTTTGTGGGCGAGGTAAACAGCAGGTATATGGCGTGCTTTCCTTTCATGCCCTTTAGGCCCGACAGCTTCACGGCCATGTCGGTGCGCTCCTGCTTGGCGTCGGGGCTTAGAGCTAGGCTTCCTATCTTGCGTCCTCCACTCTCGCTCCACGGGCTGTCGACCATGATGTCGATTCGGCCTTCGGTTCCGAGAGGCTTGATGTTGAGCACCAGCTCGTTGTCCTTTGTGGTGTCGAGCAGGTCGAAGTTATAGTATTTGTAGCCTACGGTCGAGCCGTCGGTGTTGTTGACCACCGGATTGCTGTTGACGCGCAGGTCGTAGGGTGTTTCAAATTTCTTCTTATCGCCGTAGGTGGGCTGCACGTATGAGCCCGAGAAGGTGAAGTTGGGCCATGCCTGGGTGGCCTTGCGCGGGCCTGTGTAGTAGCAGGCTATTCCGGCCGAATAGCGGCGGTAGGGGTCGAGTCCCGAGGTTTCAAAGCCCTGTGAGGTGTATTCGGCCTCGCTTATCTCGACTTTGCCGCCGGGGCCTTCGGTTACCTTTACCTCGATAGGCTCAACCATTGCCTGGCGGGCATACTCGTTGGTGCCGTTCTGGCGGTGGTAGAACACATACCATTGTCCGTTTATCTCGGCTATGCTGCCGTGGGTGTTGCCGCCGGGCGTAGCCGTGGCTATGGGATTGCCCTGAAGGTCGGTGTCGCGTCCTCGGCCGTCGATTATAGTGCCTCCGTAGGTGAACGGGCCGAGCGGATTGTCGCTGTAGGCGTAGGCAAGCGTGTAGTTGGTGCCGGGAAGGCCCCACTCGCCGTCATCTGACCAGCGGCTGTAGATGAATACGTATTTGTCCTTGATCTTGCGTATCGACGATGCCTCGAAGAATCGGAACACGCCATCCTGCTTGTAGTGTGAAATCATGTCCTTGACCGGCTTGGTGCCCTTCTTGACCGTAGCCATGGTTACGGGGTCAAATTCGGCGCCGAGCGACTCCTCGAAGCCCCAGTAGCCGTAGACCTTGCCGTCGTCGTCGACAAGCACAGCCGGGTCAAACCGCAGATCGCCGTCGGTCAGCTTGGGTGATTCCTTGCTCCAGTTGCACACTACAAACGGGCCGTCGGGGCGCGATGCCTTGGCTATCATGCCCTTGCGACCTTCGCTCTGATTGTTGGGATAGAAATAGTAGGTCTTGTTGCCCTCCTTGTCGACCACCTCGGCTATGTCGGGGGCGTAAAGGATGTCGCCTATTCCCTCGGCATTGAGCGGCTTCCCGTTGGCGTCGGTTTTCGACTCGAATATGATGCCGTCATATCGCCATTCGTTGAGATTGTCAATCGGTGCCGACCACACTACCTGCTCGCGGCCGCAGTACTCCTTTATCAGTGAGTCATGGGAGCCGTACACGTAGACGCGGTATTTTCCGGGATTGTCGGGGTCCTCAAATACGTAAGGTTCCCCGTCGGGGATGTACTCCCACAGCGGCAGATAAGGGTTGGCTCCATTAGCAGTGTTGAGCTGTGTCGCCAATGCTATTCCCGACAGTGTGCATGCTATTCGGTTGATGTAATGAATGATTTTCTTCATTGTCGTGATGAATTAAAGGTTATGAAACACAAATATACAAAATATTCGGCTAAACATAATAGCAAATGTCGCACATGATGGCGATTCACTCCGGCTAAGCTGATTATGTGGGAATTTTGTTATACATTTGTATCGTAACAGTAAAGAATGTAATAAATTATGTCACGCTCAATTAATAGAAGGCTCTTTTGGCATACTCTTCGCTTATGCACCTCCACTCCAAGTCAATACATACTGCTGACAAAATAAATCCTTGACCGAAATGGTAAGCTATATCTTTGTGGGCGTATGTGCCTCCATAGCGACCGGCTTTTGAACGTATGCTTATGGCATTTGTCCGTTCAAGCCACGTTTTTACCGATAGTACAAAGTTGTTGCTTCCTGCGGCATTTTTAATTGTACCGAATTCAGTACAATTAAGAGCCGGCTCTAAAATCGGGATTATAGAGCATTTCCCATTCTCCGAGATACTCTATGGCGCTTTTAAGGCTCAACCAACGGAAGATTATTTGTGAGTATGCATAACCACGACAGCCCATTGATAAAATAAGACATCGCCACACACTCAACGAGGTTGGCGATGTCGCAGAAGGTCGGTATGACTGGAAGAGTGAGAGAGGGCGAGGAATATCAATATGATATGACATAAATTATTATTAAAACAATCTGACTAACGAGACGGCTGCCAGCATTCGTGCCTTTTGACTGACGTTTCTAATAATTTTATAGATTTCGTTTAGCGAATCATATTTACATCACTCCACCTCAAACAAAATTCTTCGATAAGCAGTCAGTGCAGGTATTCCGTTATCATTGACTTCGAGTATGACATGGAAGTTCTTTCCTGAAGCATCCCGAGGCACTTCAATCTTGCATACAGGTTGTGTTTCTCCATGTATTGTCACATTACCACGATAAGTCCCGGGCTCAGAATATATCGACCATTTATATGAGATTGAATCTCCATCGGGGTCTTCCGATTTCTGCGCATCAAGTTTTACGTCATCACCTGCTTTTACTGTTCTATACATACATTTTAGAGATTTATCTCCGTTTACCACTGCTACAGGATGGTGATTGACGGTTGAAAAGTCAGCAGTGGTAGACCATAGCATTCGTGCTGCAAAATTGTTCCATATATGACCACGCCATCGGTTTATGGCATTGCAACCTTCGGGAGAGCTTCCTGTCATGTAGTAATCATCATACTGTTTTTCATTCTTTCCGCTCTTTTCGATAAATGACATTCCTCGTATATTTCTCTGTTTTTTAACGTCGAAACGTCCTCCCCAACCTCCATAATCGACATGTTCAGGAACATTAAGCCCGTTTGCATATACATAGAAGAATGATGGAGAATCCCCCTCGGTAGCCCATATCCTATTTGGATAATGAGAACCGAGACTTCCTCTGTTTTGGACGTTTTCTCTAGTCCACTCGTCAGAGGGTCCCCATCCGTACACTTCCACATTTCTGATGTATTTAAGGTTCGGGAAATTCTTTGCAATCCATGCACCTGCATCGTCCTGTCCCAGAACATCGTAGATTCGTATTTTATTTATAAACCTACTTAATTCTTCTTCGCTTCGCGTGTTCTTAACCTTGTACAATGCCTGAGCCACGGTGTTCATTCCGCCCCATGCCGCAATCCAGACCGGACGACCGTCTTCTTCGTTGTCAACGGTGGAAATAATTAGCTCAGACCCCGGAGAATCCATATAGTCACCAACCCCCGACATGTTGGAGTGCTTTTGTCCGGTCACCGTGACTGATTTAAGATAATCTGCGTCTGGGAATCCGGCTGAGTGACAAGCCAGATTTGGTCTGACATCTTCATACCAGGATAACACTTCCCGTATCTTATCGGACTTGTCAGGGTCATCCATCCACACCTGAGAGCTTATGATGCCCTCAATGTCAATTCTGTCAGAACATACGAGCAGATGGATCATCGACTGTGTGTCATCTGGATCGGTACCTCCGAGATCGGTAGTTACTATCAACCGTTGCTTATCACTTTGTGATAATGGCTTGATTCCTTTAGCCACAATTGATTGAAAAGGAATCGCCACTGCACATAACAGGAGCGATGCGATTGCAAAACATTTCATATGTCATGTTATAAAATTAAAATATTTATACACCGTATGAGAATACAAAGGTAGTGAGAATCCCGTATAAAGCTATCTCTGACAGGCGAAATCAGCGTTTCAAAGCTCATTTTCCCTCTTTTTGTACCGTCATTGTTTCTCCATGCGTCCAAAACCCTGTTTTATAGCGGTGAAAAATAATTCCTTGACAACTCTCATGACATCCGTTGAAAACAAATTCAGGCGTTTCCCTCAAAAAATGACTTAAGTGGCCTGGAATTCGCAGTTTACGCAGATGAGGTGTCTATTATTGACTTTGCAGATATTTTCTTATTTCAATTTTTGCCTCGTCGATATCAGGATTTGAGAGGATAGGAATCAATTTATCAATCTCTTCAATGGGACGGTTCCACCATTGTAGACGCTCCAGCAAGTCTATCATTTCAGAGTCAAATCTGCAGCGTATGACTTTTGCCGGATTGCCCACGGCTATCGAAAAAGGCGGAATGTCGGAGGCTACTGTTGCATTTGTGCCGATTATGGCTCCGTCGCCTATATGTACGCCGGGCATGATTGTCACGTTCTGCCCGATCCAGACATCATTGCCTATGACAGTGTCACCTTTGAGCGGCAATTCATCCATTACAGGAGCAATCGCACCTCCCCAATCTCCTCCCATTATGTAGAAAGGATAGGTCGTGGCGCAGTCCATCCGATGGTTGGCACCGTTCATGACAAAGGTAACCCCCTTGGCAATAGCGCAGAAGTTTCCGATTATCAGCCTATCACCGATGAACTCATAGAAATGTGTGACGTGCTCTTCAAATCTGTCGGCTCCGTCAACATCATCATAATATGTATAATCGCCAATGATTATTCTCGGATTCTTCACCACATTTTTTATGTAGCAAAGGCTCGGAATCGCAGGATTAGGAAATGCCTTGTCTTTGTCTGGATATATTTTCATGATTTTAGAAATCTTTGTGAAGAAGGATGTATTATATAGAAAGCTTCAAATTCGGCATAATGGCCTCTATCATGGGCTGGGGAACTTCACATTCCCTTGCCAAGAGAGGCCAGCGTGACGAGACTTCGGCAATACGGTCGATTATTTCAGTAGCTTCCTTTATATTGTTGCGTTTCGCAAATTCCAAAAGGTCTTGGCGGGTTATGTCGTCAAACTTCCCGTTGATTGACATCTGGTGCTGTGCTGTCCATCCACCCTTTGGGTTGTATGCAAATCCCATGTCGTATGCCGGTGAAAGGGTCCATTTGCCTTGTCTGTCCATAAGGAAGGATATGTTTTTAGTGTGGTCATCCTGATTGCGGATTACAACATTGAATACCAAGCGACGAAACATTTCCTGCGCCTGTGAGTATGGCAATCTCAATGCCCTCATCACGTTGAACGCCTGCTCGTAAGAGTATGAACGGGGATTGCAATAATCATAATGCGCTATGCCACAGAGTGTCTGCATATGAATTTTCTCACCATTCTGACGGTCAAAACGCTTGGTGAGAAAATGGGCGCGTCCATTCTCTTCTATCAGACTGCAATCCGACATTTTTATGCCACATTCCTTTACAAGCCGATAGAAAGAGTATTCCAATCGGCCGAAATTCTGCGTTTCCCTGAATCCGGCTTCAGCGGTTACACCGTCGAGTTTTATCAAGTAATAGTCGAAGCCTTCCGGAGCTTCAATCTGTCCTGAGCGGACTTCCCCGGTCAATGGATTGTAGGCTATGATGGCTTTCGCCCTCTGTCCTCCGGCAGAGGTGCCAAGTCGCACTATTTCGGCTATTGCCGCCTTCTTGTCCTCTTCAAGATTAGCTCCGAACTCTTCCTTTTCAGACAATGCCTCGCTTGTCACTTCAACAAGGGAATCAAGTTCTATTCTGACATCCGGACTATAGGGTGCATCCATGGCCGGTTCAAACTCCAAAGCTCCCATGCAGCGTTTGCCGAGGAAACATAGTGTCTCCACTGCGTTTCCGCTGCTACGACCGGTGAGCGCGAGCCAACGATCAAACAGTGCTCGGCCGTAGGTGTCGGGCAATGAATCGGCAAGCATACCGGGAAGCCCCTTGAATGTCTCACGACCTATGTCGGAGAATGAATATATCCTTCCCTGACGCACAGGCATCAGGATCGGCGAGGGTTCAAGACCTTTGCCTATGAAGCTTTCGGCATACTCGAAATGTGCCAGCTGGCGGTTGTTGTCCCATCGGAATGTTCCGACGGGTTGGCCATACAGGTTTACTCTTGCTATATCTACCATTCTGATTCTTCGGTATTAGGTTGTGTGTTGGTCTTGTTGTTACCACTTGCGCGTTTGCGCTGCTTCTTCTTGCTTGCTTCGACAAACTCGAAATATTCATTGGGACTCATCTCATCTTCCTTAATGAGTGACGAGAACACATCCAGTTCGCCAAGTATGCGAAGCACGCGCATCAAGGAATCGAAATAGCTTATATCGCCTTTCTCGATTCTCTTTAATGTCGTCAATGAAACTTGCGCCTGTTCCGCGAGCGACACCTGAGTGAAGTCTTGTCGTAGTCGCAGATGTCTTATTTTTTGTCCTAACCGACGACGGATTTCCCCGTCAGGCAACATGTATATGTTCTCTTCCATGGTCGTACTTGCGTCTATTAGGCTGCAAATATAATAATAATAGTTCAAACTACGCCTATTTTACGCTCATAATTTTCAGCTTAGCTAAAATTTATTGTCGAACCGGCTCTTAATCCTACATCAATACGATATTGGCAAATCAAAAAACGTATCAATTGTCAAGATTTAGTTAAATATTTCACTCAAAACACTTACCTATTCTAATCCTTTCATCCCCTAAAAGCAACTTCTTCGCTCCCACTTTCCCTTAACTGATAGTTGTACTGTTATTTTCTTATGTGGCTGATATTCAGCAATAAAAGTCCTCTCGGATGAATTCCTCATGGATTTCGGCAATCAAAGCATAACACCTACAGCCCTTTGATAAAATAAAACATCGCCATCCACTCAAGGTGTTGGCGATGTAGTAGAGAGCAAGTATGATTGGCGGATTGATAGAGGGCAAAGTATAATCAGCCTACGATTTACTCAATGCTGGAGTAGTCGAGGGGCGGGTCGAAGTAGCGGCTGAGCGACGGGAGGTTTTCCTTCATCGATGGCACGGCAAAGTGCGTGCCATCGAAGTAGCGGTCCATGGCTTGTTGGCGTGCCGCTTTGGCCGGGTCGGGAGCTATGGCGATTTTGGATGTCGTCTTTCCGTCGCGGTCGGTGACGCTTGCTGTCAGTTCGGTGTCGGTTACTTTCACTCGCACTGTCGAGCCTTCGGCCACGGCGAGGTCGAAGGTGGCAAAATCTTCGATGTCGAATTTCAGACGCGCCGCTATGCCCGACAACCGGTATTCATAGATGCGGCAGTCGGCGGTGCGCTCGAAGGCTCCGAGGAGCCTTCCGTTGCCAATCAGCTCGCTGTAGCGCAATGTGTTCAGAGCCGAAGGTATGCGCGGTGCAAGCGTGATGCTGCCGTCGAGAAGTGCGGGACGTATGCCCAGAAAGCCCTGATACCATACTCTGATTTGCTCGGCATTGCTCCATGCCTGGAGGAAAGTACCGGAACGTCGTGCCCACTGCGTTCCCTTGCGGGGCCAGGCGTCGGCGTTCTCCGACAGGCTTCCCACAGCGCCTTCATAGAGAGCCTGACGGTTCATGTTTTCAAAGAGCTGCCATGCAATGTCCTGCTGCCCGGCCTCTATCATGCGCTGCATGGCCATGCCGTTGTTCCACAGCCACACCGTGCCGTTATGGTAGGCATCGTCCTTGTGGTAGTGATGCCAGTTCTCGTGGTAAGGATGGAACTGAGGATCGTTTTGGTCGAGCGATGCCACACCCCACGGATATACGAGCCTCCGCCATGCATCGCGTGTTTCTTTCATGACAACTGCCGTGTCGGCCACCATGTCGAGGGCATAGAGCATATTAGGGCGGTACTGGCGGTCGGGGGTTCCGTCGGCATTGAGATGGTCGTAGACCAATGTGTCGGCAGTGTTGACAAACATGCGGTTGAACTTTGCTAATAGCGAATCGGCGGCCAGGTCCCAACGGCGGCCCTCATCGTCATGTCCCATGATGCGAGCCATCTCGGCACCGCTGCGCAACTGCCCGTACCACAACGCCTGAATGTCGACGGCACGGTTGCCACGTGGCGAGCAGGGATACTTTCCCTGTCGTTTGGCATCCATCCATGTGTCGGCATCGGCATGAACGAGGAAGCCGTCGGTATCGGTTCCACGCTCAATCACGCTGTTGATACTCAGCTCGATAGCCGGATAGATTGAGGCGAGGTATGTAGTGTCGCCGGTATATTGCATATATTCGTACACATCCGTCACAAAGCGCGGCGTACCGTCGGCCGTATTGTAGATTATGCCTTCGAGGTTGGCACGGTTGGGAATGCGGCCGAGGGTTTCCGATTCGGGATTTCGGTCCTGAAACTTTGCAAAATCGCTGAATATGCTTCGCGCCGTTTCCCACTGTCCGGTGCAAAAGACAGCCCCCGGCATTGAGATGAACATGTCGCGGCCCCAATACTCGTTAAACCATGGCAAGCCGGCATAAATGCCGTTGCCCTGCTGGCAGGTTATAAGCTCGTCGGTGGTGAGGACGATCCAGGCCATGGCTCTGTCGAGCGTATCATTGTCCGAAGACAGAGGGTTGGACTTCTCCACCAAAGCGTTCATTCGGTCGATGCGCTCACTGAGCATTTTCTCGTGGTCGCGGCGAAAGAGTGCGGCAACCTGTGCGGCACTGCCGTCTTCCGTATATGAAATGATGAAGCCTCCGGCATCGGCAGGCGCCATCAGTCGGGTGCCGTTCCATCGACAGGCTACATCTTTGAACGGCTGCAGGGTGATAACACCTCCGGCCGATTCTTTGGGCGCGAATTCAATACCTGTCGCGCCCTGTTTGCCGGCCGAAATAAGCCTTGGTGACAGCTCTATCCACACCGAATCGCCCTTCACATCCGATAGTTCAACATAGAGCAGCTCCACACGGTCAAACATATAGAAATTCTCGCGGGCCTTCGCATATACACGGTTAATTTTATAGGGATATACCGTCACCTCGGCCTCGCGCCTTGACAGCGTGTCGCCGTCAACGCCCACGGTATAGTCGCTCAGCAGCCGGCGTTTAGCTATATTCCAGCCCGAGTGCCAGTCGTCCCAGTTGTCGGTGTGCGTCATGCCATACCAGAATGAGGCCTTTTTATCGGTAAAAGAATATTCGCGCTGGCTGTCGGCTGCCACCGCTATGCCCATGTCTTCAACATCCAGCCGGCTCAGGGGTCCATCTTGTCCGGGCAGCAGCGACGAGCCCGAACATGCCCCTAAAAGGGCCGTGCATCCCGCAACTGCAAATAATTGTCCAAATTTCATCAAAGTAATTATGTTGTTTTTGTAAAAATTTTTAGCATGTATAAAGATAATACAAATACTGTAAAGACTCCTCGTTGACAGGCATAAATCAGCATTTCAAAGCTCATTTTACCATTTTTTGTACCTCTATTGCTTAATCTTTTCAAGGTCAATATTTGGCAAAAAATCCTTTACCATATTCGCAGGAATCGATACTGAGCATCTTCCTGACTCAATTTCACTGTTTACTTTGGGAGCGTTCATAAGTTGATCGTTTACAAATAGAGCCAAACGCTTACCGATGTTTTCTCTTGTTATTGTTGCCCACTTTTCAGCATCGGAAAATTTGAAACTAATCTGGATGTTGCCGCTATAGGAAGGTATTGAATTAGCCTCTGTTACGCTTACTTTTTCCGATAAAATCGGTTCGCTTTCGTATGCAACCAACCAAATCGTTCCATCAGTGTTGGGTATGGTCCAGTCGAGCGTAAGGTTTTCAGGCTTTACACTCAAAAGTTTTTCATTGACAGATGCTGTGTCAGCAACCGTGTAGTTGTTATCAGTGTTTATACCCGTCTGAGGGTCATTAAATTGTACGGCCTTGCGAACAGATATATTCCATTCAACGCCATCGACCTTTTCAGTCTTGGTATTACTCGTTTTTCCACAGGCAGTTGTTGCTACTGCCATAATGATGCTCACAAGTGAAGCAAAGAGATAGAGCTTTTTTGCCATACGTTTAGAGTTATAATATTGGATTACGAAAATATAGCACTTCTTCATTTCAACGCCTCGATTTTAGCAATGGTAGAATCAGACAAAATGTCTAAAGTATTGCAATTTCCAAAATTACGAAATTATTTCTAATTTTGCAACGGAATCCCCCGAGTGTCCCTGTCTTATGACAAACCTCGGGGTTTAGTTTTTAGTCGCTCCTAATCCGTGCGACTTTTCTTGTGTTTTTTTCATAGTGACGATGTTATAAAATATGCTGGCATGAAGGACAGCGTAATCGTTTTGCCGGAAGCATCGCCCTACTATTGGAGCATCGGGTTGGATACAATAGATACTAACATTATTGAACCCGATTTATATATAGGCAATTAGCTTCCCTCCACGAAGTTTCATTTACCCCTTATTTATCAACCGGCTCTGTCCTTAAACCATTCTGTGCTTTAAGTGGACAATACTTTAAGTGGACAATAATTGATCTGTTTTGATCCAATTGTTCTGTTTTTCTGATAAAATATTCAGTTTAGGACGATTAAATGGATTTAAATGTCTAACTTTGTCGGCTGTATTCGCATTGGATGCGAAATTTTATCTATTGACGATTAAAGTAAAAACAAAAAAGTTCAAGTTTATGAAGAAATTGATTTTGGCCTCGATGGCTCTGGCTGTTTCGCTTACAGTTATGGCCGAAGGCTATCAGGTCAACACCTTGAGTGCCCGTCAGGGCGGAATGGCCCACACCGGTGTTGCGCTCAAGCTTGGAGCCGAAAGTATGTATTTCAACCCTGCCGGAATGGCGTTCATGGATAAGTCGCTCGACTTGACTGCAAGTGTCAACGGCGTTGCTGCAACCGCCACAGCTACAATTGACGGTAAGGAATATGAAACCAACAATAAGGTGAGCACCCCCATGAATGTGGGCGCCGCGTTCAGCATCTACGATAATCTTAAGGCCGGAGTGAGCATGTACACTCCCTATGGAAGCAGCATCGACTGGAGTACCAATTGGCCGGGTGCCGTGCTGAATCAATCGGTAAACCTCGCCACCTACACCATCCAGCCCACTGTGGCCTGGGAAATCGTGCCCGGACTATCGGTCGGTGCCGGACTGATGGTGTCGTGGGGAACGGTCGACCTTAACAAGGGACTTGTGTCGCCTTCCACTCTCGACCTTGTGCTCGGAGCATTGGGCAATGACTATCGCTTCGGCTCCACCACTCCCGCGTCGGTCAATCTCAAGGGAACGGCCAATATTGCTCTCGGATTCAATGTCGGTGCCATGTATGACATCAACGAGCAGTGGACGGTAGGCGTCAACTATCGCTCACGCATGACTATGAGAGTGAAGTCGGGCGATGCGGCGGTAACCTATGCCAACGATGTTGCCAGCGCTGTGCTGTCGTCGACTCTGAACGTGCTCAACGAAGCCAACTTCTCGGCCGAAATGCCTATGCCCTCGGTACTTACATTCGGTGTAAGCTACAAGCCCATTGAGGCGCTCACTCTCGCTTTCGATGCACAGTTCACAGGCTGGAGCACCTACAAGAGCCTTGAGATAGACTTCCTCAGCGATCAGCTCACCCCCTACAATCAGCATCTCACCAAGGATTACCGCAACTCGTGGGCTTTCCGCCTCGGCGCACAGTATGCCCTGACCAATCGCTTTGACATCCGTGCCGGATTCATTGTCGACACAACTCCTGTGAATATATCCTACTACAACCCCGAAACTCCGGGCATGACCAAGCTTGAGCCTACCTTGGGACTGTCGTTCCGTCCTATCAAGAACGTGTCGATCGACCTGTCGATGCTCTATGTGGCCGGTCTTGGCAAGGATAACGCTTCATGCCCGTACACCGACCTGCTTGCTGCGAGCATGCCCAATCTCGGATTACCAGTAAACAAGACCTTTACCGCCGATTACAAGGTTCACGCATTTGTGCCTTCGATCGGTGTTGCCTATAACTTCTAACTTTATCATCGGATTAGTTGTTGATATAAAAAAATTAAATTCAGGTAATATCTATGTCACAATCTCGTCATTACGATGGCTTGACCGATGCTCAGGTTCTGGAAAGCAGGCGTGAGCATGGTGTAAATGTACTTACTCCGCCCAAAAAGAGATCGATGTTCATGCGATTTCTCGAGAAATTCAAGGACCCGTTGATAATAATCCTTCTTGTTGCCGGTGCGCTCTCGATAGGCATTGCGTGCTATGAGTATTACGCATTGCCCGATACCGGCGCTACGGTGTTCTTTGAGCCGCTTGGCATTTTCATCGCCATATTCCTTGCCACGGGGCTTGCCTTCTACTTTGAGGCAAGGGCCGACAAGGAGTTTGCCATCCTCAACCAGGTGAATGACGATGAGCCTGTCCAGGTGATTCGCAACGGCAACACTACTCAGGTTCCCAAGAAGGACATCGTCGTTGGCGACACAGTTATCATTACCACCGGTGAGGAGATTCCCGCCGACGGACAGTTGATCGAGGCTGTTTCGCTCCAGGTCGACGAGTCGTCGCTGACGGGTGAGCCCGTGTGCGCCAAGTCGACCGACCCGGCTCTCTTTGACAAGGATGCCACTTTCCCCACCGATTGGGTGATGCGTGGCACCAAGGTCATGGAAGGTCATGGAATGTATGAGGTAAAGGCCGTGGGCGACCACACCGAGAACGGAAAAGTGTTTGAGGCTGCGCAAATCGACGACAGCGTAAAGACCCCGCTCAATGAGCAACTTGACAGGCTTGGCACACTCATAACGCGAGTAAGCCTCGGCATCGCCGCCTTGATTATCATTGGACGGTTGTCGCTCTTCTTCATCAACATGGTGGAGTTTGACTGGCTCAGATTTGTCACATTCTTCCTGCAGACGATAATGATTGCCGTCACCCTGCTCGTGGTGTCGATTCCCGAAGGATTGCCCATGGCCGTGACGCTGAGCCTTGCCTACAGCATGAGGCGAATGTTGAAGACCAACAACCTCGTGCGCAAGATGCACGCCTGCGAAACGATGGGCGCAACCACCGTGGTATGTACCGACAAGACCGGCACGCTGACCGAAAACCAAATGCGCATATACCGCACCGACTTTTTCGGACTGCCTGAACAGCGGCTCGACGACAGCGTGATGAGCCGCCTCGTGGAGGAGGGAATAGCCGTTAACTCGACGGCGCTGCTCGACCTCTCCAATCCCGATAAGCCGTCGGTGCTTGGCAATCCCACCGAGGGTGCGCTGATTCTGTGGCTCCGCAACAACGGAGTCGACTACAGGACGCTGCGCGAGGGCGTGGAGCGCGTCGATGAGATACCCTTTACCACCGAGCGCAAATACATGGCCTCGGAGGTGAAGTCGGGTGTGCTTCCGGGAAAGACGATCCTATATGTCAAGGGTGCTCCCGAAATTGTCTACTCGCTCTGTCGCAACACCGAGGGGGGTGTCGACAAGGCGGCGATCGACAATCTGCTGCTCGGTTATCAGAATCAGGCCATGCGTACTCTCGGATTCGCTTACCAGATTGTCGAGCCCGGTCAGGAAGCCATCGCCGACGGAAATCTTGTGGCCGACAATCTCACCTTTATGGGTGTTGTTGCCATATCCGACCCCGTGCGCGCCGATGTGCCCGATGCCGTTCAGGAGTGCCTTGACGCAGGTATCGCCATCAAGATAGTGACCGGCGACACCCCCAATACGGCCAAGGAAATCGCCCGCCAGATAGGATTGTGGAAAGAGGGCGACGGCGACCGCAACATAATCACCGGACCCGAATTTGCCGCGCTCGACGATAAGACGCTATATGATCGCGTAAAGGATCTTAAGGTTATATCGCGCGCCCGCCCGCTCGACAAGAAGCGACTTGTCGAAACGTTGCAGAAGCGCAACGAGGTGGTGGCTGTGACCGGCGACGGAACCAACGACGCTCCGGCCCTAAAGGCCGCGCAGGTGGGACTGTCGATGGGCGACGGCACCTCGGTGGCCAAGGAGGCCAGCGACATAACAATTGTCGACAACTCCTTTGCAAGCATCGGAAGGGCCGTGATGTGGGGTCGCTCGCTTTACCACAATATACAGCGTTTCATCCTGTTCCAGATGACGGTAAATGTCGTGGCCTGCCTCATTGTGCTGTGTGGAGCGTTCATGGGCACCGAGTCGCCGCTTACCGTGACTCAGATGCTTTGGGTCAACCTGATTATGGACACCTTTGCCGCCATGGCTCTTGCATCGTTGCCGCCGTCGGAGCGTGTCATGAAGGACAAGCCCCGCGACCGCAATGCCTTCATCATAAACCGGCCGATGCGCTACGACATAATCGGTATGGGCGGATTGTTCTTTGTCCTGCTGCTTGGGCTTCTCTACATATTCCATCATGCCGATATCACTTGCCTCACCGACCTCCTGTCGCTGCATCTCGACCCCTCTTCATCGGAGATGACTCCCTACGAGCTGAGCCTCTTCTTCACCATCTTCGTGTTCCTTCAGTTCTGGAACATGTTCAACGCGAGGGCTTTCGAGAGCCACGGTTCGGCATTCAACCTCAAGGGCTGTTCCGAGTTTGATTTCATAGCGTTGGTTATTCTCGTCGGACAGATTCTTATCGTCACTTTCGGCGGCGAGATGTTCAATGTGACTCCGCTCAAGATTGTCGACTGGGTGATAATAATCGCCGTTACATCACTTGTACTCTGGGTGGGCGAGCTGTTCAGGCTGTTCAAGAAATAACCCCGTAATGCACATAAATTGTTATTTAACTATGAAACGAATACTGACCCTTTTCTCCGCCTTGACGGCTGTTATGGGGCTATCTCTTAACGCATCCTCCATGACTACTATAAAACTGCTTCAGACAAGCGACATACACGGAAACTTCTTCCCCTATAACTTCATAACCCGACAACCTTCGGCAGGAAGTCTTGCGCGTGTCTACGGAGCCGTAAAAGAGGCGCGGCAGCGCTATGGCGACAATGTGATTCTGCTCGACAACGGCGACATTCTCCAGGGGCAGCCCACTGTGTACTACTACAACTTTGTCGACACGGTGACTCCCCACGTGGCTTCGCGAATGATGAACTTCATGCGCTACGATGCAGGCAATGTAGGCAACCACGATGTGGAAACCGGACGCAAAGTGCTTGAGCGCTGGAGCCGACAGTGCGACATGCCCGTATTGGGTGCCAATATCATCGACACTGCCACGGGCGAGCCGGCATTCACTCCCTATAAGGTTGTGGAGCACGACGGGGTGAAGGTGGCTATTCTCGGACTGCTCACTCCGGCCATACCCGCATGGCTGCCCGAAGTACTGTGGAAGGGGCTGCGGTTTGACGACATGGAGGCCACTGCCCGCAAGTGGATTCCGATAATCAAGGAGCGCGAGAATCCCGATGTGATAGTGGGTGTGTTCCATGCCGGACAGCGCGGCAACACTTTGGTGAGATATCGCGAAAATCCTTCGCTTGAGATAGCCGAGCGCGTGCCGGGATTTGATGTAGTGCTTATGGGGCATGACCATCGTCGCGAAAACAAGAAGGTGGTGAATGTCGAGGGCGATACGGTGCTGGTGATGAATCCGGCCAACAACGGTGTCGTGCTTACCGACATAACGATGACCTTCAAGCGTGATGACGACGGACGAATAATCGACAAGCACATCGACGGAGAACTTCGTCACATGTCGGACTATGAGCCCGATGCCGATTTCATGGCAGAGTTTGCTCCCGACATGGCTGTCATCAAGGAGTATGTCGACACACCTATCGGCGAGTTCACAAGCAGCATCACCACGCGCGACGCCTACTTCGGCCCGTCGGAGTTTGTCGATCTCATTCATGAGCTTCAGCTTGGAATAACGGGAGCCGACATCTCGTTTGCCGCTCCGCTCTCCTACGATGCCACCATCGATGCCGGCCCTATAACAGTGAGCGACATGTTCAATCTCTACAAGTATGAAAATATGCTCTATGTCATGGAGCTTACCGGACAAGAGGTCAAGGATTACCTTGAAGAGGCCTACTCGCTGTGGTGCAACACTATGACTTCGGCATCCGACCATCTGCTTCTTTTTAAGGAGGAGCCTACCGAGGGCGATGAGAGCCGCTCTACGCTTAAAAACCCGAGCTATAACTTTGACTCGGCGGCGGGTATCATCTATGAGGTGGATGTGAGAAAGCCCAAGGGCGAGAAGGTTACGATAAAGAGCATGGCCGACGGCAAGGAGTTTGACCCCGCCCGCACCTATCGCGTGGCACTGAACTCCTATCGCGGAAACGGCGGCGGTGAATTGCTTACAAAGGGTGCCGGCATCCCTCACGACAAGTTGACCGAGCGCATCGTGTTTGCTACCGACCTTGACCTGCGCCACTACCTCACCGACTACATAAAGAAGCAGGGCAAAGTGAATCCGCGCAAGCTCAACCAGTGGCGTTTCATTCCCGAAGAGTGGACCCGCGAGGCGGCCAAGCGCGATTATAAGATTCTCTTTCCGCGATGACTTCATAGTTAAGATCATTTGTTCCCAAGATATTTTGAAGGCGATGATATGCGCTGTTTACGGGAGCCGGGGCTGTAGCGCCTCGGCTCTCCTGCTTTGAGGGGCTGGGTTGCGGCGGCCTGGCGGGAGCTTCGGGTGGCTTAACTGTTGTCTCGGGCTGTGTCTTTTCCTCGGGCTTTTTAGGCTGAGCGGGCTGTTGTGATTCGACCGGTGCTGCAAGTCGGGCGGCCTTCTTGATTTCGCGTGACTTGCGCTGACGGTTGCGGGCTATGCGGCGACGCTTGATTGTGGGGTAGATGAGCATGAACAGCGAGCGCACAAGGTCATCCTTTATAGTGCCTATCAAATCGCTGTGGTTGTGATTCTGATAGTAGTCAAGCCAATAATAAATCTCACTGTGATAGCACACAGGAATCTGATTGATGGCATCGATCCAAAGCTGGTCAAATTTCAGCTTATAGACCCTCTCCTTTTTCTTGGTTTCATTGTTTTCCATAATACTTACCTTTTTGTGCAAAAGTAATACACCCGACATCCCGATTTCACCCCATAATGTCGCGAAGCGTAATTTTTTCTTGAAATAGGATGTTGCAATGGGCGGTAATGTGAACATTATAGGGGTGTCGGTTGTCATTATTTCAGATGATGTGAATGCGGTCGGAGTGACATTAGGTTGTCCATCTTTGACTGTTTTGAGTAATATTAATGGCAAATAATAATATTTTACGACTTCATAGGAAGCTTTTCTTACCGCTTGTGGGGTTGTTATGGCTTATCATAGGCATAACAATCACATATTTCGTCATAAATGAGAGGCAACGGTTGAAGTATAATCTCGAGAACCGCCTGGTTAATGTGAACAATACGGTGATTGAAGCCTACGAGAATGGAAATGATTTGCAAAAGACGGTCGATTTCATTCATCTGTTTACCGGAAACACGACGCTTGATCCGCTGCGCATCACGGTTTACGACAACAAGGGAGTGATGATTGCCGATAATCCTGAAGCTACGATTTTGGTATATGATGCTGCCGGAAATATGCTGCCTGAATTTAAGCGGTTTGGCGGTGGCGGCGCTAATGCGTCGGTAAGCGATTTGTCGATCGATGGCAACAAGCTAATGGTCAGCACAAAAAGGAGTGCTGACGGGCTGGTGCGCTCCTTTGCGGCATTGCCTTATAAGGGTGAGGTTATCGACTTCCTCAGCATCGACCCTATGGTGTGGATAGTGGTGATAATACTTGGTATATTGTCGTCGGCGTTGGCCTACTGGGGAGTCAGAGTTGTGTGCAAGAATGTCTATGCGCTTCGCAACCTTGCGCAGGCCATCTCCACCGACCAACTTCCCGATGACGCTGACACATGGGAGTTCTCCGATGACGAACTCGGCGATGTTTCCCGCAAGCTCTTGACCTTATACCGCGATAAGATTCATGCCGAACGTGAGAAGATGCACCATGAGCGACAGATAGGGATGAATGTCAGCCATGAGTTGAACACTCCCGTGGGAATCATCAAGGGGTACCTTGACACGGTGTTGGCCGATGACAATATGCCTGATGCATTGAAGCGTAAGTTTCTTGTGCGAGCCCAACAGAATACCGACCGTCTGGCCAATCTGGTGAGTGATGTGAGTATGGTCATGCGCCTGCAGGAGGGCGGTGCAATAGATTACGGCATTATCAATTTCCGTGACATGACGGCTCAGATTGCCGAGGATATAGCTCAAGGCCATATAGCCGACAATATGACCTTCATCTGCGACATTCCCGAGGATTGCCTTATAAAAGGTCATGAATCGTTGCTTACCAACGCATTGTTTAACCTGATTTACAATGCCGCGCAATATTCGGGCGGAACGCGTATATCGCTGTTATGGAAGGGCGAGAACGACGGAATGCATCGGTTTGAGTTTGCCGACAATGGATGCGGAGTCGACGATGAGCATCTTGACCGTCTGTTTGACCTGTTTTATCGTGTCGACACGGGACGCGCCCGCAAAAATGGAGGAGCGGGGCTCGGATTGCCCCTCGTCCACCGAATCATCACCGCAATGGGCGGCGACATCACAGTAGAGAACGCTCCCGGCGGAGGCCTCGGATTCACCTTCACGCTCCCTGCCGCATAATTGTCCTTGCGCAGATTAGATTCAATAGAAAAGGCGTCGCGATTGCGACGCCTTTCCGTTATTTATTGATTGTGAACTCGGGTTTACATTGCCTTTACAATTGTGCGAGATCCTCCCATGTTGCGGGTGAATTGTGATTTCATTTCATTTGTCGGCTTGAGCACGTATATGCCTGTTGATGCACGTGAGCCGGTTGATTCAAACGATGGCTTGTTGCCGGTAGCAGCCCATGTCAGAGCGATTCCCGAGAGTTGATCTTCCATTGTTCCGAAATCGCCCGGGTAGATGTTTGTGTCATCATATTCAAAGTCGGGCTTGAATCCTTCGGCGTAGTCACGGAAACCTTTGGCATTCTCACAATAGAATGTAATTGGATAAAGCGTAAACGTATAGTTGCCTGCGCGTTTCTGCCATCCTTCCATTCCGCAGTTCTTTCCTTGGGTGGTAGTGCCGACGAGTCGTACATCGATGTCAAGACCGCGCAAACCGTTTATGAGCAGTTCGCTGGCTGATGCAGTAATCCGGGTTCCGATCACATATACGCGTTTGAGATCGAGCGAGCTGTCGATTGCCTGAGATATCTTATCGTAGCCGTTTGCTGTTTCGGGGTTTGCGGCTTCTCCAATGTTGTAGACACCCACTTCGCCGGCTGCTGTTCGGGCCGAATTGTAGGTTGTGCGCAGATAGGTCTGTCCCTGATGGGATTGACCTGCTACAAGAGTACCAAGTACGGTGCTTGACAATACGTGGCCGCCGTTGTTGTAGCGAAGGTCGATTACAAGCTCATCAATGCCTTCGGCTTTGAACTGGTTGAATACTTGAAGCAACTGAGAGTCGTAGTCCATGTGGAAGTTCATGTAGAGCAGATAGCCTATTTTTTTGCCGTTGGCAGCGGTTACGACTGTCGATTTGTAGATGGCCGGATCGATATAGGATGATTTGGCGATCATAACCGAGGGGACGCGGTTGGTGATTGTGGCTACGCCGTTGTTGAACTTAACGGAGTTGAGATCGACGGTCACGTTGCCGTTGAGCAGCGAGTTGCCGAGCTGACTATAGTTGTTCTGAGTCACCGGGATGTTGTTGACCTTGGTGATGAAGTCGCCACGACGCACGCCGGCTTCTTCGGCAGCGGTTCCCGGGGTGACGAACATCACGGTGAAACCGCAGGGGTCATCATCGTTGGGTCCGAGTATGGTGGCCTGAATAGCAAGACCGGCATCGTTGTAAGATTCACCTGTGGCACGCGAAAGTGGCGCGTTGCTCTGGATATTGGAGTAGTAGCTTACACGCTCGCCGTTGTCCCATAGACCGTCATCGTGGTTTGCATCATCGTTCTCAGCAACACCGTCAAGGATTTGAGCGAGGAACAGGTCGTAGTCTAAGCTGTGGTCGAGGATTATGTCGGGAATGTTCTCGTTCCAGAGATAATAGTCCGACATAATGTCGAGTGTCCACTGATTGATGTCGCGGAAGCGGCCTTCGCCCTTTTCAACCACGCCTTCACCCTGGCGTATAATCAGCACACAAGGTTCGGCATATCCGTCGATCTGAACGCTGACTTCGGCCGAGCGTCCGAGCTTGCCGTCATTTGGCTCGACTTTCATGCGAAGCGAGCTTTTTCCCTGATATCCGGAAGGTGTGAGCACCTCACACCATTCTTCATTGCTTGATGCCGTCCATGATGCGGGCGCTTCGAATTCGTAGATCAGAGTCTGACCTTTGAGATCGGCATCGTTTACGGCCGACCATTGTGCCGTTTCTATGCCGGTGCCGGGTAGTATGGGGTCGTCGTCATCACAGGCTGTGAAGCAGAATCCCATAGTGACGATTGCTGCCGACAGGAGTATTGTTTTGAAATATTTATGGTTAGTCATATTTTTTTATTCAAATTGGGTGTTATTTTTTCATGAGGTCAGCGGCTCTTTGGCGGCTTTCTTTCACCGAGCGGTCAAACGAATTGATTACTACCGTTTTGGGAGCTTTGACAGCGCCGCGGTGCAGATAGGCCGAAGTGGATGTGTCGCGTGTCAGCACAAGTTCTGAATAGCAGCGGAACTGTATGTCGTTGAACCACCATGACGATGCTGCCGTACACATTGTGGGATAGTAATAGGCCGGAATGTTTTCGTTGTAATATCCCTTGACTGTCACGGTGTTGCCATCGGCCGATACTTCAATAGGGAAGTCGTACAGGTTGTCCATGTCGCGTCCGGTCGACGGGCGGATACCTACAGCCCAGAAGTAAGAGTTGTCATCGGTTCCGAAGTTACCCATGGTCCAGCTGAGATTGTCGGGCTTGGGAACTACGATGCCGTCTTCGCGGAATTCGATAAACCATTTCGGGCCGTAGAGATCAGCGGCTTCTTCGGCAGTATTGCCGGCTGCTATCATGTCGGACAGTGATGTGTAGGGGAACTGGCTTTCAGGGCCGAATCCGAGTGCTACAAGACGGTTGGCAAGAGCGTATTCAGCCGTGGTGGCATCATCTACACCGGTTGTTATAGTTACGGGGAATGTCACTGTGTTGCCGTTGACATCGGTTGTCGATGCGGTGTAGCGTCCTGGCATGTTGTTTCGAGTTTCACCTCCGATCTGGGGCAGCATGTCGGTTGTGAATGTTACATATTCGGCTGTGCTTACGTATTCATCGTTGATAGCATATACGCCGAAAATGTATTGAGTATTGGCGCTGAGGTCGGATGTTTCAAAGGTTATGCCTTCCGATGTCAGCATTTCGGCAAGCTGTTCTTCCGATGCCGTTATTCCGTTGTTTTGTATTACGGCCGATATTTCGGCTCCGTTTGCGAGCACTTCGTCAATCTGGCTCTTGAGGAAGTATCCGTAGACTGCTGAAACGGCATTCTGTATCTTGACATTATATGCCGCCGATTTCCAGGGCGCGGTGACTTCTTCCGGTTTTGCCTCGATGGCAATCTGAGGCTTCGGTCCGACGGGTTCACCTGTGCGGAAGTCGATGTATTTCACACATTCATGACGTTCGCTGTCAAAACCTACAATGCCTACGACATAGTCGGTGTTGGGCACCAGACCTGTCGGATTGAGAACTACATTGCCGGTTTGTGCACGGGGTACGGGATTGGTTGAGTCGTCCCAGTGGCCTATGACAACTGAACGCACCTGTGCTTCACCCTCGCGGCGCCAGTAATCGAATTCGCTTTTTTTGTCAACGAACACTCGATAGTCGGTGATTTCAGGATCGGGGGTCAGGCTTATCGTGGCTGTTGTGGATGTGGATTCGATTGACACTTTAATGTCGTAGGGGCACAGTCCGGCAGGACGTGTGCTGAATTCAATGACCTGGAACTGTTCCGGATCGATGTTTCCGTCTTCCAACGGAACGCCTACCATGAGAATGAACTCGGTGCCGGAGTGGATGTGGATATCCTCACTGAAGCCGTATTCGGCAAATTTGTCATGTTCGATATCGGTGGATTCGCTTAGAGGATGTCCGAATACTTTCAGATATGTTTCATAAGTCACGGTGCCAAACATGGCAAGAATGCTCTTTATCGCTTCGTAGTCGGTTTTTTTGATTACAACATGTTTCATTGATGTGACTCCTTCCGGAAATTCGACATGATATTTGAAGTCGGTTTTGCCGACGCGGTCGAGTGTCACAAGGTCAGTATAAGGAAGGTCGGTGTTGAGGTCGATTTTCTTCACTTCGCTATATACATAGGGGTTGATGCGGCGTACAGCTACGTAGATGTCAAATTTCTTTCCGCCTTCAACATCGAGAGTGGTGACTTAAGCCACTCCTTTTTCAAACTGGCCTATGGTGCCGTCGGTGAAGAGCTCTTCGGCAGTGGGCATGTACGATTCATTCGGCTCGGCTACGATATAGGCGTAATCGGCAGCTTCAGCTGATGAAATTGAGAAGTCGGCTTGTGTACGCTGAACTTCGCTGACAGTGATGTTGAACGTGGGAGGTTCCATGTTCGGAGCAATCACTTTGTCGTCGTCATCGCTACATGACGCTACAGCAACCGACAGGCCTGCAGCAGTCACAAGCAACGCGAAACGGGATAAAAATTTCTGCATGACTTGAATAAATGATTGGTTGGTAATGGGTTTGTATATTCGGATTGCGAAGTTATATATTTTTTGATAAAAAAGCAACAATCTGCGGTGCGTTTTGATGAAAGACTTTCAATTTGCACTGACTATCTAAAACGATGCGGCAAAAGGATACACGGGACTGACGCGTATCAACGTCATTGCGCGGGCCTAACGTTATTAAGCTGCTCTGCAGCTTTGGCGCTAACGCGGGGATTTGTGGGTGCATGGAGTGCAACCCGCAAGGGGTTGTGGGGCGTTGTGGCGGGTCTATCCACGGGTGACGCTTCGCTCACCCGCGGTTAAATACATGATATGCCTGGCGGCATATACGGGGGATGTTAGTTGAAGTTGATGGTTTTGGTGCGGCCGTCGGCGAGCTTTACGGTGACCTGCTTGCGGTCTTTGGATATTTTTACCGATTTTACAGGACGCAGCTCTTTGTCGGTGAACGCGCTGTCGCTCTTCTTCCACAGGTGCAGGGTGACGAATATGTCGCTGTCGCTGACATCGGCTTCAGTCACGGGCACCGCGCAGATTGAGCTGACGGGGTGCAGACCCTTGGGACGCTGAACCTTAACGCCGTTCTTCCACCCTTCAAGGGCAACGGTTGCGAGCTGATAGTCGCCGTTGTCGATGATGCTGGCCGTGTAGCCCTTGTCGAGCGTGCGAGTCATCGCCTTTATGTCGCCGTCGAGCTGAGGCAGCGAGTAGTTGCCGAGGCGCACTTGGGTGGGACTGCCTGTCGACACCTTGTCGATGCGCAGGATGCCGTCGGGGAGCGATATGTCGGCAAGCTGATAGCGCACTGTCGTGTCGGTTTCAAGCACCGCGTCACGGCGGTACACATCGTCGTCGAAGCTGTGGAACGTGTAGAGCCTCAGCACTTCCCAGCGGTTGTCGCGGTTTTTGGTGGCATAGTTCATCGACACCTCGCCGTTGTCGCCGTCGGCCATCCATGGAAATTCGGTGTTATAGGCAAGCTTGTTGTAGTTCTCGGAGCTGCGGAACTTCTGCCAGTCGGCTGCTACCGTTTCATGGCACCATGAGCGCATTTCCGATGCTCCCGAGTTGGGATAGTCGGTTATGAGCAGATTGGTAGCCGGCTGGAACTTGTGGTAGACCTTTCCGGGAAGCAGGTCGCTTTCCCACGGGCCGTTGTTTTCCACTGCCGACCAGTACTCCGAATCCTCGGGGAGCAGCAGGCCGAGGAATGCCTTGCCACACCAGTAGACGCTGCCTCGGCATGAGTATATCTGCACCGCCGGGGCAAAGGGGCCGTAGAAGCCCATCGTAGGCACTCCGTTTTCAAGGAACTCGGGGTGTTGCATGAACTGCAGCAGTGTCGACGATGCTATGCGTCGCAGCCATCCGTAGTTGACACCTTCGTGCTTGCCGTATTCGATCAGCGGCAGCGGGGTCACGGCGGCAAAACGGTAGCAGATGCTGCGTCCCCACATGTTCATGTGTCCGTCGCGGTTGAACATATAGGGATAGTTGTCGATCATGTCGCCTTGGTTGGCGAGGAATTGACGGGCCAGTTCGGGGTATTGCTTGTCGCCCCACATCACAGCCCACAGCGGGCCGTAGCTCTGATAGGCCCACATGCTGTAGTAGTCGTAGGCCGGAGCGTCGTTGTACCATCCCTCGCCACGGTATCGGGCAAGGAGCTTTTCAAGAAAATCCTTTAGCTGGGTTTCGTTCACCTCATATCCGTGCTCCTTCATGAAACTCATGATGAACACGTTGAAAAACATCCAGTTGGAGCCAATCGACGGGCCGTTGCCGTAGCTCAGCATCGTGGCTGCCAGGTCGTCCTTCTGCTTTTGGGTCAGGGCATCCCACAGCACCTCCTCGGCGGCTTTCATGGATATGGCGAGCGAGCCGAGCTCAAGCAGTGTCTGGCTCGGGCCGCCGGTGCGGTGAGGGATGTAGTGCTTGCTCGTGGAGTCGGAGAGGCTCACGAGCTGATGGCGGTAGTAGTCGGCCACGCGTATGCCGTTGAGAGTGAGGTCGGGATTCTCCTTGAGCAGCGGAGCGGCCACAAAGAGTGTTCGCGCCAGTCCTTCAAGCTTGGCTGTGCGGGTGTCGTTGTCGTTGTTGGGATAGGTCTTCTGGAGCTGCTTGGGGAAGTACATAGGGTCGTCGAGTGTGTGGATGTAGCCGAATGCTCCGTTGAGCAGATATTCGGCTGCTTTCAGCCAGTGCGCCCTCGTCATTCCGCTATAGGGGCTTTTCTGATAGTCGGGATTTTGCAATACAAAGGTGTTTTCGGTGTCGGGTCGTGTTTGCCCGGCCTTGTCGGCTGCCGATGTCGCAATGGGAAACAATGAGAGGCAGGCCAACACAAAAGTCAGTCCTAATTTCATGATAGATGCACTTTTTCCATTTATGTGATACTTGGGGAGCCTGAAAAATCAGGTTCCGTCACAAATTTAATACTATTTCGCGTAACTTACAACTCCTCAGCCGAGTTTCTTGGCACGCTCCTTTATGATTCCGTGGCGATAGGCATAGAGGAGCTCGGTCAGCTCGTGTATCTGTCCCAGCAGCTCCTTTCCCTTGTCGGTGTCGCGCACTCTCATGCGCTGTGAGCTAAGCTCGACAATCTGGGTTGAGCTTACGATGTCGGTTCCGTTCTTGATGGCCTCCTCGGCCGATGTGAAGGGCTCGTGCTGCACAAGCTGGAACCCGCGGCTGTGATAGACGAGCGTGTAGCCCGCGATTCCGGTGGTGTTGTGGTAGGCTTTGGCAAATCCGCCGTCGATCACCATCAGTTTGCCGTTGGCGCGTATCGGGGTTTCTCCTTTGTTGGTGCGCACGGGCACATGTCCGTTTATTATGTGGCGGTGCTGTCCCGTCACTCCGAATGCATCGAGAATCCTGTCGCACACCTCCTCGTTGTCGCGCAGTGTGTAGTAATAGCCCTTCTCCTCCTTGTGGGTCGACTTGTCGGTGAGGAAGTAGCGTTCAAATGTAGCCATTTTCGACTTGTCGAACAGCGGCGATTCCTGACCGCACCACAGATACCAGTAGTAGTCGATGGCGAAGTCCTTCTCGTCGGCCGGGGTGTCGTCGTTGTAGGCCGAGCGCATCATCATGCCTATGCGGTGAAAGAGTTCGCGGCCCTTGTAACGCTGTCCGCGCAGGTCGACTTCCTTGAGCGAGCCGTCGGCGTTGAGCGGCATCGATGCGTGGAAGAGCAGGTTGGAGTTGTAGATGCCATACATGCACCCGTTGGTAAAGAGGCACTGCACATGCTTCTTGAGCTTGTCGCTCACCTTGAAGGAGTGGTGCAGCTTCGCTACAAGTTCCTCTTCCTCGGGAGTGAGGCGGTAGGGGTCGGCCGGGTCGACAGTGGGGAAGTTGATGTCGCGCATCTCATAGTCCTTGCCGTCGAGGGTAAACACTTTGCGGTCGAAGTCGATGTGCTCGAGCAGCTTGCGGTCGGCCATGTTCCACTCGGGACGCTTGTCGATGAGCGCGGCTTCGAGCTTGAACTGTATTATGCTGATTGCCTTGTGCATCTGGGCGATGAGGCGTCGGGTCTTTTCGTTGTGGGTGGTGTCGTCGGTGTCGAGATGCGGGCCGAAGAAGTCGCAGGGGTCGTCGCCGTAGGTTTCCATGGCGAATGTGGCAAGCGGCACGAGGTTGATGCCGTAGCCGTCCTCGAGCGTGGCGAGATTGCCGTAACGCAGCGAGAGTCGCAGCACATTGGCTATGCAGCAGTCGTTGCCGGCAGCCGCGCCCATCCACAGTGCGTCGTGGTTGCCCCACTGGATGTCAAACTGCCCGTAGTCGCACAGCGTGTCCATGATTATGTGTGCGCCGGGGCCTCGGTCAAATATGTCGCCGAGTATGTGCAGCTGGTCGATGCTTAACCGCTGGATTACGTTGCACAGCGCCGCAATGAATGCGTCGGCCTGTCCGGTGGTGATGATGGTTTCGATGATGCGGTTGAAGTAGGGCTGCTTGTTGTCGTCGGACGATGACTCGTGAAGCAGCTCCTCGATGATGTAGGCAAATTCTCGCGGCAGTGCCTTGCGCACCTTTGAGCGGGTGTATTTCGATGAAACGCTTTGACACACCTTAATGAGCTGGTGCAGAGTTATGTTGTAGAAGTCGTCGAGGTCGTTTTCCGATGCTTTTATGTATTCAAGTTTGCGCTCGGGATAGTATATGAGCGTGCAAAGTTCCCTGATTTCCTGCTCGCGCATGGTTGTGCCGAATATCTCGGTGACCTTGCGCTTGATGTTGCCCGAGGCGTTTTTGAGGATGTGACGGAATGCCTCATGCTCGCCGTGGAGGTCGGCCACGAAGTGTTCGGTACCTTTGGGGAGGTTGAGAATAGCTTCAAGATTGATTATCTCGGTGCTTGCCGAGCTGACATCGTTGAAAGTTTGTGACAGTAGTTCGAGTACTCGACGGTCATTCTCGATTGTAACGGGCGTTATGGGGGTGTTTGGAGCTGACATGGTGTAAATGGTTCATGAAGTAAGACAAATTTACTGAATAAAAAGTTTATCGGCAAGCACCGGAGTTGATTTTTTGCTGGTGGAGTTCACCCTGCGCTGCGCGGGGCGAAAGCGTGGGGATTTGTGGGTGGGAGGAGGGGCCGGGGG
>ENA-OZGC01000069-OZGC01000069.1-human-gut-metagenome-genome-assembly--contig:-NODE-69-length-83451-cov-8.909960_pt1 | contig 83451 bp, 71 predicted proteins | sample MGYA00245109_ERZ653643 | MGnify/ENA primary metagenome ERZ653643 (study PRJEB26926, sample SAMN06165107) | human gut metagenome | biome: ENVO:00009003; feature: ENVO:2100002; material: ENVO:00002003... | reverse complement strand
TTAAAGCGGTACGCGAGCTGGGTTCAGAACGTCGTGAGACAGTTCGGTCCCTATCTGTCGTGGGCGCAGGATATTTGAGGAGTGCTGTCCTTAGTACGAGAGGACCGGGATGGACGCACCTCTGGTGCACCAGTTGTCACGCCAGTGGCACAGCTGGGCAGCTATGTGCGGAACGGATAAACGCTGAAAGCATCTAAGCGTGAAGCCGCCTCCAAGATAAGATATCCCATAGCATAAGCTAGTAAGACCCCTCATGGACTAAGAGGTTGATAGGCTGCATGTGTAAGCGTGGTGACACGTTTAGCTTGGCAGTACTAATAGGTCGAGGGCTTGACTTTGTTTCCTTTCGTTCATTACTTTTCTTCCTTTGTTCAGTTTTCAGGGTGTGTCTTGTGTATGCACCTTTCTTAAGGCTCATCTTTTGATGAGTCTTTTTTTTATTGTAAGAATATACAAAGTTCAGCACAAAAATTTGTTCAAAGACACAAAATGTGGCTTTCAATGATATTTTGCTTGAAATAAAATTTGATATATGCTATTATGTGATTGTGACAATGCGTTGAAACAAAATTTATGCGAAATTACAAAGGAGGATTTGCTTGATGAAAAAAGCATTATCGATTATTCTCTGTGTATTGGTTCTTGCAGCTATGCTGAGCAGTTCAGCATTTGCGGTGGTTAGAACAGTTACACTGTCAACTTCGGATAAAGCCAATAACAGTCTTGAAGTATATGGCTCATGGAAATTGGTGAGGGCGTATAATAGCGCGGATTCTGCGTATGCAGTTCATGTTCTTCCGCAATATAAATACTTAGGTTCTTGGTGGACACAGAAAAGCTCTAAGATTATGCTAGCAATGGGAAAAGGAACATGCAAAAGTAAGGGTGAATCGAAATTGGTAAGTTCCTTTGAACAGGCAGATGAATTTTCTACAGATAAGTTGGATCATGAAACATATTGGAGACTTCGCTTAAATGTTGACGGAGCAAACAGATATGGTTGCATAGCAAAAGGAACTATCAGAAACTGACGCATTTATGCGGATTGCGGCATCTGCTTTATAGCTTGATGCCGCAATTTATAAGGAGTTGAGACTTTGAGACAAAGAACGCTGTTTCTCTTCAGAGAATTTAAAAATAATGCTGTTTTTAGAATTGCATATATAGTATATTTTTTGCTGACGGTTGCTGTATTGGCATATGCCCTGCTGAATATGTTAGCCGGTCTTTCTGTGGATAAATTCCTTTATGGCGTTCAGATTATTTTACTTGCCAGCCTTTTGCATTTCATCTTTTATTCACTTATCTCATACGAATTTTGTTGTTCAGATCAGGCTGTTGGCATTGATGAGTTTGCGCGAACAATTGAGAACGGAAAATCTCGGTTGCTGTTGAGCAAAATAGTCGTGCTGATGAGTTTGACTATTCCTAATTTGATTTTAAATATAATTGTGACAGTCATCGGAGCAATTGTCGGGCATGTCGGAGCGGCGCTTTTGCAGATTTTGGGACATTTGATTCTTAACCTCGCTGTTCTTCCCGCGGTTGGTATTTTATTTGGCGCAGTGTTGGCGTGCGGAGCAAAGCGCGGGGCGGCATATATAATAATGGCTGCTGCAACATTTCTGTCCAGTCCTATAGCCGGTAGTTTTGGCGCTACAATTTATCAATCAACGGGCTTTTCCGCCGGCATATTGATGCGTTTGTTCCCGTTTATGACGCCGTCAACAATGCTTATTTCTCCTAATATGGCTTACGGATATTCACTCAGACCGTACAGGATTTTTGCCTATGCTGTGTGGATTCTTGTCCTCTGCGCTGTTTTGCTTTTCTATATGTCTAATGAGCGCGGAAAAAAGAAACAGTTGCTTTCTGCCGCCGTCTGTTTGGCGGCAGGACTGTGCCTGATTCCGTTTGTGTTCAGGAGCAATTCGGATATTATATATGATGACATGAACAGCGAGGGCGCAGGACGCGAAATCAGCTATTATGAGAGAAATAAAGTAACACTTCCCGAGGCTTGCCCCGAGTTCAAAATAACCGCATATGATATGGATCTGAAGTTCAGCAATGTGCTTCATGCCGATGTTAAAGTTTCGGTTTCTCCTAGCAATTTGGATATCTACGGCTTCACACTTTATCACGGATATAAGGTGAAATCGGTTAGGGATGAGAGCGGCAGAGCGCTGAAGTTCAGACAGAATGATGATTGGATAGAGGTCGAGTCGGTGGGCGAGACTTCGTCGCTTACATTCACTTACAGCGGATATTCCAACACTCATTACAGCAACGGACAGGGCGCATCTCTGCCGGGAACATTTGCGTACTATCCCCGTGCCGGGTATGTCACTTGTTACGGTGATAACGGATATGAAACGCTGACTCTCGACGAGCCGACGCAGTTCGATGTGAAAATCAAAAACCGCAAGAAGTTTTTTACGAACCTCGACCGCACCGGAAAAAATACATTCTCCGGCAAGACCACAGGTCTGACGGTTGTCGGCGGATTCTATAAAGAGGACAAAATCGGCGAGACGAACCTCGTCTATACATATATCGGCAGAAACACTCAGAATGTGAAGAGAATGTTCTCGGATCTGATGCAGAGATACAAAAGATCATTCAATACCATAATGGTTGCCGAGATAAGCGACGATTCTATGCGCGATTACGGTGACACGCTTGTGTTCGCCGGTACATCTCTCGGTAATATAGATATGGACTACTTCCTGTCGCAGGTTCCGGAAAGCAGAGGAGATTTCGGAATACAGGCTTATGTCTTTGAATATATGCGCGGTACGTTTGCTGAATATGCGGCGGATGATAAAAACCTGGGTATGAACACCCGCTATGTCCGCGTGGAAGCGGCGGCTGATAAGTACGGCGACGAATATTGCAGAAAAGCGATAGACAAATATCTCTATGACGAGAGCGATACGCGCACTCCCGATGAGTTTGTTGACGATTTGAACAGAGGTACTGAAAATGTTAAAGATTGATGGACTTACTTATAAATTCGGAAAGAAAACGGCTGTTGATAATTTGTCATTTGAATTTACTCCCGGAGTATACGGCCTGCTCGGACCGAACGGCTCGGGCAAAACAACGCTCATGCGCTGCATAACGGGGCTGTATAATGTCAAGGGCGAGCACATTTTCTATAACGGCAAGCCGGTTGAAAAGGACAAAAGTTTCTCGCGCCATGTCGGCTATCTGCCGCAGAAATTCGGGATGTATCAGCACCTGACTCTGAACGAGATGCTGCTGCTCATAGCCAACATGAAGGGGCTCGATGACAAGTCGGCGCGAGAGGGTGTTGGAAAAGCACTCGGGTTAGTTAACCTCACCGACTGCGCCGAAAAGAAGGTCAAGGCGCTCTCCGGCGGAATGGTTCGCCGCGCGGGAATAGCCCAGACTCTGCTCGGCGACCCGGATATTCTCATTTTTGATGAGCCGACCGCGGGACTCGATCCCGAGGAACGCCTGCGCTTTCAGAGCATTATCTCCGAGATAAAGAAGGACAAAATAATTCTTATCTCGACGCATATTGTCGAAGATGTCCATGCTGTGTGCGAGACCGTTGCGGTTATGCGAGACGGCAAGATAATAAAAAGCGGCACGCGCGAGGAGATGGCAGCGTGCGCCGAGGGCAAAACATATATCATAGATATGGACGACCTGCTGAAATTCAAAGAGCCTTATTATAAGCAGAAGCAGTTCGACAGCGACGGAAAGTACTACCTGCGCCTTGTCAGCAGTGCGCCGCAGGACTTTGCGCCCGTCAAGCCGAATGTCGAGGACGGATACATATGCGCGCTCAAAGGAATATGAAGCTGCTGCTTCAGAGACAAAAATATCTGATCAAAAATATGGGCGCCCTCATGCCCGTTCCGATAGCGGCGATTTATGTGCTGGCTCTGCCGCTGTGCATTGTACAGAGCAGAAACGGCAACGCAGAAGAGCTGCGCTCATTCGTATCGCAGTTTTCGCAGGGCGTTTTTTCGGTGATCTCCGTCTGGTGGGTTATATTCGGCGTGCGTGAATATTTTGAGGCGGACGGCTGCGAAGTTTTGTTTCTCCACAACAGGTGCGGCTTCCTGCCGGATGCAATTTTATTTTATCTGCTGTTTGCCGTTTCGGCGGCGCCGTTCTATATAATCATGAACGCGGTTGCGGGGATATCTTTGTTTGCGTTTCTCCGTCTGCTGCTCAGCGGCATATCCTGCTTCGGATTGGTCTATTTTTTGATGTTCCTGACCCATTCGACAGCCATCACGCTCATGACGCTGTTTATCTACTCGCTCGGCGGAATGCTCATTTATCGCAGCCATCCGATTTTCCCTTTCTGCTATGACCTTAACTCTGCTACGGCGAAAAATTGTCTGCAATTCTATCTTCCGCTTGCGCTGATCGGCGTTCTGCTGATTGCTGCAGGACAAATTATAATTTCAAAAAACACAAGATACCATCAGTAAAAATTTCTATAATCTACAAAGACCCCCGACGCGATTTAAACGTCGAGGGTCTATTCTTTTGAACACTATTTTACCGATATCGCAGCTTCGTATGCCGCCTTTGTCGCGTGCGCTATTTTTCCCACATGGTTCGCGTCGCCGATGACCAGCGGGGAGAAGCCGTTCTTTTTGAGCTCCTCGACCACCGTCGCATCGGGTCTTGAGCCGAGCGACAGCACCACGCGGTCGCAGGCGATATCCGTTCTCTTCTTTGTATCGACATTCTCGGTGACTATCCTGTCGGTGTATACCTCGCAGAGCTTTTCGCCGGTCATAATCTTTGTGCCCGCCTTCTTGAGCTTCGGAAGAATATCGTCCTTGTGCTGCATCCATGTGCCGGGTGCAATCTCCTTCGCCATCTCTACGACAGTCACCTTGCAGCCGTTCTCGCAAAGCGCGTGAGCGGTCTCGAGCCCCGTAAGACCCGAGCCGATGACGGCAACATTGCAGTCCCTGAGCTCGACTCTGCCGCTGAGAATATCTTCAAACGTGAGAATATCTTCGGCGGGGCAGTTGCCGGCAAAGCGCGGCTTTATCGGTCGGCTTCCCGTTGCGGCTATGACGGCGCAGGGAGAGAGCTCTTTTATGGCCTCAACGGTAGCGGGGGTGTTGAGCTTTATTTCAACGCCCTCCTCGCGGCAAATTTTCACGAGGTCGTCTATCATCCATGCGGTCTTGGCCTTTTCGGGCGGGGCGGAGGCGAGGTTAATCTGACCGCCGGGCATTGCGTTCTTTTCAAATACCGTGACGGAGAAGCCGCGCTGAGCGAGAATGTCTGCGGCGGTGAGTCCCGCGGGGCCCGCGCCTATGACGACAGCTGCGCGCCCGTTACCGTCCTTCTTGAGCAGGTCGCCCTCGTGGCCGACAAACGGGTTGACGGAGCATTCGCCGTGAGTGCCGACAAACGCATTTGCCTCCATAGATTCAAAGCAGTTGAGGCAGCAAATGCAGCGGCGGATAGTCTTTCCGTTAATAGCCTTTTCGGTCCAGTGAGGGTCGGCGATGTGCGGTCTGCCGAGGGAAACGAAGTCCTGAATGCCGTCCTCGAGCTGCTGCTCCGCCTGCTCGGGCGAGCGGATGAGGTTTGCCGCTATGACGGGGATAGACACAGCGTCCTTGACGGCCTTGGCCATATATTTTCTCCAGCCCGGCTCAAACGAGACCGGCTCGAGCCAGTAGTTGAAGGTGTCGTAGCCCGCGCACGAAACATCTATTGCGTCTATGCCCGCTTTTTCAAGGCGGCGCGCAATTTCAACGCCCTCGTCGAGCGTATAGCCCTTGCCCTTTTCGCCGATTTTCTCATAGCACTCGTCGACGGTCAGTCTGACTATCACAGGGAAATCCTCGCCGCAGGCCTCTTTGATGCCCTTGATTATGTTGAGAATGAACCTCATGCGGTTTTCGAGCGAGCCGCCGTATTCGTCGGTGCGCCGGTTTGTCACGGGGCTGAGGAACTGCTGAAGGAGATATCCGTGCGATGAGTGGAGCTCAACGCCGTCGCAGCCCGCTTTCTTTACGCGCACGGCGCCGTCGATAAACTGCTGCTCGAGCTCCTTTATTTCGCTGTGTCTGAGCGCTCTGACACGCCCGCCGGCGAAGTATGCCGGGCTGCACTTTGAGGGCGCGACGCTCGAGGGCACTATATTGTGCTCAAGCATGGTCGGGCCGACCTTCGGAGTCAATTTATAGAGAAGCTTCCCGTATGCGCCGCGGGTAAGACTTTCGCACTTGATGCTCAGCGGAACGGTACCTACGAGCAAACCGACATTCTGCCTGCCCGGGTGGTGGAGCTGCACGAAAAATTTCGCGCCGTGGCGGTGAATGCGCTCGGCGAACTCGGAAAGCGGCTTGATGTGGTAGTCATGGCTGACTGCGAGCTGCGCAAATGCGCTCGCGCCGGTCTGATCGTTGACGCGGGTTATCTCGGTTATGATAAGTCCCGTGCCGCCCTTGGCGCGCTCCTCGTAGTAGTCCATCATTTTCTTCGTGGGCTTTCCGTCGAACTGACCGAAGCCCATGAGCATGGGCGACATGACCACGCGATTCTTTATCTCGCATGAGCCGATTTTCATCGGCGTGTTAAGTAAATTGCTCATTTTGTCACTCTCTTTTTATTGATATTTTTTCTGTCTGAAAGCCTTGAGCTTTATCTTTCGGAGTAAAAGATATGCGGTTTTAACTAACAGCAAGAATATCATCAGCACCTTTGCGAATCGGAAAATCGCACAAGAGCTGACGCTTTTGCCCTTTTCAATGCAATGGTGTCGATCGCAACGGGGTAGAAGTCGGATGAACTGAATGTTATCGGGCAATTAACGCCTTGTTTTATCTTCGATTATATAGCATATTAAATAGTATCAGAAACGAACAGTTAAGTCAATTTTATTTATGAAAAGTTTGTTGATTTTAACGATGATGAATAACCGCAGAAATCAAATGAATTCTGCGGTTATTTGTTAATAATATTCGGGCAATCGGTGCGGTTCAGGAGATAGTCGACGGAAACATTGTAAAAGTCGGCAATTTTTGAAATTGTTTCAAGCGGAATGTCCCGTTGCCCGTTTTCATAGCGGGAGTAGCAGACCTGCGAACAGTTGAGATAATCTGCGAGATCCTGCTGCTTGAGATCCCTGTCCTCCCGAAGATCCCGTATTCTTGAATATACCATATAATAGAAAACTCCTGAAAAAATATATATTAATTGTATTTTATCGGACTAAATCAGTTGACATATATACCATATTGGTATATAATGGCTTTAAAATTACTTTTAGCAATATCTTGCAAAACACCTAATAATTAAATTAAAGAAAATAAGACGGTTATTTATCCTCAAAACCCGTCAATTATACTAAGTATATTGTATTTTTCTGACAGAGTGCTAATATATGATTAAGAGAATTCTGCCAAAGAGGCGTAAAGCACAACCGAGGTATAAAACGGTACTGCCGTGAGAATACAAAAAATAAAATGGAGGCAAAAAAAATGAAAACAAAACGGAAAAACATTTTCAAGTCGCTTTTGGCGCTGACCCTCGCGCTCATCATGGTGCTCGGCGTCGCGCCGATAAGCGAGCTTGCCGGTGTTGATTGGGCAAGCCTTTTCGCACCCAAGGTCGAGGCGGCGGAGCAGAAAACATATGGTATATATACTTATGAGGTCAGCAAGGATAGCACAGTCGCTATAACCCGTTGTGACAAATCGGCAAATGGTGCAATAACAATACCATCTAAAATTGACGGAAAGCCGGTTACAAGCATTGGAGATTATACTTTCGAAGATTGTACCAGCCTCACAAGTGTAACAATTCCTAACAGTGTAACAAGTATAGGACACGATGCATTTGTCTGTTGCTCCAGCCTCACGAGCATAATTATTCCCGACAGTGTAACAAGCATCGAAAGCGGTGCTTTCGCCCATTGTAGTAGCCTCACAAACATAGTTATCCCAGACGGTATAACAAGCATTGAGAACTATGCTTTTAATGATTGTAATAGCCTTACGAGCATAATTATTCCAGACAGCATAACAAGTATCGGAAATTATGCTTTCAATGATTGTAACAGCCTCACAAACATAATCATTCCCAACAGCGTAACAAGCATAGGAGACTATGCTTTCGATGATTGTAGCAGTCTCACAAGCATAATCATTCCCAACAGTGTAACAAGCATTGGCAAATCGGCTTTCGGAGATTGCACTAACCTCACAAACATGACTATCCCCGACAGCGTAACAAGCATCGGAGACTATACTTTCTACAAATGCACCAACCTCACAAGCATAACTATTCCCGATAGCGTAACAAGTATCGGAAAATCGGCTTTCGGATATTGCACTAACCTCACAAAGATGACTATTCCCGACAGCGTAACAAACATCGGAGACAATGCTTTCAATGATTGTAGTAACTTAACAAGCATAATCATTCTCAAAGGCGTAACAAGCATCGGAGACTCGGCTTTCGAAAATTGTACCAGTCTTATAAGTATAACAATTCCCGACAGCGTAACAAGTATTGGACGCAGTGCTTTCTTCGATTGCAAAAGTCTCACAAACATAACCATCCCCAACAGCGTAACAAGCATCGGAAAATCGGCTTTTTGGGGTTGCACTAACCTCATAAACATGACTATCCCTGACAGCGTAACAAGCATCGGAGACAATACTTTCTACAAGTGTATTAGCCTCACAAGCATCACCATTCCCGACAGCGTAACAAGCATCGGAGACTCGGCTTTCGGATATTGCACCAACCTCACAACCATAACTATCCATAACGGTGTAACAAACATTGGAGATGGAGCTTTCTACTGTTGCGAGAACCTCACAGTCATAACTATCCCCAACAGCGTAACAAATATTGGAGATGAGGCTTTTTTGGGTTGCACTAACCTCACAAACACGACTATCCCCGACAGCGTAACAAGCATCGGAGACAATACTTTCTACGAGTGTATTAGCCTCACAAGCATCACCATCCCCAACAGCGTAACAAGCATTGGAGACAAAGCTTTCTACAAATGCGAGAGCCTAGCAAGCATAACCATCCCCAACAGTGTAACAAGCATCGGAGAATATGCTTTCTACGATTGCGAGAGTCTCACAAGCGTGACAATTCCTAACAATGTAACAAGTATTGATAATAGTACTTTTGCCTATTGTGATAGCCTCATGAGCATAATTATTCCCGACAGCGTAACGAGCATCGGAAATTATGCTTTCAAAGATTGTAACAGCCTCACAAACATAATTATTCCCAACAGCGTGACAAGCATTGGAGATGAGGCTTTTTGTAGCTGCAACAATCTCACAAGCATAACAATTCCCAATGGTATCAAAAGCATCGGAGACGGTGCTTTTGATTGTTGCGAGAGCCTCACAAGTATCACCATCCCCAACAGCGTAACAAGCATCGGAAAACATGTTTTCTATGGCTGTAGTAGTCTCACAAGCATAGCCATTCCCAATAGTGTAACAAGCATTGGAGACGAGGCTTTCTACTGTTGTGATAGCCTTACAAGCATAACCATTCCCAATAGTGTAACAAGCATTGGAGATGGGGCCTTTGAATATTGCGACAAACTCAAAGATGTATATTACTCCGGTTCAGAAGCACAGTGGAAAGCTATAAGCATTGGCAGCGACAATGAATATCTCCTCAACGCCACTATCCACTACAACTGGACGGGTGAGCATGTTTGCACAAATAAAAAGCTTGTCACTGTTCCGGCGCAGTGCGAGGTCAACGGAATGAGCTACTATATCTGCACCGAATGCGGCAAGCAGATTGGCGAGGCCACAATAATACCCGCCACGGGTCACAGCTGGGGCGAGTGGCATGTAACAAAGGATGCGACTGCCACCACCGAGGGCTCGCGCGAGCGTGAGTGCGCCGCTTGCGGCAAAAAGGAGACGGAAATCATACCCATTCTTGCGCAGACGGCCAAGGATGACAAGAGCGGAATCGAAGTGTCCGCGCCGTCCGGCTCATATAACGGCGAGCTTGAACTCGAGGTCGAAGAGATTTTTGACGGCGAGTCGTTCCAGATAGTCGGCACGATAGAAGGTCAGGAGCAGAGCAAAATATATGATGTGACGACTAAGGTTGACGGCAAAGAGACCCAGCCCGGCGCGACTGTTACGGTCAAAATACCCCTGCCGGAGGGTTATGACCCGGCGCGCACCTATGTATATCATGTCAATAGCGAGACCGGCAAAGTGGAAAATATGAACGCCCGCTATGAGGACGGCTTCCTTGTGTTCGAGACCGACCATTTCAGCACTTATGCCGTTGTTCAGATTAAGGCTCAGAAAAAGGACAGCTTCTTCAAGAAGATACTCAATATCATCCTCGCTCCCTTCCGCGCAATAATCAACCTCTTCAAGAAACTTTTCGGTAAATAATCCTCTATAAGCAATCCCGAAAACAGCACCGCCGCCTGCGGCTTTTGCAGGCGGCGGTGTTTTGTTTTGCGGCTCAAAATAAACCTCAAAATATGATAGAATTTTCGACTTTGCTGTGCTATAATATAGAGGATTATAATGGCATATACTGTCACTACTGCTTTAGGAGTGTTTTTGTTGCAGACAACTGTTGATTCGCTGAAAATAAACTATATGGATAAAGGCTCGGGCGAGCTTGTGGTTCTGCTGCACGGCTGGGGTTCAAATATTGAGCTTTTCGAGAATATGTCGGAACTGCTTGCGCGAAAATATCATGTTATAGCTCCCGATATGCCGGGCTTCGGGCTGTCCGATGAGCCCGAAGAGCCGTGGCGCGTCGATGACTATGTGGATTTCGTGCTGAAATTCCTTGAGCCGTTCGCGCCCGAGAAAGTGACTTTTCTCGGTCACTCATTCGGCGGCAGGGTCATAATAAAAATGGCGAGCCGCAAATTGCCTTTTGAAATAGAGAAGGTTATTTTGGTCGACTCTGCGGGCGTCAAGCCGAAAAAGACGGCGGCGCAGAAGCTGAGACAGCGCAACTATAAAATAGGCAGAAAAATCCTCGAGACCGCGCCCGTAAAGGCGCTGTTTCCCGATGCGCTCGAGGAGTTCCGCCGCAGTCACGGCTCCGCCGATTACAACAGCGCAACGCCCGTCATGCGCCAAACGCTTGTCAATACGGTCAACGAAGACCTTGTGGAATATATGCCGAACATGAAGATGCCCGTTTTGCTGGTCTGGGGCGAGAACGACGACGCCACGCCGCTGAGTGACGCGAAGCTTATGGAACAGCTCATGCCCGACGCGGGGCTCGTTACCCTCAAAAATTGCGGACACTATTCGTTCCTCGAGCAGCAGTTCACCTTCAACAAGGTGCTCGCCTCGTTCATGGAGATAGACTGACCGACCGACAGTATTGCGAAAGGATTGAGCTTTTAAATGACGATATTTTCCGAGGTGCTTATCTTCGCGGCGTTCTGGCTGTTTGCGGTGCTCTCAACGCTGTTTTATATGCATATGTTCCAGTTGAACTCCTACCGCGCCGACGACCAGTGGCACTGGCTCTTAAAGAATCGCGGCAAGGCGGTTCCACTTGCGCTGCCGTTTATCGGCGCCGTTATAGGCGTTATCTGCGGTAAGAACGCGGGCATGATAGTCTGTGCCGTGTTCGTTCTCTTGGCGTGCCTGTTCTATAAGCCGAAAAAGGCGAAAAAGCCGCTCAAATATACGCCCCGCGTCAAGCGTATGCTCGTCACCGTCGCTGTGCTCTATATTGCCATGACGGTTCTGCTTGCGGTGTTTGCGTCGGGCCGCGTTATCGCGCTCACTGCCGGCTTAGTCGCCGCCGCTTCTCCGTTTGTCATAATCCTCGCCAATGTTATTAACAAGCCAATAGAGCTTTCAATAAACAGATACTACACGAACGACGCGAAAAAAATGCTCGCCGCCTGCCCGAACCTCACCGTTATCGGCGTCACGGGAAGCTACGGCAAGACGAGCGTCAAGTTCTATCTCAACACCCTGCTCAAGGCGAAGTACAATGTCCTCATGACCCCCGAGAGCTACAACACTCCCATGGGCGTCGTCAAGACCGTGCGCGGCTCGCTCAGGGCGACGCATGAGATATTTATCTGCGAGATGGGCGCAAAATATGTCGGCGACATAAAAGAGCTGTGCGACATAGTCCATCCGAAGCACGGCATAATAACCTCGATAGGTCCTCAACATCTTGAGAGCTTCAAGTCGCTGCGAAATGTTATCAACACGAAGTTCGAGCTCGCCGACGCTCTGCCGCAGGACGGCAAGCTGTTCTTAAACGGCGACAATGAATATATAGCCGAAAGAGCGCCCGACGGCGCGATAACCTACGGACTTAACTCCGACAGCAAGTATAAAGCGAAGCTCATAAGCGTCGGCGACAAGGGCACTGCCTTTGAGGTCACAACGCCCGACGGCGAAAAAGAGGAGTTCACCACAAAGCTCATCGGCACTCACAACTGCCTGAATATCTTAGGCGCGATAGCCGTTTCGCATGAGCTCGGCATTTCGCTCTCCGAGCTGCGCCCGCAGGTGCGCCGCCTCGAGTCCGTGCCGCACCGCCTTGAGCTTTCAAAGCGCGTGGGTATGACGCTCATAGATGATTCGTATAACTCTAACCCGAGCGGAACAAAGGCGGCTCTCGAGACGCTGAGCTTCTTCGAGGGCGAGAAAATTCTCGTAACGCCCGGCATGGTAGAGCTCGGCGACAAGCAGGAGGAATATAACTGCGAGTTCGGCCGAAACGCCGCCGCAGTCTGCGACTATGTGGCTTTGGTAGGCGAGAGGCAGACAAAGAGCATATATAAAGGTCTTGTCGAGGCGGGCTTTGACGAATCCCGTATATTCGTCTCTCCCTCGCTCGGTGATGCGCTCGTAAAGGTCGGCGCGATAAGAACGGATAAAAAGAAGATCGTCCTGCTCGAAAACGACCTTCCCGACAATTATTAATGGGGGTATTCATATGAAGATAAAGCTTGCAGTCCTGTTCGGCGGCAGAAGCGTCGAGCACGAGATCTCCGTTATCTCGGCCATTCAGGCGATACACGCGGTGGATAAGGATAAGTACGACGTTATCCCTGTCTATATCACGAAGAACAACGAGATGTATGTCGGCGAGCACATCGGCGACATAGAGGCTTATAAAAATATCAGTTCGCTTATAGCCGAGAGCACGCGGGTGAACCTCGTCAACGACGGCGACCGCACGCTGATAGTCAGATATCCGCATAAGGCTTTCTCAAAGGACGTTGTCGACTATATCGACATCGCGTTTCCGATAGTCCACGGCACTAATGTTGAGGACGGCACCCTGCAGGGCTATCTCCAAATGCTCAATCTTCCGTATGTCGGCTGCGACGTTGTCTCGTCGGCTGTCGGAATGGACAAATATGTTATGAAGACCGTCTTTAAAGATAACGGTATCCCCGTGCTCGACTGCGTGTGCGCCGACGCGGCGGATTACGACTCCGACCCGGAAAAAATCATTGCGGAGATAGAGGATAAATTCAGCTATCCCGTTATCGTAAAGCCGATAAATTTAGGCTCGAGCATAGGCATAAGCAAGGCACATGACACAGACGGGCTTGAAACCGCGCTCTCGAATGCGTTTGACTATGCGGACAGAGTGCTTGTCGAGCCCGCGATAGAGAATCTGCGCGAGATAAACTGCTCTGTACTCGGCGACAGACATTCGGCGCGCGCCTCGGTCTGCGAGGAGCCGCTCAACGCTACGGACATACTGAGCTACGAGGATAAGTATATCGGCAACGCCTCGAAGTCGGGCTCCAAGGGCATGGCTTCGACTCAGCGCAGGATACCCGCCGATATCCCCAAAGAGACTGAGGACGAGATACGCACTATGGCTGTCAAGGCATTCAGGGTTCTCGGCTGCAGCGGCGTGTCGCGCATAGATTTTATGATTGACGCATCGACCGGCAAGGTCTGGCTCAACGAGATAAATACGATTCCCGGCTCGCTCTCGTTCTACCTTTGGGAGCCTTTGGGTGTGAGCTATACCGAGCTTATCGACGAGATGATATCGCTCGCCATGAAGCGTGAGCGCGAGCGCGAGTCGATAACCTATTCTTTTGACACAAACGTGCTTTCGGGCATAAAGCTCGGCGGCAAAAAGACGGGCAAAATGTAATTAAGCTCAAGAAAGGATGTCTCATTATGGCAGTATTCAGACCCTTCAAAGCAGTAAGACCCCTCCCCGAATACGCGTCGCGTGTCGCGGCCCTTCCCTATGATGTTATGAACAGCGAGGAGGCCCGCGAAATCGTAAAGGGCAATCCCTATTCTTTCCTCCATGTCGATAAGGCGGAGGTCGATTTGCCCGTTGGCACGGAGCTTTATTCCGAGGCTGTCTACAACAAGGCGGCGGAGAACCTCAAAAAGCTCGAGACGGACGGAATCTGCAGGCAGGACAAGTCCGACTGTATGTACATATACCGCCAGATAATGGACGGCAGAAGCCAGACGGGGCTTGTCGGCTGCGTGTCGATAGACGACTACATGAACAATGTCATAAAAAAGCACGAGCTGACCCGCGCGGACAAGGAGCAGGACAGAATAAACCATGTCGATTACTGCGACGCGAACACGGGTCCCATCTTCCTGACATACAGGGACAATGTCTCCGTGGGCGAAATTGTCGGCGCGTGGCAGGCGGAGCATGAGCCCGCCTATGATTTTGTCTCCGACGGCGTTTCCCAGACGGTTTGGGTCATAGACTGCCCCGAGACCATAAAGAAATTGTCGGCTCTCTTTGCGGGTGTTGATTCTCTCTATATCGCGGACGGCCATCACCGCGCCGCGTCGGCTGTCAAGGTCGGTCAAAAGCGCAGGGAGCAGAATCCCGGCTACACGGGAAACGAGGAGTTCAACTTCTTCCTTGCAGTGCTGTTCGCGCAGAGCGAGCTTGCGATAATGGACTATAACCGCGTCATAAAAGACTTAAACGGTCTGATGCAGGATGAATTTATTGACAGAATAAGCAAAAGCTTTTCTGTTGAAGCCGCGCCCGAGTCGCCCTACAGACCGGAGAAGAAGCACACCTTCGGAATGTATCTCGGCGGCAAGTGGTATAAGCTCGCCGCAAAGGACGGAACTTTTGACGCAGCCGACCCCGTAGCGGCGCTCGACGTCTCGATACTCCAGCGGAATCTCATCTCTCCCGTGCTCGGAATAGACGACCCGCGGACAGATAAGAGAATAGACTTCGTCGGCGGAATACGCGGACTGAAGGAGCTTGAGCGCAGGGCGCAGAGCGATATGTGTCTCGCCTTTTCGATGTTCCCGACCACCGTTGACGACCTCATGGACATAGCCGACGCGGGAAAGATAATGCCGCCCAAATCGACTTGGTTCGAGCCGAAGCTGCTCAGCGGACTGTTTGTACATAAGCTTAAATAAGGAATGAAATTATGGTGAGATACAAGACCGAGGCCGACGACAGGGAGCAGAGAGCCCTCGCGGAGATTTCGCTGAACACGCCCGTGAACAGAAAAAAGCGCAAGTCAACTGCGACGGTATCGGTGATACTCAGCGTTATATACGCGGCGTTTTCCGCGTGGCTGTTCGCGCGCGGAGTTAAAGCCAACGGCTTTTTACTTCTCGGCTTTGCGCTGGTTTTTCTGCTGATAGCGCTGTTTTCAAAGAAGTTTCAGCTTTTTATAGTCCTGCGGCTTATGAAAAAGAGAAACAAGGCTTTGGCGGGCAAAACAGTGGAATATGCTATCGACGGCGACGGCGTTGAGATAACCTCGTCGCTCGGGACGGGCAAAAACAATTGGTCGGCATTCAACCGCTGCGGCGAGCAGGACGGATATATCTATCTCGTGCGCCTCGACAACAATGTTGTGCTCATAGATAAATCCCGCCTGTCGCCCGAAGAACTGAAAGAGCTTGAGAGCTTGCTCAAAAATGTCAAATAAGCCGAAAAATCATAACCGCCGATTTACTGGCGGTTATGATTTTTCTCTTGACGGCTGTTTTACAAAAGCCGTTTAATCGTTAATTTACTTGAGCATACCGTGCTCTTTCGCGTACTCGTAGTATGCCTCGAGGCTGCGCCGTCTGGCTTCGCTGAGGGTCGAGCCGCATCTTGTTGCGGTGGTCATCGGGACTCCCTGCAGACCGACGAGGTATTTTGCGCTCGCGTTGAAGCCGCTGTCTATGGCGTTGTCGAGCAGGATTATCTCGTTGAAGGTCTCGCGCGCTTTGGCTATGTTCTTCTCGACGAAGAACTCATCGTACATCTTGCGAAACAGATTTGCGCCGCAGGAGGTCGGAGTAGCGCAAACGCCGCGCGCGCCCGCCATATATGCATCAAAAAGCAGCGGTATGTTCGCCTGAAGGACTGCCGAATCGCCCTGAACGGCTATCTTGTCTTTTATGCCCGCCATGGTGCAGGTGGTATCCTTTATTCCGTGAAATCTGCCTGTCTTTACAAGCTCGCCGTATGCCTTGCCGGATATATTGCACGGCTGCATTCCGGGGAACTCATAGAGGATTATGGGCAGAGTGGTATATTCCGCAAGCTCGCTGAGGTATCCTACAAGCCTCTCGTCGTTGTCAGCATAGCCTTTGGAGACGAAAACAAGTCCGTCGACTCCGGTCTGCTCCATGCGCTTGACCTCTTCGACCTGCATATGCCATGCAGGCTCAAGGTTTGCGGTGGCTATAACCTCCGTGTCGCCGGAGTACTTTGCGGCGATTGTCGCGCACTTGACCCTCTCCTCGGGAGTGAGCTTCGTCATCTCGGAGCTGCCGCAGACTGAGAACAGGTGATGCGACCCGCGCTCGACCTGCCACTCGACGTATTGCGCATAGACGTCGTAATCTATCGACTTATCCTCCTTGAACGGAGTGAGCAGGAGCGAATACACTCCTCGGTAGCTCTCGGGCTTATCAGTAAACATTTTTTCCACCTTCCGGATATGATTCTTTTCTGACACCGCTATCTTACTCCACAATATATAAAAATGCAATAGAAAAATCACTCTTTTTTGTATTTGCTCTTGAAAAAAATGCACATTCCGATATAATTATTGTTGGTATTTGTGCCAATGCACGGCTTAATTTTTATAAAAGGAGCAGATAAATGAAAAAGCGCAACACGGTATGCCGCCTCGGTGAGTTTCCGCAGCTGACGAGGACGGTGTTCACCTCCGCCGACGGGCTTGCGTCGGATAACATAACCGCACTCTGCTACGGCGCGGACGGGAGTCTCTATGTAGGAACCGACAGAGGACTTTCGAAAATAAACGGAGATAAAATAACGGCAGTGGATATAGGCATTGAGGACGCGGCGATATCCATGCTCTTCTGCGCTGACGACGGACATATTTTTGTCGGCGCGGGCAAGACGCTCGTTGAATTAAACGGAAAGAAGTGCGTCTCGTCCCGCGAGTTCTCGTCCGAAATGGTCGCCATGAGACAGGATTGCGACCGTGTAACTTGGATACTCACAGAGACGGTGCTCTACCGCTTTCCGCATGGCGCTGAAGAACACGATCTCAAAATCGGCGTGCCCGGCAAGGGCAGCTGCATAGCCGTCTGCGGCAACAACAAGGTCTATGTCGGAACGGAGAGCGACGGGCTTCACGCGCTCGTCGGCAAGCGCTGGCACTGGTCCGAGCTCATGGAGGGCGTGACCGGGATACTCAGCGACAATATATCCTGCCTTGACATCGACCCCGCAGGCGACGTCTGGATAGGCACGGATAAGGGAGTGTGCGTTTACGACGACAACAGCTATTGGCTCGACGGCTCGAAGATAGCCGCTCTTCCGAAGGGCGAGATAACCGGTATGGCTACCGACAGCGAGGGCAGAAGCTACTTCACTACCTCCTGCGGGCTCATCATCCTCCATAACGGCAAGCTCTCCTATTACGGCTACAAGCGCTGGCTGCCCGATATGCACGCGACGGGGATTGTCCTCTCGCCGGACGGCGGCTTCTGCGTCTCCACCGCCTCGGGCGGCATAAGCGTTTTCAAGACAGAGCTGATGACACTCGAAGAGAAGGCGAAGCGCCTTCGCGCATTCAGCGAAAAATACAATGTCCGCAAGGACGGCTTTGTCCTCGAGCGCGCACTCGAGCATGAGGGCGTTGTGTCCGAGGACGAGGGCTATGTCTGCACGGGCGACAACGACGGACTCTGGACGGGACTCTATCTCGGCGCGCTGTGCTTTGAATATGCCTGCACAAAAGACCCCGAGGTTCGCACTGCGGCTCACCGCTCGCTGCTCGCCATGATAAAGCTCACGGAAATAACGGGCATTGAGGGCTTCACCGCCCGCGCGATAAGATACAGCGACGAGGCGGGCTACGGCACGGGCGTGCGCCATGAGTGGCACCACACCGCCGACAAGGACGGCAACGAGCTTGAGTGGCTCGGCGAGACCTCGTCCGATGAGATGGTGGGGCACTTCTACGCATATTCGAACTACTTCGATCTCGTCGCGGACGACGAGGAGAAAAAGCTGATAGCGTCGGTCGTCAAGAAAATACTCGACCATATTCTTGACAATAAGTTCAGGCTCGTCGATACCGACGGCGTGCCGACAACATGGGCAAATTGGGACCCCGACCTGCTCAACAACGACCACAAGTGGATATATGAAAAGGGCACGAACTCGCTTCAGATTCTGACCTTCCTCAAGGCGGGATACCACATGACCGGCGAACAAAGATACGAGGACGCATTCGAGTATCTTATCAGAGACAAGCATTTCGCCATGAATCTCATGCAGTATAAAATACTCGACGGGCACCTGCTCCATATAGACGATAACCACGATTTTCTCATGATATCGCTGCTCATGCGCTATGTTGAAGACCCGAAGCTGCGCTCCGTATTCGCCATGGGACTGACGCACCACTGGGATGACGAAAAAGCCGAGCGCAACGCGTTCTTTAACTTCGTCTACGGCGCGTGCACGGGCGAGCAGTGCGACATCGAGGCCTCGGTAGACGAGCTCGCCGACTACCCGATGGATCAGGTTCTCTGGACGCTTTACAACAGCTGGCGCGACCTCGACTGGGATATGCGCCCGACGGAGGTCGGCATGATTCCGCAGCTCTGCAGTCCGCTCCCGGCGCACGAGAGGAGAATAATCGGCTGCGACAGCAACCGCTTTATCGCGGACTCCGGCATAGCGGGCGAGGCGGAGCGACTGTTCACAAAGTCCGACGACCCGACGGCATTTACGATGTTCCCCGGCACGGGCGACGACCACGGTATGTACCTTTCGGCCTGCACGAACTACACCCACCCCTACTGGTTTGCGCGCTATTACGGGCTCATCGAAGAGGCGGAATAAAATGAAAAATGAAGCTCCCGGGATACTGTCGGGAGCTTGCAAAAAGCAGCTCCTGCCCGCGGTTTCGCCGTTGGCAGGAGCTTTGTATTTGATAAAGTGCGGGGCATCGCAATGTCTGCCGGGAGTTTTATCATATATATATTGAAGCCGTATGATATGATTAAACAGATTGACAAATACAGCGGCCGGGGCTGTCGCATTCCCGTCCCGAGGACAAGCAAAAGCCTTTTCGACAAAACCCGTGGGCAGGATTTGCCGTCTCATAAGCTCTCGAAATGCAGTCCGCGAGAAGCTTTCCCTGTTGTCATTTTATCCGCGAGAACGCGAACACGACTGCTCCGAGCACGACAAGGACAACGCCCGTCGCGCGGTTGAGAGTTTTGGGTTGAGCCCTGTTGGCTATAACCGCGGCGATACGCGCCCAGATAAGCGTGAACGCAACGCAGAGCAGAAGCACCGTGAGGTCGGGCATACCGCCTATCGCAAAATGCGACACTGCGCCGGTGAGGGCGGTGAAGGTCATTATGAATACGCTTGTGCCGACTGCGGTCTTGAGCTCGTAGCCGAGGACGGATGTGAGAATGAGCAGCATCATCATGCCGCCGCCCGCGCCGACAAAGCCGCAGATAAGCCCGATTAAAGTCCCGCAGATAACGGACTGTATCGCGCGCTTTTTCGCGGGAACTTTTTCCATCGATTCCTTTGTCGTCATAACCGGACGGACGATGAATTTGACTCCGAGCAGGAAGGTCATTACGACCGAAAAACCGCCCATGGCAGCCGACGGGAGCAGGCTTGCGAGATAGCTGCCGACGACGGTAAAGGTCAGAACCGTCGCCATCATGATAAGCCCGTTTTTGATATCGAGGTTCTTTTTTCTTCCGTAGGTGTAGGCTGAGACGGCGCTTGCGAGCACATCCGATGCGAGCGCTATGCCGACTGCCGTATACGGATCCATATCGAGAAAGGTTATCAGCATGGGGCTTATGACCGCCGCCGCGCTCATGCCCGCAAAGCCCGTGCCGAGCCCCGCGCCCATGCCTGCAAAAAATGTCACGAGCACCGTTATGAAAATTTTCATTTATCTCACCCTTTTAGAATCCCGTCGAGATTGCGGTCTATTATTTTCACCGTCTCCGTGAAATTCTTTTTCATTTCGTCCGTCGTGTTTTCAAACAGCACATCGAAAAAAGCCTGCTGCAGCTGCCTGCCGCGCTCTACGGTCGGCAGAGCCTTCTCGGTCAGCGAGAGGCGAATTTTTCGCCTGTCGCCCTCTATGGCGGTTCGCTCTATATATCCCTCGTTTGCGAGCCTCTCGACATTGACGGAGACGAGATTCGCCTTTATCTTTCTGATGTTCACTATGTCGCCCGCGGTGCTGTAATCCGGATTGTTCGCTAAAAACATCAGGATATCAAACGCTGTCTGCGGAATGTTCAGTTCGCGGCAGAGCGGCTTGCAGACCGCGTTGTACGCTGTCGCCAGCTTTTTCGGGAAGTCTATATTTATATTCATCATAACACCTCAATTCAAATTTAGACAGTTCATTTTTGAAGTATTATATACCGTTCCTAGGCGCTTGTCAACAGGAACTTTTATTATACTCCGCGTCGAAAAGAGGTCGCAGAGAAGAATCTCGACGGTTTATATACCGAAAACATCCGCAGGGAGCTTTCGCCCTCTGCAGATGTTTTTTAAAAGCTTATGACCCCGAGATGCTCAAGGAGTATTTTTACGCCTATCGCCATTAGAATAATTCCGCCGGCAAGCTCCGCTTTGTTCGTGTATTTCTCGCCGAACGCATGACCTATCTTGACTCCCGCTGCGGAAATTATGAAGGTTACCGCGCCTATAAACGCGGCGGCCGCCCAGATGTTGACCTTTAAAAACGCGAGAGTTATTCCGACTGCGAGAGCGTCAATGCTCGTCGCTATTGCGAGAACGAGCATCTTTGTGAATTTCAGCTCGTCGCGGTCGTTTCCGGCGGCCGTGCTCCCGGCGTCCTCTTTTTTGAAGCTCTCTATGAACATCTTGCCGCCTAAAACGAGCAGCAGCGCGAACGCCACCCAGTGGTCGTAGCGCTCTATCCTGTCGGCGAAGCCCGTGCCGAGGAAATAACCGATTATCGGCATTCCCGCCTGAAAAATCCCGAAATATGCACCTACTGCCGCGCTCTGAGCGAGGCTCGCCTTTTTAAGACACACGCCCTTGCATATCGAGACGGCGAATGCGTCCATCGCAAGCCCGACGGCGAGAATGAAAAGTTCAGCTAAACCCATGTTGATTCCTCCGTTTTTACGGGGCAGGGAATAAAAAAAGACCCACCTGCGCCCTTTGCGCAGATAAGTCTCATCAATTAAAGAGACAAAAGCCTCTCCAAAGCAGAACCAGATATAAATCAGTGTGTTGACCCTGCCGCGCCCGAAAGTGCGCCGATTACTCCCCTATCGCTCCCGACAGTATAGCGCACAGCCCTGCCGATGTCAAGCGTATTTGATTGAATTTTGACTTTTTTTCTGATATAATTTACCGTGAATCGGGATGCCGTGCGGCGTCCGCGGTTATATCTATGCAGAAAGAGGTCTTGCTATGAGCGGACGCTTTGAGGAGCTTCGCCGAAAATATCCGCAGTTTGTCTACCGCGGCTATTCGATAAGCGAAAAGGATGACGGGCTGCACCTGAGCTTTGATTTTTCAATCCCCGGTCTGTGCGAATTTCATCCGCAGACAAGGATAGACGGAAAAAGTCTCGATATATTCAATTCCCCCTCGTCGGATTACGCGAGGAGAATGGTTTTTTTCATAGGCCTTGCGGAGGCGGTCAGCTATTGGAAATGCGCCTGCTCGCCGAATTTCATGGTGGAGTGCGGCGAGCTGAGCGCAAAGGATATTGAATTTTTCAAAAAGCTCTGGTTCAACGGCCTCGGCGAGTTCTTTTACAGAAACGGCATAAAAACCGATATGGCTTCTTTTGTAAATATAGAGGCTCCGGAGCCTCGGGAAATCCCGAAATGCGAAAGCTATGCTTCGTCCGGGATAGAGATAGTCCCCGTCGGCGGCGGCAAGGATTCGGCGGTCACAACGGAGCTTCTGCGCCCGTTCGGCGACAAGCTTCGCTTTTTCACCGTCAACGACCAGCCGGCTCGCACGCAGTGCGTCCTGGCGGGCGGCTACGGCGAGGACAGGATAATCAAGCTCTACCGCACGATAGATCACGAGCTTTTGAAGCGCAACGCCGAGGGCTTTTTAAACGGTCACACGCCGTTTTCGTCCGTCGTCGCGTTCCTCTCGATGTATGCGGGCTTTATAACGGGCGCCGACGATGTTATTCTCTCGAACGAGTCGAGCGCCAACGAATCGAATATAGGAGGGGAGAGCGTCAATCACCAGTATTCAAAGTCATTCGAGTTTGAGCGGGATTTCGATGAATTCCGCCGCCGCAACTTCCCTCAAAGCGCCGTGTATTTCAGCCTCCTGCGCCCGTTTTGCGAGCTGCAAATCGCAAAGCAGTTCGCGCTGTATAAGCAGTATCACGCGATATTCCGCAGCTGCAACAGGGGAAGCAAGAAAAATATTTGGTGCTGCGAATGTCCGAAGTGCCTGTTTGTCGCCGTTATGCTCTCGCCGTTTCTCTCTCCCGAGGAGCTGAAAAGCATTTTCGGCTGCGATATGCTCGACAAAACCGAGCTTGAAGCGGACTTTGACGGCCTATGCGGTTTCACGGGAGTAAAACCCTTCGAATGCGTCGGCACGGCGGACGAGGTTGTGCTCGCGCTCGAAATAACGGCGGAGAAATACAGAAAGAGCGGGACGCCTATGCCCGCCCTACTGCGCCGCTTCTGCGAAAAAAACACCGCCCGCGCGGACAGCTCTCTGCTCACGGGCTTCAACGAGGAAAATCTTATCCCGAAAAAATTTGACGGGTGCGTAAAGAGGATGTTTGAATATGTATCAACAGCTGATTGATTATCTTAAAAATAAACGAATAGTCCTGCTCGGCATGGGGCGCGAGGGTCACTCGACCTATAATTTTATCCGCCGCTACCTGCCCGAGCAGAAGCTGATAATCGCGGACGCGAAGCAGGTCGAAATCGACGACCCGAATGTTGAGCTTATCTGCGGCGACGGCTATCTCGACGCCATAAACCGCGCCGACACGGTCATAAAGGCACCCGGTGTGCCGCTGCTGCATTGGAAGAGGCCGCAGGGCGTGGAGATAACCTGCCAGACCGATCTTTTTCTTCGCTATTCGGGCTTTAACTGTGTAGGCGTGACGGGCACAAAGGGCAAGACCACCACCTCCACGCTCATTTATTCCATGCTCCGCGCCGCCGGAAAAGAGGCGTGCCTGATAGGCAACATGGGATATCCCGTGTTTGACAGCCTTGAGGACTGCGCGGGCGAAACAGCGGTTATCGAGATGTCGTCGCACCAGCTTGAATTTACTTCCCGTTCGCCGCATATTGCCGTGTTGACAAATATATATCCCGAGCACCTCGACCACTATGACAGCTTCGAATGCTATGTCGGCGCGAAGCTCAATATAGTGCGCAATCAGGGTGAGGGAGATACGTTTATATATAACGCGGATCAGGGGCTCGACGGCTTCTTCGACCTCTCCGAATATCCGGGCGAGGCGGTCGGAGTCAGCGTAAACACTCCCGACGCCGAGAAGTACCGCGACATAAACCCCCATCTTTTGGGCGAGCACAATATCCAGAACTGTATGTTCGCGGCCGAGGCCGCAAGGCGCTGCGGCGTATCCGATGAGGATATCATGAGGGCGCTTAAAGACTACGAGGGCATAGAGCACAGAATGGAATTTTTTGCTACCGTCAAGGGCATAAAGTTCGTCAACGACTGCATAGCGACTATCCCGCATTCCGTCATGTGCGCCGTCGAGGCGCTCGGAGACGTCGATACGCTGATTTTCGGCGGAATGGACAGAGGGCTCGACTATTCGGCATTTGAAAAGGCTCTGGAAAAGAGCAATATAAGAAATCTCGTCTGCCTGCCGGATACAGGGCACAATATCGGTATGCACATGGCGCAGAACGGGAGCGAAAAGAAGATAATTATCGCGGAGGACATGGAGGGTGCTGTGCGCGTTGCCCTGAGCGTTACTCGCCCGGGCTGCACCTGCCTGCTTTCGCCTGCCGCTTCGAGCTACAACAAATATAAAAATTTTGAGGAAAAGGGGCGCCACTTCAAGTCTGTCGTGCGCCGCTATGCCGAGATGGGCGGGGAGAAAATATGAGAGATTTTCTGAGCGAAGAAAAACAGCTCTGCGCCGAAATCGAGGAGCTGTGTGTGACCGCCCCCGATTCGGCGCACGCCCTCATAGACGGCGTAATAGCCGACTGCGGCGAGGCAAAAGCCGACCGCGCGCAGTCTGCCGCCGTATCCCGCATCTGCTGCCGCTTTCTTATGCACAGAAAGATGAAAAGCCGCCTTGCGGACACGCTTAAAACGGACAATGAGCTGCGAGCTGCGATTTTCGGCGAGCTGAACACCTATAAATACAGCCTCGTCTTTCTCTTCCGGCGGCTCATTCGCCTCAACGAGACGGAGCTTACCGAAGAGCTTTTAAGCCTGCTTAAAAACAACCCCTACCGCGACGACAGCGCAAAGGACTACTCCGACCGCTGGTCGCTGCGGTTCATAATCGACGAAGCGCTGCGTGCGCCGGACGATTATCTCGACCTGACAGACGAGAATAAAAGGATAATAGACGAAGTCCGAAGCGGACTTTGAAACGTAAATTCAGAAAAGCCCGACGCTTTTTGAGAGAGATTTTTTTGCAGGCGTTTTCTTTTTCAAATAAAAAGAAAATGTCAAAACACTGCAACAGACAAAATATTTAGTTAAGGTAGGCAGCGAAGACAGCGGGTGGATTTTACGGCATTACATCGTGTCGCTCACGCGACAGCACAGAGGGAAAGCTTCAATCAGAGAGCGTATTACACGACACGGGCGAAATGAATAGCTTTTCGGTGACGCTGACGCGTCAAAGGGTCGTCGAGTCGCCGACCCCTACAAAGCGAACAGCCACAAGCTGCCGCATAAACCTCGGGCGGATAATATCCGACCATACACGGTTCAATATACGTCAGCCGCTGTATTTTTGCGGGCGAACAAAGCTGCCCCTGCGGTGTGACTCTTGAAACTGCACCGCAAATTATTGCTTGTCCCCGCCGCATACTCCCCATTACCTCAAGAAAGAGGGTGCTTTTTTGACGGCTTTATATATTATTTCTGCGATACTCGCCGCATTTTTGCTCCACTGTGCCGCAGTCATTGCGGCGGCGTTGGTGACCGCTGAGAGAAATACCGCATCCGTGCCTTGCGACGTGCTGATAATCCTCGGCTCGCGCGTGGACGGCGACACTCCGCGTGCGGATCTTCGGGCGCGAATAGACGCGGCGGCGGAATATCTGAAAAAATACCCCTCATGTATAGCGATAGGCACGGGCGGCAACTTCCGCGCCGAACAGACCGTGAGCGAGGCGCAGGCGATAAAAAACGGGCTTGTCGCCGACGGCATCGAGCCTTCGCGTGTGCTCCTTGAGGACAAAGCCCGCACGACTTACGAAAATTTTTTAAACTGCAAGAAAATCATTGAAGAAAACGCGCCCGAAAACGCCTCTGTCGGCATACTTTCGAATACCTATCACCTGTTTCGTGCGGGACTCATAGCGCGGGACTCGGGACTCGAAAATTTCAGTCTCATCCCCGCGCCGTCGCCGACTCCCGTGCGCGGATACCTGCGCGAGAGCGTGGTTATCTTCGAGGTCTGGGGCAAAAAAATCAAACGGGCTTTTTCAAAGAAATGATTTCACATCACGCAGGCGAGCACCAACGTCTCCTCAATGCTTTTATATACGCTCTCGAGGTCGCTCGGTGGCAGGGGATTCTCGCCCTTTCCCAGCTCAAACGTGAACGACGGTATCCCAAGCGCCTGCGTTGTCCAGTCCTTGAAGCCCGCGTGCGAGGCAAGCCCCGCGTTTTTTACGAGCGTATAACCGCTTGACGCGGCGAAGATTTTTGCCAGGTGCTCCGCGCGCTCCGGGGTATGCTCCCCGTATTCGAAATATATCTCTTCCCCCTGACTGTGCAGGGCTACAGCCGTGCGCGGCATACGCCTCAGACACAGCCGCACAAGAGCTGTTACCTCCGGCTCGCTCCCGGGCGCATAGCCGCCGAACCGCCTCGGCGCGGGCGCGGTTATCCCCGCCGATATCTCGAGCGATTTTGAGACATCCCAGCCGGCGTTGAAGTTGTGATTCAAATCGACTCCGCGGGCGTTTGCGTTCCAGAGGTCGCGGCTCCCGCTCATCGCCCGCTCGACGCTCTCTTTGAATTTTCCCGCGGATTCGGCACCGTGCAGAGCTATCTCGACCCCGTCGGGATTGACGCACGGGATGAAGATTATCTCCCGTCGGCTCAGCGCACCGCCTACGTCTATCCCGCACATAGTCTGCCTGTTTTTTGCGCTCAGGCACAGCCGCTCGATAAATCTCAGCGTCACGAGTGCCGTCAGCCGCTCCTGCGCGTGAAAGCACGCCGCTATGAGCACGGGATTTGCGCTCCTGCCGAAGCGGACGGCAAACAGCTTTCTCCCGCAGACGCTTCGGCCGATTATTTCGGTTTTCAAAAACGGATATTCCGCCTGCAGAGAGTCTACGCTTTTCTTTATATATGCGTAGTCCGGCTCGCAGGGCGTGAAAATATATTTCAAAAAATCACCCCCGAAAAATAATATTTATTTTTTCGCGGGATAGACCTGAACGGAGGGCTTATTATAATGAAGCTTGATGAAAAAACAGTTGAGAAAAAGTACATCTATAAGGGCAGGATAATCAACGTCCGCACCGACACTGCCGAGCTGCCGAACGGCAAAAAGGCTCTGCGCGAGGTGGTGGAGCATCCGGGCGGAGTGACGGTTGCCGCGCTGACCGATAACGACGAGCTGATGTTTGTCAGGCAGTTCCGATATCCCTATTCCGAGGTTCTGCTCGAGCTGCCCGCAGGCAAGCTCGAATACGGCGAGGATCCGTTTGAGGCCGGAAAGCGCGAGCTGCGCGAGGAGACGGGAGCCGTGGCGGAGCAATATACAGACCTCGGAAAATTCTATCCCACGCCGGGCTACTGCGGCGAGATAATCCATATGTATGCGGCGAAAAACCTGTCCTTTACTTCTCTTGACCTCGACGACGACGAGTTTTTGGCGCCGGAGAGAATACCGCTCGAAAAGGCGGTTGAGATGGTCATGAACAACGAGATACGCGACGGCAAAACGCAGGCCGCCGTACTTAAAGTCGCGCAGCTGCGCAGGAGGGGCGAGATATGAAAACCGTTCTTGCGTCGTCCTCGCCGCGCAGAAAAGAGCTGCTCGAAACGGCGGGAATAGACTTCGAAATAGACGTCGAGGGCGTAGAGGAAATTCCGCAGGGCAATACTCCCGAGGAGAAGGTCTGCTCCGTAGCGGCGCAGAAGTGCCGTCCCGTGGCGGCTCGCCGACCGGGCGACTGCGTAATAGGCGCGGACACGGTGGTTTCAATAGACGGCGATATTCTCGGCAAGCCCCGCGACAGAAAGGACGCTTGCGATATGCTGCGCCGCCTCTCGGGCAGGGAGCACACGGTCTACACGGGAGTGTGTATCTCGGCAAACGGCGAAGAAACCGTGTTCGGCGAGGCGACTAAAGTGAAATTTTTCCCACTCTCCGACAGCGAAATTGAGGACTATGTGTCGAGCGGCGAGCCCATGGACAAGGCCGGGGCTTACGGCATACAGGGGCTCGGCTGCACGCTCGTGGAGGGCATAAGCGGCGACTATTTCAACGTCGTCGGTCTGCCCGTCGCGCGGGTGGTGCGCGAGATAAAAAAGATAACGGGGGCGAAAAAATGAAGCTGCTTGTGACGGGCGCGTTTAAAATAACGCCCGAAGAAACCGAAAAGCTCGAAAAGCTCGGATATGAAATATATTTCATGCCCGATGAGCGCGTCCCGATGCCGGAGGATATCCCCTGCGGCGAGATAGAGGCTGTCATTTGCAACGGGCTGTTTCTCTATACCCCGCCGGAGAAATTCCCCCTTTTGAAAACCGTTCAGCTGACGAGCGCGGGACTTGACCGCGTGCCCGCGGACTACATGGAAGCTCACGGTATAAAGGTATTCAGCGCCCGCGGGGTATACAGCGCACCCATGGCGGAGTTCGCCGTCTGTTCCGTGCTCGGCTTTTATAAGCGCACGGCGTTTTTTGCGGCAGCTCAGGCGGAGCGCCGCTGGGAGAAGCACCGCGGACTTGAGGAGCTCGGAGGAAAGCGCGTTGTCATCGTCGGCTGCGGGAGTGTCGGACGCGAATGCGCGGACAGGTTCAGAGCTTTCGGCTGCAATATTATCGGCGTGAGCCGCAGACCCTGCGTTGACGGCTTTGATAAAATCTATCCGATAAGCGAGCTGCGTGCCGCCGCAAGCGAGGGTGACATAATTATATTCTGCCTGCCGCTGACCAAAGAGACGGAGCATCTCGCCGACGGGGAAATTTTCTCCGCGATGAAAGACGGGACGGTCATAGTCAATATTTCGCGCGGCGGGATAATTGACACCGAAGCTCTCATAAGCGAGCTCACATCGGGACGGCTCAGAGCCGCTCTCGATGTGTTTGAGCAGGAGCCGCTGCCCGCCGACAGCGAGCTGTGGGCGCTGCCGAACGCCGTCATAACTCCGCACAATTCCTTTGTCGGCGAGGGAAACAGGGAGAGACTTTTTGCCCTGATAACGGAAAATCTCAGATGAAAACCGCCGCCGGACACCAATATAAATCCGGCGGCAGTCGCTTTATATACGAAAAAATTGAAGTACATCTTTTTCAAAGCTCGTTATTATTGACGAAAGCGCAAGGGAGGTGGTAAAGATAGATCGTGAAGAAAAGTTAAAAGAGCTCATGGACGGCTACGGCAAGCTCGTCTTCAGCATATGCTACCGACTGACGAACGACTACTTTACCGCCGAGGATCTGACACAGGAGACATTTTTGTCCGCCTATTCCTCTTTGGATCGCTTTGACGGGCGCAACGAGCGCGCGTGGCTTAGCAGGATAGCGACGAACAAGTGCCTCGATCATCTGAAAAGCGCGGCGTCGCGAACGTCGCCCGCGGAGGATGATGAGCTGGAGTTCAGAGCGGGCGCTTCACCGGGACTCGAGGACGAATACATGAACGCTCAGCTCGGGCGCGATATCAGAGCGGCGTGCGAGGCGTTGAGAGAACCCTACCGCAGCGTGGCGGTAGAGTATTTCTGCGAGGATATGCCGCTGTCAAAGATAGCCGAGCGAACGGGCGAACCGCTGAAAACCGTCCAGACCCGGGCATACAGAGCAAAGAAAATGCTCAGAGAAAATCTAAAGGAGGTCATACTGCAATGACACACGCAGACGATAAAAAATTAACACTCCTGCTGCGCGGCGGCTTGAGCGAGAGCGAAAAAGCAAAAGTCATGGAGCACATCGCCGAATGCGACGAGTGCGCCGACCGTATGGCCTGCTTGACGCTCGATATGGCAGCTGTCGACCCGCCCGCCGGCATGAGCGAGGATATCCTCGCCGCCGCCGCAAGGGAGAACACCCGCGAGAAGCGCAGGCAGGATAACCTGCTGCTCTATTCCGTGAGAGTGGTCGCGGGGATATGCGCGGCGCTTGTGATGATATTCTCCGGCGCTTTTAAGCACATATCGAAGATAAATGATATAGATATGTCGAAGCTGAACGACAAGAGCCGCTCGATAAGCCAATCTATCGATGAGAGCTTCAGCGAATTCAAACAGAAAATCTCTGACTTGGGAGGAAATAATAATGAACAAAAAGAATAAAATACTCTTTTTCCTGTTTTCGCTCATTCCGGGCGCCGCGCATATGTATATAGGTCTCGTCAAGCGCGGACTTGTTATAATGCTCGCGCTCGTCGCGGGAGCGGGACTCGCCATGATGGCCGACACCCCGGCGTTTCTGCTCGTGCTTCCGGTGCTGTGGTTCTACAGCTTCTTCGACGCATGGAACAAATATCATCTGCCCGAGGATAAGCTGGCAAAGGTTCAGGACGACTTCCTGTTCTTCTTGAACGCCATGCCCGAAAATGTGCGCTCGGATCCGCGCTTTAAGAAAGTCGCCTCCGCAAATGTTTTAAAGGTCGGCGGCATTATCGCGATAATAGCCGGAGCCTATCTTATCTGGGATCAGATAATAGTCAGAGTTCTTATCCGACTGCTCAGCGATACGGGCGCCGAGATCCTGAGCCAAATTTCCTATAAGCTTCCGCAGGTAGCCGTCGCCGTCATACTGATAGTTGTGGGAATAAAGCTCATCTCGCACAAGAAGCGTGAACTGGAGAGAAAGAATAACGAAGGGGAGGATGAATAATATGGCGGCAAAGCGTGTAGGCTCGGTGACGCTCGGTCTGACCCTTGTCACATTCGGCGTGATGTTTTTACTCAGCGCATTTATTAAGAGTTTCAACTACCTCGATGTAATAAAATTCTGGCCTGTTATCTTTATATCTCTCGGCATTGAGATGCTCGTCCACGCTTTTTCGAAGGATGTGGAAAAGGCAAAGCTTGATGTTCCGTCCTGCCTGATGACCTGCGTGCTCATGCTCTTTTCGATGTGTCTCGCCGGCGCGCAGTATGCCATAACGGAGCTCATTCCATATCTTGAGACGCGCGCATAAAGAGGTGGCTAAATGAAAAATAAGCTTAGAAAGAGAGTCTCCGCGGGGCTGATAATCTCCGTTTTGGCGGTCATGGCGGTGCTACTCGCAGTCCTTGCGGCGAAGCCGCACCTGCGGTTTACGGCGGGGGAATATCTCGGGCTCAACACCCGAAAAGTGACCGTTGCGAAGATTTCTCCCGAGCTCGAAGAGGTGAGCGTCGGCGCTCTGCGCGGCGATTCCCGCGTGATATTCGACCAGAGCCTAATGCTCGTAAATTCAAAATACCCCCTGAAGGACGGGGACGAGCCCGAGCTTGCTGAATACAAAAAGACGGGCGTCATAATGAACGCCTGCGCCGCAGAGAGCTATTCGGAGCTGTCCGCCGCAGTGAGAGAAAAGACGGACAGCAAGCTGCTGGTCATGAGCAGCGTCCGCGACGCGCAGGAGCAAACGGAGCTTTACGGCAGGGATTCGTCCACCGCCGCAGCCCCCGGCACGAGTGAACACCAGACGGGGCTCGGACTCGACGTCTATGTCAAATATTTCGCGGGGCAGGGCTTTGTCAAGAGCAAGGCGGGGCAGTTCGTAAACTCCGAGTCGTGGAAATACGGATTTATAATCCGCTACCCGTCCTACGGAAAGAGCTCGACGGGGATAAAATTCGAGCCGTGGCACATACGCTACGTCGGCAAGCCCCATGCGGCGATAATATATAACGACCGTCTGACACTCGAAAAATATATCGACTCGCTCAAAAAGGGCGAGTGGTATGCGGCGGACGGATATCTCATCTCGCGGCAGGAGCTCGGCGAAAAAGTCAATATGCCGAAGAGCTACTCGTCGGCAGTCATCTCCCCGGACAACACCGGCTGCTATATAATAACGGTCAGGCAGTAAAAATTTATGCGGTACACTTCAAAAGATGTGTGCCGCAGTTTTTGCTTTTTGGGGTTGCGGAATATAAAGTGCCGGAGAGGGGACGGGTATTCCGCAAGACGGATCGCTGCGGAGACACTTTTTGCAATAAAAGTTATTCTGTGTAAATTCAACATCGATTATTTCACTGTCTGCCAAATATTTACGTCCGATTTTAATGCAAAAAAGCGAAGTGTTTAAAATTTATACACATTAGGGCAACAATGTTCAATAAAACTGTTGCATTTGCATAAAATTTATGTTATGATTCAGAAGTAAAAATTGCAGACAGGAGGTAATGCTTTGGCAAAAGGAGTAAAAACCGCTGCGGTCGGCAATCAAGCCGGCGGTAATAGCGACAATAGCGGATATATTTATCAAAACAGACGCTATGTCGGAACCAAAGAGACGGTCGCATATATTGTCTACGATATGTCGCAAAGCTTCAATATCAACACATATTCGGGCCGCTTTGTCACAAACATCCTTCAGATAAGCTTGAGATTCCAACGAATCATCGATCTTATCAACGGAATTTGGGATGTTGTCAACGACGTGCTTTTCGGCGCGATAGTTGACAAAACACGAACCAGATGGGGAAAATTCAAGCCCTATCTTGTTGCGCTGGGTATCCCCGGCACAATAGGAACCTGCCTTTTCTGGCTGCTTCCGCTGTTCTTCCACGGGAGCAGCTCGGAGAATATTCTAAAATTTATAGTGTATCTTCTGCTTGCCGTTGTGCGCGAGGGCGCGGGTACCTTCCGCGGAATAGCTCAGAACGGCATCAGAGCGACGATAACTCCGCATCCGGTTGACAGAACGCGACTGATAACTATCGCGGACTTTGTTTCGGGCGCTCTCGGAGAAAAACTGCCTGAGCAGATAATGACTGTCATGCTCGACCTCATAAGCAGAGACAAGATAAATATTTCGTATGAGAAGATGTTTGTCGGCATGGGCCTGTTCACCGCTATCGTGGCGGGCGCCGGCGCTCTGTGGTTCTTCCTTATATGTAAGGAGAGAGTCATGCAGTCGGTCGAGACGCCGAGCGTCAAGGCGAGTATCAAGTCGATAATCAACAACAAGCCGATACTCTTGATGACCCTTTCGCAGATTCTCGGAAGCTTCGCCGTCGGCGGAAGTAAGCAGGACTACTATATCGATGTTCTTAACTTCGCTTCCCTCGGTCTTATAACCGGTATCCCCGGCTCTATCATCAATCCGTTCAGCTATATGGCCGTGCCGTGGTTCAGGCGGCATTTCTCGAGCCGCTTCCTCTATATTATAGGAAACAAGATAGACGGAATTCTGCTCGTCCCCGTGTTTCTCGTCGGCTGTATCGGCGGAAAGAAGCACGGACTCTACAAAAATATCTGGGTTATGGGTATCGCAATGATGCTTTGGGAGACCATATTCATGATCTTCTACGGAGTACGCCGCATAATCCCGACGGAAATGTACAACGAAGCAATGGACTACTGCGAATGGAAAAACGGCTACAGAACCGAGGGCATGACAAGTGTTGCCCAGGGTCTTGCGTCAAAGCTTGCCAGTATTTTCAGCAGATACATTTCCAACTATATCAAACAGCTCATCGGCTACGACCTGACAAGATATGTCAGAGGCACCGCGCAGACCGACGAGACAAAGTTCGGACTGTTCGCAATGTTTACAATCGTCCCCTTCCTTACCGGTATGATCAGTATCATCCCGATGCTCTTCTATGACCTGAGCGGAAAGAAGAAGGAGAAGATGTATGAAGAACTGCTTGAGAGACGCGCTGCAATGTCCAAGGAGGCTACCTCCGGCGACCTTGAAGCCCTCGAAAGACTTGCCAAGGCTCAGATGGAGATCGGCAACATGAAGCAGGAGCTTTAATACATTCGGAAAAAACACCGCATTCCAAACGGATTGCGGTGTTTTTTGCCGTCTGCGCAAGTTGAAAAAATCATATAAAAATAGTATAATATAATCTATCTTCAGCTTACGAGGTTTTACTTATGCCCGAATATGAAAAGATAACATTTGAAAACGGCTTTCGACTGCTTCTGAGCGAGGACGGCAGGGCGAAGAGCTGCTCCATGGGCGTTTGGGTCGGGAGCGGCTCATGCTTCGAGAGCGACGGCACGCAGGGGATATCCCACTTCATCGAGCATATGGTGTTCAAGGGCAGCGCCCGATATTCCTCGGAGGATATCGCCTCGATATCCGACAGGATGGGCGGCGAGTTAAACGCCTATACCGACAAGGAGTGTACCTGCTTTTATACCCGCGTTCTCGCGTCCGACGCGCCCGAGGCGTTCGAGATGATAGCCGATATGGTGACCTCGCCCCGCCTTGACGAGGACGATTTGGAGCTTGAAAAGAGCGTCATATGCGAGGAGATAGCCATGTATGAGTCGAACCCCGCGGATCTCTGCGCGGATCTTTTCTATCTCGTGGCTTTTCCCGAGCAAAAGCTCGGCAAGAACGTTCTCGGCACTCGGGAATCCGTCAACGCGATGACTCCCGATATGCTAAGAGAGCATATGAAAAAATTTTATTCCCCCTCGTCTACGGTCGCCTGCTTCTGCGGAAGCTTCGACAGGGAGAAGATAATATCGCTCTGCAAGCGCTTCTTCGGCTTGCCCGCAAGCGCAGATGAGTTGCCGCCGCTTTCTAAGGCGGAGTTTTGCACGGGAGTGCATATCTTTGACAAAAAGACCGAGCAGAATCAGATAGCAATAGGCTTTTCGGCTCCGTCCTTAGAGTCGGACAGCCGCTTTGCCTGCCAGCTGATAGCCTCAATGCTCGGCGGCTCGGCGTCATCGCGGCTCTTTCGCCGCCTGCGCGAAGAGCAGGGGCTTGTCTATTCGGTCGATGCCGGTGCGATGTCGTTTTTGAGCGCGGGCGTGTTCGCCGTTACCATGGGCGTATCGCGCGAGTCGGAGAAAAAAGCGGTTTTGGCGGCGGCGGAGGTTCTGCGCGAGTTTCCCGACACGGTGACGGAAAATGAGCTTGACCTTGCGCGCAGCCACTATCTATCGGGGCTCATTATGTCCCTTGAGTCGAATTCCGTCCGCGCGTCGCGCTACGGCACGGGCGAGCTACTGCTCGGCGGCGCGATAAGCGAAAAAGAGCTTGAAGAAAAAATAAGAAACGTCGGCATAGACGAAATACGCACCCTTGCGCGCTCGTTCTCGTCCCTCTCCGACGCCTGTATCTGCGCGGTCGGCAAAACGGCGGGGACGAAGTTTTATAATAAGGTTGTCAGCGCAGGAAAATAATGATATAATTTAGTATAATTCATTTGTGAGAGGCAAACTGTAATGAAGGGAATAAAGGATGCACACAGAATAGTCGTGAAGGTCGGAACCTCCACGCTTACATACGATACCGGAAAAGTCAATCTCAGGCGCATGGATAAGCTTGCGCAGGTTATATCCGATTTGAGAAACTCCGGCACGGAGGTCGCGCTCGTCACCTCGGCGGCGATAGCAGTCGGAGTCGGCAAGCTCGGACTTTCCGAAAGACCGGGCGATATCCCGAGCCGCCAGGCGGTCGCAACCGTCGGCCAGTGCGAGCTGATGTTTATGTACGACAAGCTCTTCTCGGAATACGGCAACACGATAGGTCAGCTGCTCATAACCCGCAGCGACTTTGAAAACGGGGAGCGCAGGGCAAATCTCTCGAACTCCTTTGAGAAGCTCTTCGAGTTCGGCGCTATCCCGGTCATCAACGAAAACGACAGTATCGCCGTCGAAGAAATAGTTTTCGGCGACAACGATACCCTGTCTGCCATGGTCGCAAAGCTTGTCAACGCTGACGCGCTGATAATTCTCAGCGACATTGACGGCCTCTATTCCGGCAACCCGCGCGAGGACGAGAGCGCGTATCTCATCCCCATTGTCGAGGAGATAACCGACGAGCTCATGTCGATAGCCGGAACAAAGGGCAGCACCCGCGGAACGGGCGGAATGGTGACGAAGCTCCACGCCGCGCAGATAGCTATGGACGCGGGAATAGACACCGTGGTTATGAACGGCGCGCAGCCCGAGGATATATACAGGCTGCTCGACGGCAGGCAGATAGGAACCTATTTCAAGGCGAAAGCTTAACGGAAGGAGCGCACACAATGGGCGCAGGAACTGTTTTATCAATAGCCCAAGGCGCAAAGACGGCTCAGAGGGAGCTCGCCCGCGCCGGAGGAGCAAAGCGCGAAGAAGCGTTAAAGGCTATTTCGGCCGCGCTGCGCGAAAATGCGCAGAGCATATTGGAGGCGAACCGCGCCGACATAGCGGCGGCGCGCGAAAACGGCATGGCCGAGTCGATGATCGACCGCCTGACCCTCTCGACGGAGCGCATAGAGGGCATGGCAAAGGGTGTTGACGACGTTGCGGCGATGCCAGACCCCTTGGGCAGAGTGCTCTCGGGCGCCACAAGACCCAACGGGCTGAGAATAGAAAAAGTCACGGTGCCGCTCGGCGTTATCGGCATAATATACGAGGCCAGACCCAACGTCACCTCGGATGCTGCGGCTCTCTGTCTCAAGGCTGGCAATGCGGTCATTCTGCGCGGCGGCAAAGAGGCGATAAACTCAAACAAGGCAGTCGCAAATATCATGCGCTCTGCGATAGAGAAAGCGGGCATACCCGCAAATTCCGTGAATCTTATCGAGGATACCTCGCGTGAGAGCGCGAACGAGCTGATGAAGATGAACGGTCTTGTCGATGTGCTCATTCCGCGCGGCGGAGCGGGACTTATCAGAAGCGTAGTCGAGAACTCGACAGTCCCGGTTATTGAAACCGGCTCCGGCAACTGCCACATATATATCGACGAATTTGCCAATATAGATATGGCGGCGGAGATAGTTTTCAACGCCAAGACCTCGCGCCCGTCTGTCTGCAACGCCTGCGAGAGCGTGCTTATCCACAAGGCGGCAGCCGAGGAGGCTATAGTCGCCGTGGCCGGCAGGCTCAAAGAGAAGAATGTCGAGATTTTCGGCGACGAGGTAGTTTGCTCCGTCCTCGATTTTGCAAAGCCAGCAACGGAAGATGACTGGGGAAAAGAATACCTCGACTATAAAATAAGCATAAAAACGGTAGATAATATCGATGAGGCGATAGCTCATATCGCAAAATACAGCACAGGCCACAGCGAGAGCATTGTCACCGATGACTACCTCAATGCGCAGAAGTTCTTAAACGAAGTCGATTCGGCGGCGGTCTATGTCAATGCGTCGACCCGCTTCACCGACGGCGGCGAGTTCGGCTTCGGCGCGGAAATCGGCATATCCACCCAGAAGCTCCACGCGAGAGGGCCGCTGGGACTGAATAATCTGACGAGCGAAAAGTATATTGTCTACGGCTCGGGTCAGATACGCTGAAGGAGGAATTAAATCCATGAGCACCAACACAGCTGCAAAAGAAAAGAAAAAATGGGCGTTTCCGCTCGGCGTAGTGACAGTTATCCTCGCCGTTATCGGCCTTGTTACGGTAATTGTTTTCGCCGTGCGCGGGATAGGCAGCCTTACGGACAACAGCGACAAGTTCGAGAAATACGAGCAGTTTCTCGCACCCGTCATAATGAACGACCCCGACCCGTTTGACGATGTCAGCGGCGCGAAGATGAGCCAGCTGATAGACGCATCTATCTGGTCGCTGATGAAGAGCAACATTGATATAGATCAGTTCGAGTATGCCGAGGGCGACGTCTCCGGTGTTATAGTTCCGCAGAAGGATGTCGAAAAGCAGTTCGCAAAGCTCTTCGGCACGGATGTCAAGCCCGCCCACTGCACGGTTGACGGCGGAACCTATACCTTCACCTACGACGAAGCGAAGCAGGCCTATATCGTCCCGCTTACAGGTGTTATGCCGACCTTTATTCCGCGCGTTTTGTCGCAGCAGAAGAAGGGCGATTCAATAATCCTGACAGTTGCCTGCATAAGCGGCGACGGCTGGGAGCAGGATGCCAGGGGCAACTATGTTGAGCCCGCGCCGAGCAAGTATCTCAAGGTGACTCTGCGTGTCAGCGATGACGGATATTTTATCAGCGCCATGCAGAATACCGACGCGCCCGAGACGGCTTCGACTACCGCGCCCAAGACTACCGCACCCGAGACAACTCTCCCCGAGGAGACTCAGGCGGAGACTTCCTCGGAGGCTCCTTCCGAGACCGAGAGCGAGAGCGCGACGGAGGGATAATATATATTATGTATATCCACGCACCGTGTTTTGACCTCGACGAGCTCGCCCGCGACAATCTGCATATACACACCGCTTTTTCGCGCTGCGCAAAGCCGGAGATGACCGTGGAAAATATTTTCGCCGAGGCTGCGCGCATAGGCTACAGAACAATAGCCCTGACCGACCACTACAACGATGATATCAACGACGCAGAGGCTCTGCGCAGACTTGATACGCTCAGGGAGCCGGGCAAAAAAATCGGCGAGCCGTGCAAGGTGCTCTACGGAATGGAGCTCTCAGGCTACGGCATAGGCAAGACCCTTGAGGGCGATGCCTTCAGAAGTGCGCTTGATTACAAGCTCTATTCCTGCAATCACTATCACCTTGATTTTTGGGAGCAGGCGAAAGAAAGGACTCCCCGCGGCTATGCTCGGCACGCGCTTGAGAATGTCACCTCGCTCATAAAAAGCGGCAAGGCCGACTGCATAGCGCATCCGCTGACCGCCGGCTATGTCCGCGCTCTTGAGGACAAAACGCTTGCGAGCAGGGCAATAACCGACAACGAGCTGGGCGATATAATGGCTCTTGCAAAAGAGCACGAGGTCGCATGGGAGCTCAATATCGGCAATATCTACGGCGACCCGGAGTTCAGCCGCAGAATGTGGAATATCGGCAGAGAAACGGGCTCGTGCTTCAACATGGGCGCGGACGCGCATCTGATAAAAAATATCGACTTTGCGCCGCATATGCGCGATATGAAAAAGATACTCGGAATAAAACGGTAAGCATAGCCGCTCATAAAAAGCGGAATCCGAAATGCAATAAAAACCCGCTCGCATTTATTTGCGGGCGGGTTTTCGCCGTTTTAAGAGCATTTTATAAATTTTCATCTGCGGAAAATTGCAGAACGCGGCTTATCGGGATTGAATTTACGGGACGAATGGTTTATAATGGTGTGACTTGACGGCTGATTTGAAAGACGGAGGATATTATGTCGAAGATTGTCAATGAAGCAAGAATAAAGAATCCGGTCATAGTCAAATCCGGGAGCTTTTGGAGCACCGCGCATTTTTGCTGTACCTTTTAACGGACGAGGCCGAGAAGAGAGTACTTGACCCCAAGGACTTCGCATCGGCGGCCGTAACGCGCTGCGGAATCTCTCAGGGCGCGGAGCTGCTTTGACGCAAGACTTGAGCTGCCCAAGGCCATTGTCAAGGGCGACGATATCTGTGCGTTGAGATATATAAAAAATGATGGAGACAGGTGAAAAAATGAAAAAAGTAAACACGTCGTTAATCGTAAGGCTGTGCCTTCCGCAATTTGCGGTGGGACTCTTTACAACAATGCTCAATAACTATCTTATTTATTTTTATCAGCCGTCCAAGGAGTCGGGAATCCCGAATCTTATCCCCCAGGGAAGAATCATTCTGGGAGTTCTCACGGTTATAGGCCTGATAAAAGCCGTCGGACATATTATAGACGCCGTCACAGACCCCCTTATAGCGGCGAGCTCCGACAAGAGCAAGAACAAAAACGGCAGAAGAATACCCATGATGCAGAAGGCGGCTATCCCGTTCGGCCTCTGCGCTCTGCTGATGTTCTTCGTGCCGATGAATTCCGTAAGCATACTCAACGCAGTTTGGATCGCCGCGTTCATGTGGGGCTATTACTTCTTCTTCACTCTCTACATGATTCCGCACAACGCGCTCATCCCCGAGCTGATTCAAGACGGTCCGCTGAGAGTTAACGCATATACAATAAGTTCGTTTTTCTTCGTCACCGGAAGTGCGCTGGGCTATGTCAGCCCGCTTATCGTCAGTATGTTCAAGGGAGCGGGGCTGTCCACTCTCAATTCGTGGAGAATAACCTTTGCTTTCTATACGGTTATAGGCATAATCCTGCTGATGATTCCGGCGTTTACAATAAAAGAAAAGGACTATGTCCGCTCGGTGATTCCCACCGTTTCTTTGGGCGAGTCGCTTAAACACGCTTTTTCGAACAAGCATTTCAGAACAGTTACTTTGGGTCAGCTGCTTGAGAACACGGGCATGGCGTTCTTCCAGGCGTGCATTATGTACTATGTCACCTCCCTCATGGGACTTGCGGAGACTTATTCCGTGCTGATACTCGCCATTTCTATTGCGGGCTCGCTGCTCATGTATCCCATGGTAAACAAGTTCGCGAAAAAAAGAGGCAAAAAGCTTCCCGTTATTTTGGGCTGCCTCGTGTTCTCCGTTGCCGAAATCGTGATATGCTTCAGCGATAAGATTCCGGGCAACAAGCTCGCCCTGGCCTGCGTGTTCGCGCTGTTTGTGTCGTTCCCGTTTGCCGTGCTCAACGTGCTCCCCGGCGCGATGATGGCGGATATCATCCAGTATGACACCGTGACCTCCGGCGTAAACCAGGAGGGAATTTTCGGCGCGGCAAAGAGCTTTATCGTAAAAATGGGCAACTCCCTTGCGATAATGATAGTGCCCTCGCTCGTAGTCACGGGCGCCGTGGCGGGAGAAAACGTCGGCGTGCCCGGGCTCAAGCTTACCGCGGTAGTCGGCGGCGCGTTCTGCCTTCTCGCCATCTTGGTTTTCCTGCGCTATAAAGAAAAGGATGTCCTCACCACGATAGAAAAGGCAACAAAAGATAAAAAGGAGAATAGCTGAGGCGGTCGGTATGAATATTTCAGCGGAAGAGAGAGCCCTGTATTACGGGGAGCGTCTTGCCGAAGTGATAAGATGCAAGACGGTATCGAAAAAAGACGGATTCGAAGCGGCTGAGTTTTTGAAGCTCAGAGAGGTTATCAAGAAGCTGTTTCCGTTAATGACGGAGAAGGCGGAGCTGAAGATACTCGGAGATGACGCTTATCTCTATAAAATAAAGGGCAGGGACGAGAGCCGAAACGTAATGGTCATGTCTCACCACGACGTGGTCGACGCCACGGGAGACTGGCAGGAGGAGCCCTTCGCCGGAGTTATCAGGGACGGCAAGCTCTGGGGCAGAGGAACAGTCGACACAAAAACGCCCCTGTTCGCCGAGTTCTCGGCAATAGAGGAGCTGCTCGGGGAGGGCTTTGAGTTCCCCGTCAACACATATCTGTTTTCCTCCCACAACGAGGAATACGGCGGAGACGGCGCACTCCTCGCGCTCGATTACTTCAACGAGAACAACATAAAGTTCGAGTGGATAATGGACGAGGGCGGCGCGATAATAGATCCGCCCATGGCGGGAATAAGCAAGAGATGCGCCATGATGGCAGTCCACGAAAAGGGAAGATGCACGGCTCAGCTCACGGCGAGCAGCAAGCCCGGTCACGCGGGTCTCGAGGGCGGGCACAAGACGCCCGTTATGCGAATGGTCGCGTTTATGGCCGAGACAGACGAGAACCCGCCGTTTATCAGGCGGCTTCACCCCGAGGTGAGGGGGATGTTCGAGGCTCTCGCCCCGCATATGTCGTTCCCCATGAAATTCGTGTTCTCAAATCTGTGGCTGTTCTCCGGACTTTTGATAAAGCTCATGCCCAAGCTCAACGCCGCGGCGGGAGAGATGCTCGGAACGGGCTGCACCTTTAAAAAGCTCTCGACCGACGAGGACGGAAGCTGCAGGGGTGAGGCGTTCCTGCGCTGCATCAACGATGCGGACTTTTCGAAGGATCTGGACGCGATGAGAGAGGTCGCCGAAAAATACGGCGTTGAAATCACGATAAAAGACTCCGACAACGAGTATTACAAGCCCTCATCACTTGACAGCGACGGGTATAAATACATAAAGAAAACCGTCGAAAAGGTGATTCCGTATGCTGTGGCAGCGCCCTTTATCCTGCCGGCGGGAACCGACGCGAGAAGATTTGCCGACCTCTCCGACGCGGTAATAAGATTCGCCCCCATTGATATAGACAAGCAGCAGTATGCGTCCGTACACGGGGAAAACGAAAACATAAGCATAGACAAAATCCCTCAGGCGGTAGATTTCTACAAGGAGCTTATAAGAAACTATAAGTAAAAACGCAAGGGAAAATATTCGGTAACTGCAAAAGCGAAGCGGAAACTCAGCTTCGCTTTTTGCTTTTTACGGCACAAAAACAAAAATTCCGCCCGAGAGGGGCACTCCGTAAGGAAGTGCGCCTCAGTTATATTCGCCTGACGGCGAGTTGTATTGTCCTTCGGACAGCGGTATTATGCTTCGCATAGTTATATTGCCTGCGGCAGTTTAACCGGTGAATATAATATCACGAAAGCCGGCAGGCTTTCATTTCACTTTCCGAAAGGAAAATATCACTCCGGGCAAAGCCCGGAATATCACTTTTGTCCATAGGCACAGCGAGCTTCGGATTTGTCACCAAAATCCCTTATGGATCTTTTGGGGATAGTATAAAAAGAAGGCGGCACAAATTTTGTGCTGCCTTCTTCCTTATGCAGCCTCTCTTGAGAGATTGCTTTTTCGAGGCGCGTACCGCTTTTTACGGGTTGCGGTTTCCCTTATTCCTAAGCCTTAATTACCCTCAGACTTATAAAGATTACTTATTTAACCTTTATCTGCCAGTATGCGATATAATCTCTCTCGTAGGTGTAGGTGATATGGATAGTGTCACCCTTGACAACGACTGCGGGATAAGAATACTCCGCAAGACCTCTTTCGAAAGTCTTTATCTTGGTGAAGGTCTTACCGTCGTCGGTAGAAACGGAGAGAACAAGAGGAGTACGGATGCCGGGAGCACCGATATTGTTATAAGCCAAGAAAATTCTGCCCTGGTCGTCGGTGTCGAGGTCGATGCCGCTGTTGTTGCTGGGAAGCTTGGTGGCATAAGCTCTGCACCAGGTCTTACCGTTATCGTAAGAATCGCTGCGATAAATCTTTCCGACCTTTGTTCTTGTAAGCATATGAACAGAGCCGTCGGCGGACTGCCACAGGGTGGGCTGAATCATCGGTACCTTGAAGCATATGCAGTACTTCGAGTCAACGTTCTCTGTTCTGGTCCAGGTCTCGCCGTCGTCGTTGGAAATGTCAACGAAGGCTCTCCACTCGCCGTCTATCTCGGTCGAAGCGGGTGCAAGAACAGTGCCGTCCTTAAGTCTGATGGGCTTGTTCTTGACGGGGCCTCTGCCGCCGCTGTTGTCGCCGGGGACAAGCTCCTTGGGAGTGCTCCAGCTTCTGCCGTCGGTCGAGGTTGCATAATAGGTCTGCCAATAATCGGTATCCTTACCGACCTTGAAGTAAAGAATGACGGTGCCGTCCTCCTTCTGGAACAGAACGGGGTTCCAGTGGGCTATTTCGGCAGCTGCGGAAACAACGACGGGCTCGCTCCAGCCGTCCTCTTCGGTACGCACCGAGGTGTAGATATTGACGTCGTTCTTCTTTTCGGACGAGCCGCCGAACCATGCCGCGATAACAGTGCCGTCATCAAGAGGCAGAACGGTGGATGCGTGACAGGAATCGGTTATCTTCTTGTCGAAGATCATTTCTTTCTTCTCGGATATAATGATACTGTCTTTTGAGCTTTTTGCCATACCTATGCTTGCCAAGGTAAACATGAGGCAGACCGCTACGAGAACCGATAAAATTCTCTTGAACATTTTACTTCCTCCTAAATAATTTTCCTATATTATGCCGTGTTTTCACATTCAATCAAGAGGGTGTTGAAAGAACGAAAACCACGCAAAAGCCTAAATAAAGCATCACTTGATTTTTATCTGCCAATAGACGATATAATCTCTTTCATATGTATAAGTGATGTGTACGGTGTCGCCCTTGACGACGACTGCGGGATACGAATACTCGGCCAAACCTCTTTCAAAGGTCTTTATCTTGGTGAAGGTCTTGCCGTCATCGAGAGAAACGGCGAGGGTCAGAGGAGTTCTGATTCCGGGGATTCCTACGGGATTGTAGGCCAGGAATATCCTACCGCTGTCATCGGTGTCAAGATCTATACCGCTGTTGTTGTTCGGCAGGTTGGTTGCATATGCTCTGCACCAGGTCTTGCCGCCGTCAAGGGAGTCGCTCCTGTATATTTTACCGAGCTTTGTTCTGGTGAGCATATGGATGGAGCCGTCCTTGGACTCCCAAAGCGTGGGCTGGATCATGGGAACCTTGAAAAAGCCTAAAAAGCTGGAATCGATAACGGAGGTTTTGCTCCAGGTTTTGCCGTCATCGGTCGATATGTCGACAAAAGCCTTCCATTTGCCGTCTATCTCGGTCGAAGCGGGGGCGAGAACAGTGCCGTTTTTGAGTCTTATGGGCTTATTCTTGACGGGGCCTCTGCCGCCGCTGTTGTCGCCGGGAACAAGCTCCTTGGGAGTGCTCCAGCTTCTGCCGTCGGTCGAGGTTGCATAATAGGTCTGCCAATAATCGGTATCCTTACCGACCTTGAAGTAAAGAATGACGGTGCCGTCCTCCTTCTGGAACAGAACGGGGTTCCAGTGGGCTATTTCGACGGCCGCAGAAACAACGACGGGCTTGCTCCAGCCGTCTTTCTCGGTGCGCACCGAGGTGTAGATGTTGACGTCGTTCTCCTTTTCGGACGAGCCGCCGAACCACGCTGCGATAACCGAGCCGTCATCAAGAGGCAGAACGGTGGAGGCGTGGCAGGAATCCGTAATTTTCTCGGTGAATATCCACTCTTTTTCTGCCGAGACGATAATCTTCTTGGGGTCGGTTTCGACCTCGACGGGTGTATTGTCCGTTTTCGGGGGCGTAACGGTCGAACTGCCGCCGGCTGAGGGCTTTGCCGTGCCGGCAGGCTTAATGATTATGTTATTGTTTCTGTCTGCGGGCGCGGGAGAGGCGGTATTGCCTCCGTTTTCCGCAGGGGCGGCCGTCTCGGACGGAGCGGTCGTGTCATCGTTTGCGGGCGCGGCAATGACATCCGAAACGGTGTCTGCCGCAGTGGTGCCTTCTGCTGCGGTGGTGTCGCCGTTTCCGTCGGAGGAGCAGGCCGCGCAGGACAAAATCATCAGAGCCGCAATTGCTAAAGCTAAAAATCTTTTCATTCCACAAATCTCCATAGAATCTCTTTTTTGTTTTCCGGTTATTCAATGCCTTGAGGCTGCGGATATTCATTATCTGCGCCGCGCAAACGGCAGCACAGACCGACAGCCATCCTTGCACCTCTAAACATTATACATCTTTACGACGGAAAATGTCAACTTTTTTTGTTGGTTTTTGACTAAAAAACGGCCGGATTTGTTCAATTTTTTAAAATAAATTATAAATAGCCAATTTACATATTATGCTATACAAATACCTGTGTTTTGCATTAATATGCACACAATATGTATGGGTGCGGCGGACAACTGCCTTTTTGTAAAAACAAAACGCATCTCCCGCATTTTTGTGTCGGGCGGCGCGTTTTGATATGCAAAATCTTTTATTTGTAGTTTCCGATGACCTCTTTGTAGAACTCTATCGCCTCGCCTATGGCGGCAAGGTCGATATTTTCGTCGACGCTGTGGACGCTGTTGAACTGCTGATTGTCTATGTCTATCGGCGCAAAGCGCAGGGTGCACGGGCAGACGTCGCACAGCCAGCGGGCGTCGGTGCCCGCCGCGAGAACGAACGGAGCAACCGCGGCGTGCGGGAACGTCTTGCGCGCGCAGCGGCAGACATACTCGAAAGCCTTGCTCCCCGTGTCCGCGGGACGGTGGAACTCATGCCCGTCGGCGGGTTCGGTTATCTCGAGCGAATATTTCTTTGCGAGCGCCCGTATCTTCTCCATGTCGGCCTCAAGGTCGGCCTCGTCGATATATCTTATCAGCGCGCTCGCCGAGCACTCGTTGTCGCGCGGGGTCTCGCCCTTTTTCGACTCGATGCTGCCGAAAGAGCAGGTCGTGCCGAGCATGGCGGCGGCCTGACCGTTTATCTTGGGCATGAGCTTTACGAGCAACGGCTCAAAGCACCACAGGTTTGCAAAAATAAATCTCAGGGGGAAGCTCATATAGGGCATGAGCGAGGTGAACATCTCGCGCACCTGCGCGGGCATTTTTACAGTAAGCTTGAGCGCCGAAACCTCGGCTATAAACTTCGAGACGCGGGTCACGGGGTTATCCGTGAGGACAAAGCCCTCGGTGTCGCCCTGAACGGCGCGGACATTCATTCTGTGGTAGCCCTTTTCGTGGACGGCTATCATGGCGCACTTGCAGTCTATTCCGTTTATCGGCGCACCGATAACTCCGCCGCCCTCGTCTATGGCGAGTTCGAATTCTATGCCCTGCTCCTCAAAATATTTAACGGCCTCATGTATGCCGTCGCCGAAAACCTCCTCGTTGTGGCCGGAGGCTATGTATAGATTGCAGGCGGGCTCAAAGCCTTCCGAAAGCAGCTCTTCCGCGGCGGTCATCTCCGCAAAGAGTGGAGTCTTTGTGTCCACGGCGCCGCGACCCCAGAGCTTTCCGCCCTCTATCTCGCCGAATTTCGCGTGGCTCCATTCGCCAGTTGCGGCGACTACATCGTGGTGCGACATGAGCAGGATGTTTCGATTTCTGTCCCGCCCCGGTATTTTGTATACCCAGCAGTCCTCGCTGAAATATTTTATCTCGGCGCGCTCATGCAGCAGCGGAAACAGCTCCCTGACCGCCGCGCGGAGCTTCGAAAACTCCGTGTCGTCATATATTTCGCGGGACGAGACCGTTTGACACTCTATCATTTTCATCAGCCGTTCGCCGTTTTCCGTGTCCTCACGCTCTGTCGTATAGACCGGCTTTTCGCCTATAGGCTCCGCCTTTTTTGCGGCGAGCGCGGTCCTTATCAGCAGTATGCCGACAAAGATAACCAGAGCCGCCAATACCGCAAGAAAAATATAAACTCCCATGTTTGTTCACCCTTTCTCGTGATGTCCTGATTTTATCATATTCCGCCCGCTCTTGCAACTTGACTTTTCGGCATATTAAATGATAGAATAAGAGTAACCCCGGTGCTGCCCGGCAGGTCGGCACGGAAAAAAACAAAAAAACGGAGGGATTCGGTGAGCAAAGAGGGAACTACGGGCAGGAAGATTCACTGCGCCGTATGCGGACGCACTTTTGACGCGGCCGCGGACAAATGCCCAAACTGCTCGGCTCCCGCATCGCTGTCGCAGACGGTGGCGGAGCCAAGGGAAGAGAAAAGAGAACCTGTGTTCGTGTGCACGATATGCGGTCATACCTATGACGGGGATGCCGCGCCCGAGCGCTGCGAGAACTGCGGAGTAGGCGGCGAGCTTATCGAGGAGCGCCGTCCCGCACCGACAAGGACATGGATATGCACCGTCTGCGGGCTTAAAATCAAAGGCGAAAATGCGCCCGGAAAATGCCCGAAATGCGAGTCGCCCGCCGAGCTGTTCGCGGCTCAGAAGGACGGGATAGCCCGTATGCGCTGCTCGATATGCGGCTTTGAAACAGAGGGCGACACCGCGCCCGAGCGCTGCGAGAACTGCGGGGTGGACGGAGAGCTGTTCGAGCCCGTGAAAAACTGACGGAGAGACAAAAATGAAGGTACTTGTTATAGACGGTCAGGGCGGCGGAATAGGCAAGCTGCTCGTCGCCGGGATAAAAAGCGAATATCCGGACTTTTTCGTGACCGCCGTAGGCGCCAACAGCATAGCGACCTCCGCCATGCTCAAGGCGGGCGCCGATGCCGCCGCAACGGGCGAAAATGCCGTTTTGGTCGGCTGCCGCAGGGCGGATGTCATAGCGGGTCCCGTCGGAATAGTCGTGGCCGATTCGCTGCTCGGCGAGATAACGCCCGAGATGGCGCGGGCGATAGGGCAGAGCGACGCCAAGCGCGTGCTCATACCCGTCAACCACTGCGACAATATCGTTGTCGGGGTCGGGGATATCCCTATGGCGAGGCTCGTTCAGGCCGCAGTGAAAGAAATAGGAAAACTGTCTTGATTTTCTCTTGAAATATGATATAATAAACGCGATCTCATGAAGGGGTCGGGCTTTCAGAAGAGAGCGATTTTTTTCAAATACCGTAAAAACATTGCCGCGAGGGTAACTGCGCTTCCAGGAGGGAGTGCCGTGCCCCCGCTTTTTGTTTTTTGAAAGGACGATCCTCATGACAAACAAAAATTCAGACAGAATCAAAAAGATGGTCATAACCGCGCTTTGCGTCGCGCTGTGCATCGTGCTGCCCATGGCGTTCCATGCGGTCAAAAATGCCGGGACTATATTCCTGCCCATGCATATCCCCGTGCTTCTCTGCGGGCTTATCTGCGGCTGGCAGTACGGGCTTGTCTGCGGCCTGCTCGGCCCCGCGCTCTCGACGCTTCTGACCCAGATGCCGCCCATGGCCATACTTCCCGCGATGACCGCAGAGCTCGCCGTATACGGCGCGGTGACAGGTCTTATGATGTATGCGTTCAAATACAAGACCACTTACCTCTCTTTGTATGCGAGCCTTGTAACCGCGCTCATAGCGGGGCGCGCAGTCTCGGGCATACTCAAGGCGCTCATTTTCTCCGCCGGAAGCTACTCGTTCTCCGTGTGGATAACCGCGTCGTTTGTCACCTGCCTGCCGGGACTTGCCATTCAGCTTGCGATAATCCCGAGCCTCGTCAAGGTGCTCGACAAGGCAAAGCTCTTGCCGCGCAGACAGGCGAAAAAACAGTCTTGACTTTGAATTTTCTTCGGGGTATAATAATCCCATATTCTAAAGGCTGTGACGAAGAACACGATTCTTTCGGGACGATCAGAGAGGGAGGCGTTTGCTGCGAGCTTCCTTCGTCCGCAGGAGTCATTCCGCTTTTGAGCCGCAGGGCGAGGAGCCTTGCCGCGTGCCCGCGTTAAGGGCCGAGAGTTAAACACAAGGTGGTACCGTGCTTATTGCACCCTTGGGACGGCTGCAGCCGTCCTGAGGGTGTTTTTTATAAATCAGGGCAGAAATGATAGGAGGATATAAAATGCTTGATCTCAGATTTGTAAGAGAAAACCCCGAAACAGTCAAGGAAAATATCAGAAAGAAGTTCCAGGATCAGAAGCTCCCGCTCGTAGACGAGGTTATAGAGCTCGATAAGCTCAGCCGCGCCGCAAAGGGCGAGGCTGACGAGCTGCGCGGCAGCCGCAACCGCCTTTCAAAGCAGATAGGCGCGCTCATGGCGCAGGGCAAGCGCGACGAGGCCGAGGAAGTGAAGGCTCAGGTCGGCGCGAACGCCGCAAGGCTTGCCGAGCTTGAGAAGCTCGAGGAGGAGCTGGGCGAAAAGATAAAGAAGATAATGATGGTCATTCCGAATATCATCGACGAGAGCGTACCGATAGGCCGTGACGACAGCGAGAATGTCGAGATAGAGCGCTTCGGCGAGCCCGCAGTTCCCGATTTTGAGGTTCCGTATCATACGGACATAATGGAGAGAATGAACGGCATAGACCTCGACTCCGCAAGAAAAGTCGCGGGCAACGGCTTTTACTATCTCATGGGCGATATCGCCCGCCTGCATTCTGCGGTTATCTCCTACGCGCGCGACTTCATGATAGACCGCGGCTTCACCTACTGCGTGCCGCCGTTCATGATAAGAAGCGACGTGGTCACCGGCGTTATGAGCTTTGCCGAGATGGACGCTATGATGTATAAAATAGAGGGTGAGGACCTCTATCTCATCGGCACGAGCGAGCACTCGATGATAGGCAAATTTATCGATACGATAATTCAGCCCGAGACCCTGCCGCTGACCCTCACGAGCTATTCCCCCTGCTTCCGCAAGGAGAAGGGCGCTCACGGCATCGAGGAGCGCGGCGTATATCGCATCCACCAGTTCGAGAAGCAGGAGATGATAGTCGTCTGCGAGCCGGAGGACAGCAAGATGTGGTTCGACAAGCTCTGGCAGAACACGGTCGATTTCTTCCGCACTCTCGATATCCCCGTGCGCACCCTCGAGTGCTGCTCGGGAGACCTTGCGGATCTCAAGGTGAAGTCCATAGATGTCGAGGCGTGGTCGCCCAGACAGAAGAAATACTTCGAGGTCGGCTCCTGCTCGAACCTCGGCGACGCGCAGGCGCGCAGGCTTAAAATCCGCATCAACGGCAAAGACGGCAAGCACTTCGCCCACACGCTCAACAACACTGTTGTTGCCCCGCCGAGAATGCTCATAGCGTTCCTCGAAAACAACCTGAATGCCGACGGCAGCGTCAATATCCCCGAAGCCCTCAGACCGTATATGGGCGGCAAGGAGAAGATAGGCGGCTGAGACAAAGCCCGATAAAAATATGAAAGCCATAACTTGCAGTCATTGCTGCGGGTTATGGCTTTTTGCCGTTATATTATCTTAAAGCTGTTTACACAGATTTTACTTTTGCTTTACCGAAACTCGGTTGATGTACCGTCTCTCTGCGGGGTAAACTTATTGGCAGAAGGGGGAAAGCCGGGCACAAAACTCAAAAACGCACGCGCCCGGTCGATAAGAAGATGAAAGAAACCACTGCCGCCAAAAAGGACGGAAGCTTTTTCGAAAAGCACGCGGAGATATGGAAATTTATAAAGTTCACTTTTGCGGGCGCGTCCTCGTCGCTGATAGAGCTCGGCGTGTTCGCCCTGCTCCAATATGTTGTGTTCAAGTCGCTGAACGATGTTCCCGTGACGGACAGCCCCGTTTTGGCGTTTCTCGGAATCGAATATAAGGGCTATATGTATTCTTACTTCATCTCGACAGTCGTCGGCTACGCGATAGCCTATGTCATGAACAGGAAGATAACCTTCAAAGCCGACGCAAACCCGCTGCTCTCGACGGTTTTGTATGCGATTATGGTCGTGTGCACCATCATTTTCAACACCTGGTTCGGCGCATTTCTCGGCACGCTCATAAAAAACAGCGGACACAGCAACGCACTTGTCGAGCTTCTGACCAAGGTGGTCGTCATGACCGTACCCACCCTTTGGACATACCCGCTCAACAGGTTCGTTATCCACAGAAAGAAAAAGCCCGAAGCTGAGCAGGAGGCGTAAATATGCGCTTTAACTCCGACGGAAAGTTCAAAATAATGCAGATAACCGATATACAGGAGATTCCGAAGGTGTCGCCCGACACGTTAAAGCTTATTAACGCGGCGCTGGAGAGCGAAAAGCCCGACCTCGCAGTGCTCACGGGCGACCAGATAAAGGGCTACGGAGTCTCGTATAAGGGCAGGGGTAACGAGCTCACGGAAAACGTCGCCGAGACGGTGAGAACGCTGCTGAAGCCCGTGACCGACAGGCATATCCCGTTCGCCGTCACCTTCGGCAACCACGACAGGCAGGTTGGGATAAGCAACGAAGAGCAGTTTGAAAAGATATACAAGGCTCTGCCCGGCTGCATCGGCGAGCAGGCTGAGGGCATAGGCGGAGGAGGAACATATAATATACCTATCCTCTCGTCGGACGGCAAACGCACCGCGTTCAATATATATCTGTTCGACAGCGGAACGGACGCAAAAGGCGGCGGATATGAGCCTTTCAGCCCGGAGATAATAGCTTGGTACAGAAAGAAGCGCGACGAATTGAAAGCCGAAAACGGCGATTATGTTCCGTCGATAGTGTTCCAGCACATCCCGATGTTCGAGCACTACAATGTGCTCAGGAGAGTCGGAAAGCACGAAAAGGGCGCGATACCCGCGTTCAGAGTACACAAGGGCGAATACTATAAAACAGACGAGAGCAAATGCGTCGAGGGCTCTGTTCTGCTCGAACCGCCGTCGATACCGGATATCAACACCGGCGAGTTCGAGGCGCTCAAAGAAAAAGGCGACGTGCTCGGAGTCTATGTCGGCCACGACCACAAAAATTCCTATGTCGGAAAGACGGATGATATCGACGTCGGCTTCACGCCTTCGGCGGGCTTCAATGTCTACGGCAACGGAAAACAGCGCGGCGTGCGATGCTTTGTCCTCGACGAAAAAAATCCGCGCAATTACAAAACCTATACAAGAACATATAAACAGCTCTGCGACGGCAAACTTAACACGCCGCTTAAAGACGCCGTCTGGCGCGTGGTCCCGACGACTATGGACATGGCAAAGCCGATGATAGCGAAGGCTCTCGCGGCGATTGCGGCGGCGGCTGCGCTTGCGGTCGTTGCCGTCAAAATTTTTTAAACAGACAACTTCCCGTTTTCATCATGACTCTTTGCAAAGCCCCGGAACAGCATTGTCCCAGGGCTTTGCGCATAAAAAAACTGCCGCGAAATACGGCAGCTTTAAATATTATCTTTTTGTGCCCGCAACTACAAATTTTTCGTCGTCCGAAACGGCGGTGTCAACCTCGAAATACGGCGCAAATACCGCGCTCAGCTCCTCGGCTGTCAGCATCTCGCGCGAGACGCTGCTCGCTCTGCCGCTGTGATGTCTGTTCAGCGCCTCAATGCTCATGCCGTGCGCCACGGTCAGCCGCCCGTCGGGCTTAAGCCACCGGGACAGGCGCCTAACGAGCCTCTCCGGGCTCTCGAAATGCGGAAACGCGTTATAGACCACGCAGCAGTCGCACAGGCGCTCGACGGCTATTTCCTCAACGTCGCCGCAGATGACCTCGACCCGCGGATCGTGCATTTTTGATGCGGCTATGCGCGCCATTTCCGACGAGATATCAACGCCGATAACACGTTCCGCGCCGCGTGCGAGGTAATACGGGAACATAACTCCCGTGCCGCAGGCGACGTCCAGAACGACGGAGTTTTCTTTCACTCCGGCGGCGTCAAGTATGAAATTTATCTTCTCGTCGCTCTTTATCATTTCGGCATCCCACTCCGGAGCCATGCGGTCAAAGAATGCCGCTACTTCTTTTTTATTCATGTGCCGTCCCCCATGTTTTTTTGCAGAGATATGATACCACACGGCCGCCCGATTATCAATACGAGCCCGAACAAATTTCACTCCTGCGGCGTGCATCTTGCAACTGCGTTGCAGCCCCGATTTATCTCACACGTCTGTAATAAAACATCCACAAAAACAAAGAAAACCCCGCAAGCCCTTGATACACAAAGGATTGCGGGTTGGAGCTACTGGCCGGACTCGAACCGGCGACCTGCTGATTACGAATCAGCTGCTCTACCAACTGAGCCACAGTAGCAGAAAAGCGACAGCTCATATATTATAAGCGAGACTTCGCTTTTTTGCAAGGGCTTTTTTCAATTTTGTCGGCTTTGGGGAAAATATTTTTGTGTGTGGCCTCAGTCGCACTTGCTTATGCTTTTGTTCTGTGCTATAATATCCGCACATCCGCCCGTAGCGAAGCTGGATATCGCAGCAGATTCCGATTCTGAAGGCCGGGGGTTCGAATCCCTCCGGGCGGGCCATGAAAAAGCACTTGCAATCGCAAGTGCTTTTTTCAGTTCAATTTGCCTTCGGCAGTGATATCCGGTTTCGTCCGGTGATATTCGCTTCGCGAGTGCGCAGGGCGAATAGAACAGCAGTACTGCCCGGAGGTGTAATATCACTTTTGCCGCGAGTGCAGCGAACGGGCCTGCACTTGTTTTACGGCGCGGATTTGAAATAATACCGTAAAAAAACCGCCCCGATTTTTCGGAGCGGGGTTCGTTTAAAAGTCCGGGTGCGGTTCGCCGCGGCGGTACTTGTCCATAATGTCTTTGAACACCTCGCCGTTTGACGGCGGTGTCCAGGTTATGGCGTTGGCTCCGGCCTCGACGGTTGCGAGGATGCTCTCATCTGTCGGGCCGCCGGTTGCGATTATCGGAACATCGGGGAAACGCTCCCTGATGCTGCGCACGACCTGCGGCGTTCTGCCGGCTGCGGATACGTTCAAAATGCTGACGCCCGAGTCGATGCGCCCCTGTATGTCCTCGTCCTCGTTGAGTACGGTGATAACTATCGGCACGTCTATCGTTGCGTGCAGGTCTCTTATCGTCTCGTTTCTTGTCGGCGCGTTGACGACAACGCCTATCGCGCCCTGAAACTCCGCGTGCAGGGCGAGATTGACGACTCTGTGCCCCTGTGTCAGTCCGCCGCCGACTCCGACAAAGACCGGCACATCCGCCGCCACCATGACGGCCTGGGTTATTACGGGCTGCGGGGTGAACGGATAGACTGCGATAACAGCGTCTGCGTTAGTGTTTCTGATAATGCTCGCGTCGGTCGAAAAAAGCACGGACTTTATCCTTCTGCCGAGTATTTTGATTCCGCTGCAGCGATAAATCGGCTCGGGAACCTTGAGCATGAAGTCTCTGAGACTCCCCTTGATCTCCGGTATGTTTTGCTCCGGCATAACATCAATCCTTTCTCTCCTATTCGGCTGCCGCGAAGAAAAATCTTGCATTGAGCGTAAAACGGCATATAATATAAATAAGCGCGAAAGCCGTAGATTTTAACGGAGCAGCCGTTTGTATAATTTGTGATAATGAATTTTTATTATTTGTATTTGCACATAAGTATAACATATTTATAAACACGGGTCAATTACCGAGAAGAATCAAGCGAGAAAAGGGGATTTGCCATGAAATTCGAAAAAATTGACATCTGCGATGTCAACGACAGCTTTGTTCACCTTATCAGAGATGACTGGGCGCTGCTCACCGCCGGTGAGAAGGGCAACTATAACACCATGACCGTAAGCTGGGGTATGCTGGGCGAGCTGTGGGGCAAGGATGTGGTGACTGTTTTCGTGCGCCCGCAGCGATACACCTATGAATTTATGGAAAAGTACGATAATTTTACACTCTCGTTTTTCGGCAGCGAATACAGAAGGGCGCTCTCCTTCTGCGGCTCCAAGAGCGGACGCGATTTCGACAAGGCCGAGGAATGCGGGCTTACCGCTTTTGAGACGGGCGAAAGCGTGGCTTTCGAGGAGGCAAAGCTGATTATAGCCTGCAGGAAGACAGCCTTTGCCGACATGGATCCGTCGAAGTTTATTGCGCCCGAAATAGAGGATAACTACAGCAACGGCGACTACCACCGCGCCTATATCGGCGAGATAACAGGGGTCTTTAAAAAAAATTAAGATTTTTTAAAAAACTTTGAAAAAAACCTTGACAATTGTCGGGGAATGTTGTATTATAGCTGAGCACTTGAGAGAGCGGTCATACAAAAATCGCTCTATAGTCGGTGTCTATGACGATGAGGGTCCACCCGTTCCCATTCCGAACACGGTAGTTAAGCTCATTCGTGCTGACAATACTCGGAGGGCAGCCTCCCGGGAAGATAAGTCGACGCCGACACAAGTTACCGCCCACTAATACTGGGCGGTAGAAACATTCCTCCTTAGCTCAGTCGGTAGAGCATGCGGCTGTTAACCGCAGGGTCGTTGGTTCGAGTCCAACAGGGGGAGCCAGGAAAAAAGCACTTGCATTTGCAAGTGCTTTTTTCAACGAAATAAATCCCTTTCGGGATTTGTGAAATGCCCTGCGGGCGTGAAATACGCCTGCGGCGTGTGAAATCGCTGCGGCGGTGAGGGATTTATTTCATTTCACTTGACGCGAAGTGTCAAATATCACAATTCACGAAGTGAATTATTTCACCGCGAGCTTAGCGAGCAATTTCGCTTGATAATTCAGAGATTTTGTAGTATTCTGAATAAAAAGGTGGTATCTGTATGGCAGAATCAAAGCTTCGCAGTTTGTCTGTGGATTTTTCGGTGAATGTTGTCAAAATGTGTGACGGCATAAAGGGTCATCATTCGTTAGTTAATCAGCTTGAACGCTCCGCAACCTCAATAGGTGCAAACATTCATGAGGCGAATTATGCGCAGAGCAAGGCCGATTTTGTTGCGAAACTTCAGATTTCGCTCAAGGAATGTTATGAGACTGAATATTGGCTTGAATTATTTATAAAATCTGGAATTTTAGAGCCCGAGACGGCAAAGGTGCTGTATGCTCAATGCGGTACCATAAGAAGACTCCTCATCTCCTCCATCAACACCGCAAAGGGAACCGCGCAGTAAAACGAAAGGGTGATTCTATGACAACGGAATGGGAAAAATTATATGCCGCCGCGCTTGCCGTCGCAGTGCCGAAGGTTATATCGGAGCAGATGTGCTCCGGCGGGGTGGGCGCCGCCGTGCTGACAGAGAACGGAAATGTGTATACGGGCGTTTGTATCGATACCGATTGCTCGCTGGGTATGTGCGCGGAGCGAAACGCGCTGTCAACGATGATAACCAACGGGGAGTATGCCGCGAAAAAGGTCGTTGCGGTAACAAAAACGGGAGAGATATTGCCTCCGTGCGGAGCCTGCCGTGAGTTTATGATGCAGCTCGGCAGCCCGGAGAATACAGAAATCCTCGTTGATTCCGATACCGCCGTGACTTTAAAGGACCTCATGCCGTACCCATATTAAAAATAGTCATAAAAAGCCTCCGCAAGCCTTGTCGCTTACGGAGGTTTTCGTTACTTATCCTCTTTTGCCTTGCTCTCTTCAAGCAGCTTGTCAATATCCGAGGGCGTGAACACATATTTCTTGTCGCAGAATTGGCAGCAGACCTCGGTCTGCTCGTCCTCCTTGAGCTTTGCGAGCTCGTCTCTGCCCATGCTTATCAGCGCGCGGGAGACGCGCTCGCGCGAGCAGTTGCAGCGGTATTCCGGCTCCGACGTGTCGAGCACATCGAGCTTGAACGCGGGAAGCACGGTGCGGCAGACAGTCTCGGTGGTCAGCCCCTTGTCGAGCATCGTTGTCACAGGCTCGATATCGCCTATGCACTTTTCAACCTTGTCTATGACTGTATCGTCGGCGGTCGGGAGCAGCTGAATTATAAATCCGCCCGCCTTTCTTATCGTGAGGTCGGGGTTGACGAGCACACCCAACGCGCAGACGGTCGGTATCTGTTCGCTCGTCGCAAAGTAATTCGTGATGTCCTCGGCAATTTCTCCGCTTATTATCGGCACCTGACCGACATACGGCTCTTTAAGCCCGAGGTCCTTTATAACGGTCAAAAAGCCGTCCTTGCCGACTGCGCCGGAAACATCCAATTTGCCCTTGTCGTTGAGCGGCAGCTCGACAACGGAGTTCACCGCGTAGCCTCTGACATTGCCTTGACTGTCCGCGGCGGCGAGCACAGTGCCCGCAGGGCCGTTGCCGTTTATCCTGAGCGTGACTGAGTCGTCCGCGCCCTTTAAGGCGCTGCCCATGAGACTTGCCGCCGTCAGCAGCCTGCCGAGAGCCGCTGAAATAACGGCGGATGTGCCGTGAATCTCCTGCGCCCTGTTTACTATATCCGTGGTGTCGGCAACCATAACGGTTAAAGTGCCGTCCTCGGAAATGCAGCGTATAAGCTTGCCCATAATTTATCCTCCTGTTATCTCCTGCGTCTTGCGGCTATCACCGCGCGCTCGGAATCTTCTCTGACGGGTTCGTTCGTCATACCGTCAAATATGTTCTCTGTCTCAAAGCCCGCGCCGTCGAGCCACTTTGAGAGCTCGTCAAGACTGTATGCGCGCTCGCTGAAATCCTCGCTCGTGCGCTCGTATGTCCCGTCCTCGCGCTCCTCGAAGAAGTCGAGCATGATGTCCACCGTATTTGTCTCTTCGTCAAGGCTGTTCTGCCAGACGCAGAAAACCTCCGGGCATTCGTAGACGAACGAATTGTCCGCAAGAATCTCGCGGTGCTTGTATACCGTGTTCACATCGAATATGAACATCCCGCCCGGGCGGATAAACGTTCCGAGTCGGCGAAATGTCTCCCGCACATCCTCGGGCTCGGTCAGATGATTTATGCTGTCGAGCGTGCAGAGTGCGGCGTCGATTTTTCCGAAAAGGTCGAGATTTTGCATCTGCTGGCAGAGAAACAGAATGTTCTGCCCCTCCTCAAAAGCCCGGTTCTGCGCCTGAGCGAGCATATCGGGGCTCGAGTCAACGCCTATCATTTCATATCCGCGCGAGGCTATGAGCGAGGTTAAAGTACCCGTGCCGCAGGCGAGATCGAGCACCGTTCCGCTCTCGACCCCATATGAAAGCAGAAGAGCAGAAAAATGCTCTGCTCTTCTCTCATAATCAACATTTTGCGTCAGCCCGTCATAAAAACGGGCGAAGAATGAATAGTCGCTCATGTCAGTCTTTTTTCTCTGCCTCTGCGGCATCTATGCGCTCGAAAATCTTTTCGTATCCGTCGCAGCCGTAGTTGAGAGAGCGGTTGACGCGGCTTATCGTGGCGGTGCTCGCGCCGGTCTTGCTGACTATCTCGCTGTAGACCTGTTTGTCGCTGAGCATCTTCGCAACAACTATGCGCTGTGAAAGCGCCTTGAGCTCTGTCACCGTACACAGATCCTCAAAAAAATCGTAGCATTCGTCGATGTTCTCAAGGGCGAGAACCGCCTTGAACAGAAAATCGACGTTGCTGTCCTTCAGCTTGCCGTTCATCAAAGTTTTACTCCTTTTGTTTTCTTGATTGGGTTTATCTGTCCCCGTATTCAAGTATATTTTAGCACACTAAAACTTGAAAGTAAAGAGTAAAATTAAAGAGTCTGTGTCTCTACGGAGTTTATAACAACATCCTCGAGCGGCTTGTCCGAAGCGTCGCGGCTGACCGAGGCTATCGCATCGACAACATCCATGCCCTCGAACACCTGACCGAACACCGTGTGTCTGAAATCGAGCCACGGAGTACCGCCGACCGCCTTGTAGTCCTCAACGGACTCGTCCGTGAACATATCGGGCAGACGCTCCATCTGCGGAATGAAACGCTCGTCCACAGACGGCGCCTGAACTATAAAGAACTGACTTCCGTTCGTGTTCGGGCCTGCGTTCGCCATGCACAGCGCGCCCCTGAGATTGTGGTAGTCGCGGCTGAACTCGTCCTTGAACGGCTTGCCCCAAATGCTCTCTCCGCCTATGCCCTTGCCGAGCGGGTCGCCGCCCTGAATCATGAAATCGGGGATAACGCGATGGAAGATAACGCCGTCGTAGTAGCCGTTTTCCGCGTGGGTCGTGAAGTTTTCGACCGCCTTGGGCGCGGCGTCGGGGAAGAGGACGACCTTTATGTCGCCCATGTTTGTCTTTATAGTTGCAACGGTGTCGCCCGCTGCGGGCTGTCTTAACTGCTTGCTCATTTTATTTCCTCCGTAGTTTCGTTTTTCTTTGCGGGCTTATAGAGCTTGGCGAGTCCGCCCTCGCTCGTCTCGCGGTATATTTTTGAAAGATCCTTGCCTGTCTGATACATGGTTTCGACTATCAGATCGAATGAAATCTTTCTCGTGTAGGTCAAAAAGTTTGCAAGGCTCACCGCGTTTATCGCCCTCATCGCGGCGACTGCGTTGCGCTCTATGCACGGCACCTGAACAAGCCCCATGACAGGGTCGCAGGTGAGCCCGAGGTGGTGCTCCATCGCAACCTCGGCGGCATATTCTATCTGATCCGTGTCCATGTCGTAGAGCTCCGCGAGAGCGGCGGACGCCATGGAGCAGGCCGAGCCTATCTCCGCCTGGCAGCCGCATTCCGCTCCGCTTATCGAGGCGTTGGTCTTTATGACGTTGCCGATGATTCCTGCGGTCGCCAAGGCTCTGCGTATATCCTTTTCGGAGAAGTCGCGCCTGTCCGCCGTGTAGCGCAGAACCGCGGGCAGCACTCCGCACGCGCCGCAGGTCGGCGCGGTAACTATCTCGCCGCAGGAGGCATTTTCCTCGCTGACTGCGTAGGCATAGGCGCAGACAAGCCTGTTCTCGCGCGTCTCCGGGCTCTCGTCCATGTGGTGACGGCTTATGAGCATATGTGCCTTTCTCATTATGCCAAGCCCGCCGGGCAGCTCGCCCTCGGCGGCAAGTCCGCGCTTGATGCAGCTGTTCATGACCTCCCAAACGCGGTCGAGATATTGCCAAATCTCAACGCCCTCAAATCTTTCCACGAGGTCGGGAATACGGATGCTCTCTTTTTTGCAGTATTCTTTTATCTGCGCAAAATTTTCAAACGGGTAGACCTCTGGCGGCTCCGCATCCTTGTGCCCCTCGACCTCTATCGCACCGCCTCCGACGCTGAGTACCCTGCGCTTGCCTATGACGTTTCCGTTTTTGTCAAACGCCGTGAAGTCGAGCGTGTTGGGGTGGGGGATATCGGTAGCGGTCAGGTCTAACTTGATGTCGAGCGCGCGCGGCGCAAACGTCTCGCGCAGCACGCGGTCGGTGCCGTGCCCCTTGCCTGTCTTTGCGAGCGAGCCGTAGAGCACAGCCTCGTATCTCTCCGCCGACGGGAATTCGCCGATAAACATTTTTGCGGCCGCCTCGGGTCCCATGGTGTGCGAGCTGGACGGGCCGCGCCCTATTCTGTAAATTTCTTTTATGGACTTCATTTGACTCTCCTGTAAGCCTTTGAAATATATTTCGCGATACCGACTAAGTATATCACATAATACCTATAAACTCAACAACAAAGGCAAAAGACATTGACAAAAAACGAACGGGTGATATAATTTTTTCATCACTGCTTTGGGGGAAATTATGGAGCAACGGGTAGAAAACAAAAAAACGCTTTCGGCGGGCGTTCTGCTTTTTGTCGCCTGCTGGACGGCATATTGCGCCTCTTATCTCGGGAGAATAAACTACACCGCCGCGCTGACCGCCATAGTCGCCGACGGGGTGTTTTCAAAGCCCCATGCCGGATTTATCGGCACGGTCTATTTCTTCTGCTACGGAGCGGGTCAGATATTCAGCGGAATACTCGGAGACCGCGTGTCTCCCTATAAAATGATAGGCGCGGGGCTCGCCGGGACGGTGTGCGCCAATATTATAATGCCGCTGTGCTCGTCGAGCTATATCACCATGAGCATTATCTGGGGACTTAACGGAATAGTTCAGTCCATGCTCTGGACACCCGTGCTCTATATAATAGCCACCGTCCTGCCGGAGGAGCAGCGCAGCCGTGCGTGTCTGCACATAGCGTCGTCGTTCCCGATAGGCAGCCTGCTCTCCTATGTGATATCTGCGGCGGCGATAAAATTCGCGTCGTGGCATTTTGCGTTTTATATCCCCGCCGGAATAATAACCTGCGTGCTGGTCTTTTGGTGCATATGCGCGAAAAAGACCTCGAAAATTCTCGGAAAAGGGGAGAAGCCGTCGCTTCCCGTCCATGAGAATACTGGCGAAAAAATCTCGCTCGGCAAGCTCTTTATGATTTCCGGCGCGTCGGTCATATGCGTCGGCGTGCTCGTCCAGGGTATGCTAAAGGACGGAGTCAGCTCGTGGGTGCCCACGCTTATTACCGAAAAATATGACGTCTCCGCCTCGTTTTCGCTGCTGCTGTCGGCGATTATGCCGATAATCAATCTCAGCGGCGCGTGGATAGGAACGAAGCTTTACGAGAAGGTGTTCAGGCTCAACGAGGCCGCAACGTCGGCGTTCGGCTTCGCCATGACGCTGATACCGCTGACGGGCATAGTCTTTGTCGGCAAATATCCTATCGCCATTTGCGTGATACTCCTGGCGCTGTTTACTACAATAATAGCCGCCATGAACCATCTGCTTATGACGCTCATACCGGTGCACTTTGCGAAATTCGGGCGCGCATCGACGGTCGGCGGGATATTCAACTGCTGCACATATATAGGCAGCGCGATATCGACCTACGGCTTCGGCGCAGTGTCCGAAAAATTCGGCTGGACGGCGACGGTTGTTTTTTGGATTATTCTCGGCGTGATAGGCATCGCGGCGTGTGCTCTGCCGATGCGCCGCTACGCAAGATTTGCCAACGGGAGCGATAAGGCGTAAGTCAACAGCTTTTCTTGATAAAAAATCACAATATCCTATAAAGCGTGTCAAAAAACAGCACGAAGCGCAAAAAAATTAAAATTAGGTATTGCAAAACCCGGAATCTTATGTTATTATAATGTGCGTTCGGTGAGAGCCGACAAATTGGCCCGGTAGCTCAGTTGGTTAGAGCGCTAGCCTGTCACGCTAGAGGTCGACGGTTCGAGACCGTTCCGGGTCGCCATTCGCTGCTATGGCTCAGGTGGCAGAGCACATCCTTGGTAAGGATGAGGTCACCAGTTCGAATCTGGTTAGCAGCTCCATAAAGATCCCCGAAATCAAACGGTTTCGGGGATTTTTACTTTTATAATCGCAGAAACAGCAAATAAAAAGCAGCTCCGGGGCAACGGCTTCGGAGCTTATTTGCTTTTGTCGGGCTCGTCCGGAACATGGTGCATTATTCCGTCGACATCGCAGTTCAAAATATTGCACAGGTCATCAAGCGTCACGGTGCTTATCGGCTTGTTATGCTTGAGACGGTCTATGAGACTGCGGCTGATGTTGAAATCCCTTATCAGCTTGTATGTCGTCATCCCTCTGTCTTTCATGGTTTTGTAAAACGGCTCATAAGTAATCACAAAATCACCTCAACGCCATTTTAATTTATGCTCAATATGTTGACAATTGTCGATATATAGAGTATAAATATATACGACACCGAAAGCATATGAAACGCCGATCGACAGCAAATAATATTGAAATAAAGAATTTAAGACGGTTATTTATCCTCAAAACCCGTCAATTATACTAAGTATATTGTGTTTTTCTGACAGAGTGCTAATATATGATTGAGAGAATTCTGCCAAAGAGGCGTAAAGCACAACCGAGGCATAAAACGGCACTGCCGTAAAAAATAATGCGTAAAAACAAAACGGAGGTAAAAAACAATGAAAACAAAGCGAAAAAATATTTTCAAATCGCTTTTGGCGCTGACCCTTGCACTCATCATGGTGCTCGGCGTCGCACCGATAAACGAGCTTGCCGGCGTTGATTGGGCAAGCCTTTTCGCGCCCAAAGCCGAGGCGGCGGAGGTCAGTGATCTGCCTGAGAGTTTCGACCTTGATGTGTATTCGGCAAATATTGTATTCAGAGATCATGAGTCATATGAATACGGCGAGTTTGATTATTTACAGTATTGCTTTAATACAATAGGGTCTCCTGCCGGAAATGTTTACAGAATCTTCTCTGATAACAAGGATTTTGTTAATAGCGTTGAAGCTTATGAGGCGGTAAAAAAAGTTGCAAATCCTAGCAACGTCCTTAAAGATCTTAATCTCCAGCAACGCTATGAAGCTGTTTTGTATACCGTCTTATTCAGTTCACTTTACGGTGAAAAGCTTCAGAAAGTTTCCTATTCAAATGCCATATCGGATATAACCGGTTTTACTGATAAACTTATTAATACACCCCGAACCGCGGTCATGTTTAACAAGTCAAGCCTTGACCCTGATGCGAGCGATGCTTTGAAAGATACAGCGCTGGCATTTATTACTGACGGCAAAGATGATAAATGGGCTTCGCTGTCTGATTATAACGGAATGGTAAAAAAAGTATCAGGTTCTATTGATAAGGTTATCGGTACCGCTACGGATATATATAACTATGCTCAAAAAATAGGTATGTACTGCGCGCTTGTCGATGTTGGCGCAGATGCTGTGCGTGTGCTTTTGGATATGAAGAAAAATACAACCGATGTTGTTTTAAAATCAGCGTTGCAGGCCGTTGCCGACAGCTTATCGCAGGATTGGTATGGTGTAGCGGAGAAGGTTGTTCTTGATGTAGGCTTCTCGGTTACTGATAAGGCGATTAAATCCTTGGTTGAATACGGCTGGCTCGGCTGCTGCGAAATTTGTCCTTTCCTCAAAGGAATGATGATCGGAGAGAAGATAGGCACTGCTGTATGCAATTTGCTTTTTGCAACCGATGAAACAATTGAACAGTATGAGTATTTGAAAATAGTTACTCGTATTGAGGATGCAGCGCACGCCGGATTGACTAAATTGGGCAATGCTGTTGATAAAAACAATAATGTTGTCAATGCGTCATCTTTTTGGTTCTCGCTCGATTTTGCTGCAACATTATATGAAGAAAGCTCCAATGCATCAATAGAGTTTATGTATATCTGCTGTACAAAAGGTCTGGTGAACAAGATCGCCAATTTTATGGGTGCCGGAAAAGATTTGTCAGCAGAAGAGTTTGAAACAAGTGTTAACCATTGCAATGAGCTTATTCAACTTCATTACGGTATTTTGAGAGATTCGTGGAGAAAATACATTGGCGATGATTATCCGGGATTCCTTTTAACTCTGCAAAAGCGCGAGGCCGGATTTATTCCTATAACATCAATAAGTGTTTCCAAAAAGAATGTCACTTATTATGTCGGAGAGACGGCTTGGGCGCCGTCGGTGACAAAAAATCCTTCCAATGCGAACGGAGGAATAGCATATAAGAGCGACAATGAAGAAGTCTTTGCGAGCACGACGGGATTCCCGATTGATGAAGCGAAAAAAGCAGGAACGGCAAATGTTACGGTTTATTCTGTAGACGATCCGAGTATATACGACACTTTCACCGTGACGGTTATTGAAAAGAATGGTGAAACCGAGACAAAAACAGATAACGGAATCATAGACAGCGGCACTTACGGTGGAAATCTTACATGGAAACTTACAGAGGCTGGCACGCTGATAATTAGCGGCACGGGTGCGATGAAAAACTGTTCTTATAGAAAAGAAGAATATGAGATACCATGGTATTCTTACCGCAGTTTTATAAGGAGAGCCGTGATTGCTAATAGCGTAACAAGCATTGGAGACTATGCTTTTTCCGGTTGCAGCAGCCTCACGAGTGCAACAATTCCGAATAGCGTAACAAGCATTGGAAGAGATGCATTTTATTATTGTAACAGCCTCACGAGTGTAATAATTCCTGATAGCGTAACAAGCATTGGACTTAGTGCTTTCGAAGGCTGTAGTAGTCTCACGAGCGTAACAATTCCTAACGGTGTAAAAAGCATTGAAAGCTTTGCTTTTAGAGGTTGTAGTAGCCTTATAAGTGTAACGATTCCGGATAGCGTAACGAGCATTGAATGGGGTGCTTTCGAAGACTGTAGTAGCCTCACGAGCGTGAAAATTGGCAACGGCGTAAAAAGTATTGGAGATGATGCCTTCAATGGTTGCAGCAATCTCACGAGCGTAACAATTCCGGATAGCGTAACAAGCATCGGAAGCGATGCTTTCTACGGTTGCAGCGGCCTCACGAGTGTAACGATCCCTGATAGTGTAACAAGCATCGGAAGCGATGCTTTCAAAGATTGCAGCAGCCTCACGAGTGTAACGATTGGCAACGGCGTAACGAGCACTCAGGGCTTTACTTTTTCCGAATACAGCAGGCTCACGAGCGTGAAAATTGGCAACGGCGTAAAAAGAATTAGAGATGATGCCTTCAAGGGTTGCAGCAACCTCACGAGCGTAACAATCGGTAATAGTGTAACAAGTATTGGAGACTATGCTTTTTCCGGTTGCAGCAGCCTTACAAGTGTAACAATTCCTAACGGCGTAATGAGCATTGGAGAGTGTACTTTTTACGATTGCAGTAGTCTTGCGAATGTAACAATTCCGGATAGCGTAACAAGCATTGGATGGGCTGCTTTCGAAGGTTGCGGCAGCCTCACGAGTGTAATGATTGGCAATAGCGTAACATGCATTATAGACCGCGCTTTCAAAGATTGCAGTAGCCTCACAAGTGTAACAATTCCCGATAGCGTAACAAGCATTGGAGACTATGCTTTCAAAGATTGCAGCAGCCTCACGAGCGTAACAATCGGCAATAATGTAACAAGCATTGGATGGTCTGCTTTCGAAGGTTGCGGCAGCCTCGAGAGTGTAACAATTCCCGATAGCGTAACAAGCATCAGAGGCGATACTTTCTCCGGTTGCAGCAGCCTCACGAGCGTAACAATCGGTAATAGTGTAACAAGTATTGCATCCCATGCTTTCTATCGTTGCAGCAGCCTTACGAGTATAACAATCCCCGATAGCGTAACAAGCATCGGAGAAGATGTTTTCTGGGACTGCAGCAGCCTTGAGAGTGTAACAATTGGCAATAGCGTAACAAGCATTGGAGACAGTGCTTTCCATGGTTGTAGCGGCCTTAAAAGCGTAAATTATACCGGTACAAAAGGTGATTGGTGCAAGATTAGTTTCGGCGACAGGAGTTTTACAGCCAACCCTGTATATTATGCTAAATGTTTGTATGTTAATGGTGAAGACGTTGGCGATGTAATTATACCGAACGATGTTACGAGAATAAACCCTCTTACATTTTATAATTGCAAAAATCTTACAAGCATAACAATTCCGAATAGCGTGACAAGCATAGGAGAATACGCTTTCTATGGTTGCAACAGCCTCACAAGTGTAACAATTCCCGATAGCGTAACAAGCATCGAAATATATGCTTTTTACGATTGCGATAGTCTCACAGGCGTAACGATCCCCGATGGCGTAACAAGCATCGGAGAGGGAACTTTTAAATTTTGCAGTAGCCTCACGAGTGTAACGATCCCTGATAGTGTAACAAGCATCGGAGACGGGGCTTTCGACGGTTGCAACGGCCTCACAAGCATAATTATCCCCAACAGCGTAACAAGCATCGGAGACTCGGCTTTCGAAGGTTGCAGCGGTCTCACAAGCATAACCATCCCCAACAGCGTAACAAGTATCGGAAACTTTGCTTTAGACGGTTGCACCGGTCTCACAAGCATAACCATCCCCAACAGCGTAACAAGCATTGAAAACGGTGCTTTCTTCTTTTGCATCAGTCTCGAGAGTGTAACAATTCCTGATAGCGTAACAAGCATTGGAAGCTCTGCTTTCGACTATTGCAAATACCTCAAAGATGTATATTATTGTGGTACAGAAGCACAATGGGAGAAGATTACAATTGGCGACGATAATAATTGTCTAACTAATGCAACAATACATTTTAATTGGAAACCCTGCACCCACAAGTGGAGCTCGTGGCAAACCGTTACTGCCCCCACCGTTGACTCCGAGGGGCTCGAAAAGCGCGTCTGCTCAAAGTGCGGAGCGGAGGAAACGCGTGCCATAAGCAAGCTTGAGCCTGTTGCCGTAACAAGCGTCAAGCTCAACAAGAGCAGCAAATCTCTTACTATCGGCGATACATTCACCCTTACCGCTACTGTTAAGCCCAACAATGCGACGGATAAGTCCGTCACTTGGAGTTCGTCAAATACTTCCGTTGCGACAGTTGATGAGAACGGCGTTGTGACTGCCGTCGCCGAGGGCACGGCAACCATAACCGCAACCGCCTCGAACGGAGTGAAGGCGGATTGCACCGTGACGGTCAAACAGAAAGGCGACAGCATCTTTAAGAAGATTTTCAATGTCATCCTCGCTCCCTTCCGCGCGATAATCAACCTCTTCAAAAAGCTTTTCGGTAAATAAGCTTACTCCCTTTCGCCGCCGAACAGACTCAACCCTTCAAATAATATCTTCCCGGCGGAGTTCGCGGGGCGGCGTTTGGTCTGTGCGCCGTCCCTTTTGATGCCGAAAAACGCACATTTCTTATAGCTGCCGTCGGACTCCCGTCCGGCGGTTCGCTTTTTGTCTGCATTTATGACCTAACTCGCCGCCGCATTTCTGCAATTTTTGAGCACCTTGCTCTTTTTTTAAAATCTATGGATTTAGCCTGCGCTTTGTGCTAAAATGCCTTTTGTGTGCAATTCTCATTTGGGGGAACAGGGATGAAAAAGATAGGATATAAACATACGGTTGCGGCGAGCTTTACGGCGTTCGTCGTTCAGGCGGTCGTCAACAATTTCGCGCCGCTGCTGTTTTTGACCTTTCAGGCGCAGTATGGCATAGAGCTCTCGAAAATAACCGTTTTAATCACCGCGAACTTCTTTATTCAGATATTTGTCGATTTGACGGCGGTGCTGTTCGTTGACCGCATCGGCTACCGTGCCTCGACCGTGCTCGCCCATGCGATGTGCGCGACGGGTCTTATTTTCATGACGATTCTGCCGGAGATACTGCCATCGGCCTTTGCGGGGCTGCTCATCTCCGTGTTCTGCTACGCAGTCGGAGCGGGTCTTTTGGATATCACGATAAATCCGATAGTCAACTCCTGCCCATCAACAAATTCCAATCAGCTGCTCTGCCTGCTCCATTCGTTCTATTGCTGGGGCAGCGTCGCGGCGGTCGGCATATCCACCCTGTTCTTCGCCCTGTTCTCGACGGATAATTGGAAGATAATGTCGCTTGTCTGGGCGATACTCCCGATAGTCAACGCCGTTATGTTCACCCGCGTGCCCATAGCGCCCGTTGTCGGCGAGGATGAGGAAAAGCTGTCAATAAAGGATATGCTCAAGACCAAGGCGTTTTGGATATTCATGGTACTCATACTCTGCGCAGGCTCGAGCGAGCAGGCGGTCAGCCAGTGGGCTTCGACCTTCGCCGAAAAGGCGCTCGGGCTCACAAAGACCGTCGGCGACCTTGCGGGCCCGATGCTCTTCTCGATTCTTATGGGCGTTTCGCGCTTTATGTACGGCAAGTTCGGCAGCAGGATAAATCTCGATTCAATGATGCTCCTGAGCGGCTGCGTCTGCACAGCTTCTTATTTTCTCATTTCGCTGACCTCATCGCCCGTGCTCGGGCTCGTCGGCGTTGCCGTGTGCGGACTTTCCGCCGGTATCCTCTGGCCGGGCACGATAGGCAAAATGTCCTCGGCGCTCCACGGCGGCGGAACGGCGATGTACGCAATACTCTGCCTGGGCGGTGATATCGGCTGCTCGGCGGGGCCGACCTTTGCCGGAATGATGGCGAGCGCATTCGGCGACGACCTCAAAAAAGGCATACTCTGCGCCGTCATATTCCCGCTGACCCTGTCCGTGATAATGTTAGTGCGTGAGTTCATTATCCCGCGCCGCAGAAAGAAGGCGGCTTCATGAAGAAAAACTATAAATTGACCGTCAACGCCTGCTTTGCGGGCTATGTCGTCCAGTCGATTGTCAACAATTTCGTGCCCCTGCTGTTTTTGACGTTCAACAAGAGCTACGGCATAGAGCTTTCGAAGATAACCGCACTGATAACAGTCAATTTTATTCTTCAGCTCATAATCGACCTGCTCTCCGCGTTCTTTATAGATAAGATAGGCTACCGCGCGGCGGCTGTTGCGGCTCATGTGTTCGCGGCGGCTGGGCTTGTTTCTCTGACCGTCCTGCCGGATATCCTGCCGTCTCCGTTTGTCGGTCTGCTTATATCCGTTATGCTCTATGCGGTCGGCGGCGGGCTGCTCGAGGTGATAGTCAGCCCGATAGTTGAGGCGTGCCCGACTGATAACAAAGAGAAGATGATGAGCCTGCTCCACTCGTTCTATTGCTGGGGCAGCGTTGCCGTCGTCGGTCTTTCGACGCTATATTTCTCGGTGTTCACAACGGCGAATTGGAAGTACCTTGCTCTGCTCTGGGCGGTTGTCCCGGCTGTAAACGCCCTGAATTTCGTCCGCGTCCCGATAGCTCCGCTCATTGAAGACGGGGAGAAGGGACTTTCATTCAAAGAGCTGCTCGGCAACAGGATGTTCTGGGTGTTCATGCTGCTCATTCTCTGCTCCGGCGCGAGCGAGCAAGCGGTCAGCCAGTGGGCTTCAACCTTTGCGGAAAAAGGGCTAGGCGTCTCAAAGACCGTAGGCGATCTCGCGGGGCCGATGCTTTTCTCCGTACTCATGGGCACCTCGCGTGCGATATACGGTAAGTTCGGCGACAAAATCGACCTCGACGGCATGATGATTTTCAGCGGGATACTTTGCATGGCGTCTTATCTGCTCATTGCGCTCAGCCCCTCGCCCGTGCTCGGGCTTGTCGGAGTCGCCGTATGCGGCTTCTCCGTCGGCATTATGTGGCCGGGTACCTTCAGCAAGGCGTCCGCGGGGATAAAGGGCGGCGGAACGGCGATGTTCGCCCTGCTCGCTTTAGGCGGCGATTTGGGCTGCTCGTCCGGGCCGACCTTTGCCGGAATTATTGCGAGCGCGTTCGGAGACGACCTAAAAAAGGGCATACTCTGCGCTCTTTTCTTCCCGGCGCTTCTGACGCTGCTTGCAGTTCTTACAAAACGCAAAAAAGCGAAAAGTTGATTTTTAAATGCGGCAAAATACGGATGATAACTCTGTGCTTCGCCGCATTATTTTTATTTTTACGGTTTACATTTGCAAGGATAACTGATAAGATATATTCGTGAGATTTCGACTTTCTTCGAATATCGCACAATGAAAGCTAAAATAAACGGGAAACTAAAACAAGGGGATTAAAAAATGAGTATAGCTAATATTCTGTCGATGGCGGGCGGACTCGGTCTGTTCCTCTTCGGTATCAGAACGATGGGCGACGGACTCGAAAACGCAGCCGGCGCCAAGCTCAAACGAATGCTCGAGGTGCTTACCGGAAACCGCTTTTTGGCGGTGCTCGTCGGCTTCGTCGTCACGGCTATAATCCAGTCGTCGACCGCGACTACGGTCATGGTCGTCGGCTTTGTCAACGCGGGCATGATGACGCTCGCGCAGGCAGTCGGCGTTATAATGGGCGCCAACATCGGAACCACCGTCACCTCGCTGCTTATCGCGCTGAACTTTTCGAGCGTAGCGGCGGCGTCGGTGCTTGTCGGCGTTATTCTGATGCTCGCGTCGAAAAAGACGCTTGTCAAGAACCTCGGTTCCATTTTTACCGGCTTCGGTCTGCTCTTCCTCGGCATCGACTTGATGTCCGATTCCATGGCTCCGCTCAGAGAGAGCGCAGGCTTCATGAACTTTATCGTCGCAGTTTCCGACTCGCCTCTGCGTCCGCTGTTCGGTATACTTTTAGGTATAGTTATGACCGCCGTGCTCCAGAGCTCGTCGGCCTCCGTCGGTGTGCTTCAGACCCTCGCCATGCAGGGCCTTGTGCCGCTCAAGTTCTCCGTGTTCGTCCTCTTCGGTCAGAATATAGGAACCTGCCTCACGGCGCTGTTTTCGACCGTCGGCGCAAAGAAAAACTCAAAGCGCGCCGCAGTCATCCACCTGCTTTTTAATCTTCTCGGCACGGGAATGTTCATTCTCATCGCCCTGCTCACTCCGTATATCGAGTGGATAGAGAAAATTTCCTCCGACCCGATGGCGCAGATAGCCATATCGCATATCGTGTTTAACGTCGTCTCGACCGTTGTACTCTTCCCGTTTGCGAAGCTTCTCGTCAAGCTCTCCTGCCTCATTGTCCCCGGCAAGGACGACAGCGAGAGCGAGATGCACTGCCGTTTCATCGACGACCGTCTGCTCAATACGCCTCCCTTCGCCGTCATGCAGGTCGGCAAGGAGGTCGCCCGCATGGCGAAGCTCGCGCGCGATAATTTCGAGACGAGCGCCTACGCCCTGATAAACCGCAGCGATAAGGATCTCAACAAGGTCATGGAAAAAGAGGAGGTAATAAACTACCTCAACCACCATATAACCTCGTATCTCGTCAAGCTCAACGCCCTTGACATAACCGACAGCGACTCGGACTACATCGCCCGCGTTTTCCACGCGATAAACGATATCGAGCGCGTCGGCGACCATGCGACTAACCTCGCGGAAGCGGCGGAGCGCAATATAGGCGACGGGCTCACGTTCTCCGATGCGGCAAGGGACGAGTTGAATCAGCTCTGCGGCAGCGTCGTTACATTGCTTGAGCGTTCGATGACGGCGTTTGACAATCAGTCGCTCAGCGACGACGAGGCAAAGGAACTCTCCGACTTGGAGGAGCACATAGACGACCTGACCCTCACCTGTCAGGATGCGCACATCTTCCGCCTCAACCGCAACGAGTGCAACACCGAAGCGGGTATGCTCTATCTCAACACCATAACCGACTTCGAACGTGTCGGCGACCATGCCATAAATATCGCTTTTCTTGCAAGATCAAAATAATTTTAAAAATACCCTTGCTTTTTGCAGGGGTATGATGTACAATATCAACAGAACATTTGTGCGAACAAAAATTCAGCACTCCGAAAGGACGGAACAGTATGGCAGACAAACAGAAAGCGCTTGAAACCGCGATATCGCAGATAGAGAAAAATTACGGCAAGGGCTCGATAATGAGACTCGGTCAGAATACGGCGATGAATGTCGAGGCTATATCGACAGGCTCCGTTACTCTCGACGCCGCCACCGGTATCGGCGGACTTCCGCGCGGCAGAATAATCGAGATATACGGCCCCGAGTCGTCGGGTAAAACAACGCTTGCCCTCCATGTTGTCGCCGAGGCGCAGAGAATGGGCGGCGAGGCCGCGTTCATTGACGCCGAGCACGCGCTTGACCCCATATACGCCGCGAATCTCGGCGTTGATGTCGATGCTCTCCTTGTCTCTCAGCCGGATAACGGCGAGCAGGCGCTCGAGATAACCGAGGCGCTGACCCGTTCGGGCGCTATCGACGTTATAGTTGTCGACTCCGTTGCGGCTCTCGTTCCGCGCTCGGAGATCGAGGGCGATATGGGCGACTCCCATGTCGGTCTCCATGCGCGCCTTATGTCGCAGGCTTTAAGAAAGCTTGCGGGCGCCATTGCGAAGTCGAATACCATTATAATTTTTATAAATCAGCTGCGTGAAAAGGTCGGCGTTGTATACGGCAATCCCGAGGTGACGACGGGCGGCCGCGCGCTGAAGTTCTATGCCTCGATACGTATCGATGTGCGCAAGATAGAGCAGCTCAAGGGCCCCGGCAACGAGTTTATCGGCTCGCGCACAAGGGCGAAGATAGTCAAGAACAAGGTCGCTCCGCCCTTCAAGGAGGCCGAGTTCGACATCATGTACGGCAAGGGCATATCCAAGGTAGGCGAAGTGCTCGACCTCGCCGTTAAATATGATATCATCCATAAGAGCGGCGCGTGGTTCTCTTATAACGACAACCGCCTCGGCCAGGGCAGAGACAACGTCAAGAGCTATCTCAGCGACAATCCCGAATTATTGGCGGAGGTCGAAGCGAAGGTGCGCGAGCGCCTCAACGCGGAGAATAACGCCGCCAAGACAGCGGCGAAGCCCGCCGACAGACCCGTACCCGCCGCAGAGCCGGCAGCCGTCGTGCAGCCCAAGAAGCCCACGAGCCGTTCCGGCGCAAAGGCGAAGCTCGACATCGTTGTAGATGACGACGACTGATGAAGATAACGGCACAGCGGGGCAGAGGAGAAAAAATACATATACTCGTCGACGGGGAGTACCGCCTGACCGTGACCCGGGATTTCTGGGCGGGTCAGAATATACGCTCCGGCGATGAACTTGACGATGCGGAGTTTGCTGCCTTTTGCGAGGCGGCAGGCTCCTGCCGTGCATTTAACGCGGCGGTAGATATACTCTCGCGGCGCGACCACTCCTCAAAGGAGCTTGAGCGCAAGGTAGCTCGGCGCTCGGGCGCGGAGTTTGCGCGCGAGGCGGTCGAACGTCTTGAGGAGCTGGGCTATGTCGATGACGAGCGCTACGCCCACACCTTGGCGCAGGAGCTCTATGAGCGGCGCGGTATGGGCAAAAAGCGCATAGAACAGGAGCTGCGTCAGCGCGGAATATCGCGCGAGACCGCCTGCGAATGCACCGAGGAGCTTGACGGCGACGATGCAGAGCGGATAAAAAAGCTGCTCGAAACTAAATTCGCAGGGCGTTTTTCCGACGAAAAGGGGAGACGGCGCACCTTCAACGCCCTGACCCGCCTCGGCTACGGCTATTCCGATATCCGCTCGGCCATGCGGCAGGCGGACGAGGAATATGAAGATACGGACGACCAATTTTCCTGTTAGAAGATAAAAAAAGAAAGAAATAGTGTATAATTCTCTTTATCAAGCGAAAGGAAGAGCTGTTTGATGAAAAAAAGAAGAGTTTTATTCGTTTCTCTCGGCTGCCCGAAAAACCAGGTTGACGGCGAGCTGATGCTTGCAAAGCTTCAGGACGCCGGATTTGAAAACGCAGACAATTTCGAGCGCCTTGACGCAGTTATAGTCAACACCTGCGCGTTTATAGACTCCGCCAAGCAGGAGGCGATAGACACCGTTCTCGAAATGGTCGGCCTCAAGCAGGACGGACTTGTGCGCGCCGTCATAGTCACGGGCTGCCTCGCCGAGCGCTACCGCGAGGAAATATTAAAGGAGATTCCCGAGGTCGACGCCGTCGTAGGCATCGGCGCAAACGGCGATATCGCCAAGATAGTCGACGAGGTTCTCAACGGCAAGCGGGTCAACGTGTTCCCCGACAAAAAGGAGCTCCCCATGTGCGGCGAGCGTGTGCTCACCACACCCGACTATTGGGCATATCTCAAGATAGCCGAGGGCTGCTCGAACTGCTGCACCTACTGTGCTATCCCGTCTATCCGCGGAGCCTTTCGCAGCCGCGACGAGGAGAGCATAGTCGAGGAGGCGAAAACTCTCGCCGATCAGGGCGTCAAGGAGCTTGTGCTCATAGCGCAGGATGTCTCGTCCTACGGCATTGACCTCTACGGAGAATACAGACTCGCCCATCTGCTGAATCTGCTCTGCGAAATCGACGGCATAGAGTGGATACGCCTGCTCTATTGCTATCCCGATAAGATAACCGACGAGCTTATAGACACCATGGCCTCTCAGCCCAAGGTACTCCACTATATAGACCTGCCGCTCCAGCACGCGGACGACAGCATACTCAAGGCCATGAACCGCCACAGCAGCGCGGAGGAGACCCGCGAGGTCATAAGAAAGCTGCGCGAGCGTATGCCGGATATCGTTATCCGCACTACGTTCATCGTCGGCTTCCCCGGCGAGGGTGACGGCGAGTTTGAGACCTTGGCGGAGTTTGTCAACGAGCAGGAGTTCGAGCGCCTCGGCTGCTTCGAATATTCCCCGCAGGAGGGCACTCCCGCCGCGAAGATGGAAAATCAGGTTGACGACGATGTGAAAGCCCGCCGCGCCGAGGTCATCATGCAGGATCAGTATGAAATAATGAGCGAAAAGAACAACGAAATGATCGGCAAAACCCTGCGTGTGCTCACCGAGAGCTACGACGATTATACCGACAGCTATTCGGGTCGCTCCTATATGGACGCGCCCGATATCGACGGCAAGATAATCTTCACCTCGCCCGATTTCATAAAAGAAGGCGATTTCGTCGATGTCGAGATACTCGGCACGAACGAATACGACCTGCTCGGAAGAACAGTATAACAACCCGGGAAAGGGGAATAGAAATGCAGAAGCTGAATCTGCCCAACAAACTTACGGTCATCAGAATGTTTCTCGCGCCTGTCTATCTCGCGCTTATGCTTATTGAGTTTCCTTATCATTACTTAGCCGCGCTCGCCGTTTTCTCCATAGCGTCGATTACCGATCTGCTTGACGGAAAAATTGCGAGAAAGCGTAAGATCATAACCGTGTTCGGCAAGCTCCTCGATCCGCTCGCCGATAAAATGCTGACCACCGCCGCCCTGCTTGCGTTCATGCGTGAGGGCTGGTGCAGCATCTGGATAATTATGATAGTCCTCACCCGCGAGTTCGCCGTCGCAGGCGTCCGTCTTATTGCCTCGGCGCAGGGCGTTGTCATCCCCGCCAACTATTGGGGCAAGGCAAAGACCGTCAGCCAGATGGTGTTCACGATAATCATCATGCTCCTTGCCGAGCTTGATGCTGCGTTCAATGTTTTCGCCAATACCGGCTGGTTCACGCTCGCGAGAGTGTCGAATATGATGCTTTGGATAACCGCCGTTTTGACCGTGGTTTCGGGCGTCACATATTTTGTGGACAGCAAAAAAATCATTGACTTTTCCGAGTGATTTCAATATAATGATTAGTAGATATGCAATGCGTATCTGTTGACGAAAACCAAAAAACGAAATGCGTTTACCGGGAGAAGTAGCCGGATACAAGCGGCAAAAGAGAGGGAGCCCGAAGCTGAGAAAGCTCCTTGCCGTATGAAAGCGAAATGCACCCGTCAGCACGCAGGGGGAACCGAAGTATCCCTGCGCGGAAGGCACCGTTATCGGCCGTGCGCGTATTGGCGCGCAGAGATATAAACAGGAGTGGAACCGCGCTCAAGCGCCTCCGTTGTCCGCAAGGATAACGGAGGCTTTTTGTATGTTATTTGTATATTGAGCGGCTGTAGGGGCGGATATAATCCGCCCGCGAAAATGCACAGACTTATTAACAGCGCATACGCACTCCAAACAACCAACGCCGCATCGCGGCAGCAATTTTATCCGAGCCCAAGGAGTTGATATTTATGTTTGACAGGCTCAAAGAGGATATAAGCACCTTCAAGCGGCGCGACCCCGCCGCAAGGAGTGCGCTTGAAATTTTTTTCCTCTATCCCGGCCTCAAGGCCATAAGGATGCACCGCAAAGCCAATTGGTGCTACCGCCATAAGCTGTTTTTCCTCGCCCGATGGATATCGCAGAGGGCGGCGCGCAAAACGGGGATAGAGATACACCCGGCCGCAACCATAGGCAGACGATTTTTTATCGACCACGGTACCGGCGTCGTTATCGGCGAGACCGCCGTTATCGGCGACGATGTTATGATATATCAGGGCGTGACGCTCGGCGGCACCGGCAAAGACACGGGCAAACGCCACCCGACTATCGGCAACAATGTCCTCATCGGCGCGGGCGCAAAGGTGCTCGGCCCCTTTACCGTCGGCGACAACTCGAATATAGCCGCGGGCGCTGTGGTTCTTGAGGAGATACCGCCCGACTGTACCGCCGTCGGCGTGCCGGCTCATGTCGTGCGCCGCAACGGAATAAGAGTCGACGACCTCGACCAGGTGCATATACCCGACCCTGTCGCGCAGGAGCTTTGCAGACTCGAGCATCAGCTGTCCCAGCTGCGAAAACAGCTTGAGGAGCAGGAAAATACACAGGAAATTGACTGAAAGGAAGATATAAATGAAAGTCTACAACACTTTAACAAGAAAAAAGGAAGAGCTCGTCCCGATTACCCCGGGTGAGATAAAGATGTATGCCTGCGGACCGACCGTGTATAACTATATACACATCGGCAACGCCCGTCCGATTTGCATCTTCGATATCCTGCGCCGCTATCTCGAATACCGCGGCTATAAAGTGACCTTCGTTCAGAATTTCACGGATATCGACGATAAGATAATCAGACGCGCAAACGAGGAGCACGTCGATTTCTCCGAGATTTCCGAGCGCTATATAAAAGAGTTCTGGACGGATGCGGACGGACTCAATGTCCGACACGCGACTGTTAATCCGAAGGCCACAGAGAATATCGACGCTATCATTCATATAATTTCGACCCTTATCGAAAAGGGCTATGCCTATGAGGCACAGGGCGATGTATATTTCAGCACCGAGAAGTTCAAGGACTACGGCAAGCTCTCGCATCAGCCGCTTGAGGACCTTGAGGCGGGCGCCCGTATAATGGTCGGCGAGGTCAAGCGCGAGCCCATGGATTTCGCCGTTTGGAAAGCCGCCAAGCCCGGCGAGCCCGCGTGGGATTCCCCGTGGGGCAAGGGCAGACCCGGCTGGCATATCGAGTGCTCCGCGATGAACTGGCGCTATCTCGGCGACACGATAGATATCCACTGCGGCGGTCAGGATCTTATCTTCCCGCACCATGAGAATGAAATAGCGCAGAGCGAGTGCTTTACCGGCAAGCCCTTTGCCCATTATTGGATGCACAACGGCTATATCAACGTCGATAATGTGAAGATGTCGAAATCTCTCGGCAATTTCTTCACCGTGCGCGACGTCGCCGAAAAATACGGATATGAGCCCATACGCTATCTGCTCATCTCCGCCCAGTACAGAAGCCCGATAAACTACAGCACCGATATCATCGAGCAGTGCATTTCCGCGCTCAACAGACTCTATACCTGCCGCGATTCGCTCGATTTCGAGCTGAAGAATGCTTCGGACGCGGAGCATGACGGCGACAGGGCGATTATCGACGGCTTCGGCAAATACAGAGAGCAGTTTATCGACGCCATGGACGACGACCTCAACACCGCCGACGCCATAGCCTCGATATTCGAGCTTGTGCGCGACATCAATACAAACGTTGTCGGCAAAACCCCCTCCAAGGCACTTGTCGAGGGCGCAATATCAGTGTTCGACGAGCTGACCAGCGTGCTCGGACTCGTCTATAACCGCAAGACGGAGACGCTCGACAGCGACATCGAGGCTCTCATAGAAGCGCGCACAAACGCCCGCAAGGAGAAGAATTGGACTGAGGCCGACAGAATAAGAGATCAGCTCAAGGAAATGGGCATCGTCCTCGAGGATACCGCCCAGGGCGTGAAGTGGCACAGGGAATAAATTATATAGACAATATAGACAAAACGCATAAATTATTGTATAATACTATGTGGATTTTTAAATAAAATGCGGAGGTTGAGTAAGTGAACGATCTTAAAACAAGATTCTTTGACAGTGTGGACAAAAACTGCCCCCATTCGGAATATCCCCGCCCGCAGCTCGTGCGTGAGGACTGGATGTGCTTAAACGGCGAGTGCGATTACGAGATAACTCCTGCAGGCGAGCCCTGCCCGAAGAATTTCAGCGGCAAGATTATCCTGCCGTTCGCCATTGAGAGTCAGCTCTCCGGCGTTCAGCGCGTGCTTCAGCCCGACGAGCGCCTTTGGTACAGAAAGAGGTTCACCCTTGACAGCCGCTTTGACGGAAAACGATGCATTCTGCATTTCGGAGCCGTCGATTGGCAGTGCAAGGTGTTTGTAAACGGCGAATTGGCAGGCAAGCATACCGGCGGCTACTGCCCGTTCTCGTTCGATATAACCGACAATCTTGTCGACGGCGAGAATGAGCTTATCGTCAAGGTCTACGACCCGACCGACAAGGGCTGGCAGAACAGAGGCAAGCAGGTTCTCAAATCCGTCGGCTTCTGGTATACCGGAACCTCCGGCATATGGCAGAGCGTGTGGCTTGAGCCGGTGGCGCAGAGCCATATAACCTGCGTGCGCCTGACTCCCGATATCGACGCGGGCGAAATAGTCGTCTCTTGTACGGGCGAGGAGCTTGACGGCTGCACGATAGACGCCGAGATTTCGCTCTCGGGCGAGCGGGTCTATTCGGGCGAGATGAGCCTCAACGCGCATCTTCCCGTGCCCGACGCGAAGCTTTGGAGTCCCGAGAGCCCGACTCTCTATGACCTTGTGCTCACCGTGAAGAAGAACGGCGAGGCGGTCGATACCGTAAAGAGCTATTTCGGCATGAGAAAATTCGGTATCGGCAAAGACAAGCAGGGTCTGCCGCGCCTTATGCTCAACAACGAGCCGTATTTCCAGCGCGGTCTGCTTGACCAGGGCTATTGGAGCGACGGCGGACTGACTCCGACTACCGACGAGGCGATGATATTTGACATTTCCGAGATGAAGCGCCTCGGCTTTAATATGCTCAGGAAGCATATAAAAGTCGAGCCTCTGCGCTGGTATTATCACTGCGACAGACTCGGCATGATAGTCTGGCAGGATATGGTCAGCGGCGGCGAGTATATCGGAAACATCCTTGCGGGCGTTCTTCCGAATCTCGGTATAGGCGTCAAGGACGATAAATATAACTGGTTCAGCCGCGGCGAAAAAGAGTGGCGTGATGACTACCGCCGTGAGCTGTTTGAGATGATAGACAATCTCTATAACTGCACCTGCATCGGCTGCTGGGTGCCGTTCAACGAGGGCTGGGGTCAGTTCGACGCCAAGGAGATAGGCGACGCAGTCAAGGCATATGACCCCTCGAGAATCGTTGACCACGCGAGCGGCTGGTATGACCAAAAGGGGCGCGACCTCAAGAGTATGCACAAATATATCCTGCCCATCCGTATGCCCAAGCTTGACGGCAGACCGTTCGTAATAAGTGAATACGGCGGATACAGCATGATTTCGGACGGTCACGTCTGGAACAGAAAGAAGAGCTTCGGCTATATCATGTTCAGGTCGAAGGAGAAGCTCTCGGCGGCATATAAAAAGCTGCACGAGAAGCAGGTCATTCCACTGATAGAAAAGGGTCTTTGCGCCACGGTATATACCCAGGTCAGCGACGTCGAGTTCGAGGTCAACGGAATGTATACATATGACCGAAAGGTTCTGAAGCTCGACGAAAAAACCGTGCAGGAAATAAACTCCAAGCTGCACCTTTAAGGAAGAAGCGACAGATGAAGTCACTGATTAAAAGACTGATAAAAAAACTCGGCGATATGCGCCGCCGACTGCTCTATTACCGCATTTGGCCTGCGGTTTACAGGCGCGCGGCGAGAAGGTCGATAGACGAAAAAAAGGTTCTTTTGGCGTCTAACAGCCGCACTCTTCCGGATAACCTGTCCTGCATGAAGCGCGAGCTTGAGTCACGCGGGATGCACTGCACCGAGCTGCTCATCCCCGCGGGAGCGGGCAGTTTAAGCGGCAGAGCGGCGGAGTTCAGGCAGAATATCCGCTTCCAGCGCGAGTACGCGACGAGCAGGCTCGTCTTTGTCGAGGATGCGTTCTTTCCGCTGTTCGCCAATTATCCGCGAAAGGGCACCGAGGTCATTCAGCTTTGGCACGCTTGCGGCGCATTCAAAAAATGGGGCTATTCCACCGCCGACCTCAAGTGGGGCGCGGACAGAAAGAGCCTCGAGCGCTATCCTATCCACAACACCTATACCGCCATTACCGTGTCGGCCGAGAGTGTTATTCCGTATTATGCCGAGGCGTTCAACTGCCCCGAAAGCATAATAAAACCTCTCGGCGTGCCGAGGACGGACATATATTTCGATTCGAAGTTCGTCTCATCAGCCCGCGGAGAAATGCTCAAAAAATTCCCGCAGATAGGGGACAGGAGGATAATCCTCTACGCTCCGACCTTCCGCGGCAATTCGATTCTCAAGTCCTATATGGATTTGAAGCTCGATATCGAGCGCATGAATGCGGAGCTGTCCGAAGATTTTGTCCTGCTCTATAAGCTCCATCCGCAGACGGCGAAGAGCTTTTCGCTAAGCGCCGAGGAGCGGGAAAAATATGCGGATTTCGTGTTCGATGTCTCGAAGGATGTCCGCATAGACCTCGCCATGTGCGCGGCGGATATGCTGATAAGCGACTATTCCTCGGTCATATTCGAATACTCGCTGCTCGACCGCCCTATGATATTCTTCGCCTATGATCTCGAAGAATATGACCGCGACCGCAGCTTTTATAACAAATATGAGGATTTTGTACCCGGGCCGATAGTTCGGGATACCGAGGGAATTATCTCGGCCGTCAGGCAGGCTCAGTCGGGCTTTGACAGAGCGGTGACGGAAAACTTCAGAAACAATTTTATGGATGCCTGCGACGGGCACAGCACCGTGCGAATCGCCGAAGCGTTCATGGAAAAATAAGGTGGACAATATGAAAAAGTTATTAAAAACCGCAACGGCCGTTCTTCTTATTTTGGCTGTCGCCGCAGGACTGTGCGCGTGCTCCGGCGGAGCGGGCGGCAAAGCGCCGGGCAAGAAGATTGCCATAGTCACCGCGACCCTGTCGCAGAATCCCGAGGAATATCGGCGCGCGGCTCAGCTTGCGAGCAAATATTCCTATGTCGAGCACGTTGTCTATACCGACACGCGCATAGGCACCTCGGGCATTCTCGATTTCTATAAGCGCGTCAACGATGTCGCCGCCGACGAGAGCTACGGCGCGATAGTTATAGCGAGAGCGAATTTGGGCGCTGTTGCGGCGGTCAGGGCGGCAAAGGCGAAGAATCCCGATAAAATTATCGTCTGCACAGCACCTGTGGAGAATATAGAGACTCTTGCGAAGTCCGCCGACGCGATACTCGCCATTGATACGGCAGAGGACGCCGCCATGATGGTCGAGGAGGCTCACGGCCGCGGAGCGGAGGTCTTTGTTTATTACGCCACGGGAGTTCAGCAGAGCACCCTGAGCGTTAAGGAGTCGCGCGAGGCCGCCGAGAAAAAGTGCGATGAGCTCGGCATGACATATAAGTTTGTCAACTGCTACGATGTCACGCAGACCCTCGGAATAAAGGGCGCGCAGAGCTTCATGAAAGAGGACATTGCCCGCCAGCTCAAGAACTTTGAGGGCAAGAAGATAGCGGCCTATTGCGCCGACATATCTTCTCAGGCGGAGCTCATAAAGAACGCCTGCCCGAACGGTATTATCGTTGCCGGTACGAGCTTCCCGAGCGTCTATGACGGCTACACCGCCGCTTTCAATATCGAAATGGGCAAAAAATGGGACGACAAGTCCAAGGTGTTCAGCAAGGTCAGAGCCGCAATCAGAGAAAACGGCGGCACGAAGAATCAGTTCATCGTCTGGGACGACCTCACCGCCGTGTCTATGACCGACGCCGCATTCGAATATGCGAGAGCATCGCTCACAGGCGAGCAGGCGGACATGGCTAAGGCCGTCAAGTCGAGCTTCCCGTCGAAGATAAAAGTATCGGACAAAAAGCTCGATAAGTGCACATTCATCTATACGGAGGATTACCGCGTATTATGAGAGGCAAGTTTATTGTAGTAGAGGGTCTTGACGGCTCCGGCAAGGGCACGCAGATGGCTCTGCTGTGCGATTATCTGAAGTCGCGGGGCAGAAGCGTGTATCCGACCGCCGAGCCTACGGAGTCGGTGACGGGCGGCATGATAAGAGACGTTTTGAGCGGCGCAAGGCAGCGCACCTCGTCGGAGCTTGCCGCGCTCTTTCTCGCAGACCGCGTGGCGCACAATCTGAACCCCGTCAACGGCATAAAAAAGACGCTCGAAGCGGGAATAGACGTCGTGTGCGACAGGTATTATTATTCGTCAATAGCATATCAGGCGGTGGGCGAGGACAAGCAGTGGGTCATTGACATGAACCTCAACTGCCCCGGAATAATCAAGCCGGACATCTGTATTTTCTTCGATGTAGACCCGTACAGCTGCCACGAGAGAATAGAGCACGGACGCGTGTATCTCGAAATTTTCGAGCGCGACCCGGAGCAGGTGAACGCAATACGCGAGCGGTATTACAGCGCGTTTGAGCTGCTCAAGGACAGCGAAAACATCGTTGTTATCGATGCCGCGCGCGACATAGACGCAGTCGCCGCCGACGTCAGAAAAACGGTTGATACCCTCATAAAGTAACATTAATCCGTCCGTATCACGGGCGGATTTTTTTGCCGCTTGCGGCAAGGCGCAGACGGCTACAAGCAGGATTTTGGGGAGAAACCGCTGTCAGGCAATCGAAACTGCGCCGCAACTCCCAATCTGCCGACTAAGCATAAGGCTGTCTCCGCGTGCTTTTTGTGCAACCCACAATTTGCGTCATTATGATTCCCCCAAACGAACAACGCCGTGCAAACTAAAAGCCGCAGAAAAGGCGAAAACGAATCCTGCGACTGAATATATGCAAAAATCACCCTCCCATGCGCTGCACGGAAGGGCTTCTTTATGCGCTTTATGCCGTTTGACTGTTTTGATCAGCGCTTTGTGAGTTTGATTTCTGCCCGCTCTGTCCCGAGCCATTTTGGCGCGGATCGCCGTCGGGCGGTGTGTCGCCGGGCTGCTGTCCGGGTTGTCCGCCTTGTCCTCATTTTCCCCAAGTCAAGAGCCGGGAAAAACACCCGAAAAATGACCCTAATGCGTAACTGGGGCGCAGAAAGGAGAGTTTATGAGAACAGGGCTTACCAAGCAGGAAAAGACCACCGATATATGGTTTGACGAGAAAGACCCCCTTATCCATATCCGCACCCACAACACCGACTTAA